>Ga0207851_100588_pt1 | contig 16682 bp, 14 predicted proteins | sample A23E3SouthBayCA_FD_187747 | JGI IMG/M metagenome (GOLD analysis project Ga0207851, IMG submission 187747) | Aerobic enrichment media microbial communities from Eden Landing Ponds, California, USA - A23 E3 (SPAdes) | ecosystem: Environmental > Aquatic > Marine > Unclassified | place: Emeryville... | reverse complement strand
TCACGCCTCGTCGTTCCTGCCGAGCCCCGGCCGCTGGCGTCGCCGCTGGCGGTCGAGTAACCGCGTGACGCCCTTCCCCGGACCGCCCTCGATCGGCCAGCCCTTCGTCCGCCAGGCCGGTGGCTCCGGCTCGAAGTCGGGACAGGACCCCGAACACTCGCTCGCGGTCTGTTCTCGCTCTTTCGCGCGACACCGCGGGACCAGCCCGGCGTCGGCGGCTCCGAGTTCGAAGTGCCGGCAGTCGGTGCGCATCCGGTCGGCGTAGGCGCGCCAGCCGCGTCCGTACGCTCGCTCGGCGATCTCGAGGCGCTTGTCGGCTTTCCACGCGGGGTCGGCGTACTCGAACCTGGCCGCGGAGGCGTCCCGGGAACCGCCGTCCGGGCGCTCCAGAATGCGGGTCCCCGGGTCGTCGACCGCCAGCGTCCGCGGGTGCCAGGCCACCGCGGCCCCGCTCCCCGTCGTCTCGCTCTCCGTCGATCCAGCGGTCGGGTCGACCGTCAACACCCCCGCTTCGACGGGCACGTCCTCCAGGAGCGCGGGCTCGACGGTGGCACCCGTCGCGCTCGTGGCGACCCACACCTCGTCGGCGAGCGCGAGCGCCACGTCGCGCTCCAGTTGCGGTCCGAGGACCCGCGCCGCGCTGGCGTCCAGGTCCGGCTTGTTCTCGATGGCGACGATCCGCCGGACCCAGTCGGGGTAGGTCCACTTGCGCCGGAGTTCGATCCGCCCGTTCGCGCCGCGGCGGCTGTCGACGAGGCCGCGGTCGGCCGCGCGGTGGACCGCCTGGCGGACGTACCGCCAGGGGTAGCCCGGATCGGGCAGCGCGTCGCGGTACCACTCCCAGTCGGCGGACGCGCCGCGGACGACGTGCAACAGGTCCGAATCGAGTTCCGCCGCGCCGAAGGCCGCGCGCCGGCGCAGTCCCTCGGGGTCGCACTCGATAACGACGGTGTCCCAGCGCCGCCGCTTCGTGCCGATCTGCCGGGCGACGATGTGGGCGGCGTCGTCGGTGCCGGCGTCGTCGGGATCTGCGGTGGTGCCGCTCGCGCCGTCGGTCAGTGGCCACTCGCGCTCGGCCCACTGACAGACCCGCAGTTCGAACTGGAACTCCGCCACGGGCGGTCAGTCGTCGCTCTCGGCCTCCTCGAGCTGTTCGTCGAGGAACTCGTCGGCCTCCTCGAGGATCTCGCGGGGGCCGTCCTGCGTGACGGTGTTGACGGCCTGTTCGTAGTCGCGCCACTGCATGTCCCGGTGCTCGTGGGACAGTTCGGCCGACGCCTCGAACGAGCGGGCGATGAACAGGTGGACCGTCTTGTGGATCGTGTTGCCGTTGGCTTCGAACACGTAGTCGTAGTCTTCACGGAAGCCGTCCAAGAGCCGGAATTCGTCGATCCCGGCCTCCTCTTTCACTTCGCGGATGGCGGTCTGCTGGAGCTCCTCCTCGCCTTCGACCCCGCCTTTGGGAAACTCCCAGTCGCCGGGGCGGCTCTTCAGGAGGAGGTACTCCCGCCGGCCACGCGTGTCGCGAAAGAGGATGGCTCCCGCGCTCGTGGCCTCTATCATTGCTTATCAGTAGACGACCGGTACTTAAGAGAATATCGGAGCATCAGTCCGCCGATGGGTCAGCCGCGGCCGGTGAACCGATATCGGGACGGCGAGAGCGCATCGCTTATACTCGCGGTCGGCGACGATCCGGTATGCCCTTCGTCACGAAACTGACGTTCACGAGCGGGGACCGCCACCTCCTCGACGACGTGGTCGACGACGTGAAGGCCCGGGCCGAGCGCAAGGGGGCCGAACTCAAGGGCCCCCATCCCGAGCCGCCGACGGACCACCGCGTCCCCCAGTCGAAGCGCCTCGCGGCCGACGGCGGCGAGTTCGAGCCCTGGAACTACACCGCCTACACGCGCACCGTCGAGATCGTCGGCCACGACGAGTTCGCCCGCTCGGTCGCGGGCGAAGACTACCCCAACCCCATCCACGTCGAAGCCGAGATCAACCAGACCCGCCAGCTCGGCAAAGGCAACAGCTGATCGTCGGATCGAGGGTCGACGGTTTATTTCCAGGCCGAAACCGTCTATATCCCGGCGTCCCATCCCCGCCTATGGAGACGCCAAGCCGCGACCGCCTCGTCGCACTGCGCCGCGAGTTTCACCGCCGTCCCGAGCCCGCCTGGCGGGAGTTCTGGACCACCGCCCGGATCGTCGAGGAACTCGAATCGATCGGGGTCGACGATATCGCCGTCGGTCCCGAGATCCTCGCCGACGGCGAGCGCATCGCCGTCCCGGACGACGACGAACTCGACGAGTGGTTCGAGCGAGCCAGAGAGGCCGGGGCGCGCGAGGACCTGCTGGAGCGGATGGAAGGCGGGTACACCGGTGCGATGGCGACCATCGAGGGCGAGGGCGGCCCGGACGCGCCGACGGTCGCGCTCCGGGTCGACATCGACGGCCTCCCGCGCGCCGAGTCGACCGACGACGACCACGTCCCCGCAAGCGAAGGCTTTCGCTCGGTCACGGGGGCGATGCACGCCTGCGGCCACGACGCTCACGCGACGTTCGGCCTCGGCGTCGCCGAAACCGTCGTCGAGAACGACTTCGAGGGGACGCTCAAAGTGATCTTCCAGCCGGCGGAGGAGACGATCGGCGGCGGCAAGCCGATCGCCGAGAGCGGCGTCCTCGACGACGTAGACTCCCTGCTGGCGGTCCACATCGGCCTCGACCACCCCACCGGCGAGGTCGTCGCGGGCATCGACGGCTTTCTCGCCGTCGCGCAGTTCCGCGCGGACTTCGCGGGCGAACCCGCCCACGCGGGCGGCCAGCCGAACGAGGGCCGCAACGCCGTCCAGGCGATGGCGACCGCGGTGTCGAATCTCTACGGGATTCCCCGCCACGAGGACGGCGCGACGCGGGTCAACGCCGGCAAGGTCGGCGGCGGCTCCGCCACGAACGTCATTCCGGAGGAGGCGTTCATCGAGGGCGAGGTCCGCGGCGAGACGACCGAACTCATGGAGTACATGCGCGAACGCGCCCACGACGCGTTGGAGGGCGCGGCCCTGAGCCACGACTGCGTGGTCGAGACGACGCCGATGGGCGAGGCGCCGGGCGCCGAGAGCGACGACGCCGTCGTCGACGTGGTCGAGGCGGTCGCGAACCGGACCGCGGGCGTGGATTCGGTGCTGCGGCGTGCGGACCTGGGCGGCAGCGAGGACGCGACCTTCCTGATGCGCCGGGTGCAAGAACAGGGCGGCCGCGCGGCCTACGTCGGCGTCGGCACGGACCACCCCGGCGGCCACCACACCGCGACCTTCGACGTCGACGAGGACTCGCTGCCGGTCGGCGTCGAGGTGCTCGCGACCGCGCTCCGCCAGCTCGCGCAGCCCGAACCCTGAGCGACGACGGAGCGCTCGCTCAGTACTTGGGGTCGGCGCCGGTCGTCGCGTAGACGTCGCCCATGATCTCGTCGCGCCGGTCCTGCCAGTCGGCGAAGGCCGCCCGACTATCGGGGTAGGCCTCGTAGTGGTCGAGAACGCGCTCGGCGACCTGTTTCGTCTCGTAGAGGTCGTAGATGGTACCCCAGTGGCCGAAGGCCTTGGCGGCGGTCTTGATCTTCATCCAGAGCCCGATGTCGGTCTTGCCGGCGTAGAGCCCCTCGGCGATCTTCTCGGCGGGCAGGGCCGCGAGCAGCCCCATCAGGTCGTCGATGTCGTAGGCGGTCGTGAAGATGTTGTAGATGTCGAGCGAGGCGAAGCGGGCGCCGTAGGCGTCCATGACGCGCTTGTTGTAGTCCCAGAGCTGGCGCTCGCTCACGTCGCCGGCCTCGAGCGCCTCGACGGCCTGCTCGCCGGCGTAGGTGCCCGAGAAGGCCGCGCCGCCGATGCCGCCGCCGGTGGTCGGGTTGACCAGCCCGGCGGCGTCGCCGGCGGCCATGAACCCCGGCGCGACCGCCGAGTCGTAGGGGCGGCGCGTCGGGAGCGCGGCGCCGAGTTTGTCCTGGACGGTCGCCCCCTCGAACTCCGGCCGCGCTCGCAGGTCGCGTTTGAGGTCGTCGACGAGCTTCATCGGCTCCTCGGTCATCTGGAAGCCAAGCCCGGCGTTGATCTCCGTGTCGGTCCGCGGGAAGTACCACAGGTAGCCCGCGGCGCGCTCGGTCGGCTTGAAGACGAGCGCGTCGGACCACTCCACGGGCTCGTCGACGGTGACGACCTCGCGATAGGCCGAGCAGAACTGCTGGTAGCTGACGTTCGTGTCGAAGGAGCTTCCCTCGAAGTCGGTCTTGTCCTGGAGGATCGACAGCGCGCCCGCGCCGTCGACGACGATGTCGGCCTCGTACTCGACGGGGTCGCCGGAGTCCATCGCCATGACGCCCGTGACGGTGCCGTCGTCGGCCTGGACGACGTCCTTGACGAGCGTGTCGAAGTGGAGGTCGGCGCCGGCCTCGTCGGCGCCCTCGATGATCTGCCGGCCGTACTCCCAGCGGTCGATGACGGCGAGTTCGCCCGGCACCGGGATCTTCAGGGTGGTGTTCTCTTGCGGGATCTCGAAGCGGCCGTGGTCGACGTCCGTGTTGGTCATCGCCGGCTCGATCTTCGAGCGCGGGATCGACTCGGGGAACGCGTCCGCGCCCTTGAGCGCGTCGCCGCAGGCGATGTGGCCGCCTTCCTCCTCGGGTTTGCGTTCGAGGAGCGCGACGTCGTAGCCGGCGTTAGCGACGGTCGCCGCGGCGTAACACCCCGCCGTCCCCGCCCCGACGACGACGACGTCGTACTCGCGTGTGGTCATACATCGGCTCACAGCCCCCAATGGGATATTCTTTGCTCAATGCGTCGCATCTTGGACCCCGTTTCGCGGCGGATCCGGTCGTTCCCGTCGCCTACGGCCGCGACCCCGCCGAGAGGACGAAATAAAGAGTTTAGTCGGCCGTGGCTGTAGCCCCCGGCATGACCGACTACACCGTGGAGTTCGTCGGGACCGGTGAGACGATCACCGTCTCCGACACGGAGACGATCCTCAGCCGCTGTATCGAGGCGGGGATCGCACAGGAGTACTCCTGCCGGGTCGGAATGTGTCTCGCCTGCTCGGCGAAGATCGAGGCGGGCGAGGTGACCCAGCCGGCCGCCCGCGGCCTCACCGAGGAGGAGGCCGAAAACTACGCGCTGACCTGCATGGCCCGCCCGCAGTCCGACCTCGTGCTCGACCGCGGGAAGTACCCGCCCAGCATCGAGGACGACGTGGCCGCGGCCGCCGGCGCCGACCCGACCGCCGCGGACGACTGACCCGCGGACCGACCGGCCAGCGTCCCGCTCACTGCCCTCCAACACATGAAGGTCCTCCGCGCCGTCGGCGTCGCTATCTTGCGCTTTCTCGACGCGCTCGTCCCCACCGTCGTCGCCGCCGTGCTCGCCTTCCTCTCGGTGCCCTACTGGGCGATGGACCACGTGAATCCGTTTCTCGTCGCGGCCGGAGCGGCCGGCCTCGCGTTCGTCGGCACGCTCACCGTCGGGACGGTCGCAAGTCTCGCGGGTTACGGTCCGTTCCCCGCGACCCAGGCCGCCAAGTGGCTCTGGCACGCCGACGGCGGCCTCCTCTGGGACCGGCGACGACGGCGATAGGACGAGTTGTGGGTATGCGTTTCTCGGACGCACCCGCTCCGACAGTGACCGCGTCCGCAGCCGCAGTCGTAACTCGGTGTTGGAAACCCTCGCCCCGCTTGCGGTCGCTCCGGGACATATCCCGCTCAGCGACCGCGGGCGCGTCGAGGGCTTCCATTTCGCTACGATGAGTGCGGTCGCGGTTCGGGGAGTGCCACCGGACGAAGGTTTTCCGGTATTCTAGACAACAATTACGCATGGGGTCGAAGCTGGTCCGGCTCGACGACGTGTACGAGCGGATCAAGAGTCAAAAGCGAGAAGGAGAGACGTTCTCCGAGGCGATCGACCGGCTGACGAGCGGAGCGAGCGGGACACGAGGGCGCGACTCGAACGCATGGGTATCGACGTCGTCACTCTCTGAACTCACTCCTCGTCGATCGGGTCGAACGCGTTCTCCCGGGTGGGAAAGTCGCCGGATTCGACCTCGGCGACGTACTGCGCGACGGCCTCGCGGATCTCGGTATCGACGTCGGCGTACTGCTTCGAGAGGCTGTAGGACTCGCCGCCGAGACCGATCACGTCCGAGACGACGAGCACCTGTCCGTCGACGTAACGGCCGGCGCCGATGCCGATGGTGGGTACGTCGACGGCTTCGGTGACGCGCTTCGCGACACCTTCGCTGACGGTCTCGAGGACGATCGAGAACGCCCCCGCTTCCTCGAGACGCTGCGCCGTCTCCAGCAGGGCGTCCTCGGTCGTCGAGGTGTCGGTGTCGCGACCCTGGACGTAGGAGCCGCCGATCTGGTTGCGCCGCTGGGGCGTCAGACCCACGTGGCCCTGGACGGGGATACCGAGTTCGGTGAGTCGGTCGACTATCTCGATGGTGGTCTCGCCGTAGGGCGCGGTCTCGAGTTTGACGGCGTCGGCGCCGGCCTCCTTGAGGAAGCGGCCGGCGTTCTCGACGGACTCGGCCATCGAGGTGCCGTAGGAGAGGAAGGGGAGGTCGGCGACGACGAAGGCTTCCTCGGTGCCGCGGACGACGGACGCGGTGTTCGAGAGGGCTTCCTCGAGGGTGACGGGGAGGGTGTCGTCGTAGCCCAGGTGGTTGTCGCCGGCGCTGTCGCCGACGAGGATCATGTCCACGCCGGCGGCGTCGACCTGCCGGGCGATGGGTGCGTCGTAGGCGGTCAGCATCGTCAGCTGAACGCCGTCCTCGTAGGTCTCGTAGAGGTCCGGAATGGTCGTGCGGGACATCGGATGGTCGCCGTTCGTCCGCCGTCCGTTTATGCGTTACCGGAGAGCGGGGGCGCCCGTCCGCTATCGCTCAGGCCTCGGCGACCGCCGACTCGCCGTAGAGCGGAAACGACCGACAGAGGTCGGCGACGGTCTCCTCGGCGCTTGCTGCGACTGCCGGATCCTCGGGCGCGTCGAGCACGTCGGCGACCGCGTCGGCCAGTCGGCGCGTCGCGGCCTCGTCGAATCCGCGGGTCGTTATCGCGGGCGTGCCCACCCGCAGGCCGCTCCCGACCGTCGCCTTTCGGGGGTCGCCCGGCACCGTCTGCTTGTTGGCGACGAGGCCGACCGCTTCGAGGGCGCTCTCGGCCGCGGCGCCGGTCAGTTCGGGGTGCGAGTCGCGCAGGTCTACGAGCGCGAAGTGGACGTCCGTGCCGTCGGATACGAGGTCGAAACCGCGCTCGCGCAGACGGTCGGCCAGCACGTCGGCGTTCGCGACAACCTGGCGGGCGTACACCTCAAACTCGCCGGTGAGCGCCTCGGCGAAGCCGGCCGCCTTGCCGGCGACGTTGTGCATGAGCGGGCCGCCCTGTGTGCCGGGCATGACCGCCGTGTCGACGGCGTCGGCCAGGCCCGCGCCGCACATGACCATGCCGCCACGGCCCGCGCGGATGGTCTTGTGCGTCGAGCCAGTCACCACGTCGGCGACGCCCACGGGCGAGGGGTGGACGCCGGCGGCGACGAGGCCTGTGACGTGCGCGATGTCGACGACGTGGTAGGCGTCGACGGCGTCCGCGATGGTCTGGACGCGCTCGAAGTCGACCGCGCGGGGATACGCCGAGTAGCCGGAGACGATCAGGTCGGGGTCGACCTCGCGGGCGCGGGCGTCGAGCGCGTCGTAGTCCAGCCGGCCCGTCTCCTCGTCGAGGCCGTAGTGGGTCACGTCGAAGTGGTCGTCGACGAGGGTGTAGGGCTGGCCGTGGCTGAGGTGGCCGCCGTGACTCATTTCGAGCGAGAGTATCCGGTCGCTCGGTTCGAGCAGGGTCTGGTAGGCCGCGAGGTTCGCGCTCGTGCCCGAGTGTGGCTGGACGTTCACGTGCTCGGCGCCGAACAGTTCTTTCGCGCGCTCGACCGCGAGTCGCTCGACGCGGTCGGCGTGCTCGCAGCCGCCGTAGTAGCGCTCGCCGGGCGCGCCCTCGGCGTACTTGTTCGTCAGCACTGAGCCCTGCGCGGCGACGACGGCGGCGCTCGCGTGGTTCTCGCTGGCGATCAGCGAGAGCGTCTCGCGCTGGCGGTCGCGTTCGTCGGCAAGCGCCGCCGCCAGGTCGTCGTCGACGGGTGAGAGATCAACCGGCATACTCGTCGGGAATCGGCGGGCCGGTATAGTGACTGCGCTGACAGGTGTACGGGCGTCGACACGGTCGACAGTGACGCCACCGGACGGCGAGCGGGTCGACACTGACTGCAAGCGGGTCGACGCTGACCGCGACCGGGCCAACACTGAAACGGGCCGCGTACGGGACTCTATCCATGCCAGACTGGGACGAACGCTTCCGCGCGGGCGAGTACCCGCGGGACCCGGACCCGGCGCCGGTGCTCGAACGCTACGTCGACACCTTCCCCGACGGCCGGGCGCTCGATATCGCCGCCGGAACCGGACGTAACGCCGTCTTCCTCGCCAGCGAGGGCTACGAGGTGGACGCGCTCGACAGGTCGCGTGAGGGACTTCGGATCGCTCGCGAGAACGCCGAGAAGCGGGGCGTCGGGGACCGGTGTTCGTGGATCCAGGCCGACGCGCTCGACTACGACTACCCCGCCGAAACCTACGACGTGATCACCTGTCGATCGTTCCGGATCGCCGACCGCCTGACCGACGTGAAGGCCGCGCTGAACTCCGGCGGTGTGCTCTACTACCAGGACCACATGCGGACCGCGGAGGGGGTCGACTACGGCCCGCCCGAGGCCGGACGACTGGGCGCGAACGAACTCCTGCGGGCGTGTCTCGACCTGACCGTGTTGCACTACCGCGAGTTCCGCGTCGGCAGCGAGGACCACCGCGGCGCGACCGCACAGGTCATCGCGCGGAAGTCGAGCGGAGCCACGCAGCCACACCCCCACCGCGACGTGATCGGGGAGTGAGCGCAACCGGAGCGAGCGACGGCTGTTCCCGGTCCCGGACCGGATACTGTGTCAACTGTGTCGTGACAATCGTTTAGTGGCCGGAGCGGTATCGTGCGGACATGGACGTCGCCGAACGGGTGCATCTGATGCCGGTGGGTTACGAGAACGACCGGATCGTGTTGCCGGCCGAGCGGTTTCAGGCGGACAGAGTCGTCCTCCTCGCGTACGAGGACGAGACCGACCACCCCTCCTATCAGGAGACGGTGCGCGAGCGACTCTCGGAGGCGGGCATCGACCACGAGACGGTCCGCTGTGACATCTTCGACTTCTACGACTGCATCGGGACCGTCGCGGAGCTGGCGACCCGCTTCTCGGACCACGAGGTGTACGTCAACCTCGCCTCGGGGTCGAAAGTGACGGCCATCGGCGGCATGATAGCCTGCATGGCGACGGGCGCGACGCCCTACTACGTTCGCGCCGAACACTACGCCGCCGAGACTGATGGCGACGTGGCCGAAGGCATCCACTCGGTGACCGAACTCCCGACCTACCCGATGGAAAGTCCCGAACCGCAACACGTCGCCGTGATGGACTACATCGATCGCGAGGACGGCGCGCGGAAACGCGACCTGATCGACTACGGCAAGGAGCGCGGCCTCCCCTTCATCGCCGAGCGCGAGGCCGCGAATCGCAAGAGCGAGTACCGCCTGCTCGACAGCCACGTCCTCGACCCGCTCGCGGAGAACGGCTACGTCACGCTCGAGGACGTGGGCCGCTCGACCCGCGTCTCGCTCACCGAGAGCGGCGTCAACACCCTCCGAGCGTTCCGTTATCTGATCGAAGACTGACGGGTCGCCGCCCGTGGAACGGTCGTGTGTCCGAGCGAAACCCCGCTGGACCGACGGCGGGTGTTCGCGCCGGCTATTTCGATCGTCGCAGAACGCCGTTCTAAATGTCAGCGCCTCTGTTCCCCTCCGAGCGACTCTCCGGGATAACAAGCTAGTTGACGGCGGTCACCGTGCCTGGGAACATGACAGGCGCGGGACCGACGGCGTCCGACGCGGGACCGACGGCGCGACATCGCACAGTGCGGAAACTCGAGACGGGATGGCTGTTCCACCGCGGCGACGTGGACGGGGGCGAGGACCCTGCCCTCGACGACTCGGACTGGGAGGCAGTCGAGGTCCCCCACGACTGGAGCATCGAGGGGCCCTGGGACCCAGACAACCCCGGCGGGCAACAGCAGGGGTTCGCGCCCGGCGGGATCGGCTGGTACCGCCGCGAGTTACCGAGCGACCCCGACGGCGAGGTGACCCTCCGACTCGACGGCGTCTACCGCAACTTCGACGTCTACGTCGACGGCGAGCACGTCGCCACGCGACCGTACGGCTACTCCACCGTCACCTACGACCTCTCCGACTACGACGTCACGGGGGGCGAGACGCTCGCGATCCGCGTGAACAACGACGAGTACCCCCACGGCCGCTGGTACACCGGCTCCGGGATCTACCGCAACGCCTACACCGTCGAGACGGACTCGCTCGCGGTCACGCCCTTCGGCACCGACGTTCGCACGACTGCCGTGAACGCCCATCGCGCCGAGGTGCAGGTACTGACCGAAGTCGCCAACGACGGGAGCGAGGCCGTCGACTGCGCGCTCGAGACCGACATTGTCGACGCCGACGGCGAGGTCGTGGCGACCGCCGGGAGCGAGGTGACCGTCGGCGCGGGTGAGGCCCACGAGTTCGAACAGCGCCTCTCGGTCGCCGACCCGGACCGCTGGACGCTCGACGACCCGACGCGCTACTTCGTCCGCAGCGTCGTGTATCGCCAGGGGACCGACGCGGGAGACGCCGGCGGCACGGACGCAGCCGGCGGCGGCGAGGCCGAACCCGTCGACGACTACGTCACACCCTTCGGCGTCCGCACCTTCGAGTGGACGAGCGACGAGGGCTTTTACCTCAACGGCGACCCCGTCACGATGAAAGGCGTCAATCTCCACCACGACGCCGGCTGTCTCGGCGCCGCGGTGCCGGTTCGTGCGCTGGAGCGCCGCCTCGAAGTCCTCCAGGAGATCGGCTGTAACGCGATCCGGACCTCTCACTACCCGCCCCAGCCGGAACTGCTCGACCTGGCCGATCGGATGGGCTTCGTCGTCGTCGACGAAGCGTTCGACAAGTGGCGTCACGAGGGCGCCGACGAGTGGTTCGACGAGTGGTGGCGCGCGGACCTGGCGGCGATGATCGACCGCGACCGCAACCACCCCTCGATCGTCTGCTGGAGCGTCGGCAACGAGTCCTACGACCAGGGCGCCGACTCGATGCTCGCCGACCTCGAGATGCTCACCGAGGCCACCGCGGAGATGGACCCGACGCGACCGGTCACCTACGGCGCCGCGCCGTGGGGCGGCGACACCGAGGGGATGGTCGCCCAGCTGGAATCCATCGGCGAGCACGTCGACGTGCTCTCCTGTAACTACCAGGAGCAGTGGTTCGAGGCGTTCCGCGAGGCCGGCCTCGAGAAGCCGATCATCAGCTCCGAGGCCAAGCCCTTCTTCCTCGGCGGCGAGGACGAGGACATCGGCTTCATCACGGAGAACCCGTGGTTCGGCGTCGCCGACAACGACTTCGTCGCCGGCCAGTTCCTCTGGACCGGCATCGACTACCTCGGCGAGTCCCGCGAGTGGCCCAACAAGGGCTGGGCGACCAGCCTGGTCGACACCTGCGGCGTCCCGAAACCGGCGGCGGGCTTCCACGAGAGCGTCTGGACCGACGAGCCGATGGTCCAGATCGCCGCCTTCGACCCGAAACGCGAGCGGCCCGCGGGCCGGCCGAACTGGAGTTGGCCCGCGATCTCCGAGCACTGGAACTTCCCCGACAGGGAAGGGTCGCGCGGGTTCGTCCACCTCGTGACCTTCACCAACTGCGCCACAGTCGAGCTGTTCCAGAACGGCGAGTGGCTCGGCGAGCAGGACCTTTCGGACAACCCCGACAGGATGATCGAGTGGTACGTCCCCTACGAGTCCGGAACGGTGACCGCGGTTGCGAAAGACGACGCGGGCGAAGTCGTCGCCGAGCACGAACTCGAGACGGCGGGCGAGGCCGCGGCGCTCGAACTCGACGCCGACCGCGAGGTCATCGCCGCCGACGGCCGCGACCTGGTCTACGTCGAGGCGACCGTCGTCGACGAAGAGGGGATCCGCGTCCCGCGCGCCGGTCACCTCGTCGAGTTCGCGGCCGAGGGAGCGGGCGAAATCGTCGGGGTCGACAACGGAGACCTGGACAGTAACGAACCCTGGGTCGCCGAGGAACGGTCGGCGTACCGCGGCACCTGCTTCGCGGTCGTCCAGGCCGACCGCGAGGGCGGCGACCTCGAGATCACGGCCGAGGCGGCGGGTCTCGACGGTGGTAGCGTCAGCGTGACCGTCGACGACGCGGAAGACGCGTGACCGTCGACGACGCGGACTGACGGAACCGCGGCCGCCGAGGGGCGCTTGCCTGTTCGTCCCGCGTTCGACGCTCGACTCATGCCAACAATTAACACAATTGGGACACAATCTTTCATCAGTCTCGTTCGGATCGACAGGGGGGACGTCCATGACAGGTCAGCCCGAACCGACGGAACTGCGCCGGCGCGAGCGAACGCTCCGGCGCGTCTACGCGACCGTGGCGTCGGCCGACCAGTCGTTCGCGGAGACGGTCGACGCGCTGTTCGAACTCCTGCGCGAGGAACTCGGAACCGGTTTCGCCACGCTCTCGCGAGTCCACGAGGACGCCGACACGTACATTTTCGAGCGGGTACTCGCGCCCGAAGGAGTCGATCTGCAACCGGGGGACCGGACGGACCTGTCGAGTTTGCCCAACTGCGAGCGGGTCGTCGAGCGGGCGGAGACGCTCGTCTGTCACGACGTGGGTGCGGTCGCGCCCGAACTGTCCGACCCGGATTGGGGGATCGAGAGTTACCTCGGCGCGCCGGTCGTCGTCGACGGCGAGGTGTACGGCACCTTCTGTTTCTACGACCTCGACGCGCGCTCGGAGGCGTTCACCCAGTGGGACGTGACCGTCGTAGACCTGCTCGGCAGGTGGGTGAGCCGGGAGATCGACAGGCGGCGCTACGTCGATCGCGTCACCGCGCTCAACGACCTCGACGGCGTCGTGCGGGAGGTCACTCGGGCGGCCTTCGACCAGTCGACCCGCGAAACGGTCGAGGCCACGGCCTGTGAGAACCTCGCCGCGAGCGACTCCTTTCTGTGCGCGTGGATCGGCGGCGCCGACCTCCGGACGGGGTCGGTCCAGGTCCGCGCCGAGGCCGGCGTCGAGGGCATCGTCGACGACATGGCGCTGTCGCTCTCCGCGGCGGCGCGCGAGGAAGAAAGCGAGGAGGGGGCCGACGACGCGCCGCTCTCGCCGCCGGTGCGGGCGCTCCGAACGGGCGACCGTCAGACCAGACAGCACGCGACCGTCGGCCCGCCGGACGACGCGTGGAGCGACCACGCACGGCGCCACGGCTACGGCTCGCTGGCGAGCGTCCCGGTCGACGACGGCGGATCGGCCTACGGCGTGTTGACCGTCCACGCCGAGCGGCCGTACGGGTTCGTCGACGAGGAGGCGAAGGCGATTCGCCACATCGGCGAGATGGTGGGTCACGCCGTCGCGGCTACCGAGCGCGAGCAGGCGCTCGCCGGCGACGCCGTCGTCGAGTTGACGCTGAGCATCCGGAACGCGCTGGCCCACTGCGGTGTCACCGACGCGCCGCCGGATCCGATCCTCCTCCACGACTTCGTCCGCGCCGGCGACAGCGCGGTCATCGCCTTCGGGACGACGAGCGAGGCGGCCCTCGCCGACACTCGCGAGCTGGCCGACGCGCTCCCGAACTGCGAGTCGGTCGCGGTCACCGACGACGGTGAGGGTGACGTGGCCTTCGAGGCCGAGTTCTCGGCGTTCCCGCTGCTGTCGCAGATCACGTCTCTCGGGGGGCGCGTCGACCAGTTCCTCCTCGACGGCACCGACGTGCGGGTGACGGCGTACTTCGCCCCCGAGGTCGACCTCGGTCGCGTCGTCGACGCCGTGACCGACCGGTACCCGTCGGCCGACCTCGTCTCGAAACGCGAGACCGTGCGTCCGGAGGAGGCCGGAGCCGCCGTCGGCGAGCCGGTCACCGCGGACCTGACCGACCGCCAGCGCGAGGCCCTGCGGGCGGCCTATCTCGCCGGCTACTTCGAGCGGCCCCGGGACGCGTCCGGCGAGGAGGTCGCCGACCGTCTCGGCGTCTCCAACTCGACGTTCTCACAGCACCTCAGAGCCGCGCAGGCGAAGGTCTTCGCGCACGTCTTCGAGGAGAGCAGAGCGGAGTGACCGGTCAGCCCCAGAACGGAGCGGAGTGACCGGTCAGCCCCGCCCGGCGCGATCCCGAGACCCGCCAACAGTAAGGCCCCGCCGGTCGAAGCCTCGGGTATGTTCGACCCCGACGACCTCGCGGCGATCCGGGAGGCCCGCGAGGAGTGGGAGGCGGAGACGCGCGGCCCGACCGTCGACCGGTTCGGGGAGCGCGAGGAGACCTTCGAGACCGACACCGGCGGCCAGCCGGTCGAGCCCGTCTACACCCCCGACGACGTGGCCGGTCTGGACTACGACGAGGACCTGGGCTTCCCCGGCGAGGAACCGTACACCCGCGGCGTCTACTCCACGATGTACCGCGGGCGCCTGTGGACCATGCGCCAGTACGCCGGGATGGGCACCGCGAGCGAGACCAACGAGCGCTTTCACTACCTCATGGACGAGGGCCAGACCGGCCTCTCGATGGCGTTCGACCTGCCCACGCAGATGGGCTACGACTCCGACGCGGGCATGGCCGCCGGCGAAGTCGGCAAGGCGGGCGTCGCCATCGACTCCCTGCGGGACATGGAGACGGTCTTCGAGGGCATCCCGCTGGACGAGGTTTCGACCTCGATGACGATCAACGCCCCCGCGAGCGTCCTGCTGGCGATGTACGTCGCGGTCGGTGACCAGCAGGGCGTCCCGCGCGAGCAGTTGCGCGGGACCATCCAGAACGACGTGCTCAAGGAGTACATCGCCCGCAACACCTACATCTATCCGCCCGACCCCTCGATGCGGATCATCACCGATATCTTCGAGTACTGCGCCGACGAGGTACCCAACTTCAACACCATCTCCATCTCCGGCTACCACATCCGCGAGGCCGGTTCGACCGCCGCCCAGGAGGTCGCCTTCACGCTCGCCGACGGCATCGCCTACGTCGAAGCCGCCCGCGAGGCCGGACTCGACGTGGACGAGTTCGCCCCGCAGCTGTCCTTCTTCTTCGCCTCGTACAACAACATCCTCGAAGAGGTCGCGAAGTTCCGCGCCGCCCGCCGGCTCTGGGCGTCGATTATGGACGAGCGCTTCGGCGCCGAAAAGCCCGCCGCCAAGCAGCTGAAGTTCCACACCCAGACCGCGGGGTCGACGCTGACCGCCCAGCAGATCGAGAACAACGTCGTCCGCGTGGCCTACCAGGCGCTCGCCGCCGTGCTGGGCGGGACACAGAGCCTCCACACCAACGGCAAGGACGAGGCCCTGTCGCTCCCGACAGAGAAGTCCGTCCGGACCGCCCTGCGCACCCAGCAGATCCTCGCCCACGAGTCGGGCGTCGCCGACACCGCGGACCCGCTGGGCGGGAGTTACTACGTCGAGTCGCTGACCGACGACCTCGAACAGGAGGCCCGAGAGATAATCGCCGAGGTCGACGACCGCGGCGGGATGGAGCGCGCCATCGAGTCCGGGTGGGTCCAGCGCCAGATTCAGGACGTGGCCTACGAGCGCCAGGAGGAGATCGAGCGCGGCGAGCGCGTCATCGTCGGCGTCAACGAGTACACCGTCGAGGAGGACGCCCAGGACGCCGACATCGAGGAGGTCTCCGAAGAACAAGAGCAGGCCCAGATCGAACGCCTCGAATCTGTTCGTGAAGAGCGGGACGACGAAGCCGTCGAGGCGGCGCTCGCCGAACTGCGTGACGCTGCCGAGGGCGACGAGAACCTGATGCCCTACATCGTCGACGCCGTGAAGGCCTACGCGACGACCGGCGAGATCTGCGACGCGATGCGGGACGTCTTCGGCGAGCATCAACCCGGCGCCGCGATGTGAACGCGGCGAGACGGGGTGTGCGATGGTGTGGTTGCGGTGGCGCGCGCCGTCGCGGCAAGCGCGGCGCGAAGCGCCGCGATGCGAGCGGCTCTGGCGCGAGCACGACGTGGCGCGACGTACCGTGCGAGGTCTTCGCGAGTGTGCGAGCGAAGGCTCGTCAGAGCTCGCTCTGACGGTGGATGAGCGAACGCGGTGTGTGAGCGAATTGTCTGGGGAGGGATGTGGTCCTCTGGGGTGCGGTGGCGGTGCTGTGCGTCCCTGGTGGACTGAAAGGGCGAGGCGCGCTCGCGTTTACGTGGTCGTCTGAGCGTGGCTCTATTCTCGCGGTGCGAGGCGCGTGCGCCTCGAAGCGAACGGCTCTGCCGTGAGCGGGCGGTGCGGAGAGCGAGAATATCCCGCTTGGTTCGAGAGAGCGAAGCTCTCTCGTCATCCCGGAAATCTTCGATTTCCGGAGACAGCGACCGCGAGCGGGTCGAGGGCTTTCAGCGCTCAGGATCGAGTGCGGTCGCGACGGGATCGGAGGAGGTCGCGACGGGATCGGAGGAGGTCGCGACGGGATCGGAGGAGGTCGCGACGGGATCGGAGGAGGGCGCGACGGG
>Ga0207851_100586_pt1 | contig 16711 bp, 18 predicted proteins | sample A23E3SouthBayCA_FD_187747 | JGI IMG/M metagenome (GOLD analysis project Ga0207851, IMG submission 187747) | Aerobic enrichment media microbial communities from Eden Landing Ponds, California, USA - A23 E3 (SPAdes) | ecosystem: Environmental > Aquatic > Marine > Unclassified | place: Emeryville... | reverse complement strand
CGGGAATTGAACCCGGGCTAGTGGCTTGGGAAGCCACTGTCCTACCACTGGACCACTGGCGCGCGGACGACTGGACGCCGTCGTACACTCGAAACAGAGCCGCAGGCTCGACTTAAGGATGACGGAACATCACACCGCACCGGCCTGTCCCTGAGCCGCTCGATTCATCCTGTCGGCTGTAACTGTTTCAAACTATTCGCGACCCCGGGGTCGCGAAATTCTTCACAGACGTACAGCCGACAGTATCAGGCGTCCAACCGGTAGAACAGCGCCTCGAAGTCCGCGCCGTCGAGTTCGGATAACTGTGTCTCGGACTGCCGTTTCAGGTCCTCGATCTCGGACTCCAGCCGTTGATACCGCTCGTCCGCTTCGAGTTCGAACTGAGGCTTTTTCGCCATCAACGCCTCTCGTTTCGAGAGCTTCGCAAAGAAGGCTCGGAGCGTGTCGGTGTAGTCCGACCGGCGGAGCAGGCGCTCGATCACGTCCTTGAGTTCCGTCTCGTTCACGGGCTTGGTGAGGTACGCGTCGAACCCCAACTCCAGAATGTCGAAGTCGGGGTCGACGGCGGTGACCATCGCCACGCCGCACTCCGCGTTGCGTTCGCGTATCCGTTCGAGGACTTCGTCGCCGGACACGCCCGGCATCCGTCGATCCAAGAGAACGACGTCGATGGACTGTTCGAACTGTTCGAGCGCTGTGTCCCCGTTTTGAGCTGTTTTGACGGCGTACTCGTCCGCTAGCCACGAGGCGTACAGCTCTGCGAGCTCCGGCTCGTCGTCGACGATTAATACGTTGGAGGGCGCGCTCATACTGACAGATTATAGTAGCGTTTGCAACTGAGTACTCATCCGATCGCACGCAGTCGTTCGATTGCGTGAGTGAAGACTTGCAAACGCCACTATATTCGATCCGTACTTTGTTCGTCAAAGTGATAAGTCTACTCCCGCTGGAGCGCTGTCGTTGCAGACGCCCGTATCAAGATTTATTATTCGAGTCTAACAGTATCTCGTATGCAACGGGACGAGGACGAGTCGTCATCGGCGGACGATGGATCGTCCTCGTCACTCGGCGATCTCGCCGACCGTGTTTCCGACGCTGATTCCACGAACGATTCTTCGGCCGATTCCTCGGACGAAGAGGCTCAGGAGTCGCTATCGGAACTGGCCGAATCGATCGAACAGCGCGGTAGCGCCGGATCGAGCAGTTCGGTCGACGACGGCGACCTTGGTCGATGGGATTTCGTCTCGCGGGAAGACGACACCGAGTCGTCCACGTTCGATCCGAAAACCGAGGCGCTGCTCGAACTGACTGACGGGGCGTCGAACATACTGCTCAGTGGCCCCGGTGACTGTCCCGCGGAACAGACTCTCTGCTCGCGGCTGATGGAGTCGGGGTCGGACGCACCGGTCAAACTCCTCGTGATCACCGTCTCCGAGACACCGAGCCAACGGCTGTCCGCCCTCGAAAACTACCTCGAAGGACCGGTCGGAGAGACGTCTGTCGTCGACGTTCGAAACTACAATCGCGAGACGACGTACGAGGAGTACGAGGGTCCCGTCGAGGTTCGAACCGTCTCGAACCCGCAGGACCTTCGGCGGATCGGCATCGTCACCAGTAAGATCCTCACTGAGTGGGAGTCACTGTCGGGGCCGACCACGATGTGCGTCCACTCGCTGTCGGAACTGCTGGAGTTCAACGACGACCACCAGCGGGTGTTCCGGTTCCTCCACGTCCTTCGCGGTCGGATCCAGTCGGCCGGCGTGCGGGCGCACTATCACTTCGATCCGCAACGACACGACGACCAGACCGTCAGAACGTTCGAGTCACTGTTCGATACGGTTATCGAGTTCGACGAGGACGGCTCCGTGGCGCTCGGTTAGCTGCCGTCGTTGCGTTCGAGCTCAGAGAGATCGCCGAACGGCGATGCGGATTCCGCCGAGTCATCGGCGGTATGCCCCGAGCTCGATTCAGCGTTTTGCTTCGCGGTCGACGTTTCACTCCCGCCGTCTCCGCGCTGTGCGGTCTCCTTGATCTCCGTCTCGTCGGAGGCCGCGGACGGATCCCGCGCAGGACGTCCGCCCGCATCCCGACGTTCCGCGTCCGGTTGCGGTGAGCGTTGTTGGGGGGACTGTTGCGGTGAGCGTTGCTGTGGGGGTTGTTGGGAGGCTCCTCGCCCCTGTGGCGGCCGTTGTCGTGATTCTCGCCGCTGTGACTGCGGATCGGAATCCCGGCTGCGCGGATCGATCGACGCTCCGTCGACATCGGGATCGTGCGCGAGACTCCCATCGAGCGTCTCGCTGTCGCTCGTGACCACGGCGTCGCTCAGGAACAGCCACTTTTTCCGCCCCTCGACGCCCGACAACGTAGTCTCGCAGTGGGGGCAGTAGGGCCGCGAGAGCAGGTCGAGGTCGATCGTCTCCTCGCACGACTCACAGGCTCCCTCGTGGACGTCGAGATCGGCGGCGTCGCGTTTGATCGTTTGGAGTCGGTCACGTTCCCACTGGAGACTCGAAACCGCGTCCCGGGAGCGTTTTTCAGCGACCGTGAGATCCGCTTCCAACTCGTCGGTCTGGGAGACGAGGTACTTGAGGATCGTCTCGAGGTTGCCGAATTCGGCGTCGATCCGCGATCTCATCTCGTCTTGCTGGGCGGCCAGATCTGACTGCTCGGACGTGACTTTCGCGTGTTTCCGATCGACGACCGATTCGAGCGAGTCGATCCGAGCCGTGAGCGAGTCGTACTGCTCTGTGAGCGACTCTTGCGTGGTATCGACCGCCGCTGTCACCTCGTCGAGTTCGGCTTCGATTTCGGTTAGCCGGGTCGCGACCGCCGCTGTCACCTCGTCGAGCGACTGCCCGCGCTCGGTCTCCGCTTCGATCTCCGCTTGCAGGTCGTCGACGCGTTCTTCGAGCGACTCGAACTGTTCGGCGAGCGAAGCGGATTGCTCCGGTTTCTCTTCGCTGCCGTGATTCGGGCTCCGCCGTCCGTCTGTGCCTGTGGCCGCGTTCCCTACCGCATCGGCATCGAACGGTGTCGGTTCCTCGGCTCCACCGACTGCCTCGTCCGTGAGAGCAGACGTCCCCCGTTCGGAATCATCGAGCAACTGTGTGAGTTCGTTCAGCGTCCAGTAGGAGGAGATCAACCGCTCGAACAGCTCTTCCCGGGAGATACCCTGACTCGCCGCGTGCTGGGTTAGCCACTCCTCGAAGGAGGTCGTCGTCGTTCCGTCTCCAGCATCCGGTGAGTCATCAGACATCTCAGTAACTACGACTAACTAGGCTTTGGACGGTGAGGACAAAAGTTTTGTTACAGTTACGAACATATACGTCGTGATGATTGCTGCTCGACGGTGTTTGACCACTGTTTGGGTTGGGGACTCTGCTACCGATGGCGTTTGAACACCGCGTCGAGCTGTTCGTCAGCGAGAACCACCGCCTCGTCGTCGCCGCGCTCGTGCTGGCGGGGATTGTCTGTCTCGCCGCGGCGGGATACGTCTTTGCGACGCCGACCACGCAGACGGTCGTCGAGGAGACGAACGTCCAGACGTTCGAGACGAGCGCCGATCCCAGTGCGGTCGTCACGCGTCCGACAGCGCTCTACGAGCAGGGTGAACGGCTCGAAAACCGCTCGGTGTACTTTCTGTCGGCGTCGCCGACGTTGACTCTCAACGTGAGTACAGCCGTTCCGGACGCACGTGATGTGCGGGTCGATCAGCGACTCGTCTTGGAAACGCTCGGGGTTCGTGACGGCCAACCGTTCTATCGATCCACGCGGACGGTGATCGACGCGAACCAGACGGTGACTGACGGGCAGACGACCGTCTCCGAGACGGTGAACGTCTCCGCGATCGCAGAGGAGTTAGCGGTCGTGCAGGCGGAGGCGCAGAACGTCGGGCAGTTCCAGCTTCGACTCCACTTAGAAACCACCTATCGAACTGACTCCTACGAGGGCACCCTCGAGTCGACCGTCCCGTTCGTCATCAACGAGCAAGCGTACTATCTCGACGGGACGCTCAGCGACGAGTCCACCGAATCGACGACGGTGACCCGGGAAACCACCCAGCCCCCAAGTCCCACGGAGTACGGGAGCTTCGTCGTGCTCGGACTGCTGTTGTTCGGACTCTCGGGGGTCGTGCTGCGCGTCGCAGAACGAGCGAATCCCGAAGCGCTCCGCACGGAAATCGTCCACGACCAGCACGCCGAGTGGATCTCGCGGGGGCAGTTCCCGACCGACTCGGAGAAGCAGTACATCTCCATACTCACGCTCGAGGACCTCGTCGACGTCGCCATCGACACCAACCGGCGGGTGATTCACGACCCGCAGATCGACGCCTACGCGGTCATCGATAGCACCGAGATCTACTACTACGCCATCGAGGACGTGCAGGCCGACGAGTGGCTCGGCATCTAACCACGAGACAATGAACCGAAGCCTGTGGTACGTCGGCCTGTTGGTGATTGCGGCCGGGATTACGCTGGCGGCCGTCCCACCCGGTGGGACCGACGGCCTCATCGGCACCACCACTGATGGGGGCGGGACCAGCGTGGACGACCTCCCCGTGTCGCTCGTTTCGACTGGAAACGTCGTTACGGGGTCGGATCGGACGACGGCTGCCCCCGCGAACGGAACGGCGGTTGCGGCGCTCGTCAACGACATCGACGCCCCGGTCAACGTGACGTACGCAGCCGCCATCGACGATGAGGCCGTTGAATCCACGACTGCGACCGATCGGGTTACGATCCCTCGCGGCGGCCAGCACCTCGTGTACGCCCGATGTACCGCTGGACCTGCCGCTGCCGGAACCGCGACGCTTCGTCTCGCGATTCAACAGACGACCGTCGAAGACCCGATCGCGCGGGATGTCGTGGTAAACATCGAAGTCCAGTACGACTGTCCGGAGGAAGACGGCTCCGCGGAGCCGACGACAGCGGACGAGACAGCAGCGGACGAGACGGCGACAACAGCAGACGAGACGACAGCGGACGAGACAGCAACGGACGAGACGGCGACGACAGCAGACGAGACGACAGCGGCGGAGACTATGGCGGCGTAACTAACCGCTCCTGTTCTCCGATCGCCCCAGCTCGCTTGTCGTTCACACGCGAAACGTCGACACGCGAAACGTTGCTCACAGCAGCCGCCGTTTGAGTCGCTGGACGATCGTGATGTTCCGTCCCGTCGATCGCATCCGTATCGGTCCGACGCCGATCGCGACGAGCCCGGCGGTGATCGCCACAGTCAGGAGCACGAGGTCGATGACGAGTATCGCGACGAGCGGATGAATCGCGTGGAGGCCGAGCAGTACCGAGCGTGGGAGGATCGGCAGGTATCGCCACTGTGAGATGCTGCGCGTGTACGATCCCGTCGCCTCCGGTGCCTCGATCAGGAGCGTCGTCCTTCGTTCTTCCTGTCCCGGGACCAAAAGCGTGGATTTCGACACAGTGACGCTGGGTGTCTGAGATTCGATGACCGTCAGGACCGGGACGTACCCGGCGTTCGAGATGCGGTACTCTACCGACGCCGTCTCGCCCACGCCGATGACGAGCGGGTTCTCGCTCGGCGATTCAGAGCTCACGATGTCGAAGGAGGTCGCTCCCGATGGAACCACCATACTCGCGGTTGCGGGTGCGAGGACGATGAGCGACAGCACGATCAGGAACGTCGACGTTTTGATGTAGTTCGATCGCCGCCGCGAACGCCGCGTCTTCCTTCGGTCGCCAGTGACCGAATCGGCGACGAACCCGACGGAGATGATTCCGACCCCGACCCACACGAGCGACTGCGCGGAGCCGCCACCGCTCAACAGTGAGCCGCCCCCGATCGACGCCCACGCCCCCGTCAGCAGGGTTTGAAACCCGACGACTGATTCCCCGAGGTTCGGAATGACGACGACCTGTCCGTTCACCTGCAACGCCTCGGCGACGATCTGTTCCTCGGTGACTGGCGGTTCGGCCCCGTCTTGGTCGGTGAACGGGTTCGCGTCTCCCCGGGTGATGTACCCCGCGTCGGTCCGGCCGACGATCCGGTGCGTCGTCAGCCCACCTCCCTGTAGCTCTTGGGCGACGAAGACGACGACGTCGCCTTCTTGGGGCTCACCCGCCAACTCCGCCGGTATCGAAACGAAGCCGTCGCCGGGCTCCATCGTCGGCTCCATACTCCCGGTCTCGACGTACCCCAACAGAACGGGCTGTCCCGCCGCCTGTCCGAACAGCATCGCGCCGACTGCGAGCACGAGGAGCAGAAGGGCCCCGTTCTGGACGGCGGTCGAGAGTTTCACGGCGTCGTATAAACGACGAATCGGTATAACCCTTGATGCGACGAGTCGACGTGTTGCGCGTTGTCGCGAACGCCGCGATCCGCTTTTGATTCAGATCTGTGCGGGGTACGTTAACAGCTCTCTCCTCTCGAACCGGGTATCATCACGGATTACGGGTCTCACCACGGATTAATCGGTCGTTACAACCGAGTAAGCCGTGCTTGCGGAGAGATGGCCGATCTTGACGCCGGTTCAAGCGCCCGAATACAAAGTGGGTAGGGAGTTACTATACAGGTAACGACACGGACCATCCCCGTGTTAGGAGACAACTACTATGGCAATCAGCAGACGAAACATCCTGATCGGACTGGGCGCATTGGTCGGCGGCGGCGGCGCACTCGTGAGCACGGGCGCGTTCTCGACGGTGAGTGCGGAGCGAAGCGTCGAAGTGAGCACGGCGGGGGACGCGAGCGCATTTCTCACAATCACTGGTGACGACGAATACGTCGCTGACGATAGTGACAATAGCACTCTAACGATTGATCTTGGTGGTCCAGACGGTGCTAACAACGCCACTGGTTTCAATCAAAACGCAGTCACTACGATTACTGGTGTCGTCGAGATTGCGAACAATTCGGCCGACGAAACCAGTGCGACGATCGGGGTTTCGACTTCTGCCCCCAGCGAAGATCCAACTGCAAACGGGGAAGCAGCTGTTGAAATCACTGATGGGGGTGGGAATACAGTCGCGGTGGCAACATTCTACGCTGGACCTTCAGGAACTAACAATGTTGGTGATGGATCGACACCGACGATCCAGTCCGGAAGTAGTGCTTCTCTCGATGTGGCTGTTGATACGAGGGAAGACGTGGAGGTGCCAACAGATGCGTCTTCAGGGACACTGACGATCATCGCGAACGAACCATAACATAGTATCCGACTCTTATCCACTAATGCGACGACGCAACTTCATCACGGCGATCGGAACGCTATCGGCCGGGGCAGGCATCGCAATGGGCACGGGCGCGTTCACGACGACCTCCGCCCAACGCTCCTTCACCGTCTCGACCGCTGAGGACGACCAAGGTCTCCTCTCCCTGCGGATCGGTAGTGGCGGCGAGGCGGACGCAATCGTGAACAACACGTCGACCAACAACGTGGTTTCGTTCGAGTTCACCAATATCAATCGGAACGCCTACACTGCCTTCGACAGTCTGCTCGAGGTCACGAACCTCGGGACTCAGAACGACTTGGCCATCTCCGAACTCACGTTCACCCCCGTCGACGGCGACGGAGACGAAGTCAACTCCGCTGATTCACCGGTGAAAGTGTATCTCCCCGGAACTGATCCGATGGAGGAGGATACGTTCACACTCAACGGCCTCGAGAATACGATCACTGATTTCGACGGTGATTCGTCGTTAGGCACCGGAGATAGTGTTCAGGTCGGGTTCGTCATCGACACCACTGTCGCCGATCACAGCACGATCGAGACGATTCAGAACGTGATTATCTCCGCGACGACTGCGGAAAGCGCCGCTCAGTAGCACCCGCTGATTTTTTATTCGACCGTTTCGGGTGCTTGGCGGCCAGTCATTTCCGCAATTTCGAGTTCGTACCAAACCGGTGTTAACTCGGAAAGCGACTTATCGAACACGGACAGACCGACGACTGAGGCGTATTCGGCAAAAATTTCGGTCGCATCGATTGCCTCGGGAGAATCATCCGGTATCGAGGTAAGGTGACCGTCGATGATGACGCTCCGCCAGTCGGTAACGTCCTTCCACTCGTAAGCGACCAGATTCGCGGCCTTTGAGAGTTCTAAGGCTTGTTCCTTCTTACTGTCCGTATCAGAAATCAACTGGAAGACACATCGGTTTTCTAGTACGTCGTATCCGAACGAAATCGGTATGCCGTATGGTTTCTCTCCACCAAATGAGAGAACGCCGTGTCCCTGTCGTGCAAGAAACTCTGCGATCTCTGTGTCCGTCATTTCGACACCGTACTCGCTCATACCCGAAGTAGCAAGTACTGTCCCCTAGGTTCTTTGGATGGCATCTTGATTCCTAGGGCGAGAACTCTCTTGAGGGATGCTCAGCCCCGCTCTCAAGCCCCCTCTCAACGCAGTAGAGAGAGCAAATCCGTGATCCTGTAACGATCCGCGACCGAACCATATCTGATTAGAAAAATACATATGAGGGCCTCTACAACCCGTTTGTATGCCTGAGAAAGCTCTGAGAGAGATCGAATCACATCTCAGGGAAATCAAGAACAGTTCTGACGATTCGGAGGTCTCATTTCACCTCAATTCCGCTCAGCAACTAATTGACGTCGCTCTCCACAAAACAGAGACGTCCCGCGAAGGTGACCGCAAGACTCCCTCCATAGACGAGTAAATCTACTGTCCGTATCGAGCGGTCAGTGTCCCACGTGTCGCTACCGACAGGCTCTCCCACCTGTTCGCCTCCGAGAATTTCAACAGCGCCGAACGCGTGATTATTTGTATCAGTTCCTGATACAGTATATCCGTTGATGGGACAGCGTGCCACAGGTGAAGGGCTCCAAGCGGATTCCGACGACACGTCCAAGGGGGAGCCTTCGCTCCCCAAAGACGAGATCTTCGACTTGGTGAGCAACCACCGGCGGCGATACGTCATCCACTACTGTAAGCAGGCCGAGGGTCCCGCCCCGATCTCCGATCTCGCCGAGCAAGTCGCCGCGTGGGAACACGACAAACCGATCGAGGCGCTCACCTCCGCGGAGCGCAAGACGGTCTACACGTCGCTCCAGCAGACACATCTGCCGCGACTCGATCGCGCCGGCGTCGTGACGTTCGACGGCCGCGAGGTCGAACTGACCGATCGGGCCGACCGGCTACACATCTACCTCGATATCGTCCCGGAGAACTCGATCTCGTGGGGGATGTACTACGTCGGTCTCTCGGGATTCGCGTGTCTTGTGATCGCCGCGCTGTGGCTTGAGATCCTCCCGACGGAGTCGGTTCCGATCCTCGTCTACCCCACGTTCATCGTCGCCGTATTCGCGATTTCCGCGGGATACCACGCGTACACGAACCGCCGGTACCGCTTCGAGAACCTCGAACGGCCGCCGTGAAAGAACGTGGCAGTCAGCGCAGCCGCGTCACGCCGGTTGGACAGTCCCACGTGCGGGCGTGCCCGACACCGTCGCTGCCGCCGGGCTGTACGTGATCGTTCCGTCCCGGTCGTCGAGCACCGTGCCGTCGATCGAGAGCGTCGCCGAGTCGCGGTCGAGATCGATCGACACCTGACCGTTCTGCGACGTGAGTTGCCCGTTGCCGAGGTCGACGTCGCCGGATGCGACGATCGAGATCTCGACGTTCGTCTCCAAAACCGCGCCGCTTGCGAGCACCCGCGCGGCAGACTCGACCTCGATCTCGCCGTTCGTGCTCGTGACCGACGCCGTCGTGAGTCGGACGTCGCCGGACGACGAACTGATCGAGATGGCCGTATTCGTGTCGATCGTTGCGCCCGCGGCCTCGACGGTGCCGCCGGAGAGATCGATGTCGCCGTTCGTCGAGTCGACGGTGGCGTCCGTGAGCGTGAGTGTACCTCCGTCGGCGGAGATCGTGATTTCGCGGTTCGTCGTGATCTGCGCCTCGCCGGCGTCGACCGAGCGACCGTCGAGTTCGATTTCCCCGTTCGTCGAATCGATCGTCGCACTGCTCGCCGAGAGCGTGCCGGAGTCGGCGGCGATCGAAATACCCCGGTTCGTCGTGACCGTCGATCCGTCGACGAACACTGAGTCACCCGAGAGGTCGATCTCGCCGTTCTTCGAGTCGATCGTCGAATCGGTGAACGTCAGCGTTCCCCCGTCGGCCGCGATGCTGATCTCGCGGTTCGTCGTGACCGTACTCTCGGCGGCGGTGACCGACCCGCCGGAGAGGTCGATCTCACCGTTCTTCGCGTCTATCGTCGATTTCGAGAGCGCGATCTCGCCCTCGGCCGACAGCATGATCGCTCGATTGCTCCCGAGCGTCGTGTCGCCGATCGCCACGCTCCCGGCTTCGATCGCGACCTCGCGGTTCCGGAACTCGATACGGTCACCGTCAGCTGCGATGACGAGGTTCGCACTGTCGTCGTCGAAGGAGGCGAGTTCGTTCCGCGGCACGATCGGTTCGCCCTCGTCGTACGCGTAGTTCCCGTTCTCGTCGATGTACGCGACCGCGTCGCCGGGCGGACCGGTCGGCGTCGGCGGCTGTGCCGGACCGGCTCCACCACCGGGGCAGTCGTACTCGACGGTGGTTTCGAGGGTCGCGTCGGTCACCTTGGCGTTCCCGGCGTCGGCCTCGACGATCGACACCTGCAACGTCGTCGTTCCCGCCCCGCCCGACGGCGGGGTACACACCGCGCTGATCGGCGTGCTCTCTCCCGGTCCGAGCGACACCGTTCTCGACGACTGCTCGGGAGCGACCGCGCTCGCGTCGATGCTCGCCTCGTACTCGATCGTCGCCGACGACTCGAAGTTGTTCCGGAGCGTGGCGACGGCGACGCCGTTTCCGGGCTGTGAGACGACGTTGTCCGTCCCGCTGATGGCGACGAACGCGGCTGAATCGTCGGCGACGGAGACGTCGACCGGCCGGTCGCCGGCGATGGAGCTAAAACTCCCTGTCGGCACGGCGGCCGCCCCCGCACCGACGACGATTAACAGCAGGCCCACCACCTTCAGCCACTGGTACATACCGCTCCTTACTGGCCCTACGAACCGGATTACCTTGGCTACTTCGGCTCAGACTGGGTTCTGTCCGGTGGAAAAGGGTCGAAAGGGGGTCGAAACGCCGGAGCGATGCGTCGCGCTAGCAGTCTCTCACGCACCGGCTCCGCAACTCACAGATCGGGGCCTTCGCCGCAACTCACAGATCGGGGCCTTCGCTGCAACTCACAGATCGAGGCCTTCGCTGTGACTGTGCTCGTCGCCCGGGAACGACCCTGACTCGACGGCGTCGCGGTAGCGCTCGATTGCCGTTCGCATCTCGCCGCGGACGTCGCCGAACGCCTCCGCGAACGGGGGGACCCGCTCGGACATCCCGACGGCGTCGTCGACGACGAGGACTTGGCCGTCGGTGTCCGGGCCGGCCCCGATCCCGATCACCGGGATGTCGAGTTCGTCGCTGGCGGCCGCGCCGACCTCGCTGGGGACGTGTTCGATCACCATCGAGAACGCGCCGGCCTCCTCGTGGGCCTTCGCCAGATCCAGCATCTCGGCGGCCTGCTCGGCGGTCGTCCCCTGTCGGGTGTAGCCCCCGACCCCGTGGACGTGCTGTGGCGTGAGTCCGACGTGCGCCATCACCGGGATTCCGAGGTTCGTCATCGCCTCGGTCAACTCGACGGTGTGCGGCCCGGATTCGATCTTCACCGCGTGGCCGCCGGCCTCCTTCAGCAGTCGCCCGGCGTTTTCGAGGCTCTGCGACCGGTCGACGCCGTAGCTGAGGAAGGGCAGATCGGTGACGACGAGCGCGTCGTCGACGGCTCCGGCGACCGAGCGCGTCGCCCGCATCATATCACTCATCGTCACCGGAAGCGTCGAGTCGTGGCCGAAGACGGCGTTGCCGATGCTGTCGCCGACCAGCACCATCTCGATCCCCGCCTCGTCGGCTAACGCGGCGGTGGGCGCGTCGTAGGCCGTGAGCATCGTCAGCGGCTTCTCCGGGTCCTGTATGCTCGCAACGGTGGTCATACGCTCTCATCACCGCCGGGGGCCTTCAATGACTCCGTCGACGACTCGGTGTCGCGGACGCCGTGCCCCGACTCCCACGTGCGGATCAGCGTCCACAGCGTTCGGTTCGTCGGGACCGCGACCCCGTTCTCGTCCGCCCGTTCGACGACGTACCCGTTGATAACGTCGACTTCGGTCCGTCGCCCGCGCTCGACGTCACGGTGCATCGACGACTCGTTCTCGGCGGTCGCCGCCACGACGTGCGCGACGGCCTCGACCGCCCCGTCGTCACTGAGATCGACGCCGACTTCGCGCGCGGTCGCCGCGACTTCCCGCGCGATCGGCTCGGCGAGCTCGACGCCCGGAGCCGTTTCGAGTGCGCCGTTCGGGACGCGGGCGAGCGCCGTCACGGGGTTGATCGCGGCGTTCACCGCGAGCTTTCGCCAGAGCTGTTCGCGGATCGAATCGGCCGTTACGACGGTTGCCGGAACGTTCGCGGCCGCGAACGCCCCGCCGACTTCCTCGGCGATTTCATCGACGTCTCGCGGCTCCCACGGGCCGATCGTGAGGTCGTCGCGCCCGTTCCACTCGACCTCGCCGGGCGCGCGGTGGGCCGCTCCGTAGCTCGTCGTGCCCGCGAGCACCGGGCAATCGAGATACCGTGCGAGGGTCTCCTCGTTTCCCATCCCGTTCTGCAGCGAGCAGACCGCGCGGAACTCGCCGGTCGCGAGTGCTTCCGCGGCCGTCTCGGTGTCGAACGCCTTCACGGTCACGAGTGCGAGATCGGCCGCCAGATCCGTTCCCTCGGTCGTCGCCGTCGGGTGAACGGTGAACGCCTCGGTGCCGGTGACGCGCAGTCCCGTCTCGCGGATCTCGGACACGTGCGGATCTCGGCCGACGAGCGTTACGTCGTGTTCGGACGACCGCGCGAGCAACGCGCCGAAAAGGCTCCCGAGACTGCCCGCGCCGAAGACGACGATGTCCATATCGACGCCACGGGGGCGACCGAGAAAGCGGTTGTGTTGCGTCCGATGGGTGGCCGATTGGATCCGATGGGTGGCCGATTGGATCCGAAGAGTGGCCGATTGGATCCGAAGAGTGGCCGATTGAGTCCGATGCCGCGAGCGTCCGGAAAGTGCACGGACGTCCAGCAATCCGCCGTAACGGGTGAGTATTAGTGCTCCGAGCCGGTACTGCTATCCGATGACTACGGAGCACACGGTCCTCGAAGCGGACGCACCGCTCGATCTTCGACTCTCGGAGGCGGAACTCGACGCGACGGTCGAGCACCTCTCGACGTTCCTGCGCGACGTCGTCGACGACGCCGGTGCTGACGGTGCCGTTCTCGGCCTCTCCGGCGGGGTCGACAGCACGACGGTCGCGTATCTCGCGAGCGAGGCGCTCGGCGCGGAGAACGTCCACGGCCTCGTGATGCCGAGCGTCGCGAACGCCGAGGACAATATGAGCGACGCCGAGTGGGTCGCCCAGGAACTCGGGATGCCGTACGATGTTGTCGAGATCCAGCCCATCGCAGAGCAGTTTTTCGACACCTTTCCCGAGGCGGCGGACGATCGGATGGCCGCCGGCAACGTCTACGTTCGAATCCGCGGCGTGCTGAACTACTTCGTCGCCAACCACGAGGGGAACGTCGTCCTCGGGACCGGCAACCGCTCGGAGGCGCTGACGGGCTACTTCACGAAGTACGGCGATCAGGCGGTCGACTGCAACCCGATCGGGAACCTCTACAAACAGCAGGTCAGACAGCTCGCCGCCCACTTGGGCGCGCCCGAGGAGCTGGTGACGAAGACGCCCTCCGCGGGGATGTGGGCCGGCCAGACCGACGAGGAGGAGATGGGGCTCGGCTACGACACGCTCGACGCGATCCTCGCGCTCCATATCGACGGCCCGCTGTCGACGGCCGCGACGGTCCGACACCTCGGCGTCACCGAGGCGCAGGTCGAACGCGTCGTCGACCTCTACGAGGAAAGCGCCCACAAGCGGGCGATGCCGCCCGCTCCCGAGTCTCTGCACTTGTAGTACCTGTACGGAAGTACGGAGTCGTCCCTCGGTGCGTTCACTCCTCACTACTCACCTTCAGACTACTTCACAAACAGCTACTGCATTACTTCACAAACAGCTACTACACAACTTTACAACTACTACGGTACCACTTTACAAACATCCAAATAGCTATGCACCAACAGTACCAACAGTCGTGTATGTCGAGCGGCACCATCGATATCGACGAGTTCGAGAACGCCGACGCCGACGAATTCGAGGAGCGAAACGATACGGAACGGATCGTACTGTTCCTCGACGAGAACGACGACCGCGCGTGGAAAGCGGCGACGATCGCCGAGCGACTCGGGCTCGATACGGACGCCGTCAGTGCGATCCTCTCACGACTGAAAGAACGGGGCCTCGTGCGACACAAGCGCCCGTATTGGGCGATCACGGACGACGAGGAACGACTCCGAGCCGCCTACCGACTGCATCAGCACTACGAGAGCGCCGACGAGCAGTACGGCGAGGAGCGTCTCGATGAGCTACGAACCGACGAGATGGAGCACGTGAAACCATAGCAAGAGTTCTATGAAACTCTCTCACTGCTTGACCAATTCCTGACCTTCGCACCGACCGCGAACCTTTTGCCCACCGATCGCGGACGTGGAATACAATGAGTCTCGGTATCCTCGGGACGATCCAACTGGCGGCGACGCTGATCTTCGCCGCGCCCGTCGCGATCTTCGGGCTCACCCGACTCGCGGAGGGCGACACCGTCATCGGCGGCGGTGCGGTCGCCATCGCCGTCGGGATGGTGGCTCTCCCGCACTACCTCACGACGCCGACCGACATCCCGATGAAGGTCGGCGAGCGGGTCGTCGGCGCGGTCGTGAAAGAGCCCGATGACGACGAGTCGGCGTAAATCGGCGTCGCTGGTACCGATCGAACCTATTCTCGCGGCGTGAACGACCGCGAACCGTCGCCGAGCGGTTCGTATCCCTCCTCACTGACGAAGACGAGTTCGCTCAGGCGGACGCGTCCACTGTCGGGATCGCTCACCGATGGCGTCACCGCGAGCACGACGCCGGGTTCGAGGGTCGCTCCTGATCTCGAACGAGGACGCTCCCGTCGCGCGAGGCCGACGCCGTGGACCGTCTCGATGATACCCGAGTTCGGTCCGCCGTCGCCACCTCCCGGATCGAAGCCGAATGCGGCCAGTTCCGCTGTGGCCTCACGCCGCACGTCGTCGACGTCGGATCCCGGCTCGACCTCGCCGAGTGCGGCGTCGAGTGCGGCCTCGCAGGCGACGTACGCGCGCCGCTCCCAACCGCCGTCGCTGTCGACGACGAGCGTTCGAGAGAGATGGCCGTGGTAGCCGTGTGGGCCGCGCGGCGCGACGTCGAGCACGACCGCCTCGCCGCGGTGGACGACATCACCGGTTTCTTCATCCGCGCTCCCGACTGCGACGTTCGTATTCCCCGCGTCGCTGACGCCCCGACGAGCGAGTTCGACGTTGATCTCGCGGCGCAGGCGCTCGGCCGTGAGCGGCGCGCCGTTCCACAGTAATTTGCCGGCGTCTTCGCTTCCGTGTTCGTCTGCGTCTCGGTCGCCAAACTCTGCCGCCGCGAGCACGCGCTCGCCGCGCCGGACGCCTCGTTCGGCGGCCTGCTGGACGGCGCGGATGGCGTCGATTTCCGTCTCCCTCTTGGTCGCTCGCGCGTCCGCGACGGCGGTCGTCGATCGCAACTCGTAGCCCGCGCGTTCGAGATACACCGCGGCGTCGTGCGGAATCGTCGGCGGCACGAGTACGACACCGGAATCCGGCTTTTTGCCGTCGCCCCCGTCCAGTTCATCGAGGATCGCAGCGGCTCGTTTGCCGGGGTGGTCGGTGAGTCGTTCGGTTTCGATTCGTCCGTCGAATCCCCGCGCTGCTCGGTCCCCGTATCCCCCGGGCGGACACAGCACGTCCGCGCCCCCGAGGCGGACGTAGGCGTAGGGGTCGCTCGGACCGTCGAATCCCGTCAGATACCGGAGGTCGAACTCGGTGCCCCCGCCGACCGCGACGAACCCCGTTGCGCCCCGCTCGTCGATGATATCGTCGAGAAACGACCGATCGACGGCTGGCGGGGCGGAAGCGGCTGCGTTCTGGAACTCGCCCGCCTCGCTGTCGTCGGTCACTGCCTACGCGTCCGGTTCCGGGGCCGGGACCTCGCCTTCCTGTGCCTCGTCGAGGAGTTCCTCGATCGACGCGTCGCGGATCTCGTTGTGCAGCAGGACGCTCACCGGCAGCGTCGGCGCGCCGCTGACGAGGTTTTCGAGGATGACGAGGCGCTCCCGCGCACGCGACATCCCGACGTAGAACACGCGGCGCTCGTTGTCGGTGAGGATCGGGACCGGATCGGTCGTCGAGGTGAACTCCTCGACGCCCGGGACGTCTTCCTCTTCGACGGACGCGGCCATCTGTTCGACGACCTTCTCGGTCAGGTCGGTAGCGACGAAGACGTGGTCGGCCTCACGACCCTTCGCGGAGTGGATCGTGCCGATGCGGACGCGGTTGGGATCCATTCCCCGATAGTCGCCGGTGGCGTACGCCTCGACCGACTTCCGCTGGAACGAGGTGACCTTCCGGAGCATATCGCCGGCGTCATTGGTGTCAGGCGCGAACGGGGCGAACTCCCTGATCACGTCGGGGTCGACGGAGAGGTCCGTCAGGTCGTCGACGCCCGCCGCCTCCTCGAGTTCGTCGATGCGATCGAA
>Ga0207851_100585_pt1 | contig 16714 bp, 15 predicted proteins | sample A23E3SouthBayCA_FD_187747 | JGI IMG/M metagenome (GOLD analysis project Ga0207851, IMG submission 187747) | Aerobic enrichment media microbial communities from Eden Landing Ponds, California, USA - A23 E3 (SPAdes) | ecosystem: Environmental > Aquatic > Marine > Unclassified | place: Emeryville... | reverse complement strand
GGCGTCGTGAGGTCGAGATCACGGCCGACGCGCAGGGGGTCGCCGCCGTAGGTGACGGCGTCGTCGTCGAGGGTGGCGTTGAGGCGGACGCGGACGTAGAGGTGGCGGCCGTCGTCGGTGTGCGTGGCGTAGACGTCCGTGACGGTGAGGTTCTCGGGAGTGGAGGGGTCGGCGTCGGCCACGTCGCCCTCAGTGACGAGGGTGGCGACGTAGGCGGGTTGAGTGCCGAGGTCAAGGGTGGCGTAGCGGGTGGTGGTGTCCGTTGTGGGAGAGCCAGGATCCCCGACAAGAGCAACAGTCAATATGCTAACTACAAGTGCGAATATGATAAGTACAATTAGGAGATCGACGATATTAACACGACCAAAGAGATTCCCTTCATCGTCAATCAGTTTCAATAGCATCCCTCACAGTCTGCATACATAGCCGGATTACAATATCCATAAACTAAACATTTCGGGAGAAGATGCCTAACCTCAAATGTTTGGGCATAAGAACAAGCTTTCTTGTGTATCCCGATGATTTCATCTGACGAATGACTGACGGGCGTGACCGTGCCCTTGAGCTAAGTTCGCTTCGCTCGGTAACCCGTGGGGCATCGCTCCACATCGCTGGGAAACTCGTGGTTAATTCTTTTGGATTTCTATTGCAACTGCTAATATCAAGGCATTTCGGAGCGGTATTATACGGCGTTTTCGCCTACGGAAGAACTGTTTCTAGTTCTGCAATGACAATCACAAACGTTGGTTCTGACAAATCCTTACTTCGATATATTCCAGAGCGTGAGAATAAACCCGACCAACAATCCTATTTTTTAGGTCTTGCTTGGCTCACCTCAGCCGGAGGCGCGTTCGCTATTGGGACTGGTGTTTACCTCACTGCTCCAATTGTTTCACAATATTCTCTATCTGACCCGACATTGGTAAGAATCCTTCGGATATTTGCATTTATAATCATATTCGACACACTCACACGGCTGATATATGCGACATTCAGGAGTTTGGAAAAATTTGAGTACACAGTATTGACATCACAGATAATCAGACCTATCACTCGGCTTGGAGCAGTTGCGGCGGCAATAGGGCTAGGATTGTCTCTCTATGGAACTGTTATCGCCCTTGCGGCAGCTAGTTTGGTTATTTTTATTCTAGGTTTGATAATATACTTGAAAAAATCCGATCTTAGACCATCACTGTCGTTACAGCAAAACAAGCGGCGAGAAACAATCGAGTACTACAATTATTCACTTCCACTTTCTGCAAAAGAATTTGGACAAGTACTCCAAAGCCGGGTAGATATCTTAATGGTTGGAATATTTCTTTCCTCAACATCTGTCGGGATATATAATGCATCGCTACTTGTTGCCGGTGTTCTCACAATTCCAACGTCAGGCCTTAATCAACTCTTTCCACCAGTCGCATCACGTTTATATTCAAATCAAAAGTTAGAGGAACTCAATTCCGTGTTTAGTACGGTGACAAGATGGGCGTTCACTATTTCCTTTATCATGGCTGTTACAGCCATCGTGTATCGAAAACAGGTTCTACAGCTCTTCGGTCCTCAGTTCACGCAAGGGTCAATAGTGCTAGCACTGTTCATGATTGGCGGGGTGCTAAAATCAATTGGAGGGCCCAGTTCATATTTGCTCATGATGACTGGACACCAGTATGCTGTGATGCTCAATCACTGGATATTTGGTCTGCTTAATATCGTAATGAATTATATCTTAATCCAACAATTCGGATTAATTGGAGCAGTTCTAGCGTCCGCGGGACTTACCGCGTTGTTGAATATTGTTCGAACGATCGAGATCTGGCACTTCGAACAATTATTCCCATATTCGAAAAAAATGATCAAACCAATTGTTGCAGGCGCTGTTAGTGTGTCTGGAATGGTCGTGCTATCGGGATATTTGAGCGGACTATTACTCCTATTTCTTGGCGGTGCTGGTGGTGTGTGTTTGTATATCCTCTTATTGATCTCACTTGGCATAGAAAATGAGGATCGAGATCTATTTGAAAAAATAGTGAGCTAAATGCTTTGCCCGCATGAAAAGACGCCGAAAGAAAGATATTTATGCTGCTACGAATGTAAACGAAGTAGCAAAAAATCCGCTGAAATACACAGACAATATAGTGAGTAAAGAAGATGGAGTACATTTCATTCTACCTCTCGAACTTTGAAGTAGGAGGTGCCCAGAGAGTAGTTATTAATCTCGCATCGGAGCTTGCTCAACGAGATCTTCAGGTAGATATCGTGGTTGTTGATCGAGCAGGCCCCCTCGAAAAAGAACTATCATCAGATGTGTCCGTAGTCGATCTGAAAGCTGGACGGGCATTAAGATCAATACGGCCATTGATCAAATATTTGAATCAGACAGAGATAGACCTATTATTTTCATCCTTGACATACCTGAATGATGTTGCTTTATTTGCAGATATCCTCTCCCGGAGTTCACAAAAAGTGCTTATTAGTGAACACAATACCCGGATCAATAGTAGGTGGAATCTTCCGGTTTTGGGAGCTAAACTTCTGTATAAGCAGGCAGATTACGTGGTTGCGGTCTCAAATGGAGTCGCACAAAATCTATCCGATTGGTCGTCACTCAGTATTGATGAGATAGAAGTGGTATATAATCCCGTAGTGACAGATAACCTTCTTGAACAAGCTTCAGAACAACCAAACCACCCGTGGTATCAGAATAGGGTAAGTCCAGTCATCATAAGTGCGGGCCGTCATGTCGAACAAAAAGATTTTCCAACGTTACTTCGTGCATTTGCGGAGGTTCAGAAGGAAAAAGAAGTAAAATTAATTATCCTCGGGAAAGGGCCACGTACAGCTGAACTAAAGAGCCTGGCTAATGAATTAAATATTAGCCACGCAGTCGAGTTTCCAGGATTTGTGGAGAATCCGTACTCATACATGAGTCACTCCGACCTATTTGTGATGTCTTCAGCATGGGAGGGACTTCCTACGGTGTTGATTGAAGCTTTAGCTTGTGGCACACCTATCGTCTCAACAGATTGTCCTAGCGGGCCTGCAGAAATCTTGGAAGAAGGAAAATATGGTGAACTAGTCCCAGTCGACAATCCCAACATGTTAGCTAATTCGATAAAAAAGGCGTTAGAAAATCCACCGCAAACGCAACATCTTCTTAATAGAGCGATGGACTTCACGGTAGACAAGGCTGTTGAAAAATATATGGATATAATCAGCGTATAATGTTGCGATAAGTCAGTTCATCATGTCCTATCTCCTCCAAATCGCTGTGCTTTGCGTCCTCGGGATATCAATTATGTTTCTTGAGCTACGGAGGCAATCTATCGATTTCTTATTCATTTTTTCAGGATTCTATACAGTTGGATATATTATTTCTCCATTGAGTATATTAATAGGAGGTGGAGATTATGTTCAATCAAATGTTGCTAGTGCATATGCAGTGTATGGAGCTGGATCATTGAAAGGAATCTTTGCAATAGTAGCATTTTATATTCTTGTCAGAATATCATACACACGAGTGAGATTTGATCTTGGTAGAAAGAATATTTTTCAGATCGGTTCGGATTTTGCATATAGATTCTCCATTATATGCTTAGCCGTGACTATAATATCCACACTAATATATAGTTTTCAACACGGTGGATTAATCAGAGCAATTTCATTGGCTGAACAGATTAGAGCTGGAGAGATTGAAGGCGGAAGCCTTGTCTTTTTTAAGAATTTCCTGCCATTTGCGTATATTTCATTTCTTATGATGTTTTCGATAGTACTGGAAGAGATTACAAATGATTCTAACATATCCAGCAAATCAATTCTTATGCTGTGTCTTTCCGGCATCATATTGTTCTGGGTAATATTATTGCTAGCAGGAAGAATCAGGATTATCTCTGCGGTAGCAATAATATATCTTTCTATCAAAAATCATACCGGGAAGCATCATATTAAATACTTCATTCCGCTCCTTACCATAACGGTATTCGTCGGGCTCTTTGGGAACGCACTATATCAATATTTGCTGACGGAAAATATAAGGACAATAATATCATTCAAAGATAATTTATTGGTCGGAATCTACTCTACCATAATATCAGAGTTTTCACACATGTATATATCTCTCAGTGTAGCCATCCAATATGAAGGAACCAGTCGAATAATGATCGACTGGGTCCTCGGATTATTACACCTAACCCCACAGAGGCTAGTTCCAATTCAAGTTCCAGGGACTATTAGCCATGTGAACACATTTCTCACTAGAGGAGAATATACAAGTGAAATTATTCCGGGAATAGTCGCATTCAGTTGGTATAGTGGCTCTTGGTTTGGGCCAATGATAGGCGGAATCAGTTATGGACTACTTGGAAGAATTTGTGAAGATACACTTGATAAAGTTCAGCAATCTCCTCTTAAACATATTATCTACTACTCTGTAGCGATGATTTGGGGATTCACATTTATAAGATCAGGCGACCCGAGAATATTATTTAAGCAAAATTTCACATGGTTTGTTACGTACTTCATAGTCGCAGTATACCTATTATACAATCAAAAAGAGGAATCAAGAGTTCAACATCAATGAAGCAATCAAAATATACTGAATGACACCATTTTCTGTGTTACTTCCAATATATGAGGAAGATGACCCTGACCAGCTTAACAAAGCCATTAATAGCGTTCTTGAGTCAGGACATTTGCCTTCTGAACTAATAATTTTACAGGATGGGAAGATAACCCACGAATTAGATGCAGCGGTCAATTCAAAAAAGAAAGATTATCCAAATATTCTCCGCAGATACCAGCTATCAACAAATAAAGGACTGGGGGTCGCTCTTAGCGAGGGTGTTAGACGGTGTTCGTCAAACCTAATAGCTCGCATGGATGCCGACGATATTTCGGTTTCTGGCAGGTTCGAACGGCAAATCGAATACATGAAATCCAATCCACATGTAGATGTCGTCGGGGGATACCTTGCCGAATTTGAAACTAATCCAGATAGTGTAAAATTCGTTAGAAAGGTCCCTACCAAACCAGAGGAGGTGTACACCGTCGCGAAACACCGTTGTCCCATGAACCACCCAACTGTGATGTTCCGCCGACAAGCAGTCCTCAACGCCGGGAATTACAGCAACCTCCGGTCGATGCAAGATTATGAACTCTGGATGCGAATGCTCCATCAGGGATACACACTCACCAACATTCCGGAGATACTAGTGAAAGCGCGCGCTGGTGACGATATGTATGGAAGACGTGGTGGGATAGACTACGCCAAAACCGAGTGGTGGCTACAGCGGCACTTCCTGCGGAACGGATACATCGACCGCAAGACCTTCATTACCAACGTCGCAACTCGTCTGCCGATCCGCCTGCTTCCCGGTCAAGTGAGGAAGTGGATCTACGAGACGTTCGTCCGAGAAAAAGTTACGTGACAATATCGCTCACGTCCAGCAGATAGCTCCCCCTCTGTCCGGTATGTGTCGAGTCGAAGGAGACGAAGCGTCCGTCGGGCGACCAGCGTGGATGCAAATCACACCGGGCACGCCCATCGAAGCGGAGTGGCGAGTAGAACGCTCCAACCTCCAGAAGTGCGTCTAATTCGAGATCGTAGAGTAGCAGGTGACGACGAGCCTCACGATCCGGATAGGTATCGGTGACGATCCAGCGCCCGTCCGGAGATATCGAGGGATGGCCGTCTCCTACGCCTGATAGCTCAGACAGATGGTCAAGCGTTCCAGACTCAACATCAATCAGATAGTAGTCCTCACCATAAGTTTGCGAGTTACCCCAGACCAGCAGGGTCGACGAATCGGTCCAGCAGTAATGGGAAACGACACCTTCGTCGAGGAGCAGTCGTCGATCGCTCCCGTTCGCATTCGCGACGTACAGCCGCGACTGTCGGCCACTTTCCCCTTGCCAACGGTGCATGAACGCGAATTTCGAGCCATCCGGCGCGTAGGCGAGGTGGTTGATCTTGTGCCGCTCGGGAGCGAGCGTTTCGCCCGCACCGGATTCGATCAACTCGTCGATGCTGACGAGTTCTTCGATCGACGAGTCGTCAGTATCGAACCGCCAGATTCCCTCGTGATCGGGGAGCTCCGAGGAAACAGAGATTGAGGGATACCCGTAATCGGGCCGAAAGTCGTCGAATCTTTGGTAGTTGATGGTGAGTGCGATCGATTCGGTTGGATGGATCGTCTGGAACGGGTAGGGCAACCACCGCGTGGTCCCACTCCGGACATCGACGATTCGCGACCGGAGCGTTCCCTCACGGACATCATTGAAAATAATGTCCGTGTTCGATTCCGGTAGCCATCGCGTCAACGATCCTTGCTGGTAGTTCCATGCCTTGGATGTCGCGATCGACCGGCATCGATCCGATTCGAAGGTCACGATATCGACGGTGTCGGCAGCCGAGTCGATCCGATGGAACACCGCTCGGGACATATCTGGTGACCACGGCGTACGGTCGTAATATCCAAAGAAGAACGAGCCATCGACTGGCTCCGTCCCGAAATACGCGCTTGGCGTCTGAAGTGAACAGTTGGAGTATATCTCGAACTGGAAATTCGAATCGGCAAAGAGGTGATAGTTCATCTGTCGGTATCCACGCTTCACCCGTCGTTTGAGTCCGGGGAATCGGTCGAGGAGACGTGCGACGCGTCGCTCAAGTACCCCATATCCGTCGCTCACTCGTCACTCACCTCACGGTAGAGATCTTGATACTGATATGAGGTCGCTTCGGCACTGAACTCCTCGACTGCGAGAGTCCGAGCCGCGCGCGAGCGTGGTTCGAAGTTGGTCGTCGCCAACTCGTCCAAACAGTCGCTGAGAGCGGCGGCATCACCGGTACGGAATAACTTCCCGATCCGCTCGTCGTGATCGTAGATCTCCCGATGGGGGCCGATATCGGAGAGACACACGGGGAGCCCCGACGCGATAGCTTCCATGACCGAGTTCGGGAGCCCCTCCGAATTCGATGCCGAGAGGAAGAGGTCGGACGCGTTGAGGTACGATGCGACATCGTCGACGTAGCCCAAAAGGTGTACGTTGTCGTGGTCCGCTGCCAAGGATTCACACTCCTCGGACAGGAAGCCATCGCCCAACATGAGAAGGATAGCCTCGTCCGAATACGAGCTTTCGAGAAAACCACGAATCGCCGTTCGTGGTTCCTTTCGGGGAATCAGTGCACCGACGGAGACGACAACGTCCTTCTCGAGCGATAAGTCAAGTTCTTCCCGCAGATTGTCAATCGATTCGTCGTTCGGCGGAGAGAACAGTTCGCAGTCGACGCCGTTTGGAATCACCGCCGACTGTATCTCGTGATCCCCGATGGCCGAGGCAATCGCGTTCGAACAGGCGACGACGGCATCGATCTGTTGGTACATCCGAAGATGTGTCCACGCCATCGGATAGCCTTTCTTTCCATATTTAGCCGGGTAATCGTCGTAGGGATAGTTTCGAGCCGTTGCCACGGTCGGCATTGTTCTGAGAAAAATTGCCGACAAACTGTCTGCCCGGATTCCCTGTGTATGAATTACGTTGGGCGAATATTCTTTAACGCGCCGTCTGAGACGAACAGGTCCTTGATAGACACCTTCAATTCGCGATAGATTTAGGGAGTCCAACTCGACAGGAAGGGACCGAAACCGAGCAATATCGCTATCCTCGGGCTCAGGCGACAGAGTGAGTACAACCGGTCGAAACTCGTCCGCATCAAGATGTTTGAGGATATAGAATAGCTGTGTGGTTGGACCGCTCTTTTTGAGCGTCGAAACCACGTACACGACCGTTCGTCGATGACTCATTAATTTGTATTCGTATTGGAACGTATTTTTCTTTTTGCAAGAAAAATGTCATTATGTTGGGCGTTCCTGAAGGCAATATACGGGGTCGAAATTATTATGTACTAATAATTGAGATTGCGTAGCATGACTGTCACACCCAATATTATCTGGGTGACGCTTGACTCTATTCGAGCTGATCACACTTCTATGGGGGGGTATGACCGGAACACCACACCGGAATTAGAGCGTATCGCCGAAAGTAATGAAGGACGGTGGTACGGAGAATGTATTTCACACGGTCGCTGGTCACTCCCGTCTATCTCCTCAATCTTGACGGGGACGTATCCATTTCACCACCAGACGGGGTTGGGGAACAATATCCTCCCAGATACAGTAACGACAATTCCGGAGCGACTCTCCGAGGTTGGCTACACTACTGCGTGCATCTCTCGAAATCCCCACCTGAGTCACGAGACAAATCTCGACAGAGGATTTGATCGGTTTACTTACATCAACCCTGAAACCATTCTTAACGATGTCGGTGTTAAAACCCTACTCAAATATCTCGTTAACATTCGCCGACACTCGGCTGGCTTCTGCACAACGCTGAATGCCCATTCGACACCGTTTCTAGTCAACGACCTCGCGAAACGCTGGATCGCAAATGTCGACGATGATCCGCTCTTTATGTATCTTCACTACAACGAACCCCACACACCGTACTATCCACCGTTGCCATACCTTGAGCAGTTTACTGACCACATTACGCTATCTTCGAAAGAAGCCGTGGAGCTAGTGCTTGATGTGTATGCGAATATGCAGGAATACATCGCCCACGGGTGTGAGTTCACCGAGGACGAATGGGCGGCGATCAAAGCGATGTATGACGCCGAGATTTACTATACGGACAAATGCATCGGGAGACTGTTTGACTACGCTCAGGAGAAGCTTAGTGGTGAAACGATCTTCTTTGTGACGGCCGATCACGGTGATCTGTTCGGTGAATACGGGTTGCTCGGACACAAGCTCGTGTTACACGATGGACTCACACACGTTCCAATGATAACGCACGGACTGCAACTCGATCGGGAGTTAGTCCAGCATGCCGACTTTATGAAGACGATCGTAAATTCTGTGGGTGCGAATAGCGAGGGAATCCAAGGTTACGATCTACGAACAGAGGAGCGACAATTCACGGTGAGTCAGACTGGCGAACCGAACTTTGACGAATTTGCGGAATTCAATCCGGGATTTGATACGGAAAGATTTCACCAGTCGCCGTATTCGGCGGTCCGAACCTCACAATACAAACTCTGTACCAGTGACGACCGATCGGAATTCTTTGAACTCCCCGACGAGACAAACGATCAATCAGACACATATCCCGACGAGAAGCATAGCTTGGCCGCGCAGTTTGAGGAGTGGTCAGCTACGCATATAGATCCCCAAGTGGGAGAACAGGTCGAGTACTCGGATAGTATGAAACGTCGACTCGAAGATTTAGGATATCTCTAAACCGGATCGAAAGCAGCTACGAATAGTATGAAATTCAAGGGAGAGCCTACTCCAGAGATTGGAAGTGGCCATCCTCGACGTGTAATTGACGAAAACGCCGATCTGAGGTCATTAAGCGCATAGCGATAATTATAATAACGATGAGCAGTCCCGTGCTTGTTTCTGGGGGTTCGAGCCAGTAGTTCATCGTAAGTATATGAGAAATAGCGCCGGAGTCCACCGGGAGTATCCGATCTATTTGGGTGAACGAAATTTTTTCCCCAGAATCGGAGTAGTCCTCCGATCCCGACCTCAATTGGAAGGGTAACAATAAGAACGCCGCCGTCACATAGGATCCGACTCGCGTCCCGAATGAACGCTTCCTCATCGGGAAGATGTTCAATCGATCCAGCGGCGACGACGGTATCAAAAGTATTTGATTCGAATGGGAGTGGAGGCGCGGATGCTCGGACGGCAGGAATGCCTTTCTCTCGAGTTTTCAATACGCGTTCTGAAACCACATCAAGTCCAATAATATCCGAAAATACGGATTGGTCCCTGAGTTTCGATTCCATCGCACCGGTCCCACATCCCACAGAGAGAGCACGACCTCCGTGGCAATGAGTTCGAATAAATTCGACTAGGCTATCCGTTCTACTTTCGTGAAACCATCGAACTAATGGCTGGCGTGCTGCCGGCCCTTTTCCCTGATACTGTTCGAAGACACTCATTAGACGATCCCATACGAATTACTACAAATCCACTTATTAATCTTAATGAATTTTCCAAGGCGTTGACCAGAGAGGTACATAAGTGTCGAACACATCCACGTCTGTGGCGTTGCCTCCCACAAGCTGCCGGGCGATTCCAACCAAGATGTCGTCGGGCGGAGACAGTCGCAATATAGCTGTCAGTCCACGGGATCATCCCGATTTAATGATCATAGGACAACAGCATGAGACTGAGGAGGTGAGCTGTTTACAGAATGTTTGAGAGAATTTCAGCTGAGACTGAATACCGAGAACTCAGTAGAACACGCTGTATCGGTATCGTGGGCAGTAGTAAAGAGACCAACGTTTTGACTGAATTCACAGTCTGAAGACTAACGGTTTCGATGGTCGCCCACGTTGAGCCACCATCAGTCGAAGACTCACCAGTGAGCCCCGAGCCGAGCTTTGTCACCCGGAGGCCACAGGGATAGGAGGTTGTGCCAGTCCCGTATGTTCGTTAACGAATCAATCTCCGCCAGTATTCGATTGGAAGGCAAATCCGCTTTCGGAGTCACTGAGACAATAATGTCACCAGCTGACGAGCCCGGCGTCATCACATCGTTCGCGATCATGATTCCTGGCTTCGTCCACTGGAGTGTATCCTCTTGGCTCTCGACGGTCGCCCGAGCGACGACATCACTCGAAACATCGGCTTGGTAAACAACACCGTATTCGTCGGTCGAACGCCAAACATCTTCTCCAGCCGCCTCAACCGTGTAATCCCCACTGCTTCCAGAGAACGGGCAGTCCCTGTAGATGTCGTGTCAACGGACGGAAGATCAACTCCGATCGATCCGCTTGCCGCCCCCGCATCCAACAACCCACTCTCACCATCCGAACTCGCCAACCCGATATCCTCGGCACTATCCTCAAGCGCCGTCCGCGCCGGTTCAAGCAACCGTCCCGCGACGGCCTTGCCCTTGTCACCGAAGTCGAATCGGTGCCGCACCTCGCGGGCCTGCCGTGCCGCCTCGTCGGCCGCGGCCCGTGTCTTCGTCCCGACGATGACCTGATCCGGCGGGCCGCGTCCGTTGCCCACCTTGTCGTCGTTGCCTGCAGCGTCGTTGCCGACGCCCTTGTTGTTGCCCGCGTGTTCGGGTGGGCCGCATGCCGTCGCGGCCGCGCCGAGTCCCCCGGCTCGTAGGCGGCGATTGAACCCGAAACTCGGCACGGCAGGGCGAGCCATCGACACCTCAGCGAGGGGGCGTCGGCAACAGGAGCGACCCCCGTCCGGTCGCCTCACCTGCGGCGACGAATGCGATCCGAACAGGTGGACGGAGCGAGGAGTCGGTTTTAATTGTGCGCCACCCGTACGTGTGTAGGATGTCCGACCCGCCCGATTCGCTCGCGGCCTTCATCGAGAGCGGGGAGATGCGCGATCTGTCACTTGCTGTCGTCAACCGGACGCAACCGCAGCCGATCCAGTCCATGCTGGAGGAGACGTTCGGCGAGCGATCGGTCGAGATCGAGGAACTCGACGACGACGACGCCGGGGAGAACACGGTCCTGTTGCTCGACGGCGAGGAGGTGATCGCCACGTCACCCCTGAAGGAACTCGAAGACGAGATCCTGATGGTCAACTCCGACCTCTACATCACGGGAACGAAGGCGCTCGGCGACGTCAGCCTCCCCGACGTGATCGCGGGGTTAGAGGAGACGCCGTTCCGGGTGCGCGGCTATCCGGTGTCGAACTCGGAGAAACTGCCGCTCATCATGATCTCGCGCTACATCGAACAGCTCGCCTGGCAACACGAAACCGGACGCCTCCGGTCGTCGTTCCAGCGGCTCTCCCGCCTCAACGACGAACGCGGGACGCGGAAGGTGTACCGGGCGCTCGGCGAGACGGCGGTCGACGTCCACGTCTACGGCGTCCCCGACTGGCTCCCGCCGGAGACGTTTCCGGGCGTCATCCACGCGGGCTATCACGGCGAGTTTCGCTCCTCGTGGTTCGTGGTCTTTCACGCCGAACGGGCGGACGCCCGCACGGCCGCGCTGGTCGCGGAACGGGTCGGCGAGAACGAGTGGGAGGCGCTGTGGACGTTCGACGACGACCGGGTTCGCGCCGTCAACCGGTACATCGAACGGGCGCTGTGAGGCGGTCAGGCCGCGGGCGTCGTCGCCCGACCCGCGGCGCGGGCCTGAACCGCGGCGCCGCCGACGAAACAGGCCGCGAGCGCGGCGTACCAGACGAGATGCACGGGACTGTCCGGCGCCAGCAGCCCGTCGATGGCGGCCATCCCGACGACGTACGCGAGGCCGACGCCGAGGGCAAACGGACGCGTCGCCACGCCCGCGAGCCGCGTGAACGCCGCACCGAGAACGAGCGCGACGAACCCGACGAGCGCCAGCGTGACGGCATCGCCGACGACGGCCGCGAGCCGCGTCCAGTAGACCGCACGGGGCGGCCAGAGCGCGACGCCTGCGAGGAGGGCGAAGGCCGCACTCGCCGAAATCGAGCGGAGCGGGGAGGGCATTGGTGACGATTCGGGGCGGCAGGGCAAAACGGTACGCACGGGGGCGGCCCGCGTCCACGACGGGGTAGCGTTATTCCTTGGCCGACCAACAGGTGTTTATGGCAACGATACTCTTGGCCACCGACGGGAGCGAGTACGCGCGGACAGCGGCCGAACGCGCCATCGACCTCGCGGAGGAGCGGGAGGCGACGCTCTGTGTCGTCGACGAGCGGCGCTTCGACGAACCGGCGCTCAGTTCGGCCGAACTCGAGACGATCTACGCGGAGGACCACGCGTCGATCAACGTCGCGGAGGTGGCGGCGATGGCCGACGGGCGGGCCGTGACCGTGACGGGGGACACGCGGCACGGTCTCCCCCACGAGGTCATCCTCGACGACGCCGACGAGGTGGGTGCGGCGGCCATCGCTGTCGGCGAACACGGCGACCACGACGAACACTTCTCGGGCGTCGGCCGGAAGGTATCGGCGCTGGCCGACCGCGACGTGATGATCGTCGAGGCGAACGCGGCGTGAGGGGTCACGCGGCGTCGCCGAGCGCCCGTTACACGCCGCCACAGTCGGCCGTTCCCTGGTCGATCGGGCGGTGTAGCCGTTGGTGCCGGAGGTAGTACGTTTATCACGCTACGGACAGTCGATGCGTCACACGGCCGTCACCAGTCGTTCGAACGATGAGCTCCGAAGCGTCTCCCGAGTCGGCAGCGGACCGTGAGAGCGACGCCGACGGGGTGGCGTGGCACAGCCTGCCTCCGGACGACGTGTTCGACCGGGTCGAGGGCGACGAATCGGGTCTCGCGAGCGAGGAGGCCCGAGCCCGGTTCGAGGCGTACGGCCCGAACGAGATCGACGAGGGACGGAAGATCTCTCCGCTCCGGATCTTTCTCTCGCAGTTTCAGGACTTCCTCATCTACCTGCTCATTCTCGCCGCCCTCCTCTCGCTGGGCGTCGGCCTGTTCCCGGGGTTCGACCCCCACTACACCGACGCCGCGTTGATCCTGCTGATCCTGCTCGCGAACGGCATCTTCGGGTTCGTGCAGGACTATCAGGCCGAGCGGTCGATCGAGGCGCTCCGGAAGATGTCCTCGCCCGAGGCGACGGTGCTTCGGGACGGCCGGAAAGTCACGGTCGATTCGACCGAAATCGTCCCCGGCGACGTCGTCGTGCTCGAACAGGGCGACGCCGTCCCCGCGGACGCCAGACTCGTCGACACGAGCAGCCTGGAGACGAACGAGTCGGCGCTCACCGGCGAGAGCGCCAACGTCGCGAAGACGGTCGACGCCGTCGCGGCCGAGACGCCGCTCGCGGAGCGGGCGAACATGGTCTACATGAACACCTCGGTCGCGAGGGGACGGGGGACGGCCGTCGTCGTTCGCACCGGCATGGACACCGAAGTCGGGAGCATCGCCACGCAGATCCAGGGCGCCGACGACGACCGGACTCCGTTCCAGGAGGAGGTGGATCACCTCGGAAAACAGATCGGCTACGGCGTCGTCGGGCTCATCGCCCTCGTCGCCGCGGTCCAGTTCACGCTCACGGCGGCGACGCCGCTGACGATCCTCCTCGTCGGCGTCACGCTCGCCGTCGCCGCCGTGCCCGAGGGACTCCCGGCGGTCGTCACGTTCACTCTGGCGCTGGGGTCGCGTCGACTCGTCGACCGCAACGCGCTCGTCAGGCGGCTCCCGGTCGTCGAGAGTCTGGGGTCGGTCGACGTCATCGTGACGGACAAGACGGGCACGCTCACGGAGAACCGGATGACCGTCACGCGCCTCTACACGGCGGGCGAGACGTACGACGTCACCACGGACGGGGCGTCCCGAGTCGGCGGCGAACCGGTCGACTCGGCGGCGGTCGCACCGCTCCTCCGGAGTGGCGCCGTCTGCAACAACGCCGAACGGGCCGCCGACGCCGAGACGGAGTTCCTCGGCGATCCGACCGAAGCGGCGTTGCTCGTCGCCGCCGAGACGGCCGGCGTCGACTTCGATCACGACCGACTCCGCGAGATACCGTTCTCCTCGGAGCGAAAGCGGATGACCGTCGTCGTCGACGGCGAGACGCCGACGGCCCACATGAAGGGGGCGCCGGAGGAGGTGCTCGATCGCTGTGATCGCGTTCTCGAGGACGGGGACCCCACCCCGCTCACCGACGAGAAGCGCGCGGAGATCCTCGCGACGAACAGCGACTTCGCGGGCGACGCCCTGCGCGTCCTCGCGTTCGCGTCCAAGCGCGTGCCCGACGCGGACGCGAGCGAGGCGGAGATCGAGGATGGACTGGTCTTTCTCGGCCTCCAGGGGATGATCGACCCGGCACGGGACGAGGTTCCGGGCGCCGTCGCCGACTGCCGAAACGCGGGGATCAGGGTCGTCATGGTTACGGGGGACAACGTCGAAACGGCGACGGCGATCGGCGAGACGGTCGGCTTCGATCCCGAGGGCGCGATGACGGGTCAGGAGGTCGAGCGCCTCTCGGCGGCCGAACTCCAGCGGGCGGTCGAAGACGTCGAGGTGTTCGCCCGCGTCGCCCCGGAGCACAAGGTTCGAATCCTGGAAGCGCTCCAGGCCAACGACCACAACGTGGCGATGACGGGCGACGGCGTCAACGACGCACCGGCGCTCCGGAACGCCGACGTGGGCATCGCGATGGGACTGCGCGGGACCGACGTCGCCCAGCAGGCCAGCGACATGGTGCTTCGGGACGACAACTTCGCCACCATCCGGGACGCCATCGCGGAGGGGCGCGGCATCTTCGACAACATCCGGAAGTTCGTCAACTACCTCCTCTCGGCGAACGCCGGCGAAGTGCTCGTCGTGTTTCTCGGCGTCCTCGTCGGGACGGTCGCGTTCCCGACCCTGTTCGCCGAACGGGCCGAAGCCCTGATTCTCACCCCGGTCATGCTCCTCTGGATCAACCTGGTGACCGACGGCCTCCCGGCACTCGCCCTCGGCGCCGATCCACAGGCGGAGAACATCCTCGACCGCCCGCCTCGCCCGGCCGACGAACCGGTCATCGATCGGCGAATGCTGGCGTCCATCGCCGGGATCGGTGCGATCATGACGATCACCGGCCTCGCGCTGTTCTTCTACGGCCTGGGAACGACCGTGGACCTGCTCCGTGCCCAGACGGTGCTCTTTACCTTCCTCGTAGCCGTCGAGGTGATCCGTATCCAGGTGATCCGCTCGCGATACGATCTCTCGATCGGCTCGAACCGCTGGCTGCTGGGCGCGATTGGCGTCACCCTGCTCCTGCAGTTGCTCGTGCTCTACACGCCGCTCGCCACCGTCTTCGGCGTCCAGCCCGTCTCGCCCCGCGGGTGGGCGTGGATCGGGGCCGCGTTCGCCGGCTTCCTCGGTCTCAACCTCGGACTGAGCGCGCTGCTCGACCGGATCTACGGCCCGACGATCGGGTGAGCGCGTCCCGTGCGTCGACGCGACTGCGGGTCGCCACCAGCCGAAAAGGGATACGGACGGAGGCCGTCGTCCACGTATGGAGCCGACGTTCGTCTACGACGACGACTGCGGATTCTGTACGTGGTGGGCCGATCAGTTCGCCGAGCGCACCGACCTCCGAATGGTCGGCTTTTCCGAACTCGCACCGGAGATCCGCGACCGCCTACCCGACGACTACGAGGCGTGCGCACACCTCGTGACCGACGACGAGGTGTACTCGTGTGGCGCGTCCGTCGAGCAGGCGCTGGTGCGGACGACCCTCGCGGCGGAGGCCGCGCCGGTCGTCGACTTCCTCCGCCAGTTCGAGGATTACGAGCGCCTGCGCGAGCGGGCGTATCGCTGGGTCGCCGACCGACGCGACAAACTGGGTCTCGTCGTCTCGACGACGCCGGCGGCGCGGCGGGACCGGGAGGACGAGTCCCGGGGACGCGAGTAGAACGCGTCGGGGACGTGTGTCGGCGAGAAACCCGTGCGTACGCGTCTAAGTCCCCGCCACCCCGGAGCAACGGTTTCGGTGTTCGTTCGGGAACCTGACCGGCCACGAGGCGACCGATTCCCACGGATTCGGAAGTCGGCACACGCTTAATGGACGGGGCGGCGAACGTCCGTCCGGGTGACCGCGACGTGCCAGCGGACGACGGGTCGACGCGGGAGCGGGAGTTAGAGCGATCGATCGGGCTGGTCGGGGCGACGGCCATCGGCGTCGGGACGATGATCGCCGGCGGCATCTTCGTCCTCTCGGGGCTCGCCGTCGCCAAC
>Ga0207851_100582_pt1 | contig 16795 bp, 17 predicted proteins | sample A23E3SouthBayCA_FD_187747 | JGI IMG/M metagenome (GOLD analysis project Ga0207851, IMG submission 187747) | Aerobic enrichment media microbial communities from Eden Landing Ponds, California, USA - A23 E3 (SPAdes) | ecosystem: Environmental > Aquatic > Marine > Unclassified | place: Emeryville... | reverse complement strand
GGCGTTCTCGAACACAAGGGCCGAGCACGGGTCTTCTACAAGTATCTCTCGCAGGTCTACGACCGGATCAACCCCTTCATCTGGAACGAGGAGATGCGTGACGAGGCCATCGGCTGGCTCGAACTGGACGGCGGCGAGCGCGTGCTCGACGTCGGCTGTGGCACCGGCTTCGCGACCGAGGGCCTGCTCCAGCACGTCGAGACCGTCTACGGGCTCGATCAGAGCCCCCACCAACTGGAGAAAGCCTACGCGAAGTTCGGCCGCAGCGGTCCCGTTCGGTTCACCCGCGGTGACGCCGAACGGCTCCCCTATCAGGACGATACCTTCGACGCCGTCTGGTCGTCCGGCTCGATCGAGTACTGGCCCAACCCGGTCGACGCCCTCGAAGAGTGCCGCCGCGTCGTCAAGCCCGGCGGCAGGGTGCTGATCGTCGGCCCGGACTATCCCGCGAATACCGTCTTCCAGAAACTCGCTGACGCGATTATGCTGTTCTACGACGAGGACGAGGCCGATCGTATGTTCCGGGAGGCCGGCTTCGAGGAGTTTGAACACCATATTCAGCAGGCGCGACCGGGAAGTCCGCGGGCAATTACGACTGTCGCGAAAGTCCTTGAAGAGTAACCTGGGCAAGCATACGCCGAGCGGAGCGAGGCGTTTCACCGCGACGACTGGAGGGAGTCGCGGCCTTTTTTGGCCCAGCTTTTTGCGGTGAGTGGTCGCCGCCGGCGACCCGAGCGGAAAAAAGGTGGTCTAGGGAAGTCCGCGGGCAATTACGACTGTCGCGAAAGTCCTTGAAGAGTAACCTGGGCAAGCATACGAGCGGTGAACGGCCGGTGGCAGTTTCAACGTTGCTGAGGCGAAATCTTTTTCATCGTGCTGAATGACTATTCAGTTAGCACCTGGTCAGGGATGGCATCCACATTCGCCGACGACCAAGCGCTGGTTGAGCTTCTCGCGGAGTCGGTCGAGACGGATCTCCCCGCCGCTGATCGGCTCACTGGCCTGCTGTCCCGATCGGTCCCGTGGCAATTTCCGGGGCGCTTGCTCGAGGTGCTGACCGCCCACGTGGCCTCCGTGTCCGACGCGCAACTCCGTCACGGTGTTCTCGCTGTCGAGTATTCGGCCCTCCACCAGTATCTGCACGCGATCGCGCTGGCGGACGACGCCCTGATCGAACCGGCGTCGTCTTCGGCGTATGCGACCGACACCGTCGCTGCGATCCTCGACGGTGACCTCCTGCAGGCACGCGCGTTCGAGCGCTTGGACGCGGCTGTTGACGATCCAGAACCGGCTGTCGACGCGTATCGGCGACTCTCCGCTGGCTCCGTTGCCGCGTACGAGCGAACCGCTACCGCTGCCGAGTCCTCGCCGGATCCGGCCGGGCCACGTCCCGCTGGCCGCGTTTCTCGGACGCTGGAACTCGCGCCACTGGCGGGTGTTTCCGGCACGCTCACTGGGCATATGCTGTCACTCCCTGCGTCCCGAATCCGGTCACTCGAACGGGCGGCGGCCACGCTTGGCCGCTCCATACCGATACGCGCGCCGACCGACTGGCAACCGCCCGCGCGGACCCGGATCGACGAGGCACTCGAGACGATTGGGACGCTCGTCAGTGCGTCCGCGGCGGCCGATGTCGAGCGACTCGTCGATGCCGAACGGACTGTCTTGAAGAGGCTTTACAGGCGGTACGAGGCGAATGCCCCGGGGTCGTCCGGAAATCTTAGATTTCCGTGATGACGAGAATCTCCGATTCTCGATCCACTTGACCCTGGGGTAGTTCACCCGACCAGCCAAGTGGTGACCCACGCAGTGACGGTCGTCTCTAGAACTGCCGCAAGGACGACCAATCCGAGCCCGAGAGCAAAGAGGCACGTTATCTCCGTCACGACAGACCTGTCGAGAGGGTACTCGCGGTCGCGTCGGAGGTACCTGAGCAGTTCGTACGGCAGCCGAAGACCGGCGCTCGCCGCGAAGAGGAAACCGGCAATCTCGATGGGAGCGTGGGGAACTAGCGTGAGTGCAACCCCGAGCGGTGAGAGGCCGTACTCAAGACCGTAGACCACGATGGCGCCCAGGACTGCCCCATTGTATGCAAGCAGCGGAACGGTCATAATTCCTATTGCCGGCCCGCCTATGAAACAGAGAATAGCAATGAAGAGGTTACGCGTCAGAATGGCGCCGAAGGTGGTGACTGCAAATGGTGCTGTGCCGGACCCCGCGACGCCATCTGGAAAGCCGCCCCGTTCGATGAGAACTAGCCCCAGCAGAAAGAAGCTGATGAAGACGGCCGTACTCACCACTAGAGGATACCGGCTATGCCAGAGAGTCCGGCGAAGGAATCGCCGGAGTGATCGACGGCCAATCACGGAGAGCGGGTCGTGTACCGCCGGCGACGAATAGTGATGACGGCGAATGTCGCGGCCGCTGCCGCAGCGAGTATCACCGACACGGCATTGACGCCGATGGCGGTCGCGTACGCCACTCCGACACTGAGGGCCATTACGAGTAGGGCCAGTGCGAGCGTTACCGGGTCCAGTGGTCGCTGCATAACTCAGAGGAACGTGATGGCGGCACCCGTATAAGCCATAGCATCGTTTCCAGATGCGCCGCCAGCGGCAGCTATTCCTGACCCCATCATACCGATGCCAGCTGAGAGGGTCGCTGGATCGTCAGCGATACCGGCACCAGCAGTGGCGACGTCTTCGGAGACTGTTGCGCCCACCGTGAAGGCACCGGCGTCTGCGGTCGCTGTCATACTGCCGGCTGTCCCGAGGGAGACGAGCGATGCAACGATTAACAACGTCAGGAGCGTCAATGTGGTGCTATCTGACATAGTATCTGGACACAGTCTGTGTCCAGTCGGGGGTTGTGCAGGGGACTGCTTCACAGCAGCGGTTGGTCAGAGTTTATCGGCATAGACAAATCATAAGTAGTTCGTCGTCTTTCGGCACGGTGGCATCCGGACGAGTGGCTCGTCAAGTGACAATCGCGTGGGGAGACGACGACCACATAATCCGATGTATCTGGGCCTACTGGTATGAGCCAAATGTACCGAGACTTGTTGGTGCAACCGAATCAGTTCTTCGGGCAACGGTCTGGAAATGAGTCGCTACGTTCGCCTGCGTTGGTCGTACTGATCGCCGCGCTGGCGAGTCTCCCAGGCGCGTTATTTATAATGCAGACCAGTCTCTCGGCGATGCCCGCGGAGGCACGCGCCTTCGTGGCTATAGGGTACTTCATTGGCCTCGCTGCTAGCGTTCTCGGTACGTTTTTTAAGTGGGCGCTATACGCCTCCGTGTTCTACCTCCTCTCACGAATTCTCGGCGGCCAGGGAGGTCTTCGCTCGCTCTTCTTGATAACTGGCTGGGGGTTCGCCCCCGCAGTAATGAAAGGAGTGGCCTCCTCAATCGCTGTTGGATACGCCCTTGCCACTACGGTCGCTGCTCCCGTCCGTCCCGAGGCAATACAGACATTCACGCGCACGCTACATAGCAACCCAGCCGTTATCGCCTCGAATATAGTCAGCGTGGCCATCGTCTTCTGGCAGGGACTACTCTGGACGTTCGCCGTCCACTACGCCTGCAATCTTTCCCTTCGAAGAGCGGCGATCGTGGTTGGTATCCCGCTGGGTATCGAAATTTCTTGGTCTTTGATGTCGCTAATAGGCACAGGCACTTTCACGTCTTGATACCCGAGTCTCAGGTCCAGTCGATCGGGCGTTCGGCGGTCGAACCGTCCCGATCTAGATACCGACTGGCCGGCAACCGTCAGTGACTACCCGGGTCGACGCCTGTTCGAGACGCTCGCGATGCTCGTTAGTGCGTCTACGAGAGTGGTATCAAGAGACCCGTCGATGCCGAACGGAACGTCTCGAGTGGGCTCCCCACCCGGCGTTGATCAGGCTGCGTTCGTCTCGAGCTGTGCGACGGTCCCCTGGTTGGTCGAAATCGTAACGGACACGGTCGCACCGGGGTCGAGCAGCGGCGCGTTGGTGCTCGCAAGCGCCACGCTCGCGCTCTCGCCGGCCGTCCACGTCGGATCAGCCGCCGGATTGAACGGGCCGGTCGGCCCGCTCGCGAAGCCCTCAGCGGCGAAAAACGGGATCGGGGGCTGCTGTGCGAGCGGTTGCCCGTCGACTTCGATCCGGAACGTTAGCTCTTCGGTCGATACTGTATCCCCGCCGTCGTGCGTAATCGTGATCCGGTCGCCGTCCGCCTCCGCACTGATTGTGAAGTGGACGCGTGGCGTCGACTCCGCCGTGTCGGATCCGAAAGCGACCGCACCCGCGATGCCGGCCAGCCCGACGGCTACGATCACGAGCAATACCGTACCGACGACGGGTGACAGCCCACGGGACACGCCCCCCAGTGGGCCGGACTCGTATTTGAATGTCCGGCTCGCATCGTCCGGCTAGCCCGGTATCGCGCCGTCGGGGATCGTGACTGTGAACGTCTCTCTCTCGGGAGGCCTGACTTCTACTGTGGTCGTCCCACGGGTATCTAGCGTCCATAGGAGGCCGTCATCGCCAGTCTCACCGACCCGTCTCCCGTCGATCTCGACCGTGGCGTTGGCACCGCTGTTGGTCGTCAATCGCGTAAGTGATATCTCGATCGGGCCGGTGTCGTGGGTCGCGTTGACCGTTAGCGCGAACCGTCCAGTACTGTTTGTGTACGTCTTTGAGACTGTCATAGCTGACAGGTCTCTTATCTGTTCTTCTTTAAACACGTCGGTCGTCGACGTGTCGAGGTACGTGGTCAGCTCACCCTGCGTGTGTGAGATGTCGACGCTGAATACCGACGTGTTCCCGAACGAATCCGGACGCGGTGGCCGCTTCCGGTTCTCTGCTGCCATCGCCCACGGGTACAGCTCGCTGGCCCGATCGACCACCTCACTGGCCGTTCGGAGTCGCGGCTCGCCGCCCCCGAGGACCGGGCTCGTAGTGAATCCTTCCCGGACGTATCGATCGTTGACGATCGTCGCGACGACGATTCCCCGTTCGCCGGTCTCGATGTACGCAAGTCGCGATCGGCCCGACCCGACGATCGCCGGCTGGAACTCGACCTCGCGGATCAGGCCGCTGTTCGTGAGTAACGCCCCCTCGTAGCCCCGCAGTTTCGTTTCGAGATCGGGCGGCAGCGAGTAATCGATCGTCGATTCGTCCATCATGATCACCGTATCTGCCGTCGCTTCGATCTCTTCGGCAGCCGCGTCGACACGGGCCAGCGTCGCCATGAACTCGTTCGGTGTCAACTCACCGTCGTTGTATCGTTCGAGTGCTCGCTGTTGGCGCTGGTGTACCGCTTCCGTTTTGTTGTCCAGCCGTGCAGCGAGGGTACGCGCGGCGGCCGTCCGTTCGGTCTCGGTCTCCGCGCGCTCGAAGCGCACCTGAAACGATTCGAGTGCGTAGTCCAGGGCCAACTGATCGCTGTCGATCCGCGTGGCGGCTGTCACGTCGACGGACGCCTGATGTCGCCCCGATGTCCGGAGATCCTCGTCGGACACTTGCAGGTAGTTGGCCGTCCCGTTCACCTGCGCGAGGGCCGGTTTCAGGGCATCTGTGTCGATCGACTGTGTCTCCCCGGGCGCGTCGACCGGACCGACGAGTCCGGCAGTGACACCGACGCCGATCACCGCGAAGAGTCCGACCGCGAGGAGTGCTATCCGACCGGTGGAGGGGGATGACATCGGTCTACCGGAGGGTACAGCGGGTATGCGGAAAAATCCATCTACTCCTGGCTGCACAGAGAAGCCCGTCTGAACAGCTATAACTGCCGATGAACGCCGCTACCGCCCGATTTAGTGATAGAAAGGGTTTTCCCCCAGCGGCAAGCAACCTCCAGTACACAATGCCCGCGTGGCCCCGTGCCCTCTTCGCCATCGCGCTTGTCGTCTCCCTCCTCGTGGCCGGCGTTGCCCCCCTGGGTGCGCTCCCTCCCAGTGAGTCGGCGAGTGCCGGCCCGTCAGCTACCGGAGCCAGTCCGATAACGTCGGTCACCGAACCGGATCTCGCCGTCGATACGACCTACCGGATCGACGTTCAGTCGGACGGGGATGCCCGGTGGACCGTCAATCGGACGTTCCGGTTCGACGACGAGGGCGACCGCGCCGGGTTCGAGGAGCTCGCCGAGCAGTTCGCTGGCGGCGCGGGTCCGGAACGGACGGTTCCCGCGTTCGAGAGGGCGAGCGAGTTGGCCAGTACGACGACCGGTCGTTCGATGGGGATCACGAACGTCACGCGCTCGACGCGTATCGGCGCCGACAGCGGGTCGCTGGTACTGTCCTTCCGGTGGACGGACTTTTCCCGCCAGGAGAACGGGCGGATCCACGTCGGTGACGTCTTCCAGACGGAGCCGCGCTGGTTCTCCAATATTAGCGACGGGGAGCGACTGATCATCACTCGCCCCGAGGGCTATCAGTTCTACAACGTCAGTACGAACGTCCAGAACCGGGTCCTGCTGTGGAACGGCCCGCATACGTTCGCGACGGGCCGACCGTACGCTGTTTTCGATCCGATTTCGTCGCAACCTCCTTCACAGGACACGACGACAGCGCTGTCAGATAATACCCCGACCGGTACTGCTCTCGGCGCTATACTGGCCCTCGCTCTCCTCGCCGGTGTCGGCTACGCTGTCTACACCGGTCGCGTTCCCGGACAGCAGACAGAGAACGATTCGAATACGCCTATATCGGCTGAGAGCGATGCTGATACCGCGGCCGCGGCTGATAGCGACAAGGACGGGTCGGCTGAGACGCCCACAGCCGACGATGGCGTGAGCGAGACAGCTGGAGGAGACGGCCCGGGCGACGATGCGGACGAGCAAGCGACGGGCGATCAACCGTCCGACGACCGGACCGACGGAGACGACGTCGACGAGGCGCTGTTGAGCGACGAGGAGCGCGTCGAACGGCTGCTCGAGCGAAACGATGGGCGGATGAAACAGGCCCGCATCGTCGAGGAGACCGGCTGGTCGAACGCGAAAGTATCCCAGCTCCTTTCGTCGATGGCCGAAGAGGAACGGATCGAGAAGCTCCGTATCGGTCGGGAGAACCTCATTTCTTTCCCCGAAGAGGGTCCCGACCAGTAGCTTCGGTGTCCGCCCATCGGCCCGGCAAACGCGCTCGCGTCCTGTGGCGCCCGACTGTCTGCCAAACGTTTACCCTGTTCGGGCCGTCAGCACTTCCCGATGAAGATTCTCGTTACGGTTACGGAGGCGGCGACTGTCGACCCCGTCTTCGAGATTGACGGTCTCGACATCGACGATCGATACCTCTCGACGGATCTCAACGAGTGGGACGCCTACGCGCTCGAAGAGGCAGTTCAGATCGCCGAAGCGGAGGGCGGAGAGGTAGTCACCGTCACGATCGGCCCCGACGGTGTCGAAGAGACGATCAGACAGGCGCTGGCAAAGGGTGCCGACCGGGCGATCCGTGTCTGGGACGAACGGCTGGCGGCGCTTTCCGTCCTCGACCCGCTGACGAAAGCGGCGGTACTCGAAGCGGTCGTCGCCGACGAACGGCCGGATCTCGTCTTCACAGGCGTGCTGTCCGCCGACGATTCCTTCGGTGCGACCGGTGTCGCGCTCGCGTCGCGGCTGGACTGGGCCTGGGGGACGATCGTCAACGATCTCCAACTGGACTCGACGGTCGCACACGTCACCCGCGAACTCGAGGGGAATCTCGAGGAGTTGACCGACGTCCAGCGACCGGCAGTGCTGACCGTCCAGACCGGGATCAACGAACCGCGGTTCGCCAGCCTGCGGGACATCACGCGCGCCCAGCAAGCCGACATCGCCGTCGAGTCGTTCGCCGAGTTGGATCTCGATGACGATGCGGTCGTCTCAGCAATCCAGCGGACAGCCCTCTACGAGCCGGACAGCGAGGGTGAAGCGACGATATTCGAGGGGAGCCCCGACGAGACGGCTGCCGAACTCGCAGCCGTTGTCGAAGAGACGGGGGTGACACGATGACGGTACTGGCTGTCGTCGAGCACCGCCGCGGCGAGTTGCGCCCGGTCAGCCTGGAACTGCTTTCCGCGGGCCGCAAACTCTCCGAGGCCATCGACGGGGACCTGCACGCCGCTGTCGTCAGCGGCGACGTCGAGGGCCACGCCGATCGGCTGAACCGCGAGGGCGTCGACACGATACATGCGGTCGCCGACGGCGAGGAGTTCAACCACGACGTCTACACGCAGGCGGTCACACAGCTCGCCGAGACTGTCGATCCGACCGTCCTGCTCGCTCCGGATACGGCCAACGGCCTCGATTACGTGCCCGCCGTGGCCGAGCGACTCGGCGCGCCGCTGTTGACCGACGCGCTCGATCTCTCTTACGACGAACGCCTGACGGTCACCCGCGAACGGTACGAAGGGAAAGTCGAGACGACGATCGATGTCGACGCACCGCAAGCGGTCGTAACCATCCGCCCCGGAGCGTGGCCGCGCGCCGATGGGACCGGCGACGCCGAGATCTCAGCCTTCGACGCCGAGATCGACGAATCGGCAGTCCGATCGGACGTCACAGGATACCAGGAGATCGGCGGCGAGGTCGACATCTCAGAGGCCGACGTGCTGGTCGCCGTCGGCCGCGGCATCGAATCCGAGGACAATCTGGATATCGTTCGCGACCTCGCCGACGCGCTGGACGCGACCATCGCGGCTTCCCGGCCCGTCATCGACAACGGGTGGCTCCCTGCGGACCGCCAGGTCGGCCAGAGTGGCAAGACGGTCTCGCCGGAGCTGTACGTCGCAGTCGGTATCTCCGGGACCGCCCAGCACGTCTCCGGCGTCCGCGCGGAGACGTTCGTCGCGATCAACGACGACCCGAACGCCCCGATCTTCGAGGTCGCCGATTACGGCGTCGTCGACGATCTGTTCGAGGTCGTGCCGGCGCTGACCGAACAACTCACGCGACCGTAGCCAGTCTATCGGGGCTGGGAGGGGCTCTCCCCTGAGGGCGAGCTACCCGAGACGATCCGCAGCGAGATCACCAGCGCCGCGCCCAGCAGCACGAGCGCACCAGCGAGCGCGAAGGCGGCGAGATAGCCGATCGTCGCGACCCAACCGCCGAGGATCCCGCCGACGCCGCCCGCGACAGCTCCGAGGGCAGCGTGGATACCGAGTACCTCGCCCCGAATCCCCGGCGGTGCGAGGCGCGTCACGATCGCCGTCCCGACGACGGCCATGACGCCCCAGGTAGCGCCGACGATCAAAAGCCAGAGGCCGACGAAGCCGAATCGAAGCGAGACGGCACCGATACCGGCCGCCAGTGCGACGACCGGGAGCGAGATCCCCCGAACGGCGAGCGCACCCGCCTGGAGCCGGCGGAGGTCGTATCGAGACGCGAACCGGCCGGCGGGTCCGTACAGCGCCGCCGAACCGAGACTCGCGAGCAAGTAGAGCGCGAAGACGGTGCCAGAGCCGATTCCGACGTCCGTGAGCGCGAGGGGAAGCGGTGCCCAGAACGCAGCCGAGCCCGACAGGAAGAGACAGGCGGCTACGAGATAGGTCACCAGGGCGGGGCTGGCCCGCTCGCGGAGTCGTCCAGGGCGGAACGCGCGCGTCGACCAGTAGATGCGATTCGGTGAAAAGACGACGGTCGTCCCCAGGATACTCCGGGAAGACGTGGCGAGTATACGACTGATCCGTCGGAGCCGGCGCGGGTTCGTGACGTGCTCGTCCGGTTTCGGAAGCGCCCAGGCTGTCCCCGCAGCGCTGAACACACCGCAGGCAGCGAGCGCCCAGAATAGCGTTCGAGTGGCCGTCCCGGCGCCGACGAACCGACCGACGGCCAGCGGCCAGACGGCCCCGATCAGTAGCCCGCCAGCCCACCCGTACCCCTGGAACGTGTTGAGTCGGCCGATCCGCCCGGCCCAGGTAGATTCCGGCGCGGCGTCGACGACGATCATCGTCACGACTGGTGCGACTGCCGCGATGACCAGCCAGAGCACGGCGTTTGCGGCGATAACAACCGTGATCGCAGAGACAAACGGGATCACGGCGAGACACGCGGCCACGGTCGCCAGCGTCCCGATCACGAGCGGTCGGCGGAACGAAACGTGATCGGCGAGCCGGCCAAAAACGATCGCACCGGGCGCGCCTGCGACCGCAGCGGCAGACGCCAGCAGACCGAGCTGGAACGCCGACGCGCCGAGTTGGACAGCATACAGCGGCACCAGAAGCGAGGCACCGCCGAAGGCGACGGATCCGAGTCCCCACGGATACAGCCAGCGGTCGGTCATCGACTGACGCCGATTCGTCGGCCGTCGGGATAGTTCCCCGGGTCGGAGCGCCGTCGGGACGCGAGACTTTTGGCGGTCGTTCTCCAAGCGACTCCATGGATTTCGATTCGTTCGTGCTGGTGGCCTCGACGGCGGATCTCGCCGACGAGCCCGACGCGCGCGAACAGGCCGACTGCATCGAGTTCCGCATGGATCTGGCCGAGTCGCCCCTTGCGGCGCTCGGGAACTACGACGGCGACCTCCCGATCCTTGCGACCAACCGGGCCGACTGGGAGGGTGGCGAGGCGACCGACGATCGGCGTCGACTCGACGCACTCGCCGAGGTGGTCGAACACGAGGCCGTCGAGGCGGTCGACATCGAACTGGAGACGATGCGCTCGGGTGAGGGCGAGCGTGTGGCCGAGCACGCTCGCGAACACGGCGCGGACGTGGTGGTATCGAGCCACGACTTCGAGGCGACACCTGGGATGGGTACGCTTCAGGAGACGCTTCGGGAGGCCTGTACGTACGGGGATGTCGGAAAACTCGCCGTGACTGCACAGGCCCGCGCGGACGTGCTGGACCTGCTTGTCGCCACACGGGCCGCGACTGCAGAGGGCGATCGCGTCGCGACGATGGCGATGGGTGAACCGGGCCGTCACTCTCGGGCAGTCGCACCGCTGTACGGCTCGCGGATCGGGTACGCGCCGGTCGATCCCGAGGGGGCGACCGCGCCGGGGCAGTACGATCTGGCGACGCTTCGGGAGCTAGTCGAGACCCTCGCCGGTCGATGAGACAGTATTAACACCGCTGGCCTCTGAGTTATAGCGTACTCGTGGCACGAACACGAAAGCGGCCATGGCTGGCTGCTGCCCTCTCGCTGCTGTATCCGGGCGTCGGACACCTGTATCTTCGGCAGTGGTTTCGGGCCCTGCTGTGGCTCGCGCTCGTCTTCGGCGCGTCGATCGCGCTCATTCCGATGGACATACTCCCGGAGACGACAAGCCTCTCCGCGATTCTGGAAGCCAGTCAATCGGTCCCGCTCACCGCAACGATCGCAATCTTGTTGTTGCGACTACTCAGTATGGGCGATGCGTACGTCCTGGCACGACGACTGAACGCGAGTCGGTCACGTCGCCAGCAGGCAGCGACTCGACTGGTCGGTGTCGACTCCGATAGTGACCCCCTCTCGTCGATCGACGGCCTGCAGTCGGCGGGAGCCGGCGCTAATTCTGCGCAGAGTGGCGCGACCACTCCCCAGCGCTGTCCGTCCTGTGGGCGCGATATCGAGGACCCCGAGCTGGACTTCTGTCCGTGGTGTGCCGAACCGTTCGATCCCGAGTGACTATCTCTTTTCAGCAGTTCCGTCGAGTCGCCTTTCGATCACCGCCTCGAAGGGAGCGGAGTACTGCATGAGCGTCGTCCCGACGACGGCCATGACAAGCACGTAGCCCACCGCGAAGGCACTGATCTGGTCGGCGACAGACTGCGGGATCGTCCCGGCGACGCCGCCGGACACTGCGAGCGTGGCGATGATGAGCGAGAACTCCCCGCGCGTGGTCATCGCGAACGCGGTCCGCGCGGAACGACGCGGACCAAGGTCGAACGCGCGCCCGCCCAGATAGCCGCTGAGGGCCTTCGTCGGCGTCGTCGCGAGGACGGCGACCGCGATTAGACCCGCGGCGCCGGCGACGGCCAGGGGATCGGTCACCAGCCCGATCCAGAAGAAAAACACGGCGGCGAAGACGTCCCGGAGCGGTTCGAGCAGGTTCTCAACCTGTTGGACGTGACCGGTCGATGAGACGCCCATCCCGACGAAAAACGCCGCGACGGCTTCGCTGACACCCAGTGCCAGCGCCATCCCCGCGACAAGGACGACCAGTCCGACGGCTCGCAACACCACGAACTCGTGGGTGCCGGTCGCGAACAGCCGTTCGAACGCCGGCGTCCCGAACTGGACGACGAGCACCAGCACGAGGAGAAACGCGAGGGCGATCCCGATCGACCGGGCGGCCTGACCCGTGTCGCCACCACCGAGCACAAGCGCGGCGGCGACGGCCAGATAGACGGCGATCAGCAGATCCTCGTAGACGAGTGTTCCGAGGATCGGTTCGGACTCGTCGTTGGCAATCCAGCCCAGATCGATCAGCGACTTCGTGATGATCGCCGACGAGGAGATGTAGACGATCCCGGCGACGAGAAACGCCGGCAGGGCCGACCCGAAAAAGAGCCAGCCCAGCGCGAGCCCGGCGGGGAAGTTGATCAGGAAGTCGATCGTCCCGGCGGAGCTGATCTGCCTGCGGCGGGCCAGCAGTCGGTCGAGATTAAACTCCAGCCCGAGGAAAAACAACAGAAACACGATCCCCAGCTCCGCACCGAGTTCGACGAACTCAGACTCGGCGACGTAGAGGCTTTCGAACTGGACTTCGAGCCAACCGATCTCGTCCGGCAGGCCGAGTCGCCCGACGACGAACTCGCTGGCGACCATCCCGATCACGATGTAGAACGGGATAACCGACTGGCCGAGCCGGTCGGCCACCCAGCCGGCGGCCGCGATCGAGGCGAACATCACGCCGACCTCCAGCAGGTTAGCCACCGGTGTTCACCTCCGACGTGGCGGTGTCCCGGCGACCGGGTCTGACGGAGCGACCTTCGCAGTCATCCGTCACCGGTCAGCAGTCGTTCGAAGGCGTCACACTCCTCGTTCGTACCCGTGATGACGAGCGTGTCTCCCTCCTGAAGCTCGGTGTCCGGGCCGGGGCTGTCGACGGTCGCGCCGCTGCGTTCGATCGCGATGATGCTCGCACCGGTCTTTCGACCGATGTGGGCGTCCTTGATTGTCTCGCCCGCTAGCGGCGAGCCGGGCTGGATCTCGTACCACTCCAGCAAGATTCCGCCGGGGAGGGTCGTCTCTCGCTTCTCGGCCTCGACCGGCTGGAAGTACGCCCCCTCGAGGATCGTCCCGACGGTCCGCGCGAGGTCGTCGGACAGTTCGAACAGCTTCTGTGAATCGGTATCCGCGTCCGGGCGCTTGAAGACCTCCCGTTTGCCGGTGTTGTGCGTGACGATCACGAGTTGCTCCCCGTCGAGTTCGACGACGTGTTTCTTTCCCACGCCGGGGAGTTCGCTCTCTTCGACGGTCATGGCTAGAGGCGTGGGGAAGTCAGCATAAAAAGACCCGGTCGGCCCGCTGATAGAGCGTCCAGTTGGTCGTGTCGCAAAGTCCTCGAGAGTTCAGTAGTAACTGACTCCCCTGAGGAAGGGGGCGCCTCTGGTGTCCACTCCGAGAGGTGCCCCATGCACGCTACAATCGACGTGCGGTTGACCGTTAGCATCGGCGAGCACAAAACGATACCGCTAGACACACTGGCCGAGTTCATCACTGACCAGAATATCTGAAAAGTTCAATAACATTTATTGTGTCTGAGCCTATAGTTGACTGTGGAAATAAAAAAATCAGATATGACCTCTCGACGATCATATATAAAAAAGATGGGTGTGGCAGCGGCAGGATTAGCTTACGTTCCTACTGCGACCGCCGAAGAAAATATCATAGAGAAATTTAGAGAAGGACTTCAACAACGTCGATATTATGACTGGGGTCTTGATAGGTGGTTGGAATATGTCGAAGATATAGGAGTTAAATACGGAAACAATCGAATAGATCCAGACAGTGGAATTTCCACACAAATAATATCCGGGTTTGAAAAGAGTGATTTAACTCTGACTATGACCTATTATGAGTTGACATATCATGATGTGCCACAGGGGCCAGTCGATTATGACAGGATCGAACTTCATTGGGAATTTGACTCTGGATTAGACGACTCTAATACAGGAAAACCAGATGATTTAGCTAAAATAGGCTTTAGTCCTGACGACTTTGGTAAACCCCTAGAACTTGATGGTGATGAGTGGTATGATTTTGGCCCTGATACCATGTCAGCAGGTATTGACGCTGTTAGCGATGGCGGCATTGTTGGAGAATGGAACGGTTATTACGTAGACCCAGGCTTATTTCCTATCACAGATGGAGAAACTGGAGGGGATGCCGGACTAGAAGACTATATGTCTGTCTACGTCACGCCACATGACGAAAAACCATACGACGAACTCACAATTCATTTTGCTTATTCGAATGTATTCGATACAGCAGAATTTGATGCCATTGGATTCTCTACTGATGGAGTCATTGGATACACCATATCTAGTGAAGAAGACTCATGGACAGTGAACCTTTCATACGAAGCAGCGGATATCATGAACGGTAAAGAATATACCCCATAGAGACATCTTTTCCGCCCATATAGATATGTATTCAATATCTCGCCGTAATATGCTCATAGGGGGCGGTATCGTTGCAGCCGGGGCAATCAGTGTAGAAGGAATCGTGGCATCCCCTTTGTTCGCTTCGTTCGTTCCGGCTGATGACGATTGGCCGGCAAGACGGCGGGGTCCAGAAAGAACAGCATCCATGCCTGAAGCGAATCCTCCGTCGTCAATGCCAACTACCGAGTGGATCGCAGATGATGTTGAGGAAGTCATTGTTGGTGGTGGTATCGTCTTCGTAGGGAGTCAATCGAGCGTGCAGGCGTTCGGCCCTGAAACTGGAACTCGCCTATGGGAAACCACTATCCCGGGAGAACACCTCAGCTACTGGGACGGGGGGCTCTACTGTGCAGGCACTGATGGCCCCATTGTACGACTCGACACTGATGGAGGAGAAAAGAGGTGGACTGTGACAACAGAGCGTTCGACACCGATTCACGATCTTCTCGTTAGCAGTCGGACTGCGCTTGTTGGCACGGACGGAGCACTTATCGCTCGTGACACGGCAAGCGGTACTTCTCGTTGGCAACTCGATATCCGAGACACAGGGCCGGTATTCCCCGCTGTCACCGATGGGATGCTGTACCTCGGTGGCCCTGGTCCGTTCGAGGTCTATCGACCACGGAGTGGTTGGGGCGCGATATTATACGACGGGCCACAGTTCGCGGCTCATTCGTATTGGGAAGCGGCACAAGTGACGTACCCGGTCGTGGATAATCACGCAGTATACGCCGGCAGTGTAGCCTCGAACGGGAGCGAACCAACTGTTCGGGCGTTTTCTCGTGATGGAAGTAACCGCCTGTGGGACTCCGTCCACGGTCTCTCTCTCAGCTCACCCGCACTGGCTGATGGGGTCGGCATAGTTAGTTTGTCGGCCCAAAGTGGGAATTTCGAATACCATCTACTCGGTATCGATCTCGATACTGGTGCGACACTCTGGAACAGACGAATGGGCGCGTCTCTAACTCGGCCTGTCGTTGCAGGATCGCTTGCGATCGTCGGTGATTCGGATGGAACGTTGGCAGGGATCGATCCGGAAACAGGGGAGAGAGTTTGGCGAACAACTCTCGATAGCGGTGTTAGAACCGTCGTGCCAACCGGAGAACTGCTCTTGATCGTTGACTATCGGAACCGACTCCATTGCTTAAAATGAATTGCTCCTACTCCGCGGGAGGATCGCCGAGGGCGCTTACTTCTCGATGATCGACTCCTCGACGGCCTCGCCGAAGTGTCTGGCCGTGTCCTCGTAGTAGAGCGCGATCTCGTCGCCGACCTCGAGATCGGTCACGGCTTTCCGGCCCTCGCGGGTGCGGACCTTGATCGTCTCGGCGTTCTGCAGCAGCGTCTCGACGCGGTCGGTCTCGCCGTCCTCGCGCTGGAGTTCGGCCTGGATTCGGAACATCGGCCGTTTCTCGATCTTTGCCCGGCCGACGATCGCCTCGCGGGTGTGGCCCTCGCTGTCGACGACCTGCACCTCGTCGCCGCTCTGCAGTTCCGAGAGGTACTTCGTGCCGCCATCGGGCGTCCGGACGTAGGCGTGGACCGCACCGGCGTTGACTCTAAAGGGTCGCGAGGCGACGTACGGCGACTCGGCGGTCTCGGCGTGGACGAAGAACAGGCCGCGGGCCATCGAGCCGATGAGCATTCCCTCGTCGTGGTCCATCAGGTTCGCGGTGTCGATGCAGACCCGGTCCGCAGAGCCAGTCTGCTCGACCGCCGTCACCTCGGCGTACCGCAACTCCAGGGACTCCCGGCCGGCCTCGTCGCGGACCTCGACGGTCTTGCGGATCTCGTCTGGGTCGTCGGTGTCCAGCAGGACGCCGTCAGCCCCGAGTTCCAGCGTCTCGTAAGCGGTTCGGGCGTCCTCTGCGGTCTGGACGCCCGCGATGAGGTCGGTCTCCTCGCCGACGCGCGCGATGAGGTTCTCCAGCGGGATGATCTGCCAGTCCTCGCTGACGACGATGGTGTAATCGGCCTCCGCGGCGACCGCTTCAGCGAAGGTCTCGTAGCTCTCGTCGAAGATGCGGACGTATCCGCCGTCAGCCCCACCCTCCGCCCGGAGCGCCGACAGGTCTGCCGACCCGGAGAAGTCCGAGGGCAGATCGACCGTACCGTCGCCCTCGCCGTCCCTGCCGACGATCGTCGCGTCGGAGTCGGGCTCGTCGTCTTCGGCTTCCATCACGTGGACGTCGCCGTTGGCGAAGGCGGCGACGTTGACCGCGCCGAGTTCGCGGACGCGGTCGACGTCGTG
>Ga0207851_100580_pt1 | contig 16854 bp, 15 predicted proteins | sample A23E3SouthBayCA_FD_187747 | JGI IMG/M metagenome (GOLD analysis project Ga0207851, IMG submission 187747) | Aerobic enrichment media microbial communities from Eden Landing Ponds, California, USA - A23 E3 (SPAdes) | ecosystem: Environmental > Aquatic > Marine > Unclassified | place: Emeryville... | reverse complement strand
CACTTCGCTCCGCTCGTGACGAGCCATCCACTCGCTTCGCTCGTGGAGACGTCACCAGAACGCACGGCGTTCTGGTTGGCGAGCAAGAGCTGCGCTCTTACTAACGCCGAGACCGCGGCCCCCTTTCACTCCCACCCGTGGTGGATTGGCGGGCCAGCCATCGCTTATCTGAACACTGCCCGTAACCACCCCTAGATTCGGACGAGCAGTCAGCTTACGTTGAAGCTCGTGGGAAAAAATTGCGATGCGTCCTTAGCAGGGAGTTGTGGCCACCGGAGACCCTCACCAAATGAACAAATTCACCTTATTTGTTCATTGGGCACATACAGTGGATACATTCATCGGAACACAACAAGAATGAACACAGCTTCAATCATCCATCTCGATCACCAACAGAGTGCTGGCATTAAAAAAATAAAAGCAGCCGACAACGGGTTATTTCACCGCATCCATTCAGGAATACCGTTCAACGAGCACACGCATATTGTACATTCATATTGTACATTCATATTGTACATTCATATTGTACATTCATATTGTACATTCATATTGTGCATTCATTTTGGACCTTCATTGATTGTGTTCATTACCTTTATTCAGTAGTTGCTGTAATTAATGGTATCTATAAGTGATGTTCATCGTTGAATGTAATTCAAGGTGTTCATTGACTCTATTCGGGGTGTTCGTTGGAGAACTTTCAAGATGGATGCCGACAATGAACATAGTAATGCTCGCATACTCGACGTACAGTGAGGCAGGCGGGGTGGGAAAAACCACGACAGCAGCTAACCTCGCAGTCGCGCACGCTCGGGCCGGACTCAAACCGCTCGTCGTGCCGCTGGACCCCCAAGACGGTGATCTCTCGCGGCTGTTCGGCGTTGACGAAGAACGGACTCAGCCCGTCGACAACATTGTACGACACATGATTCGGCGTCCGAAGGGCGAATTCGACGCGCTCGTGCGGACGGTAGAGGGAGTCGACATCGTTCCCGAGCACAATATGCTCTCGGATCTCGCGGAGTATCTCCAGCGGGAGAAAGAACAGGCGGAGGCAATGGGCGAAGCGTTCGGAATTCACGCACAGTTGCTGCGTGTCCTCAGGGAAGCGGGCGTTCCCGACACGTACGACGTACTCATCTGCGACCCACCGGCAACGGAAGGGCCGCACCTGTACAACGCGATCAACGCGACACGCTCGCTGGTCATTCCCGTCGAACCGAGTGCGAAGGGAAAGGCCGCTGTCGAGGGGTTGGAGGACCTCGTTTCGGGGTTCGAAGAGCAACTCGACGTCGAGGTGGGTGTCCTCGCCGCGATTCCGATGGGGTTCAAAAACACCCGAGACCAACGCTCGATCCTCGACGAGATCGACTATCCGGTCCCGGAAATCATCGGCGAGCGAGCGTCGCTGATGGAAGGGAGTTGGATGCAACAGTGTTCAGCGTTCGAGTACGTCCGGAACCACCGTGACCGCAGGCGCGAGTACGAAATCGAGACCTTAGCACAATTCGACCGACTCGCCCGACATCTCGAACGCGAGGTCGGCTTGGAGGCACCGAATCCACCGGAGCCGGGTGACGTCGACCACGAGGTGATGACGGTATGACCGGAATGAAACAGGGTGCTGGTGAGAACCCCTTCGCTGACGATCCGGACGAAGAACCCCACGCCGAGAGCAACGAAGCGGACGAAGAGAGCAACTCGGCCGTTGAATCCGATGAGGACCCCGAAGCGTCTGAACGAGCGTCGATGCAGATTCCGTACAAATTCCGACGCGACGGCGTACAAGACGGGCGGAACCGCGTGCCGCTCTTTTTGAAGCCCGAAACGAAAGCTTCCGAGCGCGAAGCGCTACGGGAGTTAGAAGACGAGTTCGGAAACAACGTATCACTGACCGATCTCCGAGAAGCCCTCGTGTTGGTCGGCCTCAATCACGGTGACGAAGTGAAAGCGCAGCTCGAAGAATGGGGGTATGGGATGACGTTTGAATGAAAAGCGGCATCGGGTCGGGATATATCACATATTGATATACGAATCTGCCAAAGCGCTCTGCTCCGCGGCGCGCATATCGAGGAATTCGAAACGGAGAGACCGTTCAATAAATCAACCGCGTAGGAAGTATAGTAGCGTTTGCAACTGATTGCTCATCAGATCGCACGACTGCGTGCGATCGAGTGAGTGAAGACTTGCAAACGCTACTATAGGAGACGAACAGCTGCCATACGATCCCGCTTGGAGAAGTATTGATTTTTGTCCGATAAAACCGTACGATATCTGAGATGGTCAAACGACGCGGGTTCAGTACACGAGATAGTGAGATGAACGACGGGCAAGAGTCCGCGCCAGCCGAGTGGTGATCGATAAGAAAGCGAGTGAACAGCGGTGTGACAATCGAGTTCTCAGCGTTTAATAACAAGCGTACGTCCGTTATTGATCTGCCGATATCCACAGCAGAGAGATCGGATTCGGCATCGAGAAGCGAACACCCCCCACGAGTCGGCCGCGGTAGCTCATCCGTGCGTGTCAGAGCAATAATCCGGTATTCGGAGAAAACGTCCGATAATAGCGGACAGTGAGTTGCCTCCCGAATGACAGAAGTGCTCGGCGACGGGAGTGAGCCGGACCGAGTGACAGTTGCTCGTTCGAGCGAAAAAGTAGATGCAAAATCAGCACAGAGAAACTGTGAAGGCACCGATACCCGTATAATCGCGTCAGGCGTCGTCAGACGTGAGTTTGTACCGCTCGATCTTCCCACTCGGATTCCGCGGAAGTTCGTCGACAAAGCGGTACTCTCGTGGTCGCTTGTAGTCTGCTAGGTCGTCGCTGTCGATGCACCACTGGTCAAGTTCGTCGGCCGTGGCGTCGCCGCGACGCTCGACGTACGCGACGACGATCGAGCCCCATTCGTCGTCGGGATGGCCGACGACGCCGACATCGGCGACCGCCGGATGCGTGATCAGTACGTCTTCCACTTCGGTCGGGTGGATGTTCTCGCCGCCGCTGATGATCATATCGTCGACGCGCCCGGTGATGATGATTCGTTTCTCCTCGGTCAAACGGGCCGCGTCACCCGTGAAGAGCCAGCCATCGTGGATGGCTTCCGCGGTCGCCTCGGGTTTGTTCCAGTATCCATCGAACGACACGGACGAGTCGGTGTTGACGACGAGCTCCCCCTGCGTTCCGGGTTCGACCCGGGCGGTGGGGTCGTTTGTCCCGACCTCGAGGACACGGGTCTCGATCCCGACGTTCGCGGGGCCCGTCACCGTCGGGTCGCCGATGTCGTGTAGATCGAGGTACGCAAGCGTCCCATAGACTTCGGTGGTCCCGTAGAGATTCGCGATGTGATCGGGCTCGAACGTTTCGATCGTTCGGTCGAAGATCGATTGGCTCATCGGGGCACCGGAGTACCCGATCGCTTTGACTGAAGAGAGATCCGTCTCCTCGATCGCATCGCTGTCGAGCATATTCGCGAAGATCGTCGGGGCCTCGTGGAGCGCTGTGACTTGGTGCTCCTCGATCGCTCGGACCGCGGTTTCGGGGTCGAACTGCGACATACAGAGATACGTCCCACTCATCGACAACAAGCCACAGAGGATTCCGTGGAGACCAACCGTGTGATACAGCGGCATCACGCCGATTAGCGTTTCCTCGATGTAATAGTGCTGTCCGAGCGAGTTAATGATCCAACGATCAGCTGTGCACTCGTGATCGAGGGGAATCCCCTTCGGATCACCGGTCGTCCCCGAACTGTACAGCATCACGCTCGGGTCGTCGTGAGCGACGGAAACGTCCGGTCGCTCCGGATTCGAATCGCTAAACGACTCGAAGGATTCGGCGAACTCCGGCACATCCTCCCCCGTGTACACCATATCGAGATCGATCTCGTCGGCGACCTTCTCGACCGCTTCGCGGGAGATCGAATCGTAGAAGAACAGTTCCGGATCAGAGTCTTCGAGATGGTACCGAACGCCGCTCGCGGCGACTCGGAAGTTGAACGGGACGGCGACGACACCCGCCAACTGGGTCCCGACGAAAGTGATGACGTGTTCGGGACGATTCGCCATACAGATCGCAACACGGTCTCCAGGTTCGATCCCCCGCTCGTGGAGTTCGTTGGCGACGGCGTACGCCCGCGTTTGCAGCTCTTCGAAAGTCAGCTCTTCGTCGCCGTTGAGATGAACAACCGCAGGTCGTTCTGGGGTTCTTGCAACGGACTGTTCGAACAGTTGTGGAAACAGCATACTGCGTCATATGTCCACACAGGTCATAATAATTTTTCCTGTTGCGGCGGTCGTCCAGCAAACCGACTGCGTTCAGTAAAACCGGTAGTTGACGCTGATTTCCTCGGCGGCCGCGCGGACGTTCTGTACGAGGTTCCCGCGGTAGTCGTCCTGTTGTAGGCGACCGGTGGGACAAGCCACGGAGACGCTGCCGAGCAGTTCGCCGTCCTCGATCACTGGGCACGCCACGAACCCAATCCCCACGACTTGTTCTTCGTGGTCGATAGCGTACCCCTGTTCGCGGATGTCCGCCAGTTCCTCTCGGAGGACGTCCGGATCGGTGATCGTGTGCTCTGTAACTTCTTCGAGTGCGTCGGCCGCAAGGATCTCATCGACTCGTGCTTCCGGAAGATTCGCGAGGAGGACCTTCCCGGCCGCGTGGGAGTGAACCGGTGTCCGAAATCCGGGGTAGGTGCCGGTCTGGACGGAGGTGATGTCGCCCTCCTCGTGGAGCATCACCCACTCGCCGGACTCGAAGATACCGAGTTGCGCGAGTTCCCCGGATTGCTCGGAGAGCTTTCCCAACACGATGTCCGAGGAGTGGAAAAATCGATTTCGGTACTTGAGCCGACTCCCCCGCTGCAGGAATCGATAACTGATGCGGTACTTCCCCTCGGCGTTGACGACGAACCCGGTCGACTCCAGAGAGACGAGGTAGTCGTGAGCGGTGCTACGATTGACGTCCATCAGCGACGCGATCTTCGCGGGCCCGGCTTCCCGCTCGCGTTCCAGCAGGTCGAGTACCTCGAACGCCCGCGAAACCGTCTGGAGTGGGACCGTATCGGAACTCACAGAGACGCATAGCACCCCCACAATTATGAAACAGTCGGGTCGGAGAGGGAACAAGGATCGGACTGAGAGACAAATTTAAATAATAGTATGGGAAAGAGACGGTCAGGCACAACTATGACAGAAAGCCTCCAAGACGTTCTGCAGGAGTACGACAACCCGCTCGATCTCGTCCGTCGCATCGGCTCGCACGCCGATTCGGGTCACCTCCGCCTGTTCAGTGATGTTCCCTCTGAGTTCACTAACTGGCGTGAGGAGCAGGCCGCGTGGGCCGACAGCGTCGCGATCGCGGATCTCTCGCACCATATGACGGACCTTCACGTCGAAGGGCCGGACGCGCTGCAGTTGTTCTCGGATCTGGGCATTAACGACTTCTCGGGGTTCGAGCCCGGACAGGCCAAGCAGTTCGCCGCGACGAGCCCCGACGGGTATCTCATCGGCGACGGGATCCTCTTTCACCTGAGCGAGAACGAGTTCAACCTCGTCGGCTACGGCCCGATCAACTGGGTGCAGTACCACCTCGAAACAGGGGACTATGATGCGGTTGCGGAGCGCAACGAACACGGTGGCGTCCGCGACGGACCGCCGAAGACGTTCCGCTTCCAAGTGCAGGGCCCCGACGCACTCGATCTGATCAAGGATGTCGTCGACGAACCGCTGCCGGACGTACCGTTCTTCAACTTCCGTCCGGTCTCCATCGCCGGCCACGAGATCAACGCGCTCCGACACGGAATGCTCAACGAGCCCGGGTTCGAGTTCTTCGGCCCTTGGGAGGTGCAAGAAGACGTCCGCGAAGCGATCGTGGGGGCCGGTCAAAGCTATGACATCCGTCAGATTGGTTCGACGGCGTATCCGACGAACGTGATCACCGCCGCTTGGATGTCGATCCCGCTGCCCGCGATCTACCACGACGACGAACTGCTGGCCGAGTACCGGGAATGGCTCGACGCCAACAGCTTCGAAGGCGCGCTCGCCATCGGTGGGAGCCTCGACTCCGACGACATCACGGATCACTATCTGACACCCGTCGAAGCCGGTCACGAACGCTTCATCGACTTCGATCACGACTTCATCGGAAAGGAGGCGCTACAGGAGGAAGTCGAGAACAAAGAACGGACCCGCGTCACCCTCGTCTGGGACGAAGAATCCACGAAAGAACTGTTCGGTTCGAGTTTCGAGAAGGACACGAACTACCGCTACACCGAGCTGCCGGTCGCAGACTGGGCACTCACGCAGAACGACAAGGTCCTGAAGGACGGCGAACTCGTCGGCGTCGCGAACAACACCCGCTATCTGTACTTCGAAAAGCGGATGTTCTCGCTGTGCAGCATCGACGTCGAACTCGCCGAACCCGGTACGGAGGTCTCGATCGTCTGGGGCGAACCCGACTCCGGGAATCCGCGCGTCGAAGCGCACGAACAGACCGAGATCAAAGCCACCGTCGCTCCCGCGCCGTACTTCGAGGACAAGCGGAAGACGGCGAACTATTCGGTGAGCTAATCACTCTATCCGAGAACTGAGGGCACGTTACTCAGTTTTTTTGAGGGATGACTCGCGATCACTGGCTGGACCATACCGACGTTCACCAACGACGGACGTCCGCCAATATCGCTATCAACCATCGTGACTGGACACCTGCTGTCGACGAGCCACGCCTGACGAAAATCCGTCGTTCGGTTCTCCTCGCGGAGGAGAATATGAGAGATGATAGTTCACGTATAGAAATATTTATAATGGTCTTTGTGTAATGAACACCGTGTCGATGAGTAACAGACGTAAGTTTATCACGACGGTTGGGGCTGGAACTGTCGCCGCTGTCGCCGGGTGCCTCGGATCCGGCGGCGACGGCGACGGGGACAGTGGAAGCGGAACTGAAACAGGTGGAGAGACCGGTGGCGGGACGACGACCGGAACCGCCGGCGGCGGATCCAGCGAGCCGATCACCATCGCGGCGACGGTGTCGCGGTCGGGATCGTTCTCGGGAGCGGGCGAGGACGTCGAGACTGCGTACCGCCTCGGCGAGAAGATGATCAACGACAGCGGCGGTCTCCTCGGTCGAGACGTCGAAGTGATCATCAGAGACGACGAGAGCGACGCCCAGAAGGTCCGCGAAGGGCTCCAAGCGATCATCTCGAACAACGATGTCGATATGATTTGGGGGACGTTCGGGAGTCTGTTAGTCGCGTCGGCGGCCGCCGTCGCCGAGCGCGAGCAGCTTCCGATGCTGAGCGCAAACTTCGCGTATATGGAGCCCCACCTGAACAACAATTACGAGTGGACCTTTGCGCCCTTCCCGAAGAGTCGGGATATGGGCGTCGGCGCGACGAAACTCGCGAACTTGGCCCCCGAGGACGACAAGCCCGTGAACGTCGGGATCTGGCAGACAAACACCGGTTGGGGGGCGGAACTCGGACGAGTGTGGTCGGAGGCGCTGGAAGCGAACGGCCACGAGGTCGTACTCAACGAGAAATTCCAGATCGGAGCCTCGGACTTCTCGACGCTCATTTCTCAGAGTCAGAGCGCGAACGTGGAGTACCTCCTAACGAATCCGGCACCGGGTGGCGGGATCACAGCCGTCAAACAGATGCAGGAGGCAGGGTTCCTCCCGAAACTTGCGACGATCGAACGCGCGGCGACGATCACGTCGTGGCTGGATGCGACGGGAACGGCCGGTCTGTACACCCAATCGACGCCGGGGTGGGTCCCGGGACTCGTCGACAACGGCAACGAAGCGATGTTGGAGGCCTTCCGCGCACGAGACGGCGTCGCGTCGGACGCGTATCCCGCCCCGACTGTCGGCGGATCGTACAACGTCGCACAGACCGCAAAGCAGGCGATCGAAACGGCGGGAACCGTCGAGCCCGACGCGGTACGGGAAACGCTTCTCAACACCGAGTTCAAGACCGTTCTCGGCGAGTTCAACTTCGACGAGAACGGAATGCCCGTCGAGGGCGATCTGGCCCCGCCGATGGGCCAGTGGCAGGACGACCTCCTCCGGCTCGTGATTCCGTCCGACGTCGAGAGCGAGGCCTCGACCGATCTCGTCTACCCAGCCCCGGCGTACGAGGATCGGTGAGCGAATTCAGGAACGAATTAGTGAACGAATTAGTGAACGAATTAATGAATGATTTCGTAGATAAGTATTGAAGTATACGTTCCCAGATACTTTTATCATCTCCAACCAGAATTACCGATTATGCAAGACCTACGGGCGTTTGGACGCGCGGTGAAGCGCTACGGAGACCGGACAGCACTCGTCTCCGAGAACGGGGAGGAACGGACGTACGCCGCGCTGGACCGGCGTACAGACGCACTGGCACACGTCATCGACGAACGAATCGGTGACGGCCGAACAGCCGCGCTCCTTAACAACGGACCGGCGGCAGTGGAAGTAATGCTCGCCGCGCAGAAACGTGGGAGCGCCAACGCGCAACTGAGTTTCCGCGGTGCTCCGGGCGAACTTCGAGAGATGATTCGGACCGCGAACGCGGACGCGCTCATTTACGACGAGACGAACGCCGAAATGGCGCGTGCGGTGCTCGCAGAAGCAGATCTGGACGCAGTCCTGTACGTCGGTGAGGGGACGCCCGCGGGAACGGACACTGAACGGTACGAAGCGGTCGTCTCGAACGCCGAGACCGACTACGTCGCGACCCAAGATCCGACGGCCGAGACCGGAATCCTCTACACGAGTGGTTCCACGAACAAACCGAAGGCCATCTTAGAGGACCAGCGACGGGTCTGGCTCGGTGCGTCACAGGCGGTAATGGAGCACGGGCTCGACCCCGACGACGTCGCGCTCGTGACGACCCCGTGGTATCACGACGTCACGACGATCGCGTGGATCTATCCCCATCTCCAAGTGGGCGCAACGCTGGTCCTGCAGCCGACGTTCGAGCCGTCGGAAACAATGACGCTGCTCGAAGAACACGAGGTAACCGGGCTCCTCGCGGTCCCGGCGCAGCTCGAAGCGCTCCTGAAGGCCGACGCCGAGGGTTCGTACGATCTGTCGGCGCTGTCGTACATCAGAACCGGCGGTGCCGTAGTTTCACCCTCGCTCGTGGAACGGGTTCGGAATCGATTTACCGAAGGCGTGTACAACACATACGGACTCACGGAGGGTATCTCGAATCTCACGCACGCGTATCCTGACGAGCAACTCGCGAATCCAGGGACTGTTGGCAACGCGTCGTTCAATTGGGAGCTCCGCGTCGTCGAGGCCGCGCCACCGGACGAAAACCCCGATCCCGAGGCCGTCGTCGACCGCGGTGAGAGCGGCGAGCTGATAGGGAAGGGTCCGTTTGTCGACGGGTATATCGACAGCCCCGACGCGGAGAAACGGCTGTTCGTGGACGGATGGCTGCGAACGATGGACGTCGCGCACGTCGACGACAACGGTGGGTTGCACATCGTCGATCGCGTGGACAATATGCTCGTGAGCGGTGGCGAAAACGTTTATCCCCAAGAGGTAGAGATGGCGCTGGCGGACCACCCCGACGTCGATGAAGCCGCTGTCGTCGGCGTGTCCGACGAGCAGTGGGGCGACCGGATCGCGGCCGTAGTCGTCAGCGAAGACGTAACGAAAGAAGAACTGAACGACCACTGCATACGTCACGACGATCTCGCTGACTTCAAGCGACCGAGGTCCTACGTCATTACCCCAGAGCCCTTGCCCCGTTCAGACACCGGAACCCTGCTCCGGAACGAGATCCGCGAAACACACTTCGAATAATTGTATCGATTCACGTTCCGTGTTGCTGACAGTCCCGGCTATTGCACTCTTGACTACGTTGGGCGAGACTGAAAGCGCTTCATCAACCGTACATCAATATCAGATAAATATACATCTATTTATTCTGTAATTTTAGCGGAGCTCGGAGCGTCAAGATAGCTAGGATCCACAATATCCGATCCCGTTTAGCCGCTAATTCCGCTCCAGTGTAATCACGGGGCCATCTTTTGGGAAAGCAACATACGTCGACATCGACGGCTGGATCCAACGGACACCACGCATCATCGGTCGATTTCGAGAGGATCGCCTGAGGATCGGAGCGTCGGTCCGCACGATAATGCCGATCGGTCGGCGTATGAGACTCGGGGTGACCGAGCAACCCGTCCGATCGATCCATAGCTAAAAGGGTGACCTCGTGAGATGGGCCGGGGGTTTCTCCGCAGTCCAAAATGCTATTAGAACTGGCTGACGACTCGTTTGTATGCGTGCTATTGATGACCATCAGGTTCGCTTCGGCGAATTAGCCGGACCGTTGGTTCACGGTGCAATGTTTTTTGATTGGCAACTCGTCTCGACGCAGGAACTGGCCAGCGAAGTCGAGTACTCGTTTCAGGAACTGGTCGACGCGGACGCAATCCCGTATGCCCCGGTCGGGCTCGATACGACTGTCCATCGATATCCCACGTTCCACGACACCGTCAGCGTGGAAGTCACACCCACACACGTCGGCGATTCCAGTGTCGGGGTAGTCTACGAGATGATCGACGGGACCGGTGAGCCGCTGTCGACGGCGAAAATGACGCACGTCACGATCGCTCCCGAAGGGGGTGCACTAGCGATTCCCGAACGGGCCAAAACGCGGCTCGAAGCGCTACAGGAGGACCGGGCGGTCGAAGTGGGTCCCGGAGATGACAGCGACAACGCAGCAGCACACCCCACTTTCGAGCGATCGTTCGATATTCGAAGCCCGCATATCGAAGGCTCGGAACTCGCGTACTTCGAGGAGTATCCGCGGTTCGCCGACATCGCACTCGAATCGTTCCTCACCGAACACGCAAAGCCAGTGAGCGAGTTCGCGGGCGAGCGGCAACCGTTCCGACTACGCGATTGGCACTGGGAGTTCAAATCGCCGGTGCTGTTCGATTCGCGCCTCTCTGTGGAGTCCGACGTCCAGTCGGTTACCGAGCGCACCGTCCGAATCGGACACACGTTCCGCACTGCTGGTGAGGTCCGCATCGAGGGCGTCACCGAGTACGGATGCTTCGATCGGACCGGCAATCCGACAACGTTCACCGACGAGATGCTGGCCCCGTTCGAGGCCTAACGCAGCTTACGCGAGCGTCGGCCACTCGTCACCGCTGTCCCGCGTGAGGAAGATGTTCGTCGACCGCCAGTAGACGACTTCCTCCCCTTGAGCATTCTCAGCTCGCAGATCGAGTGTGACGTACCCGCGGTCCTCGCGACTCTCCGATGCGGTGGTCTCTTCGATCGATAGCTCCGCGTGGACGGTGTCGCCCGGTCGAACCGGCGTCCGCCACCGGAGTTCCTCCAGACCGAATGAACCGAGCGTCGCCGTTTCCGACAGGAACTCCTCGACTAAGAGCGCCATAACCGAACCTGCCGTATGCCAGCCGCTGGCGATGAGGCCCTCGTACATCGTCTCCCGTGCCACCACCGGGTCGACGTGGATGGGCTGGGGATCGTACCGGCGGGCGAAGTCGATGAGTTCCTCTCGTTCGGCGGTGTAGGAACCGAGGTCGTGCGTCTCGCCGGCCGAAATATCCTCGAAATAACGGACCATCGATCAGAGGTAGGCGTCCTTGACGTGGTCGCTTTCTAAGAGCCCGCGGCCGGTGTCCTCCCGAACGATCCGACCGTTCTCGATCAGATAGGCGCGATCGGCCATTTTGAGGGCACGATTGACGTGCTGTTCGACCAAGAGGACAGTGATGTCTTCGCTAATGTCTTCGATCTTCTCGAACACACGGTCGGTGATCTGCGGTGCCAGCCCCTCAGACGGTTCGTCTAGGGCCAGAATCTTCGGGCGAGCCATCAGGCCGCGGCCGATGGCGAGCATCTGCTGTTGGCCACCACTCATCGACCGTGCCAACTGGTCCGAGCGCTCTTCGAGGATCGGGAACACGTCGAAAACCTCCTGCATCGTCGCTTCGAGATCGTCACGTTCCGTGTACGCCCCCATTTCGAGGTTCTCTCGGACGGTCATCTCCCCGAAGAGGTTTCGCTCCTCGGAGACGTGGACGAACCCCTTACGAACGATGTCCGAGGAGTCGAGCGTCGAAGTGTCTTCTCCCCACGCGGTCACGGTTCCGGAATCAACAGGATGCAGTCCAGACATCACCCGGAGCAGCGTCGACTTCCCAGCGCCATTGGGCCCGACAAGTGAAACGACGCCGGCGTCTTCCGACACCTCGAGGTCGAGGTCCCAGATGACCTGAATGTTACCATACGAGACGTCGATGGAGTCGAGTACGATCACGAGTCGTCCTCCTCACCGAGGTACGCTTCAGTGACGACCTGATTGTTCCTGATCTCTTCGGGGGTCCCCTCAGCGATCTTCTCACCGCTTTTGAGGACGATAATACGGTCTGCCGTACCCATAATTGCGTCCATAATATGCTCGATCCAAAACACCGAAATCCCCAGTTCGTCCCGAAGGCGACGGATCGTATTGGACAACTCCTCGATCTCACCCGGCGTGAGACCGCTCGCGATCTCATCGAGTAAGACGAGATCAGGTTCGGATGCCACGGCCCGGGCAAGTTCGAGTTGTTTCTGCTGCGCAATAGGCAGATTCTCCGCTTGCATATCTTTCTTCTCCTCGAGACCGACGAACGAAAGCGCTTCCAGAGCCCGTTCTTCGGCCTCCCCCTGTGAAATAGACTCTTCGGTTCCGAAGAGTGCGCCGGCGACGGCGTTCTCGAAGACGGTCATCTCGCCGAACACCCGGACGATCTGGAACGTCCGTAAGACGCCCGCACGCGCGATCTCGTGGGTCCCAAGCGCCACGAGGTCCTCGCCGTTGAACGTGATCTCAGTCTCTCCCTCAGGTTCGAGTACCCCCGTAATTGTGTTGAAGAGCGTCGTCTTTCCGGCTCCGTTGGGGCCGATGAGTCCGACGATCTCGCCGTTTCCGATCTCCAGGTCGACCCCGTCGACCGCGACGAGACCACCGAACTTCTTACGGATGTTCGCGGCCTCAAGCATTGGTACCTGTATACAGACTCCCGCCACGTAATAACGGTTTTGCCTCGTCAATCGTCAAGAAAGCCGGCCGCGGTCGGGCGAGTTGGATCCGCGGTCGCGGTTACCCGTCTGGCTCGGTCTCGACGGCTGCCGTGCCGCCGTTCCCGCCCCCGAGAGAAATGTCCCAGTTCTCGAAGAACTCCTGGGCTTTGACGATGACACCGCTGCGGAAGTACAGGAACAGAACGATCAAGAGCGCCCCGAAGATCGCGGTACGCCAGTTGGCGGCGTGGGTCCCGAGGATCGCCTCGATGGCCTCAACGAGGACCGCGCCCACGATCGGCCCGTAGGTCTGGCGGATGCCGCCCACGATGAGAACGACGAGCGCGATCACGTCCACCGCGAGGAACGTGAAGATCGAGGGGGTGATGTACGTCGCCTCTCGTGCCAGCAGTGTTCCCGCGATAGCGATGATGACGCCGGCGACGAAGCCCGCGATGGCCTTGTACCGAACCACGTCGATCCCGATCGACTCGGCTGCCATCTCGTCCTCGCGGATCGCCTCGAAGGCGATGCCGTACTTGGAGTTGATGAGCCAGATGTACAGCACCATCGCAGCCATCAGGAACGCCAAGATGATGTAGTAGGTCACGACGGCGGTCGGAACGCCCACGGCTTCGGCGATTCCGCCCAGTGTGAACAGTTCGTACGGGAACCCGGTCGAACCACCGGTCAGACTGCGAGCGCCGATGAACGCCTCCGAGAACACGAGCTGGAGGTTGAGCGTCAGGATCGAGATCAGGATGACGGTGAAGCGCCGTCGCGCGGAGATCCAACTGACCGACAGGCCGATGAGTCCAGCGATGAGCGCAGCCACGGGGAGTGCCAGCCACGCGGAGATACCGACAGTGTCGGCGACGAGCGCGGTGGTGTACGCTCCGATACCCCCAAGTCCCCCCATAAAGAGGAACAGCTGGTCGTTGTGGCCGAAGACGATGTTCAGTGCGAGTGCGAAGAGTGCAAACAGCAGCGTGCGCGATAGGACACCGATGAAGTACCCGCTCCCCATCACTGGTAGTGGTGCGATCACGAACAGGAGCCCGACGAGCGCGAGTTTTCGCCCGCCCGGGAGGAAGTCGCTCACGACGACATCACCTCCGGGCGGAAGAGCAGGAAGACGATCGCGGCACCGAAGAGAATGATCGTCGCGAAGTACGAGCCGACAAAGAAGTTCGCCATCGTGTTGATCAGGCCCAAGAGGAGCCCGGCGACGACAGCGCCGACGAGGCTCCGAACCCCGCCGACGATCGAGACGATGAGTGCGAAGGTGGTGAACTCGAAGCTACTCGCGACGCTGACGTTCGACCGAGCGGCCGCGAGCATCCCCGCCAACCCGGCGACGAGTACGGAGAGGACGAACACCAGCGTTCGGATCTTCCGGGGGTTGATTCCGACGAGCCGAGCCCCGCGCTCGTCCTGGAAGACCGTTCGGGTGGCCTTCCCTAGGAACGTTCGGTTCAAAAAGAGGAACAGAACGGCGAGTACCACTGCCGCGACAACGATGCTCGCGACAGAGGTCCCGGTCACCACAGTCGAACCGAGTTGGATCGGATCGAGGCCGAGCGGGAGGGAGTACTGGGACGCGACGTAGTTCACCATCACGCCCTCCAAAAGGACCGTCAACCCGAGCGTGGTGAAGATGCCAATCAAGATTCGTTCTTCGCCATCCGACCGGTAGACCATCGAGAGGAGTGTTCGATCGACGACGAGTCCGAAGACGCCGACGAAGGCAAGCCCCCCGAGGACCGCGATCGGGAGAGACAGCCCGCTTTCGATCAGTAGCGCGGCTAAAATAGCCGCGATGACAGCGAACGCTCCGATTGCGAGATTCAACACCTCCCCGAGACCGTAAACGAGCGTGATTCCAACGCCGAGCAGCGCTAATGACGCACCGAACGCAAGGCCGTCAACGACGAGCGCCGCCATTGTGCTAACGGTTACCATCTATTGTCTACCCATAACCGAGACTGGTGTATACTTTTCGACTTCCAGAGAGAGTTAGTCATGTGCATCTTTTCGTGGCGAGAATCGGCTGACAGAGGTAGAAATATACCCGTCCTTTGTGAGTTGGCTGCGGATTACTCCTCGGGCGGCAGCGCCGGGAGCGTGTCCGTGCGGAACTCCTCTTGGAGGCTGTAACTTCCGTCCGGGTAGTAGGACGGCGCTTCCGTCGTGAGCGAACTGTACAGCTGGACCTGATTCGCGAGCTCGCCGTACTCGGAGTACTGGATCGGTTCGGGGAACAGCGTATCGAACTCGATGCTGCGGATGGCCTCGGTGATCGCTTCGGCATCGGCCTCACCGGCGTTCTCGATAGCCTGCGCGATCATCTTCCCGGTGACGTACCCATACGAGGTGTGCGTGTCGAACTGTGCGTCGTTCTGCTCACCGAAGCGCTGTGCGACCTCGGCGAACTCGTCGGAGTACACGTCAGTCATATGGATGTGCGTGAATCCGCGATCCATATTCTCACCCAGTGCAGAGCTGATGACTGCCGGTGGAAGTCCGGGACCAGTGATGACATCCGGTTCGTATCCGAGTTCGTACAGTTGCTGGGCGATGGTCAGCGAACCCGGCGGGTGACCCGTCGCAATGACCATCTCCACGTCCTGTGACATCTGGCGGATGTACGAGGAGAAATCGCTCGCGCCGACGGGAGCGACTTGGATGTTCACGTCCACATCGAAGTTATCCTGAATAGCCGTCCGAACGGACTGGCCCCACGCGTAGTCGCCGACGATGGCGGCGACGTTCTGGTACCCCGCATCGGCGACGAACTGCGCCTGTGCCTGCATCGTCGTCGCCGCGGGGAGCAGCCCGAGGCGGAACGAGTGCAGCGTATCGGGGGTGATCGTCTCGTCGGAGCCGGCCATGTGCATCACCATCGGAATGCCGAGTTCTTGGGCCGTCCGCGAGGTGCGAATACCGACGTCAGAGCTCACCGGGCCGGTGGCGGCAACGATGTCGTTCTGCTCGGCGAACCGCTCGAAGATCGAGGACGCCTCCGCCGGGTCGGCTTCGGAGTTAGCCTCGACGATGTTCAGGTTCTGCCCGTCGAGAACGCCACCATCGGCATTGATCTCTTCGACCGCGAACGCCAGCCCGGCCGAGTGGGCCTGCCCCCACGGTGCGAACCCGCCCGAGAGCGGTTGGACCGATCCGATGTTGATGGTTCCGGAGCCGCCGCCCCCACTGTCTCCGTCGGTGGCTTCGTTCCCACTGTCTCCGTCGCTGGCCGTTGTCTGATCGGAGTCGCCGTCGCCGTTACCACCGCTGGAACATCCCGCGAGCATACCCGCCGTTGCTGCTGCGCCAGTTGCCTTCAGGAGTGCTCGTCTGTCAAGAGCCTTCTTCGTCATTTCTATACGAACACTATTTATTATCCTATTTTAATGTGACGATTCTTACCATACCCCACAATAGTCCGGGGCGATGCAAGCGCGCAATCAGGCACTCCATCCCGGCGCAGAAGTGACAGGTTCTCAATCGTTCACGCATCGGTACCAGTACCGAATTGAAGTGATTTGGCGCGCGCTTCAGCGTATTCTGACCGTAAAGTATTTTTCCATAATCCATCATACCAATAACGAACGATGCAAGAGAACGTACCAGAGGCGTACCTTCCAGAGGCGGGACCCGACCTCATCCATCCGTTACCAGAACTTCACTACCCCGAGGAACTAAACGTCACGACCGAACTCGTCGACCGGCACATCGAGGAGGGACGCGGCGACAACGTCGCGATACGGTTCGGGGACGAAGCGATCACCTACACCGACCTCCAGCGGCGGG
>Ga0207851_100579_pt1 | contig 16877 bp, 17 predicted proteins | sample A23E3SouthBayCA_FD_187747 | JGI IMG/M metagenome (GOLD analysis project Ga0207851, IMG submission 187747) | Aerobic enrichment media microbial communities from Eden Landing Ponds, California, USA - A23 E3 (SPAdes) | ecosystem: Environmental > Aquatic > Marine > Unclassified | place: Emeryville... | reverse complement strand
ACCTCCGCGCTGTAGGCGAACACGCAGCCCTCTCGTTTCGATCACCGATGTAACAGTACCGCGACAGCGCCGCCGCCGCCGACGCTCATCCCGACCACACCGTAATCGTGGTCCTCGCGGACCATCGCGTGAGCGAGCGTGGTCGTCAGGATACCGCCGCTGGCTCCGATGGGATGCCCCAGCGCCACCGCGCCGCCGAGCGGGTTGACCCGTTCCTCCGGCAGGTCGAGCCGGTCGCGGAGGTAGACGGTCTGTGCCGCGAACGCCTCGTTGAGTTCGTAGTGGTCCACGTCGCCGACACCGAGGTCGTTCCGATCGAGGAGGTCCTCGACGGCGTCGCCGACGGCCTCCGAGAACTCCGCGGGGTCGCGGTAGGCGACCGCGTAGTCCTCGACGTGAACCATCGGACCGAGTCCTCGCTCGGCGGCGACCTCGGCGTCGGCGAGCAACACGGCGCCCGCGCCGTCGGCGAGTTTCGAGGCGTTCCCCGGCGTTATCGTCCCCTCTTCGCGGAAGGCGGGCGGGAGCCCCGCGAGCCTGTCGAGCGAGGTGTCCTCGCGCGGCCCCTCGTCCTCGGTGACGAGGCGGTCGTCGACCTCGACGGGGACGAGCTCCTCGTCGAAGACGCCCTCCCCGATGGACTCCGCTGCATGGCGGTTCGAGCGGAGCGCGTACTCGTCCTGTGCTTGTCGGGAGACGCCGTGTTCGGCGGCGAGGCGCTCGGTGAGTTCTCCCATGTGGGCGTCGTACCCCACGTCCCAGAGCGCGTCGTAGACCATCGCGTCGGTGAGTTCGGAGTTGCCGTGCGGGCGCCCTTTCCGGTGGTCGCGGACGAGATACGGCGCGTTGGACATCGACTCCATGCCGCCGCCGACGGCGACGCTCGCGCGCCCGGCCTCGATGCGGTCGGCCGCCAGCATGATGGCTCGGAGGCCCGAGCCCGACGCCTCGTTGACGGTCGTCGCCGGCGTGTCGTCGGGCAGTCCGGCCTCGACGACGGCCTGCCGCGCGGGCACCTGGCCGACGCCGGCCTGGACGGCGTTTCCGAGTCCGACCCAGTCCACGTCGGTACTGTCCACGCCCGAGCGGTCGAGCAGTTCCTCCACGGCGGCCGCGCCGAGCGTCGGCGCCCGCACCTCCGACAGCGACCCGAGCATCGCGCCGTGTGCCGTTCGCGCCCCTTCGACTATCACGATGTCTGTCATCTCTACGCGGTCCTACGCCGGCCACCCGTATCGGTGTTCCCCCGGCTCGGAGCGCGACGGAGCGCAACGGTGCGCGAATCCCCTCGCAGTCACTCCTCGGGGGCTCACTCCTCGGCGGCCTCGCGTAACTCGTCGAGGTGCGCGCGCAGGACCCGCAGGGTCGCGTCGGCGTCGGCGTATCCTCGGTCGTACTCCTCCAGGGTCTCGTCGACGTCGTCGAGAAACGATTCCACGGCCGAATCGAGTGTGTCGTCGGTCATCATGTCACCTCGTAGGAGACGCCGGTATCGCGCAGCGCGTCCGTGACGCGGCCGACCCCGTCGGCCATCGCGACGACGACCACGCCCAGGCCGCGCGAGGCCGCGTCGGCCGCCACCTCGCCCGCGGCGAAGTGCGTCGCCGGCTCGACGCCCACCGCCCGGAGCGCGCCCACGGCTTCCACTCCGGCCGCGACGACCAGATCGGCGTCCGCGCAGGCCGCCTCGATCTCCGCGAGGCGGTCGTCGTCGGGGCGCCCCGAGCGGATCGAGGGGACCTGCAGGACGTGGACCTCGCCGGGATCGAGATCGATGACGCCCTCGAAGCCGGTGACGCCGACGACCTCGCCTTCGTCGGCGTCGGTGGTCGCGACGCCGGTTGCGGCGGGTTCATCGCTGACATCCGTCGGGGGGACGGGGGCGGCGTGCTGGAGGCCGTCGCGCATCGACAGCGAGACGGTGTCACCCTCGGCGACGGGCGCCGTGGCGATGGCCGCGTCCTCCTGAACGCTGCCGAGGACGTCTTCGGTGACGTGGTCGGCGAAGCGGCGCACGTCCGCGGCGGCCTGGAGCGTCCAGTCGACGCCCTCGGTCGTCACGCGATAGCGCGAGCGCCCCTCTTTCTCGACGAGGCCGTCCTCGACGAGTTCGCGGATGTACTCGCTGACGGCCTGGCTGGTCACGCCGACCGCGTCGGCGATCTCCCCCTGACTCACCGCGGGCTGGCGCTCGGCGATCTCCACGAGGACGCGAAAGCGCGTCGCCGCGCGCTTGGTCGCGAGGACGTCCACCATACCCACCCGTCCGGACGCCGTCGGCTTAATTCCCCCCGCCCGAAGCGCCCCACGTTACGGAGGCCCACGCCCGGGAAAACCACTTGTCGGCGGCCCACGCGTCGTGTGACATGGCCGACCTCTTCCCCGAACGCATCGAGACCGAGCGTCTCGAACTCGAAGCGCTGACGGCCGACGCCGTGCCCGTCTTCGAGTTCTACGAGCACGTTCGCGAGGGCGCGCCTCACATCGACGAGGTCACCGAACACCTGACCTGGTCCCCGCATCAGACGCCGAAGGAGACGCGTGACTTCTACGACCACGTCGCGAGCGAGCGCGAGGCCGACGAGGGCGAGACCTACGCGATCCGCCCGAAACCCGGCGAGGACGGCGCGGGAGAGTTCGCTGGCGTGACCGGTATCGGCGTCGACTGGGACGCCCGGACCGCCGAGTTCGGCGTCTGGTTCCGAAAGCCGTTCTGGGGGCGTGGCTACTCCGGTGAGCGTGCCGGCGCGCTCGTCGAGGTGGCTTTCGAGCGCCTCGACCTCGATGCGGTCGTCGTGAGCGTCCAGCGCGGCAACGAGCAGTCTCGCACCGCCGTCTCGCGGTACGTCGAGGCCCACGGCGGCCGCCGCGAGGGGTTGCTCCGGAACTTCATGACGAACCAGGACGGCACCGTCGTCGACGTTCATCGCTTCACGGTCTCCGCCGAGGAGTACCGCGACGCGAGCGAGTCGTGAGCGGGTGTCCAATGCGCCCGACTTGTCAGCTCCGGCGCGCGCCGTCGCGCCCCTGTGGCGCGACGTATCGTGCGAGGCCTTCGCGAGCGTGTGAGCGACGGCTCGTCAGAGCTCGCTCTGACGGTGGATGAGCGAAGGCGGTCTGAGCGAATGGCCGGGGAGGGCCGTGGCCGTTCCCGGAGGCGGTGCGGTCCTGGTGGACTGAAAGGGCGAGGCGCGCTCGCGTGTAGTTCAGTCGCTGAGCGTGGCTCTATTCTCGCGAGTGCGGAGCGGTGCGGGTGTTCGAGCGAGAATATCCCGGTCAGCGCCCGCGAGCGCGGCGAGGGCTTTCACTTCTCAGGAGCGAATGCGGTTGCAGCGCTGTCTGCGGATGCGGTCGCGGTAGGAGGAACTGCCAGCGAGCGGTACGCATTTCAGGGGCCACCACCGAGAGCGACCAATGACGCTCCAGTTCCGAGATCGCGCCCTCCACATCGACGGAACGCTCGTCGTCGCGGACCTGCATTTCGGGAAGGGCGCGGCTTCGAACGTGGAGTTGCCGCTCGGCGCGGGCGAGGACTGCGTCGACCGCCTCCAGGCGCTGCTCGCCCGCTTCGAACCCGACGAGGTCGTCCTCGCGGGGGACGTGTTCCATTCGTTCGACTACGTGCCCGACGCCGCGGACCGCGCTCTCTCGGACCTCTCGCGGACGGTCCGCGAAGCGGGGTCCCGGCTGGTCGTCGTCCGCGGAAACCACGACACCATGCTCGCCGAGGCCTACACCGGCGAGATTCACGAGGAGTACGAGATCGACACCGAGCCGACGACGGTCGTCTGTCACGGTCACGAGGAACCCGAGACCGCGGCCGACCGCTACGTCGTCGGTCACGACCACCCGACCATCGTCATCGAGGGGCGAAAACGTCCCTGCTTTCTGGTCGGCGACGGCGCCTATCGTCGCTCCGACGTGGTTGTCTGCCCGTCGTTCAACCGCCTGGTCGAGGGCGTGTCCGTCAACGGCCGGATCGGCACCGCGCGACCCGAACTCTCCCCGCTCGTGACCGGCGTCGCCTCGTTCCGGCCCGTCGTGTGGGACGAGGACGGCGACGAGGTGCTTCGCTTCCCGCCGCTCGGGCAGTTCGAACGGATGCTGTGAGTGCAGGACCGCGGTACTCGTTCGAACGTGTTTCGCAAACGGACAGGAACGGGGGTGCAAAAGAAAAGTTTTACCGGGGGCTGCCAAACCCCCATCCATGTCCGTCGGGAGCCAGCAGGGCGTGGTCGACGCCATGCGCGTCGACCTGAAGAAGTTTCACGAGACGTGGATGGGGCTACTCTATCCGCGTCAGCGGGGGGCCGACAACACGGTCCTCGGCAAGTGGCGACCGCAAACGACGCGCGAGCGGGTCACCTACAACGGCTGGTCGGCACTGGGGGCGCTGGCCATCGTCGTGCTCTATCCACTCGCGCTGTTCGGCGTCATCGTCCGGTTCAACGCCCGGAAGATCGACGTCTCGGTCGAGAAAATCGGCGCGATCGGCGTCGTTCTCCTCGCGGTCCTGGTCTGGGGCGGCCTCGCGGCGCTGGTCGAGTTCAGACTCGACTTCGGCGACCAGCGAGGCAACGCCATCATCGCCGCGAGCGTCGTCGCGATACTCGCCAGCGGACTCGCCGTCTTCTTCCGCTACATCGGCGGTCGGATCACGACCATCCTGTTCGCCTACCCGCTGGGGATGACCGCCATCTTCCTCCCCCCGGTCGTCGCCGCGCTCGTCTCGCCCTCGATGGCGCAGTTCAGCATCGCCTACGCCGAGGACGTGGCCGTCTTCGTCCAGGACGACGTCCTCGCCGAGGTCGGACTCAAGGAGTACGTCGTCGACAACTTCGAACGCGAGGGCTTCGCCTACGTCCTCATCTGGATCGGCATCTCCGTCCCGCTGGGCTGGCTGCTCGGGACCACCGTCGCGCTCGCCGACTTCATCCGCCCGAAGGGCACCGGCGGCGACGACTGACGCCCGACGCCCCCGTCACAGCACGCTCTCGGGGTCGACGACCCGTTCTTCGGACGCGCGTTCGCCATCGGTAGCGACGGCGACCGCTCCCGTCCGTGAGCGGTCCAGCAAAACTGTCCCGCCGGCTCTGATTGGCGCCAGCACTCCAGCGACGAGCGCCCCGGGCGCGGCGAGCGGCGCGCGCAACGCGACTTCGCTTTCGGCGTCGAGCCCGAACTCCTCGACGACCGACTCGGCGGCGTCGAGCAGTCGCTCGTGGGTGAAGGTCGTCCCGCCGACCGCCAGCGCGACCGCGTTCGGGCTCACACGGTCCGGCGGCTCGGTCGGGTTCTCGCTCCAGAGCTGTTCCTCGAAGTGAACCACCTCAGGCGCCTCGGGCACGGCGCCGTACCCAAGCACCTGCGTGCCCGGCGCGGGGTCGTACCGATCCAGCCGGTCGGTCGGTGCGACGAGCGCGCGCACGTCGGTCGTCTCGTCCGAGTCAGCGGTCGCGTCCGGGTCGAAGGTGACCGTCGCGCCGAGCAGGCCCGCTCCCAGAAACGCGAGGACCGGCGGCGGGGTCGTGTCGCGGTCGGCACCGCCCGCGTCGACGGCGACGGTGGCGTCGCCGCGGACGCCGTAGTGACGCAACAGGTTCCCGGCTTTCCAGGCGTTGGTACAGCACTTCGCGTAGCTGTAGGAACCGGCGCGGCTGTCGGTCCGGAGCGCGATGGCGTCGCTCCGGCGCTCGCGCGCGACCAGGTCGCCGATGACGTCCATGCCGGACGTTCGAACGGTGCGGACAAAAGGAACCCGACCCGACCACGGGGAACGGGTCCGCCGAGCGGTACCAGTGACGACTGTCGCCGCTGTGTGTCGATCAGACCCCCGCTATCGGGAGCAGTCGGAAGGCGAGATACGCGCCGATGGTCGCGATAGCCGGCACGAGATTTTGCATCAAAACAACTCTGGCGGTCGTCGCGGGGTTGAACAGATCCGCCGCCCGCGGGATGTCCTCGGGGTCTTCCTCGCCGATGGGGGGCAGTTCTTCGCCCGCTTCGTCGGCGGCCAGCGCATCGACGCTGACCGGCGGTGCCTCCTCGGACGCGACGGCGTCGGGCACGGTCATCGGCCGGGTCGCTCGTCCCCAGCCGAGGCCGACGATCGACATCGTCGCGATGATGACGAAACTCGCGGGGATGCCGAGCGCCGAGAGGAAGACGACGAGCGTCGAGCTCACAGCGGCGACGACGATGGCGGCCGTCAGCGGCAGTTCCGTGATGTCGCTGCCCATCGTCTCCAGCGTGCGTCGAGCGATCGTGAACGCGCCGATCGTGACGGCGACTCCGCCGATGACGATCGCCGGGTCCATCGCGAGTTCGCCGCTCCCGACCAGCGGCGCGACCGCGTTGGCGATGTTCGAGGTCCCCGAGCTAAACGCCATCAGACAGCCGATCGCGACGACGGTGACCGTCCCGCCCAGCTCCCGACGATTAGTCGTCTTGTGAACGCTCGGGATCGGTATCGCGCCCGACCGGTCGACGTCGAACAGCGGCCCCGTGCTGCGCTCCATCGCGACCATGCGGTTGAGTCGCGCGTAGAAGTACCGACCGATGATCAGCGACACCCAGAAGCCGACGATCGGCGAGACGACCCACCACGTGACGATCTCGCCCATCACAGCCAGGTCGAGCACGCCGCCCGCGAGGCCCAGGCCGGCGATGGCGCCGACGGCGGTCATCGACGTCGAGGCCGGCACGCCGAAGACGTTCCCGAGCAGCAGCGCGATACCGATGAAAAAGAGGACGACGATCGACGATTCGAGCGTGAACACGCCGGTGTCGACGACGAGTTCGGTGCCGAGTTTCGTCACGACGTTCCGGCCGATAGTCCAGGCGCCGATGAAGAAGAACACGCCCATCAGCGCCGCTGCGACCGTCTTCGAGATCGCGTCGGCGCCCACGGCCGGCCCGAACGCCGGCCCGGTCGTCGACCCGCCGATGTTGTACGCGACGAACATCGCGACGAGAATCCCGACGAGGAGGAGCGCTTCCACCATCAGTCCCCACCGCTCGTGGCGTCGTCTTCCTCGTCGTCCGCTTCGGCGTCGGTTCGGCTTTCGGACTCGGGGTCCGTTTCTGGTAGTTGCTCGCCCAGCGTCTCCTCGACCGTCTCTTCGACGGTCTCTCCGACTTTCTCTTCGACGGTTTCCTCGACTGTCTCCTCGACGGTTTCGCTGACCGTCTCTTCGACAGTCTCACCGACTTTCTCTTCGACCGTCTCGCTGACCGTCTCCTCGACGGTCTCACCGACTTTCTCTTCGACCGTTTCCTCGACAGTTTCTTCGACGGTCTCGCCGACGGTTTCTTCGACCGTTTCGCCCACCTTCTCCTCGACGGTTTCCTCGACCGCTTCTTCCACAGTCTCACCGACCGTCTCGTCGACAGTTTCTTCGACTGTTTCGCCGACGGTTTCCTCGACGGTCTCACCGACGGTTTCTTCGACAGTTTCGCCAACCGCTTCCTCGACCGTTTCGCCGACCTTGGCTTCGACCGTCTCCTCGACCGTTTCGCCGACCTTGGCTTCGACCGTCTCCTCGACGGTTTCGTCGACGGTCTGGCCGACAGTTTCATCCACAGTTTCGCCGACGGTTTCTTCGACCGTCTCGCTGACCGTCTCCTCGACGGTTTCGCCGACTTTCTCCTCGACGGTTTCGTCGACGGTCTCTTCGACGGTTTCCTTGACCGCGGTGGTCATCCAGTTCGGGTCGAACCGGGCCATTTTCCAGACGACGTGGATGAGATAGGAGATCAGGACGCCGAACCCGAACGCCAGTCCGATCGCGTTCCCGGCGATCATGATGAGGCCCACCGAGACGGCGATCAACAGCCCGTAGATGAGGTCGACGATCGAGTCGACGCGACTCGGGTTCACAGTCTCCCCGGACTGTCCCGGGACTTTGCAGAGCCGAAAGCGATACGCTGCCCACCGAATGTGAGAGAAAACACGTGTACTTCTACAGAGTGGTCCTCCGCTCAAGTACCTTGGCAAAGTCGGTCCAGTTCGGTCCACTCTTGAGAGCAGTTCGCTGGTTCCCGAACGGTCCCGGCGACCTCAGAACGAACTCTTGATCTTCTCGAAGAAGCCCTGTCCGACGTCGACCTCCTCGCCGCCGGCCTCGGCGAACTGTTCGAGGGCTTCGCGCTGTTCCGCGTTGAGGTCGTCGGGCGTGACGACCTGGACTTTGACGTAGAGGTCGCCGTCGCCGCGCCGACGCAGGCGGGGCATGCCCTTGCCCTGCAACCGGAACGTCTCGCCGCTCTGGGTGCCCGCGGGCACGTCGAGTTCGACCGCGCCGTCGATAGTGGGCACCTCGACAGTGTCGCCGAAGACCGCTTGCGGGAAGGAGATCGGCTCCTTCCGCCGGAGGTTCGCGCCGTCGCGCTCGAAGTCGGGGTGGTCCTCGATCGAGACTTCGATGAGAAGGTCGCCCTTCGGGCCGCCGCGCTCGCCGGGCGCGCCCTCGCGGTCCATCCGGAGGGTCTGCCCGTCTTCGATGCCGGCCGGGATCTCGACGGAGAGCGTGGCGTCTTCGCGGACGATACCGTCCCCGCGGCAGGTCGAGCAGGTCTCGTCGTAGACGGTGCCCTCGCCCTCGCAGTGCCGGCAGGTCTGACGTTGCTGGACCCGGCCCATCGGCGTCTGCTGGACAGTGGTTGTCTGGCCCTGCCCGTTGCACTCGGGACAGGTCCGCGACTCGCTGCCCGGCGGATGCCCGCGGCCGTCGCAGTCGCCGCAGGTGTCGGGCCGGGTGACGTTCAGCTCTTTCTCGACGCCGTGGTAGGCGTCTTCGAGCGTGATCTCGATGCCGGTGCGGAGGTCCTGGCCCTGGCGCGGGCGGTTCGAGCCGCCGCCACCGCCGCCGAAGAACGTCTCGAAGATGTCGCCCATGTCGCCGAAGGGTCCCTGACCGCCGCCCATACCGCCCATACCACCCATGCCACCCATGCCGCCGGCGCCCGCGCCGCCGTTGTCGGTGGCGCCGTGTTTCTCGGCCTCGACGTAGCGGTCGTGGCCGAGCTGGTCGTACATCTGCCGTTGCTCCTCGTCCGTGAGGACTTCCTTGGCCTTCTTGACCTGCTTGAACTTCTCCTCGGCGTCTGGCTCGTCGCTCACGTCGGGGTGATACTCGCGGGCTTTCGTCCGATAGGCCTCCTTGATCTCCTCTTCGTCCGCGTCGCGGGAGACCCCCAGTACCGAATAGAAGTCCTCGCTCATCAGTTATCCAGGTGTACAAGATTGAGCTACTTGAATAGAACGGGTCCGACCTCGCCGTGACGCCGCTGACGGGTCGGTGCGATATCCGCTACGACGACTCCGTCCCGGATCCGACCGTGACGGAGAAGTGTTCGCTCGTCTCGTGACCGGTGAAGACGAACGGTATCGACCCCTCTCCTTCGACCCTCTCGTAGGTGACGTGGTCCGACCCAGTTTCACCGGGGGCGACTCTCGCGTCGATGTCCTGCGGATAGCCGCCCCGTCGGAAACCCCCGAGGTACGTTCCGGTCCGGTCGCCCTCGTTGGTGACTGTCACTCCCAGTTCGATCCGCTCGTTCCGGTCGACTGACTCCGGAACGTCGAGCGACTCCAGCCGCAAGTCCGGCGCGGCGGCGAGCCGGTCGCGGACGGGATCGGTCAGCGGCCAGCGCCGGTCCCCGTGAGTCAGTGCGGCGTTCTCGGCCCGGATCGCCGGCACGTCGAACTTGAGCGCGTCGGACCGACGCTCGTCGGTGTAGACCGACTCGACGCCCGGCGTCCACGACATGAACCCGTCCGCCCTCCCCGCTGGCCCGACCCGCTCCCCGCCGAGTTCGAGTGCGTATTCGTGCGGCGGGTGTTCCTCGTCGCCGTTCGGCGGCCGAACGAACGCGAACTGCGCGTGGGTGGGTGTCTCGACACCGATGGCGTCGTTGTTGTGTACGTACCGATACGATGCTCTGAGGACGGCCGCTACCGTCTCCTGCGATGTCGACGTGCCGGTTGCAGTGTTCGGGGATGCCTCGTCTGTCGAGCTGGGAACTCTCGACTCCGTCGACGCTACCGGATCTGATCCGCCGATACAGCCGGCGAAAGCGCCTGTGAGCGGGAGGGCAGCGAGGAACTGGCGGCGGCGCATACGGTAGCGTCCGCGGGCACCGATAAGTGTCTTCTCCCTATCAGGTGGTCGCGATCAGGCGCCCAGCCAGTCGTTGTCGCCGACAGGGTAGCCGTTGTTCCGACAGAACTCGGCGGCGCGCTGGCGAACCGCCCGCGAGGACGGGATCTCGTCCTCGTCGCGGATCCGCGCGACGATCCAGTCGGTGACGACCTCGATCCCCTCGTCCTCGTCGTCTTCCTCGATGTCTTTCAGCGCCCGCAGAGTCTTCTCGTACCCGTTCCGGCGCGACGCTTCGAGTTCCGCGTTCGGGATCGTGTCAACGGCTTCGACGACCCGTTTCATCGCCGCGGCGATCGACGGCCGCTGGATCCGGAGTCTGACCGCCCGTGCGCTCCCGAACGACTCTCGGTCGGTCTCGGGGAGCAGGTCCCCGAGAGCGAGGGTCCCGTCGCTCGCCTCGACCGTCTCAGCGCCGGCGGTCGCGACCACTTCGGCTCCCGTCGCGGGGTAGGACACGGACTCCAGCGCCGCCTCGACGTCTTCGAGGTCTTCCTCGGGTACCGGCGGCTCGGTCTCGGCGTCGCGTTCGAGTTCCTCCAGGAGCTCTCGCGTCCGCTGTCGTCGGTCTCGATCGCGGGCCTGTCGCTCGCGTCCGTCTTTCGTGTCTGCCATGCGTAAGGATCGGGACAGGGCGCCCATAACCCTGCGCCAGGTTCGCGTGCCGGTTCCGTACCGGACACCTGCCGACTGCGCGTCGCTTGCTCCGGTCGGACCGAGCCGCAGTGCGAATGTCAGATCCCGTTCAAAAACCGAGTTCAGCGAACGCCTATAGGTCCGGCGGGCCAACCGTGACCTATGTCGACAGACGCCACGGAGACCGACGACCTGGAGCGAGTCGCGGACGTCGAGAGCCTGCGCGAGGAAGGGCGCGCGGTCACGATGGCCGGCGGACGCCCGGTCGCGCTCTTTCACCACGAGGACGAAATTTACGCGGTCGACAACCGCTGTCCCCACATGGGATTCCCGCTCTCGAAAGGGAGCGTCGAGGACGGTCTGCTGACCTGCGACTGGCATCACGCGCGCTTCGAACTCGCCGAGGGCGACACGCTGGATATCTGGGCCGACGACGTGCAGACGTTCCCCACGACGGTCCGCGACGGCGACGTGTACGTCGACCCCGACCCCGAACCCGAGGTCCCGCCGGAGACCCACTGGCGCAACCGTCTCGCGGACGGCCTCGCGGAGAACCTCTCGCTGGTCTCCGCGAAAGCGGTGATCAACCTCGACCACCTCGGCGAGGGATTCACGACGCCGCTCGAGACCGCGGTCGACTTCGGGACGCAGTACCGCGCGGACGGCTGGGGCCGCGGTATGACGACGCTGGGCGCGATGGCGAACCTCTACGACGAGGTGGGCCACGACGAGAAACTGCGGGCGATGTTCGTCGGCGTCACCGAAGTCGCGGACAACTGCAGCGGCGAACCGCCGCGCTTCGAGCAGTACGCGCTGAACAACGACGACCTCTCGAAAGCGCGCCTCAAATCGTGGTTCCGCGACACCTGCGACGTGCGCGACAGCACGGGCGCCGAGCGCTGTCTGCGGACGGCCGCGAACGTCCTCCCGCGCGAGGATCTGGTCGAGATACTCGTCGCCGCCGCGACCGACCACATCTACATGAACAACAGCCACACGGTCGATTTCGTCAACAAGGCCGTCGAGACGCTCGACCACGTCGGCTGGGACCGCCGCGAGGCCGTCCGCGCGACCGTCGTCGACACCATCGCCGATGGGTCGCGCGGCGAGGAGACCAGCATGTGGCGCCAGCCCATCGACGTCGCGGGGCTGTGTTTCGCCGCCGCCGACGACCTCCCCGAGATGGTCGCCGCCGGCGCGGGCGACGACTGGGACCGCCCCGACGACTTCGTCGAGACGCTCCTGGCGGACGACCCGCACGAGATCGACGAAGCGCTCCGGGACGCCGTCGCCGCGGGCGCGACGACCGAGCAACTGGCCCACGCGGTCGCGGTCGCCGCCCTCCGCCGGGTCGCCCATTTCGGCACCGGCAACGAGTTCGGCGACTGGAACACCGTGCATCACACCTTCTCCTTCGCCAACGCCGTCGACAACCTCGCCCGGCGGACCGACGCCGACGACGTCTACGAGGCGGTCTGGCAGGGGGCGATGTCGGTCTACCACGACCGCTTTCTCAACCAGCCCCGCACGTCTCTGCCCGACGCGGGCGACGGTGCCGGCGAGGACCCCGCCGAGTTGCGCGAGCGCCTGCTCGAGACGTACGACGAGCAGGGTCGCGTCGACGAGGCGGCCCGGATCGTCGGCGCGCACTTCGACGCCGGCGGCGATCCCGGGGATCTGAAGCGGACGATGGGCGAGGGGCTGCTCCGCGAGGACGCGGGCTTTCACACGCTCCAGAACGTCGAGGCGGGCTTCCGCCAGTTCGAACTGGCCGAGAGCGACCGCGAGCGCCGCCTCGCGCTGATCGCGCCGGCCCGGTACATGGCCGCGCACTTCCCGACCCGCCGCGAGGACGAGCAGACCTTCCAGATCGCCGAGCGGCTCAACCGCGGCGAGCGCATCCACGAGGGCACCGACGACTGAGCGGGTCGCCCCGTCACACCGCGGACCGTCCGCGAAACCACGAGAACTATCAGCGGCCCCGCCGACTGACAACGCAATGGCGGACGCAGGGGGACCCTCGAACGCGGACCGCGCGCTCCTCGACGCCGAGTACCTCGTGGTCTGGCTCGTCGCGCTGGTCGTCGTCGCGGGCGTCGCCGGTGCGGTCGTCGAGTACGGCGACGCGGTCCGCGACACGACGCCCGACAGCGACTTTTCGGTCTCGCTCGACCAGCAGTCGCGGACGCTGACCGTCGCCCACGCCGGCGGCGACGCGATCGTCGACCGGACGACTCGTCGCCTCTCCGTCGTTATCGTCGACGCGAGCAACGGCACTACCGAACGCTTCGACTGGGCGCGCGACGACCGGCCCTTCGCCGATCGCGGGTCGGGATATCCCGTCACCGAAGGCGATTCACTCGCGATCGATGACCCGTCGGTCGATTCGGACGGAGACGGGAACTACCACGACGCCGAGGCGAGCGTCGGCTTCCACCTCGCCGCGGACGATATCGTCCGCGTCGAGTGGCGCGGGGTCAGACGCGGCGGGAAGACGACGACGCTGACGCTCCTGAACGCGACGCTCGTCTCCGACGACGGGACGATCCGCTTCGAGACCGACGGCGAAGTCGGTTAGAACTCCGCACCGAGTACGTCCGCGATCCGCGCGGCGCTGTCGCGCAAGAGCGGCGCGTCGTCGGTGAACACCTCGACCGCGACGGTGCCGTCGAAACCGCCGAGACGCTCCGCGAGGATGTCGAAGTCCACCTCGCCGGCGCCGAGGGGCATGTGCGTGTCGCCGCGGCCGCGCACGTCGTGGACGTGCAGGTGCGAGACGCGGTCGGCGCAGTCGCCGAGGAACCGCTCGATGCCCTCGTTCTCGTCTTCCATGTAGGCGTGGCCCACGTCGAAACAGACCGGCGCGTCCACCTCCTCGGCGATGTCCGCGAGGACCGACAGCTGGAGGCCCTTGGCCTGGTGGCCGACGTTCTCGACGACGACTTCGACGCCGTGGTCCTCGCCGGCTGCGACGATCCGGGCGAGCTGGTCGGCGAAGGTCTCGCGCAGGTCGGTGTCGTGAGGGTTGCGCTGGGTGGCGTGCAGGACGGCCTTGCGAGCGCCGCGCTCGCCCGCCCACGCGAGCAGTCGCTCCTGGAAGTCGACGATGGCGTCGTTGATCTCGGGGACCGGCGTCGCGACGACCTGCTTGAACGGGAGGTGGACGGCCAGGCCCAGGTCGCTCCCGGCCAGCGCGGCGTCGAGACGCTCGCCGTCGACCGCCTCGGAGAGGTCGGCCGCTTCACCCAGGCCGAACTCCGCGAAGTCGAACGCCCCGGCCGTCGCCGTCGCTTCGACGCGGTCGATCGAGTCCCCGACCGTGACTCCGATCTCCATAGGGTGCGATGCGAAGCCGAGCGCAATGAGAATGGCGGCGGCGGGGCGGTGGCGACGCGGTGGCGACGCGGTGGCGGCGCGGTGGCGGCGGGGCGGTGGCGACGCGTCTCGGGGTCGCTCAGACGCCCTTTCGCATCAGGTGGCTGCGCAACACGTCGTTTTCCTTGTTGCCGGCGACGGGGTTGACCAGGACGACGGTGTCGTCGGACTCGAAGTGACCCTCGGCGGCGAGGCGCTGCGCAGCGGCGGCTCCGACCCCGCCGGTGGCGCTGACTTCGACCCCTTCGCCGGCGAGCGCGACGGCGGCTTCGAGCGCGTCGTCGTCGGTCGCGCCGACCGCCCAGCCGCCCGTCTCGCGCACCGCGTCGAGCGCGAGCGCACCCCCCGAAGGATCCGGCACTTCGAGCGCGCCGACGAGCGTGTCCGGCCGGTCCCACACGTCCGTCTCGTCGGCGCCCCGGTCGTCGGCGGCGACGATCGGTGCGCAGGCGTCGGGCTGGGCGACGTGGAGCGCGGGCGTCTCGTCGACGAGTCCGAGCGCGCTCGCCTGTTCGGCGGCGAGACGGCTCCCGACGACGCCGAGTCCGTGGCCCGTCGGGTGGATGACTGCCTCAGGTGTCTCCCAGCCGAGCTGTTCCAGGACTTCCAGCAGGAGCGTCTTCGCGCCCTCGTGGCGGTAAGGCTGGTCGAACGGCGCCAGCGAGTGCCACTGGCGGTCGGCAGTACTGTCCTCGCCCGTCCGCTCGCTCATCGCGCTCTCGAAGGCTTCGACCGCGTCGGGGTAGCGCCCGCCGACGACGTTCATCTCGCCGCCGTGGACGTTGGTCATCGCCTTCGCGACGAACGTCGAGCGCGTCGGGACGAACGCCTCGGAGTCCAGCCCCGCGCGGGCGGCGTAGGCCGCGACGCTCTGGCCGGCGTCGCCCGTGGTGGGCAGCGCGACGGCGTCCGCGCCGAGTTCGCGGGCGGCCCCGACGGCCAGCGCCGCGCCGCGGTCGACCGTCGTTCCGGTCGGATTCGCCCCCTCGTCTTTGACGTAGACCGCCCCGACGCCGAGTTCGTCGGCGAACTCGGGACAGGAGGTGAGCGGAGTGGCGCCCTCCCCCGCGCTCGGGACGGCAGCGGGCGCGAGCGGGAGCAGGTCACGGTAGCGCGCGAGGCCGTCGAAGCGCTCGCCGGCCAGCGAGTCGCGCGAGAGGTCGATCCCCTCGATGTCGTAGGATGCGGTCAGGATACCTCCGCAGTCCGGACAGCGCCGCGACGCGGTCGTCGGGTCGTGGGTCGCCCCGCAGTCGACGCACGCGAGTCCCGAAAGCGCCGGTGTCGTCTGCATAGTCGGAACCGAGGACGCCGCGGCCTAAGCGCTGTTCATTCAGTCGCCGCTCGCCGGAGTGCGTATCGATCATCCTGCACGATGTCAGCCCGCACCACCGTTCGGGCCCGCGCTACCGTTCGAATCCACTCCATCGTTCAGACTCCCCACCGTTCGAGGAGTCGACCACGCCGGTTAGCTCTCAGTGGACTCGTCGATGCATTCGAGCACCGGTCGGATCTCCTCGAACTGTGGGCCTTTGGCGATCTCCCGAGTGTCGGTATTCCACTCGATGAAGCCGTAATCGACGAGCTTCGGGAGGTGACTGTGATACATCGCCGTCTGTAAGCGCTGCCTGGTTTTCAATGCCCCTGCATCCACGTCCGCAGAAGCGCGAACGGCGGCTTCCTGTGGGCTCTCTTCGAGAAGTGCGACCAGAAGGTTTCTCCGGTGTTCGTTCGCTAGCGCATCGAAGGTTGCGTCTCTCATCATGTCGAGGGGGGCCCCAAGTGGGAACCGGCCAGGAGGCCTGACCGGCTTCACTCCCTCTGTTGGTGAATTGTCTCGGCGCCGCATAACGGTGTTGTGAGTGTTAACGGACCAATACGAGATTTCGCAACTGTCGAGAGATATTATGCTTGTCTTCGATTGGTGGGTGTGGAAAACGAGAATGCGGGCCGAGAAATATGCGGATTCCGGAAATACCCTCGCGGGTCCGGTAGGTCTATGACTGGTCTTCGTCGCCATCCTGCGCGTGCGCGTCCGTGTCTTCCGTCCCCTGCAAGAAGAAGTGATTGAACGGCTGGACGTGGCGGCGCCGCATCATCTCTGAGCTATCGATTTCGACACCGAGGTCGTGGATCGCGTCGGTGATCCTGGTAAGATCGCTCGTACTCGTCCCGACGACATCGACGTGGATGTTGCGCCGACCGGTGAGCATCTCGCGAACGTCGATGACGCCCTGGATGGCCCTGATATCCTTCGAGTACTGCTTGAGTTCGGTGGGCGGCGCGGAGATGACAAACGTCACTTGCAGCGGGAGATTGGCGGCCTCGTAATCGATCTCCGGGTGGTACCCTTTGATGATGCCGTCCGCTTCGAGTCGCTCGATTCGGTTTCGAACGGTGCTGGCCGAGACGCCGGCCGTATCACCGATCTCCTGTGCTGTCGTGTTGCGGGCGTCTCGCTGTAATAAATACAGGATGCTCCGGTCAACGTCGTCCAGATCTCGACCCATGGGAGATCCTGAGGCGTGCAGGGGATTAATATCCATCCCGTATTTATCGTCACAGATCTAGATTTAACAGATACTCTATATTATGCTCTCCTCTGTACTGACCGAGGTCGCGTTAAGTTTGGCGTGAATTGTGGTAGACGGCAGCGGCTTCGAGCCAGTCTTGAGCAGTCTCTAGCTCGACATGGCTGAAACTATT
>Ga0207851_100576_pt1 | contig 16954 bp, 15 predicted proteins | sample A23E3SouthBayCA_FD_187747 | JGI IMG/M metagenome (GOLD analysis project Ga0207851, IMG submission 187747) | Aerobic enrichment media microbial communities from Eden Landing Ponds, California, USA - A23 E3 (SPAdes) | ecosystem: Environmental > Aquatic > Marine > Unclassified | place: Emeryville... | reverse complement strand
GGTCTGGCCCTTCGTGAGGCCGAAGATCTCGTTGTTGAACACGATGTAGGTCATGTCGTGGTTCTCGCGGGCGGTGTGCATGAAGTGGTTCCCGCCGATCCCGTAGCCGTCGCCGTCGCCGCCGGCTGCGACGACTTCGACGCCCGGGTTCGCGAGCTTCGCCGCCCGCGCGACGGGCAGCGAGCGCCCGTGGATGGTGTGGAAGCCGTAGCTCTCGAAGTAGCTGTTGAGCTTGCCCGAGCAGCCGATGCCCGTACACAGCAGCACCTCGTCGGGGTTCTTCCCGAGCTTGGACATCGCCTTTTTCAGGGCGTTGTTGACCGCGAAGTCGCCACAGCCCGGACACCACGTCGGCTGGGGTTCGATACCCGGCGTGAACTCGTCTTCTTCCGCCTCTCTCTGCTCGCCGATCGCGCTGAATGCACTCATATTAGTCACCTGCCGCTGGGACGTACTTCATGTCGTTGCTGGCCAGATCCTCGCCGTTGATGCTGGACTCGAAGCCCTCCACGACCTCCGCCGGTTCGAACGGGTTGCCGTTGTACTTCAGCAGACTGGAGAGCTTGGGTCCGAAGCGACCGATCTCCTTCTGGGTGAGCCCGCGGAACTGCGCGGTCGCGTTCATCTCGACGACGAGACACTCCTCGACGGATTCGAGGAACGCGGAGACCTCTTCGACCGGGTACGGCATCAGGTCGCTGACGCCGATCGCCTTGACCGAGTGGCCGTTCTCGTTGAGGCGGTCGACGGCCTCGAACACCGTGTCCTGGTGGCTGCCCCAGGCCATGATCCCGTACTCCGCCTCGTCGGGACCGTGGTAGGTCTGGGTCCCTTCCTCGTCGAGTTCCTCGCGGATGGAGTCGAGCTTGTCGAGCCGACGGTTCATCTGGAGGACGCGGTTGGTCGGGTCCTCACTGATGTGGCCGGACTCGTTGTGCTCGTTCCCCGTCGCGAGGTAGCGCCCGCCCTTCTGACCGGGCACCGACCGCGGACTGACGTTCTCCTTGCCGTTCTCGGCCTCGTACTGGAAGCGCTTGAACTTGCCCGCGTGGTGTTCGGCCGCTTCCTCGATCTCCTCCTCGGTGATGACCGACCCGGGGTCGGCGTTCGGCTCGCGGTCGAAGAAGTCGGCGTCGACGTTGCGCAGTTCGCCCTGGAGCTTCTGGTCGTAGACCAGTATCGCAGGGATCTGGTAATCGTAAGCCAGTTCGAAGACCAGCCGGATCTGCTCGTAACACTCCTCCTGGTTGCCCGGCGCGAGGACGACCCGCGCGGAGTCGCCCTGGCTCGTGTAGAGGACGTGCTCGAGGTCGCCCTGCTCGGGCTTGGTGGGCATCCCCGTCGAGGGGCCGGCCCGCATCGCCTCGATGAGCACGACCGGCGTCTCGGTCATCTCGGCGAGACCGAGCGGTTCGCTCATCAGGGCGAACCCACCGCCCGAGGACCCGGACATGGCCTTGACGCCGGCGTGGCTGGCGCCGAGCGCCAGCGCGGCCGCCGCGATCTCGTCTTCGACCTGCTCGGAGATGCCGCCGAACTTGTGCAGGTTCTGGGACATGATCGTGAACACGTCGGTCCACGGCGTCATGGGGTAGCCCGAGATGAAGCGACAGCCGGCGTCGAGCGCGCCGTAGGCGATGGCGTCACTGCCCGAGACGAGCGCCTGCTGCGTGTCGGGTTCCTCGTGGTCGGGCATCCGGAGGTCGTGGGTGTGCTCGAACTCCTGGGCCTGCTCGTAGGCGTCGCGGATCGCCGAGATGTTGGCGTCGCGGATCTCCTCGCCCCAGTTCTCGTCCATGATCTCCTCGTAGTAGGAGAGATCCATGTCGAGCAGGGCGGCCGTGACGCCGATCCCGGCGTTGTTCCGCATGATCTCGCGGCCGTGTTCTTTCGCGATAGAGCGCAGATCGACGGGGTAGACGTGCCAGTCGTTCTCCTCGGCCCGCGCTTCGAGGTCGAGTTCCTCGACCTGTTCTTCCTCGATGAGGCCGGAGTCGTAGACGATGATGCCGCCCTCGCGGAGTTCGTCGAGGTTCTCCGAGAGGGGTTTCAGTTCCTCGTTGCCGTAGTAGGCGTCTTCCTGGGGGTTCCGGGCGAAGCTGTCGCCGAGGGCCAGCAGGAAGTTGTAGCCGTCGCCCCGAGACGCCGCCTCGTCGGGCGTGGCCCGTACTTCCACGTACGTGTGGCCGCCCCTGATGCGCGACGGGTAATGTCGGTGTGTGAAAACGTCGAGACCCGAGCGCATGAGGGCCTTCGCGAAGTTCCGGCTGTTGGAGTCGATACCGTCACCGGAGCCACCCGCGATCCGCCAAATTAGTTCCTGGTCTGTCATGGATACATCCGTCGGCCCCGATACGGGTGCCGTACCCGAAAAGAGTGGTGGCCCCGACTAAAGCGTTTTCACTCCGTCACCACACATTAATCGTGAAGGATGGGTACGGCGCCTCTCGCGGCGGAATTCGGGACTGAGTGATAGCCACTCGCACGGCTCGTCATCACCGGTCGTCGTCGCTCCGGCGACACCCCGCGACGCGCCCGCCCCCAGCGGTGGCCGACCGCATTCAGGAACGATTCTCGGGTGGCCACCTTTTAGTGGGAGATTTCGCTAGGCGAGCCCATGATCCGTCGCGGACTCGCCGTCGGGAGTATCGCCGTCACCGGGTTGGGTTTCGTGGCCGGCGCCGTCGCCAGCTATCCGGGGAGCGGGACGGGCGCGGTCGCGACACTGCTGGTCGGCCTCGGCGCCGTCATGGGGACGGCTATCGTCGGCGGCGCGGCCTATCTCTATCGCAGCGACGTGCGGACGAGCCACACGCTGCGCATCGCCGGCTGGAACCTCCTCGGCGTCGCGTTGCTGGGGCTGATCATCGTCCTCGCGAGTACCGCCGAGGGCGTCTCGATCCCCGGCTACGTCGTCGTCGACGTCCTCGGGGTCAGCTCCGTCGCGCACCTGCTCATCGGGTACAACGACGTCAGGCGCATCCGCGCGCAGGAACTCGCCCGACAGCGGCGGACGCTCTCGGTCGTGAACCGCCTCACGCGACACAACCTCCGCAACCGGACGCAGGTGCTGACCGCGAACGCCGGTCGTCTGGTCGAGACGGCCGAGGGCCCCGAAGACCGCGAGGTCGCCGCGACGGTCCGCGATACCGCCAGCGACCTCGCCGACATCCACGGCGAACTCGAGACCATCCAGCGCGCGCTCAACGGCGACCCGCCGAGCGAGACGGTCGATCTGCGGGAGGTCGTCGACGGTGCCGTGGACCCCTACCGCGAGACACATCCCGAGGGTATCTTCGAGGTGGACGTTCCCGACGGGCTGTCGGTGCGCGGTGACGAGCAACTCGCGGCGGCGGTCGACCACCTCGTCGAGAACGCGGTCAAACACGGCAGTCCCGACGAGGTGTACGTCCGGGTCGCGGCCGCGGCCGACGGCGACACCGTCACCGTCTCGGTCTCCGACCGCGGACCCGGCATCCCGGAGACGGAGACAGCCGTCCTCACCGAAGACCGGGAGGCGACGCAGCTCGAACACGGCAGCGGGCTCGGCCTCTGGGTCGTCAAGACTGTCGCCGAGCGCTACGGCGGCTCGCTCGGCTTCGAGACGGACGGGGACGGAACGACCGCGCGGTTACGGGTCGGGGCGGCCTGACGCGAGGAGAGAGCGTCGTGTCGAGGGTGCCGGGCGCTACTTCGGCGCCTGATTGTAGATGAGGTTGCGCTGGATGTCGTTGGCGCCCTCGTAGATGACGGGAACGCGCACGTCGCGGTAGACGCGGGCGATCCGACGGTCGTGGAGCACCGAGCGCCCGCCGTGGAGTTGCATCGCCTTCTGGGCGCAGTCGTTGGCCGTCTCCGTGGCCTTGAGCTTCGCCATCGCCGCCCAGAAGCCAGCGTCGTCGTTGTCGGCGACGTGGTCGGCCGCGCGCCAGGTGAGCGCGCGGGCGCTCTCGAACTCGGTGCGCATGTCCGCGAGTTTGTGCTGCACAGCTTGAAACTCGTCGACCGAGCGGCCGAACGCTTCCCTGTCGTGGACGAACTCCCAGGCTTCCTCGAAGGCCGCCGCCGCGAGGCCGAGGCCGTGGCCGCCGACGATGACGCGGCCGTGATTGAAGAACTCGGCGAGCATGAAGAAGCCGCCGCCCTCGACGCCGACGAGGTGGTCCTCGGGGATCCGGCAGTCCTCCAGCGTGATGTGGGCCTGCTTGGAGGCGCGGAAGGACATCTTCTCGGGGATGTGCTCGGCGTCGTAGCCGTCGGTGTCGGTCGGGACGACGAACAGCGAGTAGTTGCCGTAGCGGTTGTCCGGGTTGTCCCCGGTCTTGGCGTACAGCGTCACCCAGTCGGCCTCGACGCCGTTGCCGATCCAGTACTTCTCGCCGTTTATGACCCACTCGTCGCCGTCTTTCTCCGCGGTCGTGGACATCCCGGCCAGATCGCTGCCGGTGTCGGGCTCGGAGACCGCCAGCCCGGTGATCTGCTCGTTCTCGGCGACCGGCCGGAGGTACTCCTCTTTGAGTTCGTCGCTGGCGTGTTCCTCGACGATCTCCGCGCCGAAACTCGCGAGTTGAAGGGTCAGCGCGATGCCGGCGTCGGCGCGGTAGAACTCCTCGGCGATGGCCAGCACCTGGTGCAGGTCGTAGCCCTTCCCGCCGTACTCCTCGCCGATGTCCTGGGCGATCAGCCCGGCGTCCATCCCCGCCTCCAGGATATCGCGGGGGTACTCGCCGGAGTCGAAGTACTCGGCGGCGTTGGGGGCGATGTGCTCGGCCGCGAACTCGCGGGCCTCGTGTTTGACCTCGTGAGCGTGCTCGGGGACGGGTCGGTCGTCCAGTAACTCCATATCGATTCCTGGGCCGGCACGACCAAATAAACGCTGGCACCCGTACAAACGAGACAATAGTTTATTGTTTACCAACGACTGAGGGCAGTCTCGGCGTCACCATCCGAGCAGGTCACCGATCCAGTGGACGGCGTTGAGGGCGACGAGGAGCGCGCCCTCGGGTCCGGTGAGAGCACGGCGAGTCCACAGGAGGGCGGTGGCGACGACGGCCATCCCGACCAGCCACAGCGTACCGCGGACGGCGGCGCCGGCGACCGGGAGCGAACGGAGCACGGCAGCGAGACCGAGGACGCCAAAGATGTTGAAGATGCAACTGCCGACGACGTTCCCCGCAGCGAGGTTCGCCCGGCCGCGGTAGGCCGCCGCGAGCGACGTGACCAGCTCCGGCGTCGACGTGCCGAGCGCGACGACTGTCACGCCGATGGCCCACTCGGAGACCCCCAGCGCGGCCGCGGCGCTGGCCGCCCCCGAGACGAGCGCGTGCGCGGCGGCGACGACGACCGCCAACCCGCCACCGAGCCTGAGGAGGTCCGTCCGTCGGAATTCACTGGTCTCGACGCGGCGGGACGCGTCGTCCGCGTCGCTACGGACGAGCAGGACCAGATATCCGACGAGCAGGACGACCAACAGCACGCCCTCAACGCGGGCGACGGTGCCGTCGCGCAACACGACGAGCAACAAGAGGACAGATCCGACCATGATCGCGCCGTCGCGCCGGACCAGGTCCGGGGCGACCGGAAGACGTCTGACCAGCGCGGTTCCGCCGAGGACGAACCCGAGGTTGACGACGTTCGACCCGACGACGTTCCCCACGGAGATGTCGGCTTTCGCCGTGAGCGCGGCGTCGACCGTGACGGCGAACTCGGGGGCGGACGTACCGAACGAGACCACCGTGAGGCCGATAACCAGCCCCGAGACGCCGAGCCGATGGGCCAGTCGCGTGGCACCCGTAACGAACTGGTCGGCACCGAACCACAGACCGGCGATCCCCGCCACGACGAACAGCAGGTCCACCGCCAGATCGGGGGCCATCGACGGTCACTTGGGCCGACCGACGGATGAAAGTCGGTGATGGACCTCCGGGGCGGGACAGTGACGGCGGGTCAGACCTCGATCTCGCCCATCAGGTCGACGAGTTCCTCGAGCCGGGGGAAGGTGTACACCTTGACGTCGACGTCGGACGCGGGCGCGTGGACGCGCGAATCGAACATGAGCGCCATGTCGGCGTCGCGGTCGCCGACGAGGTCGTCGACCATCCCGCTGCCGGGACCGAAGATGAACGTGGGTGTACCGATGTCGATGGTGGTGTCGAGGACGTTCGCCCAGCCGTCGATGAAGCCGCTGGTCATGATGTTGCCGATCTCCTGGATCGCCGACCGCTCCATGTCGGTGAACCCCTCGGTGGAGGGGTCGGTCTCGCCCATGTCGCCGATCATGCCGCCGGCGAGTTCCTTCGCGCTCTCGGCTTCGAGGAGAAAGAGGATGTGGCCGTGGGGCGGTTCGAGCATCTCGATGCTGATCCCGATCTGCTCGGCGTCGCCGATGTGCGTCTTGATGTCCGGGACGTCGATGAAGTTGATCTTCGTTATCTCCATCTCCGTCTCCATCCCCGTCATCTGGCTGAGGTGGTCCGCGACCGTGTTCCCCCCCTGTTTCGCCATCTTGTTGAACAACCCGAGCTTCCGGATATCTATCATCAGACTCATGGGCAACTCAGCGGTATGGGGTCCGGTTTCCGACCGACCCACATAATACGTCGCCCCCGATTTTCGGAATCGAGACTGGGGCCCCTGCACACTTTCACCCGCGGTGAAAGCGCCTCACCACTCGCGCTGGCTCACCGCGACGCCCTCGCCCAGCGGGAGGAGCGTCGTCTCGAATTCGGGGTCCGCTCGCACCGTTTCGAGGTAGTCGGCGATCCCGCGGCTCATCCCGTTCAGGTCGGTGCCGGGGCCGTCGGCGTCGTCATCGTCACCGCCCTCGAAGTATGCGAGCAGGTCAGCGGCGTCGATAGTGCCGCCGGCGACGGCGTTGTCGGCGGCGACGATCCCGCCCGGGGCGACCTTCTCGCGGACAGCCTCGAACGCCTCGGCGTAGCGCTCCTTCTGACAGTCGATCAGCACCACGTCGAACGGGCCGTCGTACTCGTCGACGATCTCGATGGCGTCGCCGTGCTCGAAACCGGCGCGGTCGGCGAGGCCGCCGCGGGCGAGGTAGTCGCGCGCCTGGTCGAGTTCGTCCTCGTCGATTTCGGTGAGGACGATCTCGCCGTTCTCGGGCAGTTCGCGCGCGAACCAGTACGCCGAGTAGCCGAAGCCCGAGCCGAACTCGAAGACCCGCTCGGCGTCGGAAAACCGGGCGCACATCGCCAGCCAGCCGCCGACGGCGGGGCCGACGTACGGGAACGACTCGCGGCGGGCCTGCGCGCCCATCTCGTCGATCACGTCGTCGGATTCGGGACCGATCGCCGTGGCGTACGATTCGAGCAACTCGGGGAGTTCGTCGGCTGCCATAGCGGACCTTCGACCGCCGCCCGCAAAAAGGACCCCAGCCCGGCAGTCCTGTCCGGCTCCGCGGTCAGCGGAAAGACACTTATCGAAGTCGATCGAATTCGCCGACATGTCCACGCATCACGGCATCGATTCCGACATCGAGTGGGGCATCCTCGCCCGGTCGACGTTCTGGACGCTCCAGGCGGCGGCGCTTTTCGGCCTGTTCACGCTCGGCGCGGCGATGGTCGGCGGGGGTTTCGCCGCCCTCCTGATCGCCTGCGTCACCGGGTTCTGCGCGGTGTATCTCCTCTTCCGGCAGATCCGCGCGTACGTCGACCAGCGCGTCGCCGAAGCGGTGTGGGAGAGCGGATAGCTCGCTCGACCGCCGGAGCGGTGGACCCGTCGAGACATTGATACCGGTGTGGTCGTAACCTCGGACATGTCGGAGACACCGCCGGGGCCGAAAGGCGAACCGCTGTTCGGGAGCAGTCGCCGCTACGCCCGCGACCCCTTCGAGTTCATCTCGGCGCTCGAGGAGACCTACGGCGACGTCGCGCTGTTCGAGATGGGGCCGATACCGACCTACATGGTGACCGACCCCGCCGAGATCGAGCGCGTCCTCGTCTCCGAGGCCGACCGCTTTCGCAAGCCCGACTTCCAGGACGACGCGCTGGGCGACCTGCTCGGCGACGGCCTCCTCCTCAGCGAGGGCGAGACGTGGCAGAAACAGCGCGACCTCGCGCGGCCGGCCTTCCAGATGGGGCGACTGATGGGCATGGCCGACCGCGTGACGGGCCACGCCGAGTCGATGATCGAGCGGTGGAGCCCCGGCCAGACCATCGACGTCGAAGAGCAGATGGCCCGGGTCACCCTGAACGTCATACTCGACCTGATGATGGGCGTCGAACTCGCCGACGAGCGCGTCGACACGATCCAGGGGCAACTCGAACCGCTCGGCCGCCGCTTCGAGCCCGACCCGATCCGGTTCGCGATCCCCGAGTGGGTGCCGATGCCCGGCGACGAGGAGTTCGATCGCGCCCTCGACACGCTGGACGAGTTGCTGGACGAGATCATCGACGCCCGGCGCGGGACCGAGGGACCGAGCGACGTGTCGGCGACGACGGGCGACGGCGACGTGCCGATGGATTTCCTGTCGGTCCTGTTGCGCGCCCACGGACGCGGCGAGCAGTCGACCGACCAGCTGCGCGACGAGATGATGACGATGCTGCTCGCGGGCCACGACACGACCGCGCTGACGCTGACTTACACCTGGTTCCTCCTCTCGGAACACCCCGAGGTCGAGCGTCGGGTGCAGGCGGAGGTCGACGAGGTCGTCGGGGACGACTCGCCGGGGATGGACCACGTCCGCGAGTTCGAGTACCTCGACCGGGTCATCAACGAGTCGATGCGCCTGTACCCGCCCGTGTTCACGCTCTTCCGGACGCCGACCGAGCCCGTCGAGATCGGGGGGTATCAGGTGCCCGAAGGGGAGATCGTCATGCTCCCGCAGTGGGGCGTCCACCGGTCGGAACGCTACTGGGACGACCCCGAGACCTTCGACCCCGAGCGGTTCAGCCCGGAACGGCGAGCCGACAGACCGCGGTTCGCCTTCTTCCCGTTCGGCGGCGGGCCGCGCCACTGCATCGGCAAACACCTCTCCCTGCTGGAGGCCAAGCTCATCGTCGCGACCGTCGTGAGCGAGTTCGAACTCGATTTCCAGGGAGAGACGCCCCTCGAACTCATGCCCTCGCTGACGATGCACCCGCGCCAGACGATGGAGATGCGCCTCGAACCGCGGTGAAGTCGGAGCGTGTCACGCGGTGAGACCGGCGTGTCTCGCGCCGGCGAGATCCGCGCAGTCGTGATATCCCCCAATACTCCGGAATTCCGGAGTTTTAGCGACGGAGAAGGAGGATCGAAGCTGAATTTAATCAGTCTGTAGCCCCTCTGGTCTGGCACGGCATTGCCATGAATCTCGACCCGGCGGACGACACGCAGTCGGCGGCGACGTCCCAGCGCGATATCCTCGGGACGCAGATCCGCGAGGGACTGAGCGAGCTCAATCGCCCCTCGGACGGACTGTTCCTCTCGGCGCTGTCGGCGGGACTCGACATCGGCTTCGGACCGATGCTGATGGCCGTCACGCTGACCGTCGCCGAGTTCTCGTTCTCGACGCCGCTGACGGAGGAGCTGCTCATGGCGAACGCGTATGCCATCGGGTTCGTCTTCGTCGTCCTCGGCCGCTCGGAGCTGTTCACCGAGCACACGACCCTCGCGGTACTCCCCGTCCTCGACCGTCAGGCGTCGGTCGGCCAGTTGCTCCGGCTCTGGGGGGTCGTCTACGCCGGCAACCTCGTCGGCTGCGTCCTCTTCGCCGGCGCGATCGTCCTCGTCACGCCCGCGATGGGCGTCGCCGAATCGCGCGCGTTCGTCGAGATCGCGACGAACCTCACCGACCACGACTGGTACGTCATCCTCGCGGCCGGCGTCTTCGCGGGCTGGCTGATGGGCCTGCTCTCCTGGCTCGTCGCCGGCGCACAGGAGACCGTCGCGCGGCTCGCGATAGTCTGGCTCATCGCCACCGCGATCGGGTTCGCGCACCTCCCCCACAGCATCGCCGGCTCGGTCGAGGTCCTCGCGGGCGCGTTCGTCAGCCCGGAGATCGGTGCCCTCGACTTCCTGCGCTTTCTCGCCGCCGCGACCGTCGGGAACGCCATCGGCGGCACCGTGTTCGTCGGCCTGCTGAAATACGGCCACGTCGCCCGGAGCGGCCCGGAACCCGAGGAGTTCGAGACGGACGTCGACGACGGCGCGAGCGAGTAGCCGACCGAACGCCGGTCGCCTCACCGCCGGAGAAAACCGCGGGTCCGGATCGCCGGATCAGCGCGTCCCGAGCGCGGCGCTCGCGCGCTCGACCCACCACGCCAGGTCCTGATGGACCTCGGGAAGTTCCGTCCCGAGCGTCGCCGGCGCGTCGGCGAACTCGTCGACCGTCCAGTAGCGGGCGTCAGTCAGTTCGTCGAGCGCCTCGGGCGTCCCGCGCACGTCCGCGGCGTCGACGGCGAAACAGAGACTCGTCTTGTGGGTCGCCTCGAACTTGACGAACGTGCGCGCGTCGAACAGGACCAGGTCGTCGGGGTCGACGCGCAGGCCCGTCTCCTCCTCGAGTTCTCGCGCGCCCGCAGTGTCGGGGTCCTCGCCCGCCTCGACCATCCCGCCGGGCGTCGCCCACAGGTCCCGCTCCGGGACCGGCACGCGCCCGAGCAGGATCTCCTCGCCGTCGAGGACCGCCAGACGCGCCGTCGGGATCGGATTGAAGAAGACGAACTCCTCGCAGGACTCACAGCGGTGGGCCGTCGGCGGTTCGACGGGGGCGAGTTCGCTCCCGCAGTAGGGGCAGAAATCGGGCGGCTCGTTCGCCATGGCCGCGACTGCGGCCGGGGCGAGCATAAGGATATTCGACACGAACGACCGTTCGGGACCGGCACCGGAGCCGCCGGGACCGTGGCGGGTCGCCGCGCGGCTACCGGTTCCGACTCACCGGGAACTTCACGCGGTCGGGGTACTCGTTGAACTCGGTGAGGATCGCCTCGTACAGGCGGTTTTTCGTCCGCTGGCCCCTGCGCGGGTGAACGAGATACCGGACTCTGAGCTTCACCCACGACGCCTCCTGGACGACGTTCACGGTGGGCCGGTCCTGGACTTCGAGTTCGACCGGCGTCTCGGCGAGGCGCTCGCGGTAGCGCTCGATGTTGGCCTGCATCTCGTCACCGAGGAAGTCGTCCGCGACGTCGCGCATCGTCGCCTTCGCGAACTCGAGGTCCGTCTCGTAGGCCACCTCCACGGCGATTTCGTTCCAGACGTACGGGAACTCCTCGCGGGTGTAGTTCTTGACGTGCGAGGAGAGCACGACCGAATTCGGGAGGGTGATGATCCGCCCCGAGGGCTGGTTCGAGGAGACGAGTTCGCCGTTTATCTCCCACAGCGTGGTCACGAGGAAGTCCACCTCGACGACGTCGCCTTTCGACTCCTCGATGGCGACCCGGTCGCCCACCGCGTAGGGGCGCTTGACCACGATGTACACCCAGCCGATCAGCGAAAAGAGTGGTTGCTGGAGCGCGAAGGTGACCGCGAAGCCGACGACCCCCAGCGAGAAGAGGACCCCGAGCCACTGTTCGGTCAGCACGCCGAGCAGGCCGACGGTCGCGACGAGCCCGAAGACCAGTCTGAGGACGTTTCGCAGGTCGTGCTGGCGCCGCTTCGAGGGCGCCCGCTCCGCCAGCCAGCGCCCGACGACGAGATACGCGCCGTAGGTCGTCGACAGGACCGCGAGCGCGAGCAGGCCCGCGACCGTCACCCGTTCGGCCGAGAGCCCCAGCACCGTCTCCGGCGCCACCGCGCTCGCGAGAAAGCGGCTGGCCACCGCCGAGGCGATCCCGAGCGCCACCAGTCCGTACCCGACGGGTCGTTTCACTGTCTCCCGCCTCGCCCGCCGCTCACTAAACGGTTCCCGTCCCTCGACTCCGACCGCGGACTCGACCGGCGCGACGTTCCCCGTCGAATCGCCTCGGTCGTCATCCATCGCGGTACGGCTGCGGTGCGGTTGCGGTGCGGCTGCAGTGCGGCTGCGGTGGCGCGCGCTGTCGCGCGCTTTCATGCGCGCGACGGAGTCGTGCGAGGGATGAGTAACGCAGGCCGAAGGACGAGTAACGCAATCGGCTGGGGAGGTACGTGGCCGTCCGCGGTGCTGTGCGGGGCGGTGGCGGTCCTGGTGGACTGAAAGGGCGAGGCCCGCTCGCGCTTGCGTGGTCGCCTGAGCGTGGCCCTATTCTCGCGGGTGGTGCGGAGAGCGAGAATATCCCGCTCAGCGACCGCGAGCGGGTAGAGGGCTTTCAGCGCACAAGGTCGGCTGCGGTCCCAGTGTCGTCTACGGTCGAGATAACAGCTAGCGAGCGGGGCGAGGGCTTTCAGCGCACAGGATCATCGGCGGTTGCGTCTGCGGACGCTCTCACGCGCACATGTTCAGCCAGGGCTTTAACGGACAGCGAGCCCAACGAGCGACCATGGTATCCACAGGCGACGCGGCACCGACGTTCACCGCGACAGTCGGCACGAGCGACCACGAATCGTTCGCCCTCGACGACCACATCGGCGACGGACCGGTCGTACTCGCCTTCTTCCCCGGTGCGTTCACGCCGCCGTGTACGAACGAGATGGTCGCCCTGCAAGACCGCCTCGACGAGTTCGAAGAGGCCGGCGCGACGGTCTTCGGAGTCAGCGCCGACTCGCCGTTCTCGCAGGGCGCCTTCCGCGAGGAACACGGCATCGAGTTCGATCTCGTCAGCGACATGGCCGGCGACGCCATCGACGCCTACGGCGTGGAAATCGACATCGAGGACCTGGGCCTGCACGGCGTCGCCAACCGCGCGGCCTTCGTCGCCGACGACGACGGCGAGATCGCCTACAGCTGGGTCGCCGACGACCCCACCACCGAACCCGACTACGACGAACTGCTCGACGCCGTCCGAAGCGCCTGAGCTAGCGGTTGCGGTCCGTTCTCATCCAGTAATTTCATCGACAAGACTTACAAGCCGCTGTCCTCTCAGTCGAGGACGATGCCGCCCTCCAGCGACGAGTTCGCGACGTGGCTCAAAGTCGAAGTCTGGCTCTCACTGGCGTTCGTCGCGCTCGCCGGTGCGGTGTTCGCGCTCGACGTCCTCGGCTACGCTATTTCGACGCACCTCGGAGGGTTCGACGCCGCGATCCCCTACGTCCTCGGCGCGTGGGCGCTGGTCGTCGTCGTGTCGGTCTGGTACGTCGGCCGCCTCGAGAGTGAGTGAGCGGGTGCGATAAAATTTCTCGCCCCGCTCGTTAGCTGTCGATGTGACCGCGGACGACACCGCACCTGAGCTTGAGCGGTGAAAGCCCTCGCCCCGCTCGCGGTCGCTCCGGGACATATCCGCGCTCTCCGCACCACCCGCGCGGATAGCGGTCCCGGAGACGACCACGCAAGCGCGAGCGGACCTCGCCCTTTCAGTCCACCAGGCACCGCACTGCCACCGCCCCGCCATCGCCCCGCACCGCCACCGCAGCAGCACAGCACCGCACAGCACCGCGGACGGCCACATGCCTCCCCAGCCGATTGCGTTACTCGTCGTGCCTCCTGCGTTACTCATCCCTCGCACGGCTTCGTCGCGAGACAAGACTCGCGACAGCGCGCGCCACCGCAATTGAGTGTAACCACACCGCAGGCCATCGTGACCGCCACCGCAGTTCACCCTGTCACGACCGCTGCCAACCAGACCGTCGCAGTCGCTGTCGGAGTGGTCGAAACCGAAGAAAAACCGCCGAGACGCCCGCTTACAGCCCTTCGAACAGCACTTCGGCGGCGTCGAAGGAGCTCGGCGAGAGCAGGCCGAAGGCGGGCAAGAGCGCGATAGTGGCGAACGCGGCGATGACGACCGCCGCGTACAGCGAGGCGGGGTAGGACTCGATCTCCAGCGAGCCGTCGTCCTCCTCGATCCACATCGCCTTGACGACACGACTGTAGTAGAACAGGCTCAGCGCGCTGTTGACGATGAGCGCCGCACCGAGCAGCCACGCGCCCGCTTCGGCGGTCGCGGCCAGCAGGTAGAGCTTCGAGACGAAGCCCCCGCCGACCGGCAGGCCCGCAAGGCTGAAGAGGAAGACGGTCATCGCCGCGCAGGCGACCGGCGCCTGCTTGCCCAGGCCGTTGAAGTCCTGGAAGGTGCGACCGACGTCCCAGTGCTCGGTCAGCGCGATGAACAGGAAGGCTCCGGTGTTCATGAAGCCGTAGACGAGCAGGTGCATCATGCTCGCGCCGAGGACGAAGCCCTTGTCCGGGGCCGACAGCGCGGCCAGCCCGATGAGGACGTAGCCGGCGTGACCCACGGAGGAGTACGCGAGCATGCGCTTGACCTTCTCCTGGGTCGCCGCGGCGAAGTTCCCGACCGTCATCGTCACGACCGAGAGCACGATGGCCAGGTTAACCCAGTCGACCGCGGGGTCGCCGCCGCCGAGACCGCCCACCTCCGGGAAGGCGGTCAGGAACACGCGGAAGAGGACGACGAACCCGGCGGCCTTCGAGGCCGACGAGAGGAACGCCGAGACGGGCGCGGGCGCGCCCTCGTACGCTTCCGGCGCCCAGAAGTGGAACGGGACGCTCGCCGTCTTGAACGCGAAGCCGAGCAAGATCATCACGACGCCGACGCCGAGGATGCCGCCGAACTCGGGGTTCGAGCCGAGGCTCTCGGCGATGGCGTCGAACTGGAGCGAGCCGGTCGCGCCGTAGACGAGGCTGATACCGTAGGCGAGCACCGCCGACGAGAGCGCGCCGACGAGGAAGTACTTCAGACCGCCCTCGACGCTCCCGCGATTGTTCTTGAGGAACGCGACGAGCGCGTAGGAGGGCAGGCTGGCGAGTTCGAGGCTGACGAAGACGACCGCGAGGCCGTTCGCCGACGCCATCAGCGACATCCCCGTCGCCGCGAGGATCATCAGCGCGTAGTACTCGGCCTGGTAGCTCTCGCCTTCCAGGTAGTCGTAGCTCGCGAGCGTCACCAGCGCGGTGACGCTACCGACGATGACCACGAAGAACAGGCTCATCCCGTCGACGACCAGCTGGTCGTTGAACAGCGGGAGCGCGCCGCTCCCGCGGGGCTGGCCGACGCCTTCGACGAGGAAGTAGCCGGCGACGAGGAAGGCCCCGAGCGCGCCGGCGGTCGCGATGCCGGCGAGCAGGGCGTTCGAACTCGTGCCCGGCCGGGGCTCGATGCTGTCGACGAGCAGGAGGATCAGCGCCGTCGCCGCGAGGATGAGCGTGGGCGTCAGCGCGACCCAGTCCGCGAGACCGCCGAGTATCACAGCGACCCACCTCCCGGGAGCAGCGCGAGCGGGTCACTCAGCGGGTCCGTCGCGTCCTGGATCATGTCGTAGACGAGCATCGGGTCGACGCCGAGCGCGATGACCAGCGCCAGCAGGACGACCAGCGGCGCCACGTCCTGCAGCGGCGCGCGCCCGACCTCGTAGTCGGTCGCCAGCGAGTACTCGCCGAACAGCGTCCGCTGCATCGCCCACAGCAGGTAGCCGGCGACGATGACGATACCGAACATCGCCATCCCGGTCAGCAGGGGCGCGGCCGGAAGCACCGACGACGCGAACGCGCCCTGGAAGATGAGGTACTCCCCGGCGAATCCGGCCATAAAGGGCAGGCCCATGTAGCCGAACGCGGCGGCGACGAAGACGCCGACCGCCCACGGCATCCGGTCCGCGATCCCGGAGATGTCACCGACCATCCGCGTGTGCGTCTGGTTGTAGATGACGCCGACCGCCATGAACATCAGCCCCGAGATGAGCCCGTGGGAGATCATCTGGAACGTCGCGCCGCCGAAGCCGTGCGGGGTAAACGCGACCAGCCCGAGGATGACGTAGCCCATCGACGACACCGACGAGTAGGCGACGATGCGTTTCAGGTCCTGTTGCGCCAGCGCGAGCATCGCGCCGTAGATGACGCTGAAGACGCCGAAGGCCGCGATGACCGCCGGCGTCTGGCCCGCGGTCGCCACGTCCGACAGCATCGTGAAGTTGAACCGGAGCAGGGCGTACGTCCCCATCTTCAGGAGGACGCCCGCCAGCATGACCGAGACGGGCGTCGGGGCCTCGACGTGGGCGTCGGGCAGCCACGTGTGCAGCGGGAAGATGGGCACCTTCACCGCGAAGCCGGCGAACATCAGCACGAAGGCTATCTGACGGAGGCGACCGGGGCTGATCCCCGCGAGCGCGCCGAGCGCGCCGGGCGTCCGCAGTTCCTGTGCGATCTCGGGCAGGTCGAACGACGTCACCGAGTCGCCCAGCCCGAACACCAGCGCCATGAAGCCGACGAACATGACCAGCGTCGCCACGTTCGTGTAGACGAAGAACTTGATCGCGGCGTACTTGCGACGGGGGCCGCCCCAGACGCCGATGAGGAAGTACATCGGGACGAGGACGAACTCCCAGAAGACCAGCCAGAGCAAGAAGTCCAGCGCGGTGAACACGCCGATGAGGCTGGCCTCCATCAGGAGCATCAGCCCGTAGAACTGCGACTGGCGCTCGTCGATAGGCGTCCACGAACTGACCAGCGCGAGCGTCGAGAGGACGGTCGTCAGCAGGAGCAGCGGCATGCTGACGCCGTCGAGACCCACGTGCCAGGCCACCTCGTAACTGCCCAGCGCGATCCAGCCCAGCGACGACTCGAAGGCGGGCGTCGCGCCGAGCAGCGCGTTCCCGCTGGCGTCGAAGGCCGCGTACATCCAGACCGCGACGGCGACCGGGACCAGGCTGATCGCGGTCGCGACTTTCCCCGCGTACTCGTCGGGCGCGAGGAACGTGATCATCGCGCCGACGAAGGTCACGGCCAGGAGCGCCTCGATGGGGCCGGCGATCGCCATCAGACCCCACCTCCCACGACGACGAAGGCGAGAATGAGGAGCACGAGCGAGAGCGTCATCAGCGCCGCGTAGTTCGTGACGACGCCCGACTGGATGCGGCGCATCCGCGAGCCGGTGAAGAGGCTCACGCTACTGACGCCGTTGACGACGCCGTCGACGACGCCCTGGTC
>Ga0207851_100574_pt1 | contig 17074 bp, 13 predicted proteins | sample A23E3SouthBayCA_FD_187747 | JGI IMG/M metagenome (GOLD analysis project Ga0207851, IMG submission 187747) | Aerobic enrichment media microbial communities from Eden Landing Ponds, California, USA - A23 E3 (SPAdes) | ecosystem: Environmental > Aquatic > Marine > Unclassified | place: Emeryville... | reverse complement strand
GCGCCGGCGCGGGCCGCCTCGATCGAGGCGTTGAGCGCCAGCGTGTTCGTCTGGTCCGCGATGTCGCCGATGAGCGTCGCGATCTCCGCGACCTGCGCGACCTCCTCGTCGAGCGCCCGGATCTCCGCGGCCGTCTCCGCGGTCGCCGACTCGATCGTCTCCATCTCGCCCATCGCGACACCCGCGGCCTCGCTCCCGTCGTCGGCCAGGTCCTCGGTCTCCTCGGCGAGGCCCGCGACGGTGTCGGCGGTCGCCGCCACCTCCTGGACGGTCGCCGAGAGGTCGTTCATCTCCTCGGAGACCGTCGCGAGGTGGTCGTCCTGTTCGGTCGCGGCCGCCGAGATGTCGCCGACGCCCTCGCTGACCGCCTCACCGGTCTCTCGCGCTGTCTCGGTGGTCGTCGTCGCCCGCGCCGTCGAGTCGGCGACCTCCTCGGCGAAGGTCCGGACCTGCGCGACCATCCGTTCCAGGTCGCCCATCGTGTCGTTGAACGCCCGCGCGATCTCGGCCATCGCCTCGCTCTCCTCGCTGGGGTCGAGCCGCCGGGTCAGGTCGCCGTCGGCGCAGGCCCGGATCGTCTCGCCGTACTCGTCTGCCGTCTCCTCCAGGTGCGCCGAAAAGGCCTCCGCCTCGGCGCGCGCGGCCTCGGCTTCCTCCCTGGCCGCTTCCGCCTCCTGTCTGGCATCGTCGGCCTCCGCGCGGGCCTCCGCGCGGGCCCGCTCGATCTCGTCGATGCGGTCGGCCAGCGAGTCACGCATCGAGGCGAAGGTGCGATAGAGGGTTCCCACCTCGTCGATCCGGTTCGTCTCCAGGTCGACGTCGAGGTCGCCGTCTTCGATCGCCTGCGTCCGGTCGGCGAGTCGGCTGATCGACCGCGAGACCGGGCGCTCGACGACGAACCCGACCGCGCCGAGACTCAGCGCGACGAACAGGAAGACGAGCCCGAGGTAGGCCTTCGTCTTCGTCCCGACGGCGTAGGCGCCGGTCGGCGCCGTCGTCACGACGGCCATCCGGGTTCCGGGGGCGGCGGCGTAGCTGGCGACCGTGCCGCCCGACTGGGTGACCGTCGCGTTTCCGCCGGTGTCGTCCGGCGAGAACAGGAGCATCAACGGGCGGAACGCCGTCGCGTTCGTCAACTGCGCGGCCGCCGGGCCGTCGTAGGCGCTGCCCGTCGTCGCACCGTCGCCGGACAGTACCGTGCCGTTCCGGTGGAGTATCCGCGTCGCGGCGCCGTCGACCGGCTCCCGGAACGAGAACGACTCGTCGACGGACACCTCGATGGCGACGGCGTGTTCGACGCCGCGCCTGACCTCGCTGACAAACGCGACCCGGGTCTCGTTATCGACCCGGTACCCGTCACTGACGTACACCGAATCGACGATGAGGTTCTCGAAGTCCGCGGATTCGAGCCACGGGAACCGGTCGCCCCCGCCGTTCTCCAGCGCGACCGAACTCGCGGCGACGGTGTCGTTCTGCCAGTTCACGAGGTGGATCCCGACGACCTCGTCGGGCATCGACCGGCCCATCGACTGGAGCGTGGTGACGACGCTGATGTCGGCGTCGACCCTGAGCCGACTCGACTGCGAGACCACGCGCGCGGTCGAGACGTGCTGGTCGCGCCAGTTGGCCACCTCCGCGGCGTTTCGCTCCGTGTTCGTCGCGAGACTGTCCCTGACGGACTCCCGCTGTGCGTCCTGTTCGGCCGCGTACACGCCCCCGAGGACGACCAGCAGCAACACCAGAATGACGACCACCGCGGTCCCGAACTGCCGGAGATAGCTCCGCCTGACGGCATCGGGCACCAGCCCACCGAGTCGTCTATCCATGCCTCGATATCTCATCGCAACCCGGCTAAACTCTCACGGCCCGATTTACAGATGTGATAATCCGGTGTCGGCGGGAGTAGAGTTCTCACTCGCCAGCACTCGCGATCAGTTCGGGGTTCTCAGACGAGAACGGCGATCCGACCGACGATAAAGGCTGCGACGGCGAGGAACATCCCGTACTTGAGCACCGACTGGCCGGCGGTGGGGTCGGCGAAGCTCCGGTAGGCGGCGTAGCCCATCACCGCGTCGGCGGGTGCGACCACTGCGAGATATGCCGCACCGAAGGTCTCCCGGAGGTACGGGACCGGACTCGCCAGGATAGCGACTCCGAGGGCGACAGCCGCGATGACGAGCGCCGGCCGCTCGCCGACGGCGACGGGCAGCGTCGTCAGCCCCTCCTCGCGGTCGCCGGCGATGTCCTCGACGTCTTTGATCACTTCGCGCGCGAACGTCGAGAGCGCCGCGAGCGCGGCGAGGACGAGCGAGGCGGTCGCAGCGCCCACGGCGGCCCCGCCGAAGACGAGCGCGCTCCCGACGAGATACGAGACGAGCGCGTTGCCCAGCCCGGGCGTCCCCTTGAACAGTTTCGTGTAGGAGACGAGCGCGACGAGATTGACCGCGGCGATGCCGATGGCCAGCGGCGGGAGGAGCAGTGCGAGCGCGACGGCGCCCGCGAACAGCGCGAGGCTGAACCAGAGTGCGAGCCGCGGCGAGACGGCGCCCCGCGGGATCGGCCGGTCCGGGTCGTTGATCCGGTCGATCTCCCGGTCGAAGTAGTCGTTGATGGCCATCCCGGCGCCGGTCGCGAGGACCGTCGTCGCACACGCCGCGGCCGTCGCGGTCGTCTCCGCGCTCGACCAGTCGTCGAGGGCGACGAACGCGCCGAGGAAGGCGAGCGTCCCGGCGGCGACGGCGTTGGCCGGCCGCGTCATCTCGACGAGTCCGCGCAGGCGCTCGGCTCCGGTCACACCCCTCTGTTTTCCGGTCCGGGTTTAGAAGACTGCGATCGCCGCTCAGGCGCCCGCGAACCCGTCCACCGACACAGTCGAGTCGCGCCGCTATCGGACGTGTGGAAACGGGAGAAGCGAGCGCCAGTTACAGGCGGCCGACGTTCCCGACCTCGACGGACTCGACGCCCTCGACCTCGGAGAAGGCCTCCTCGACGGCCTCGGTGCCGCCGGCGTCGTCGGGGACGATCACGGTGGGCAGCAGGGCGACGAGGCCGAACGCCACGTCGTCGCGCTGGAAGCCGTTGATCTTCGCGCCCTCGGGGAGGGATGCTTCGAGACGCTCCTGGAGCGCGTCCAGGTCGACGTCCGGGCTCTGCGGCATGACCTTGATCTCGGCTGCGACTTTTCCCATCTTCGTCACCTCAGGGGCCGGTGAATCCGCAGTCGGGGCACTCGTAGAGGTTGCTCTGCTTGCGGCACTTCGCACAGCGGTAGATCTGGTGGCCGCAGTCCGGGCACTTGAACGCCGCGGCGTTCGTGCCGGCGATGTTGATGCCACACGAGATGCACTTTTGCCGCCGTTTCTGTTGGCTCTCGCTCATACCTCTCCGTATCCGCTCACGGTTTTTAACCGTTGTCAACTTCGGTCGGGGCCCGCTCGGCGTCCCAGACTGCCGCTAACGACCCGCTCGCCCTACCCGAAGTTCTCGACTTTCGCTGCGTCCGGTTCGCCACCGGCGTCTGCGATGGCCGACGTGGCCGCGTCGAGGAAGTCGGCGAACCCGTAGACGAACACCTGCGTCTCCTCGGTCAGCGAGTCCGCGACCGCTCCGGCGAGATCTTCACCGGGCGCGAGCACGTGTACGACTGCGCCGCGCTCGCGCAACGCACTCAGCCGCTCCCGGTGGATCGGCGATTCGTCGCGGTAGACCACAGCCGCCTCACCGCCGTCGTCGAGCGCCCGTTCGGCGATGCCGACCGCCGGGCCGACGCCGGGTCCGCCGGCGATCACGAGCACCGGGGACTCGTCCTCGTAGTAGGAACTGCCGAAGGGCCCGGAGACGGTCACGGTATCGCCCACCTCGAGGGTCGCCAGCATCGGCCCCGCGTCGCCGTCGGGGTCGATCTCGACGGTTATCTCGAACGTCTCGGTCACGTCGGGCGAGGAGATCGTGTAGAAGCGCGAGACTGCCTCGCCGTCGTCGTCGAAGGTGAGCTTGACGAACTGTCCCGGTCGGGCGTCGAAGTCGGCCGGCGACTCCAGGTCGATCGCGACGGCGTCGGGACCGACCTCCGTGACGGCCGCGACGGCGAGTTCGGCGTCGTCCATGCCCGCCACTCACACGGCTCCGGGCAAGGACCTTGCGTTTCGCTCCGTGGGGGCCGCTTCCACCGCGCCTTTCCCATTGAGGCCGCACTTCGCGACGGTCGGAAAACTGTCCGAACGTCCACTCAGTCGCCGCTCAGCGTCCGGACGGGCGACTCTTCGGCCGCCCCCCGTTTCGAACGGCGAGATAGCGCGCTCCGCCCTCGATGCAGGTACTCGATCGCGAGATAATTTTTATCTTCCCGCAAGTGTTGCCACACCTCGGAACGGCCGATTTCCGAACGATCGTGCACTTTCAGGAGGGTTGTCCGGCGGGCCGTTGCAGGTCATTACAGAAGTCTTTTTGCCGGCGGGAAAGTACCCGTCGGCAGTATGCCCGAGGACCTCAACTGGGCCATCGGCGGTGAAGCCGGTGACGGTATCGACTCTACCGGGAAGATCTTCGCACAGGCACTCTCGCGTGCCGGCCGTCACGTCTTCACCTCGAAGGACTTCGCGTCGCGGATCCGGGGCGGTTACACCGCCTACAAGGTCCGGACGTCGGTCGACCGCGTCGAGAGCGTCGTCGACAGGCTCGACGTTCTCATCGCGCTGACCGAACGGACGATCGACGAGAACATGGACGAACTCCACGAGGGGAGCGTCATCATCTACGACGGCGAGCGCTCGACGATGCAGGACGTCGAGGTCCCCGAGGGAATGTACGGCCTCTCGGTCCCGCTCAAGCGACTCGCCGAGGACGCCGGCGGCGCCATCATGCGCAACGTCGTCGCCCTCGGCGCCGCCTGCGAGGTCGCCAACTTCCCCATCGAGAACCTGGACGAGTCCCTGGAGAAGCGCTTCGGCGACAAGGGCGAAGCGATCGTCGAGAACAACAAGGAGGCCGCCCGCCTCGGCCAGAAGTACGTCGCCGAGGAGTACGCCGACCTCGAGTTCGACTACGACATCGAGACGACCGACGCGGACTACGTCCTCCTCAACGGCGACGAGGCCATCGGCATGGGCGCCATCGCCGCCGGCTGTCGCTTCTACGCGGGCTATCCCATCACGCCCGCGACCGACGTCATGGAGTATCTCACCGGTCGCATCGAGCAGTACGGCGGCAAGGTCGTCCAGGCCGAGGACGAACTCGCCGCGATCAACCTCGCGCTGGGCGCCGCCCGCGCCGGCGCGCGGTCGATGACGGCCACCTCGGGCCCCGGCATCGACCTCATGACCGAGACGTTCGGCCTCGTCGCCACCAGCGAGACGCCGATGGTCATCTGCGACGTGATGCGGTCCGGTCCCTCGACCGGGATGCCGACCAAGCAGGAACAGGGCGACCTCAACATGGTCCTCTACGGCGGCCACGGCGAGATCCCACGGTTCGTCGTCGCTCCCACCTCTATCTCCGAGTGTTTCTGGAAGACCGTCGAGGCGTTCAACTACGCCGAGAAGTACCAGACGCCGGTCTACCTGGTCGCCGACCTCGCGCTCGCGGTCACCGAGCAGACGTTCACTCCCGAGACGTTCGACATGGACGAAGTCGAGATCGAGCGCGGCAAGGTCGTCGACGAGGACGACATCGACGCCTGGCTCAACGAGAAAGGGCAGTTCCAGCCCCACTTCCCGACCGCCGACGGCGTCAGTCCGCGGGCGTTCCCCGGCACGACCGACGGCGCGCACATGACCACCGGCCTGGAACACGACGCCCTCGGCCGGCGGACCGAGGACACGGACGTGCGCGAAGAGCAAGTCGAGAAGCGCCAGCGCAAGGTCGAGACCGCCCGCGAGGAGGAAGACTGGGACTACCGCGAGTTCGGCGACCCCGACGCCGACACGCTCGTCCTCTCGTGGGGCTCCAACGAGGGTGCCATTCGCGAGGCGCTCGACATCCTCGCCGACGAGGGCGTCGACGTGCGCTTCATCTCGGTTCCGTATCTCTTCCCGCGCCCCGACCTCACCGAGGAGGTCGAGGCCGCCGACGACGTCATCGTCGTCGAGTGCAACGCCACCGGGCAGTTCGCGGACGTCATCGAACACGACGTCCTCGAGCGGGTACAGCGCGTCAACAAGTACGACGGCGTCCGCTACAAGGCGGACGAACTCGCCGGCGAGATCACCGCGGCGCTCCGCGGTGAGGAAAGCGGTACACAGGAGGTCGAAGCAGAATGAGCTCAGACGTTCGATTCACAGATTTCAAGTCCGACAAGCAACCGACCTGGTGCCCGGGATGCGGCGACTTCGGCACCATGAACGGCATGATGAAGGCCCTCGCCGAGACCGGCAACGACCCCGACAACACGTTCGTGGTCGCCGGCATCGGCTGTTCCGGCAAGATCGGGACCTACATGCACAGCTACGCGCTCCACGGCGTCCACGGGCGCGCGCTCCCGCTCGGCATCGGCGTCAAACTCGCCAACCCCGACCTCGAAGTGATGGTCGCCGGCGGCGACGGCGACGGCTTCTCCATCGGCGCGGGCCACTTCGTCCACGCCGTCCGCCGCAACGTCGACATGACCTACGTCGTCATGGACAACCGCATCTACGGGCTGACCAAGGGCCAGGCCTCCCCGACCTCGCGCGAGGACTTCGAGACCTCGACCTCGCCCGAGGGCACCAACATGCCCCCGGTCAACCCCCAGGCCCTCGCGCTCGCCTCCGGGGCGACGTTCATCGCCCAGTCCTTCTCCTCGAACTCCCAGCAACACGCCGAACTCGTCAAGAAGGCCATCGAACACGACGGCTTCGGCTTCGTCAACGTCTACTCGCCGTGTGTCACGTTCAACGACGTCGACACCTACGACTACTTCCGCGATTCCCTCGTGAACCTCGACGAGACCGACCACGACCCCCACGACCGCGACGCCGCCAAACAGAAGATCCTCGAAGGCGACAAGGAGTACATGGGCGTCCTCTACCAGAACGAGAACTCCGTTCCGTGGGAGGAGCAGGAGGGCCTCGACCAGGACATGTCCGACATCCCCGACGGCGCCCCCGAGGACGCGATGGACCTTGTGAGAGAGTTTTACTAGAGACCACCTTTTTTCACCGGGGCGTCGCGCTCGCCGGAGGCGAGCGCTCGACCCCGGCGAAAAAAGCTGGACCAAAAAAGGCCGCGAGCGCGGAGCGCTCGCGGTGAACCGCGCCTGCGGCGCGGATGCGTACAGCGAGCCAGCCTTTCCCCGGGTCGCGCGACCGGCGCACTCGCGCCGGCACGCGCTCCCGGCCACCACTCCGCTCAGCCGCCGCACCGCTCCGCCCCGCACAGCCGCCGCACCGCTCCGCCCCGCACAGCCGCCGCACCGCTCCGCCCCGCACAGCCGCCGCACCGCTCCGCTCGACCGCTCCCGTCCCCGCGTTCGGCTACAGCGATAGCGCCAGCACGCGACCCTCGTCGGTGTGACTGACGTAGGCCGTCTCGTCGTCGGCGACGACGCGGACGCGACCGGAGTCGGGACTGTGTTTCCACCGCCGCTCGCCGCTCTCGATGTCGATCGCGTGGACCGCGTGACCGAGGTTCACCAGGAGCGTCGACTCTCCGACGAGAAGCTGATCGGTGGTTCCCTGCCCGGTATCGGTCGCCCATCGGCGGGTCCCGTCGCTGTCGAACGCGACGATACGCACGAGAATACCGCCGCCATCTCGCTCTTTCGGCCGCGCGACGTAGACCCCGTCGTCGGTCGCGATCAGGTCGTCCACGTCCCACTTCACCGACTCGGTCCATCGGAGTTCCCCCGAGTTCCGGTCGAGCGCGACCACCCGCTCGTCTTCCCCGTCCTCGACGCTCAGATAGACGTGCGCGCCGAACCGCGCGTTGACGAGGTAGCCCAGATCCCACTCCAGCGACCGCCGCCAGCGCTCGGACCCGTCGCTCGTCCGGACGCCACGGATCTCGTCCGGGCCCGCGAGAACCGTCAGGTCGCCGTCGATCCCGACCGCCGCCGTCGCTCTGGCCGGGTCGGTCTGCCACGCGACGGTCCCGTCGGTCGTGTCGATCGCGGCCAGGAAATGGCGCTCGACGTTCGTCGGATCGTGGACCTCGACGACGGCGCGGTCCGGACCCCGATAGATGTGATGCGCGCTCGCGCCGTGACGCCACAGCACCTCGCCGTCGCTCGCGCCGTAGGCGACGGTGTCCGTGCTCGTCGCCGTCTCGCCGTGGGGCGAGTGGACGACGACCCCGCCGGCTCTGACAGTCAGCGCTCTCGGGCGGTTCCCCTCCGCGTGCCACCGGATCCCGTCGTCCAGATGGACGCCGTAGAGGTCGCCGTCGGCGCTGTGAACGTGGACCGTCGGCGCGGATCCGCCCGCCTGCACCGGGACGGCGGGGCGTCCCTCGATCCAGCCGCCGGTCTCGGCCCGGAGCCGTCGCTCGCCGCTACCCGCGTCGACCGCGTGGACCGCCTTGTCCTGCGCGCCGACGACGACGCTCCCGGCGACCAGCGCCGGCGGGCTCACGGCCCACGCCGACTCGACGTCGTACTCCCAGCTCGGATCGACGCCGGACCCGCTCGGGAGAACCGACTGACAGCCCGCGACGGCCGCCGTGCCGACGAGCGAGAATCCGGCGAGAAGTTCCCGGCGGCTGACCCGCCGGCGCGACCTGTCCCCGGACCCGGAACGATCCACCGGCGAGCCCCCGGACGCGTCAGTCATCGAGCGCACCTCCATCGATCTTGACCAGACCGCGGTCGTGTCCGACGTAGGCCGCGCCGTCGAGGCTCGCGACCCACTGCGGCGACCCCTCATCGTAGTAGTCCTCGTAGACGAACTCCTCTCGCAGGTCGCCGCTGGCCGCGTCGTGGACGCAGACGGCCTCCGGTTCGTAGTTGAATCGGCGGTCGCCGGTCGCTCCGTCGTCCCACCCGCCGAGGACCGAGACGAGCGCGTCGCCGACCCGGGCGGGGCCGCTCGTCACCGCGTTGACCGTCTCGGTGCGCCACAGGCGCTCGCCGCTCTCGGCGTCGACCGCGTAGAGGCGGTAGTCGGCGCTCCCGGCGTAGACGACACCGTCGACGAGCCGCGGTCGCGTCAGCACGGCGTTTTCGGTCTCGAACGACCAGCGGTGCTCGCCGCTCGCCAGATCGAACACGTCGAAGCGCTCGGCCGACGTGCCGACGAAGACCCGCCCGTCGGTCACCGTCGCCGACTGGAAGGGGTCTGGCCGCTCGGTGCGCCACAGGCGCTCTCCGCCCGCGTCGACCGCTTCGAGGACCCCGTCGTCGCGAGGCACGACGACCGCCCAGTCGCTCGCCGCGGGCGCCCCGGCGACGGGTGCGTCCAGCGGGTATCGCCACAGTTCGTCGCCGCTCCCGGCGTCGAATCCGAGGAGTCGGTCGCCGGCGTCGTCGTACGGCCACGAGGCGGGCACGACGACGACGTCGTCGACGACCTGCGGTGCGTGGAGTCGCACCTCGCGACCGGGGAGGTCCCACGAGCCCGCACCGGTCTCCCAGTCGACGGTGCCGTCGGTGGCGTCGACCGCGCGGACCGTCCCGGTCGTCGTGTACGCGAACGCGACTGCTCCGTCGCGGGCGACAGCGGACGACCCCTCGCTGTCCCCCGCGGGCACTGACCACCGTTCCTCGCCCGACGCCGGGTCGAAGCCGAACAGGCATTCGTCGTCCGGCCACGGCGACGTGCTCCCGACGACCAGCGGCCCGTCGTCGGCGCGGAACCCGCGGGTCGGTCGCTGGATGTCGATCGTCCACGCGGTCGGTATCGGCACCGAGTCGGACTCGCCGGGCACCAGCGAACACCCGGCCAGTCCGGCGACGAGACCCGACACTGCCTGGAGGGCGCGACGGCGCGTTACAGGGGACATACCCCGCCGTTCGCCTGTCCGATAGATGTGACTTTCGACTGTTATTTCTCTCTGAACGGTGCCGATCGAGGTGGCCGCTCAGATGACGGTCGGAAAACACTTACCGGTGCCGCACACACCCCCCGCTCGTGCAACGGTTCGCGCCCGCCCTCATCGCCCTCTTGGCGGCGGTCGCGCTCGTGACCGCCGCCGGATCGTTCGACGCGGTCGACGGCCCCTCCGTCTCGGGCGATTCGACGCCCGGGGAGAGCGTCCAGCGCCAGCAGGGCGGTTCCGCGCCCCCGACCCCCTCCAGAGAGGGGGCGCGCGGCTCGTACGACGGAGACGATCAGACGACCGCCGCCTCCGGGTCCGGTGGCGGTGGCGTCTCCGCGCTCCTCGTCGCCGCGCTCCTCGGCACGCTCGTCGTCGGTGGCGTCCTCGTCGTGTTCCTGACGGACGACGACGCGCGCGCTCCCGCGGGAGGTGGCGAGCCGGGCGACGACCGGGACCCGCCGACGCCCGCTGTCTCCCCCGACTACGAGTCCCCGCCGGACAGCGCCGTGGTTCGGGCCTGGCGGACGCTCGCAGACCGGGCCGACGCGGACGAGACCGCCACGCCGGGCGAGACGGCCCGCGCGGCTCGCGACCGCGGCCTGCCTCGGGATCCGGTCGACCGGGTGACCCGTCACTTCGAGGCGGTACGGTACGGACGCGCGGCGGCCGACGAGCGCGAGTCCGCGGTCCAGCGCGTGCGAGACGCGCTCGCGGCGGACGATCGAGGGGGTGCGGACGCGGGTGGCGGAGCGGACGACGCGGCCGGCGGCGCGGGTGAGCGACCGTGAACGCGCGTCGCGCCCTCCTGACCGTCGGGGTCGTCGCCGTCGCGGGGGGACTGACCCTGACGCTCGCGCCGGGACTGGTCTCGTTCGACCTCGCGACCGCGCTGACCGTCGTCGTCTGGCTGGGCGCGCTCGGCGGCGCCGCGCTCGCCGTCTACGGCCGCTTCGACGCCCCCGACGCCGTCGAGTCGGCGCTCCCGCGGGCAGGCGAGCGACCGGCCTACGGCGTCCCCGGCGACGACCTCGCCGCGACGGTGGACTCGCTCGGGGCCGGCGAGCGCGACGCGGCCGCCCGCGACCGGGTCCGCAAGCGCGTCCGCGAGACCGCGATCGCGGCGCTGGAGCGGTTCGAAGTGGGCGTCCCGGCGGCTGCGACGGCAGCCGACCGCCTCGCCGACGGGAGCTGGACCGGCGACGAGCGCGCGGCGAGCCTGTTCGCCGCGGACGACCGGCCGCCGGGCCGCGAGGGCGTCGAGACCGGTTTCACGGAGCGGTTCGAGCGCGCGGCCGACGCCCTCGCCGGTCTGGGGGGAATCGGCGCGGACGGCGACGAGGGAGGAGAAGACGAGTCGCCCGCCGCCGACGAACCCGGGGCGCCGGCGACCCCTCGGCTGGCTCGCGGCGAGTCGCGCCTCGAACGCTCGGGACGGTGGCGCGGCGTCTCGGGGCTGGCGCTCGCCGCGACCGCCGCCGGCGTCCTGCTCGGACGGTCGGTCGCCGTCCTTGCCGGCCTCGCAGGCGTCGGCTTCGCCGCCTACGGCCGAGCGTGGACCGCACCGGACCCCGACCTCGCCGTCGAGCGGACGGTCAGCGAGACCGACCCCGCGCCCGGCGAGCGCGTCCGCGTGACCCTCACGGTCACCAACGAAAGCGGGCGCCTCCTGCCAGACCTGCGCTTTTGCGACGACGTGCCCGCGGGACTCGAGGTCGTCGAGGGGACGCCCCGACACACGACGGCGCTCCGGCCGGGCAAACGGGCGCGGGTCGCCTACGAGTGCGAGGCCGTCCGGGGCCGACACGCCTTCGACAGTCTCACCGTCGCGACACGTGACGTCAGCGCGGCGTCCGTGCGCTGGCGGCGGATCCCGACAGACGAGTCCGTCGTCACCTGTCGCCCGCGCTACGACGCGCTCGCGCCGGAACTGGGCGACCTCGCCACGCGACTCACCGGCCGACAGGACGTGGCAGCGACCGGCGAGGGAATCGCCTTCCACTCGGTCCGGGAGTACCGCCGGGGTGACCCCGTCGCGAGCGTCGACTGGAACCGGCTCGCGAAAGCGGGCGACCTGGCGACGCGCCGGTTCGACCAGCCACGAACGGTTCACGTCGTCATCGTCGTCGACGCTCGTCGGGCGGCATACGCCGCGGCCGACGCGGCCGACCGTCGGCCGGCGGCCGACGCGTCAGTCTACGCGGCGGCGGCGCTCGCGGGCGGCCTGCTCGACGCCGGCAGCCACGTCGGGCTGGCGGCGCTCTCGCCGCGCGAGTGCTGGCTCGACCCGGCCGCGGGCGCGACCCACCGGCGGCGGATCCGCGACCGACTGACGACCGACCCCGCGTTCGGCTGGCTGCCGCCCGAGGATCGTGACGAGACCGGCGAAGACCGCTTCGCAGAACTGTTCGCGAGGCTCCCGGGCGACGCGCAGGTCGTGCTCTGCTCGCCGTTCGTCGACGACGCGCCGGCCGACCTCGCCCGGCAGCTGATCGCCCGCGGGCACGACGTTCACGTCGCGAGCGCGGACGCGACCGGGACCGGGACGCCCGCGCGCCGACTGGCGGCGCTCGAACGTCGACTCCGTCTCGACGGCGTCCGTCGAGCGGGTACGACCGTCGCCGAGTGGCGACCGGCCGCCGATCCGTCGTCGGCTACCGCGTCCGGACCTGCCGGGAAGGCCGGTTCGGACGAGAGTGCTGACGCGAAGCCGGCGGCCGGCCGGGGTCTGGCGACCGACGGAGGTGGCGACGCGTGAGCCCCGGTCGGCCGGCGGTCGGGGGCTACGCGTTCAGAGTCAGCGACGCCCTCGCGCTCCTCGCGGGACTCGCAGCGGTCACCGCCGTCGGCGGGTCGACGCTGGCGCTCGCGGCCGGCGGCGTCGGCTGGCTCGCGCTCCTCGCGGGGGTCGCCCGGCGGGCCCGCGGCGCCGTCGTCTTCGCCTGCGGAACGATGTTCGCGGCGTCGCTGGTCGCCGCAGCCGGGGACGCCGGCGTCCCGGCCGTCCTCGTCGGTGCGTTCGGCGCCGTGCTGGGGGCGGACCTCGGACTCTTCGGTATCGGAATCGACCGCGACGCGGACGAGTCGGTCGCGACGACGCGGGTCGAACTGCTTCACGCGGTCGCGAGCGGGTCGGTCGCCGTCGCGACCGCGGGGGGCGGATACGTCCTCTACCGGAGCGTCCCCGCCGGCGGATCGGCCGGCGTCGTCGCGCTGTTGCTCGGCGGGGTCGTGCTCGTCACTCTCCTGCGGTGACCGGACGAGCCGCGCCGGTCGCGACCGAAACGCCGCACACCTCGTCGGTCCGTTCAGCAACACTGATTACGCCGACGTGAAAGACGTTGGGTATGGGCGACCGCTTTGACGTGGTGATCGCGGGCGCTGGGCCGGCGGGGGCACAGTGCGCGCGCGACCTCGCCGCGAGGGACCACGACGTCCTCGTACTCGAAACCGAAGCCGAAGACGAGTTCCCGCGTCAGAGCAACAAGTCGACCGCCGGCACCTTCCCGTCGATGATGGCCTCGTTCAACGTCCCCGACGAGGTCGTCATGAACTTCACCGAGACGGTCGTGCTGGAGTCACCGAACGACCACTTCGTCCGCGAACAGCCCGGTGCGGTCCTCGAGTTCGCGGACTTCAAGCGCTGGCTCGTCGAGGAAGGCCGCGAACGCGGCGCCGAGTATCGCTTCGACTCGCGGGTCTCGAAGCCGATCATGGAAGACGGCACGATTTCGGGCGTCCGCTACGACGGCGACGAGGAAGTGTCCGCCGACATCGTCGTCGACGCCACCGGCCCGGCGGCGCCGCTGGCGAAGGCCCTCGGCGTCAGCGACCTCGAGCGCGAGCGCCAGGCCATCGGCGTCGAGTACGAGTTCGAGGGCGTCGAGGCCAACCACCCCGACTTCGCGGACCTGCGCGACGCGATGATGCTCCGACTCGACCACGACCTCGCGCCGGGCGGGTACTCGTGGATCTTCCACACCGGAGCGGACACGGCGAAGGTCGGACTCTGTTACATCCAGAACGACAGCCACGCGAGCTACGCGAAAGAGGGAATGGGTATCGACGACTACCTCGAGTACTGGCTCGAACGGGACCCCCGCTTCGAGAACGCCGAACGGCTCGAGGGGAAGATGCACCGCGGCTCGGCGCACATCCAGCCGCCGGGACAGTTGAGCACGGACGGGTTCATGGCCATCGGCGACACCGTGCCGAGCATCGACCCGCTGTGGGGCGAGGGGATCCACAAGGGGATGCGGTCGGCCCGCGCCGCGGCGGTGACCGCCGACGCCATCCTCACGACGGACCGCCGCGACGCGTCGGCCGAGCACATGGCGATCTACGACGACCTGTGGCACTCGGACGTCGCGCCGCAGGCGGGTTCCCGGCTCCTGATGACCGAACTGCTGTATCTCGCGCCGAACGACCGCTACGACCAGCTGATGGCCGATCTGCGCAACGCAGACGGCGACACGCTCAGCGAGATCAACGGGGGCAACAGGCTCGCGATGCGGAAGCTCCTCCACGCCGGCGACCTGCCGATCCTCGCGAAGTTCCTCCGGAAGCGACTCGGGAACTGACGCGGTGAGAGGTGTCGCAAACCGCGGCGATGCGACTGCGAGACGGCGGCGATGCCATTTCCCGCGGCCGACAGGATTTTACCGTCTGCCTTCGGGCCACAGACTATGGTGCCGGAACTGAGCAGGCGAAGATTCATCGCCGGCTGTGGGATAGCTGGCTCGACGGCGCTCGCTGCGGGCGCGAGCGCACTGGGCACGTCGAACGACAGTACCGAAGCGGGCAACGCCGTCCCGCCGCCGACGACGCGGTGGAACAGAACTTACCGGAGCGGAATTAACGACCAGGTCCACGCGGTCGCGCAGGCCCCCGACGACGGGTACGTCGTCGCCGGGACGACGACGCCGTCGGACGACGACGACGCCCGAGACGCCTGGCTGTTCAAGGTCGGACCGACGGGCGAACTATCGTGGGAGCGGACATTCTCCGAACGGTACGTGACCGTCGCGAAAGGGCTGTCCCGGGTCGACGACGGCTACGTCGTCGCCGGATACACGAACGACGGGGCGACGAGCGACCAGTCCGGGCTGGTGATCCGCGTCGACGGACAGGGCGTCGAACAGTGGCGCGAAACCGTCGACAGGGACCCAGACACGGACACGACCGACCAGTTCGAGGCGGTCGACGTGGACCAGCAGGGGAACTTCGTGCTCGCCGGGCGGTCGAGCCGCCTCGACAGCGGCTGGGTCGTCCGCATGGACGCCGCGGGGACGGTCATCCTCGACCATCTCGCACAGGAAGGGCGGCAGAACCACTTCTACGGCGTCGTCGCGGATTCGGACGGCAACTACGTCGCGGCCGGCCAGACCGACACGAGCGAAGGTCCCCTCGGCGGCTGGGCGTACAAGATCGACGGACAGGGGAACACCCAGTGGTCGGAGACGTACTACCGCGGTTCGGGTCCGCAGGCGGACGACTACAACCTCTTCTACGACATCATCGAGATTTCCGACGGGTTCGTCATGGTCGGGGCGAACGCGGCCTCGATGAACGCGTCGGAGCGCCGCGGCTGGATCATGATGTCCAACAACTTCGGCGGTCGGCAGTGGGCCACCCGGGTCACCGACCGGCCGTTCACCGAGTTCCACACCGTCGTGGAGGGCGACCTGGAGTTCTTCGCGGCCGGGTTCACGTCCGAGGACATGGGCACCGAGAACCGCGACGGCTTCGTCTCCCGATTCATCGTCACCGGGAGCCAGGACTGGGCCGCCCGGTATCAGGGCGCCGGGGCGAGTACGGTCACTGCCATCACCCGCTCTGACGACGGCGGCCTGTACGGCTTCGGCCGAACGGCGTCGACACCCGGCGGACCGTTCAGCGGCTGGGGCGTCAAGGCCGGCGGGACGGCCCTCTCGACGCCGACGCAGACGGCGAGTCCGACGCCGTCGCCCACGGACTCACCGACCCCAACCGCGACCGACACGCCGACGCCGACCGCGACGGACTCACCCACACCGAGTCCGACGCCGTCGCCCACGGACTCACCGACCCCCACCGCGACCGACACGCCGACCGCGACGGCCACGCAGCGACCGGCCGACCCGACGCCGACCGCGACCGACACGCCGACCGACCAGCCAGCGGGGCCAACCGCGACCGAGGTTCCACCGACCGACCCGCCCGGCGGGACGCCCACCGACACGCCGCTCGTGACGGCGACCGACGAGGGCGGCGGCGGTGGCGGTCTGTCGCCGACGGTTCTCGGAGTCGGTGCGGCCATCCTCGCGCTCGGAGCCGGGGGCCTCCTCTACAACCGCTTCGCGGGCGGCGACGGCGACGCGAACGGCGGCGGTGGTCAGGGCGGTCAACCGCCGCAGGGTGGTCAGGGCGGTCAACCGCCACAGGGTGGTCAGGGCGGTCAACCGCCGCAGGGTGGTCAGGGTCAACCGCCACAGGGTGGTCAGGGCGGTCAACCGCCGCAGGGCGGCCAGGGCGCCCAACCGCCGCAGGGTGGTCAGGGTCAACCGCCGCAGGGCGGCCAGGGCGGTCAGGGTGGCCAACCACCGCAGGGCGGCCAGGGCGCACCCGCGGGCGAGGGGGCCGGTGCCGGCGGCGCCGACGCTGGTGGCGCGGACGGCGGCACCGACGCCGGTGGGGACGACACCGGTGCGTCCGGAGAGGACGGGGCGAGCGGCGACGCCACCGAGTCGGACGGCGGGGCAGACGCCGGCGCAGAGTCCGACGCGGATTCCGGCGCGGACGACGAGAACGCGACCGAGTAGCGCGGACGCGATGCGGGATCCTTAACCCGTTTTCGCACGAAGCGGCGGACGTGACAGAGACACCACTCACCCCCGAGAGCGTTCCGCGCGCCGACGGCATGCCGCTGCTCGGCTTCGGGACCTGGCAGAACGACGACCCCGAGCAGTGCGCCGCGAGCGTCCGGACGGCGCTGGAGACGGGGTACCGTCACGTCGACACGGCCCAGATCTACCGGAACGAGGCCGCCGTCGGCGAGGGCATCGCGGCCGCGGACGTGCCCCGCGAGGACGTCTTCCTCGCGACGAAGGTGTGGCTCGACAACCTCGCGCCCGAGCACGTCGTCGACTCGACC
>Ga0207851_100571_pt1 | contig 17200 bp, 20 predicted proteins | sample A23E3SouthBayCA_FD_187747 | JGI IMG/M metagenome (GOLD analysis project Ga0207851, IMG submission 187747) | Aerobic enrichment media microbial communities from Eden Landing Ponds, California, USA - A23 E3 (SPAdes) | ecosystem: Environmental > Aquatic > Marine > Unclassified | place: Emeryville... | reverse complement strand
CGATCGCCCCTGCAGGCGAACTCCCGTGGACCGCTACCCCCGTCGGACGAGGCTTCTATGTTAGCTTGCGAGGTCCGCGTCCGTCGACCGGACGCACCCGGTGTTCGGCCCCCGCTAAAGACCATAGCGCGGGTATGCGGGCGGGGCCTAACCGCCCGGCCTAGTCCGTCTCAAACTACCCCGCTGTGACTTAAGGGCCTTTCGCATCCCCCGTTCCCACCAACAGCCCCAGCGCGTGTGCATACCACGTCCCCGCCAGCGGGACTCCCATCGCAACGGTGACCAGTGCCCAGCGATGGGACGCGAGTGATGCGTCTACGATGCCGAACTGGACCGTCGTGGCCCACGCTATCGTGATTGTGACGATGAATACCCCTAGCGTGAGCGTTACGCCCGCAGCGAGCGCACGATCGGTCCGGCCTTGCCGGCCGGCCGCGAACACGACGACTGCCGGCACCGCGAGCAGGCCCGCGAGCAGTGGGTTGACGACTCCCGACTCGTAGTACAGTCCGGCCGTCTGTGACTCGGTCAGCACGTATGGCGTCGCGAGTACGACGATGACCAGCAGACTGGTGGCGATCCCGACGAGGGGAGCGCTACGAGGCGAGTCAACCATACGTGGTCGTGTGTCGCCGCGGGTCTTAACTTTTACACGGTGTCGAGGCGAACGTCCCGGGGCTTGACCCCGGGGGTTGTTGACCTGCGGCGACAAACTGACACCACAACGCCCACAACAGCCCCCTGCGTACACTCTGATATGGGATTTGGAGACACCGCCAAGAAACTGCAGAAAGTCACCTCTCTCGCCGAGGAGAGTTACAACCGGATGAACGAACTCCGCGAGCAGCTCCTCCAGCTCCGAAACGAGGTCGAGTCGACCAGCCAACAGGTAGATCGGATGGAACACGACTTGGCCGAGCAGCGCGCCCTGCTCGAAGCGCTGGCGGACAAACAGGACCTTGACGTCGAAACGATCATCGCCGACGCAAACATCGAGGACGTCGATGCCGAATCCGACGATAGCCACGCTGCACCCGAGGGCGACACGACAGCCGGTGGATCGGACGCGACTCCGTCACCGAATGACGGCGGGAATCGGTCTACTTAATCATCTCGCAGGCGCCGGTGTTCGACTTTCAGACACCGATCCTGGACGAACTGACGACCGCTCGACTCGACCTGTCGGCCGGACTCCGCATCGGTGATCCCCCGCTGGAGCCAGACGGTGTCGATGTCGTCGCGTTCCAGCACGCCCGTGACGATCCCCGGCACCTCCTCACTGGGTCGGAACACGTCGACGACATCGATCTCGTCGGGCACATCGGATAGCGAATCGTACGCAGGCCGGTCGAATATCTCCTCGGCGAAGGGGTTCACCGGGATCACGTCGTAGCCGTGCCCCAGCAGGTATTTCGGGACGTCGTGTGCGGCCTTTCCGGGGGTCGTCGAGCAGCCGACGACCGCGATCGTTTCGCTGTCGAGGATCGTCTCGATCGTTTCGTCGTCTGTGACTGGCATACTCCTATCTTCACCGTCCCAGTGGAAAGATCCGTGCCTATCGGTCATACTCGCCTGGACGGGAACCGCCGACGCGATCGAACCGAGTGGTTTAAACCGAAACGCGAGAAAGAGTCGAGTGAGGGCGCTTAGCTCAGTTTGGACAGAGTGCTTGGCTTCGGACCAAGTTGTCGGGGGTTCAAATCCTCCAGCGCCCACTTGTCCTGCGAACGAACGTGAGCAGTGGCAAGCGTACCGCGAGGATTTGAATCAGACGGCGGCCAAACGCAGTGAGGCCGACGGCGAGGTTCACAATCCTCCAGCGCCCATACCGGATTTTTGCGCCACAAACCGCAATATAGCGGCGGTATGGTGTTCGTCGTGACCGCAATGGTGTTACTTTCGTTCGATCAGCGAACGTGCACGTGGGTTCCACCTGGGTTCGCGTACAGCCAAACTGGTCTGATCGGAGAAAATCAATCGCCGATTGAACCCTTCGTGGCGACTGTCGAGTCAGTAGGTGCAGCTAGGGCAGAAGCGACAAGAGACGACGGAGATACAGGTCGAAGGGTACGAGTTACTCGTTTTCGAGCGCGTCGTAGATGTCTCGGTTCGACTCTCGATCGGCCGTTGCGATACGTCGAACTAACTCCCGACGGATGTCCTCCATCACTTCGTCGAGCGGAGAAGCGGACTCTGTCCCTTCTTCAGTGGCCATATCCGAATGGATGTCCTGAGCGCGGTTAATCGTTCGGGTCCGACAGATCGTCGTTCAACTGTTCTAATCCGTACTCAATGAGGTCCTCGCGCCAGTCTTCGATTTCGCCTATCAGGTCCAGCTCTTCTGTATGAGACCGGAGATACTCGATAGTTTTGGTGAGGCACACCGTGAACCGGTCGGCGTATCCGTTGGGCAGAGACGGGGACCGCCACACACTGGGTTGGCTATATCGACGGCGCGATCGGATCAGGCGAACGAGCAGCGGTCACGGTGAGTAGACGGACGACCTAAGAGCACTCGTTCCCCTCGGCACATCCGATAGTACATTCACGTTCGTTGGAATCGAATAAGGCCCGAATTCGGTCGGAGGCGAAAGTAATCTAGTTACTTCCCCTTGCCCCTTGAGGGGAACGAGTCAGCAGCTTCCTGTGCTGCCTCCTCAGTGCAATAGAATGCCACAAAGCTGATGGCGTACTTTTCGTCATTCGCCCTCTCGACTGTGAGGCTTTCTTCGATATCCTCGAAGGGTTGTACTTCGAATTCCTGTCCACTCTTCACCAGCGCATATAGTTCACAGTATTCGGTAGCGAAAGTAGCGCTCATCGGTTCATTGTCTTCACCATCTTTCGAAGTGAAGCTCTCGAAGCTGACGTACTCGTCACTCCCATCCTCCAGAATGAAGGTGTAGGATTCGGATTCGTCGTCGTACTCGAATTCGAACTTCGCGACGAGACCCTCGGTGTCGCATTCCATGCAGAGATCGAGCGCACCGACCGTCATGTCACCGTAACCGTACGCGTACCGGGAACCGTCAAAGTACATCTCGTAGGCGGTACCTTGGTCGCCTGAGTCCTTGTCGACGACGACGATCTCGTCTCGCGTGGTGTTCGAGCCCACGAGATCCCCGTTCCCGGCATCCCGGACTGCGAGTCCGGTGAAGAAGTCACCCGTTCCACCGACAAGGGTCGCTTTTCCGAACGTGTCGCTTTCGGGATCGTCATCGATAGTGTAGAGGCTCTCCTCACCGCTGGAGTACAGATACAGCATTTCGTCGGCGTCGTAGGCAAGGTCCGCGCCTTGGATGGACGCCCCGGTCACTGTCACCCACTCCGTTGCGGTGGGCTCAGAGAGGTCAATCGTGTAAAGAGTGTTGTCGGCCTGGCTTGCTACCAAGAGGTCGCCAGCCGGTGAGAAGGTCGCAAGCACTACGCCACCGGGAAGTCCACTAATGACTCCCTCATCGGTGAACGATCCACTATCAACGTCATAGGTGCCGAGATGCTTGCTACTCTTGTCGACCATGTAGATAGTTGCGCCGTCAAGCGAGGCTGCGATGGCGTCCACTTGATCGAAATCGGAATCTGTAAACTCCTCAAGGAGCGTGAGGTCAGCCCGGGGTGGCGAAACCGTATCGTCGAGATCGACAGCGTATAGCTTTCCGAGGAAATCCCCCGAATTATCGCCTCCCGAATCGGTTAGGTACAGTGTCTCTGTTGTGTGTGCGCTTGCTGCGACGCGTCGGCTGAATACGGGCAAACCGACCAGTCCAGCTGCCGAAACTGCTCCCATACTCTTTAGTACTGTTCGTCGGTCGATTCCCCACTCGGCGTTGTCTGTTTCGTCGGTCATCTGTGATCCTCCCCCATTGGAGGTAGCTATACGTTCGCGCGTGAAGATCAAATACGAGCCTTATTGTTTACTATTGTTTATGATGATTATCTAGTACTACTTCCCAGTGCTCGAAGCCCAGATGCAAGTGGACGTCGTCGTCAGATACCCCAAAAAGATTGAATTGTTAAGGACTTCCTAACGGCGCATAGTTGACATTTGGACGATAGGCAGACGCTCAGTCTCTACCGACTCGTTTCCCTGTCAGTTGTCGAAAGACCAGCGACCGATATGCGTCCTCCACCTTGCACGGGTGTCTTGATCTATCCAGTCTCTATCAGAGGGTGCATTCAGTAGTAGGACAACAGTCAACTACGCGAGACGACCGTCTGGAGTGTCACAGTCGGACTCCCAATCCTCCCACGCCGTCCCTGGCGGCTGTTTCACGGAAATTCGAGGGAAAGCCACGCACTTCAGCGCGGGGACTCACTCCAATTCTATCACGACTGTCCCACAGTCCGCACACGCGAGGACCGGCTGTTCCGGGTTTTCGTATACTGAACTTGTGCCGCCACAGCAGCTCTTTCGCGTCGATTCCCGGACCGGGCCACTACAGACCGGACACGTCCGCAGGAAATTCCGCAGCGGCTTCGCGGCGTGGGCCCGGATCTCCGGAGGCAACTCCCATTCTTCGAGCGCCTCGACCGCTCCAGTCTCAGCGATCGCGACAGCGCGGCGCAACCAGATGTCTCGACTGCCGGCCAGGAGCACGTGGTCGTCGTGGAGTTGTGCTTCGACGTCTACTGGTGATGCGGTTTCGACGCGGGCGAGAAATTCGGACTCGTCGGCGGCTCGCAACGTCGCCATACGGTCGGTCCAGGCCTCGCGGAACGCGTCGTTCAGAAACAACTGTTCGCCGTCGTCCTCGATGATGCCCGCAGCGACGAGCGATTCGAGGACGGCTCCGGGATCTAGGTCTTCTAGCCCGTCGCTCATATCTGAGAGAGTGTCCGTTTCGCGTGACGGTTCAGTATGGCCGAAATCCAGCGGGAGCGGTTCGACGAGCCGCGGAGCGAACTGCGGGGTTCCGGGGACGACGTACCCGCGAAGCGCGAGCACTGCGAGCCCGGCGGCAACGGCGAGGACGGCCGCGACCGCGCTCCAGACTGCAATCACGGCACCGACCACCGCAATAATGGTGAGATTGACGGCGGTACACGGTCGACAGCGGTTCTCGCCGGTGTACTCTGGGCGACGCAATCGATCGAGGAGTGGGAATTGACTCATAGCTGTAGCGTTATCACCTGACTGGTTCGCCGTGATTGATATAATAGGTGGGGGACTGATGGCTCGAACGACCCCGCTGTAGAACACGTGTTCGATCTGTGTCAGCAAGCTCTGCGGACAATACGAATTTTGCAGGATCACCAATCGTTACCCGTTTGTCGGTCGTACCGTGAACCAGACCTATGAGTAAGTCATCGACTGACGACCCACCTATCACGCTGTACCGGCTCCAGGCCTGTCCGTTCTGTGAGCGCGTCGTCCGGACGCTCGACGAGCACGATCTCGACTACCAGTCGCGGTTCGTCGAACCGCTCCACTCCAAGCGCAACGCCGTCAAGCGCCTCACCGGGCAACGGTCCGTCCCCGCGATCGTCGACGAGACCACCGGCGTAACGATGTCTGAGAGTGAGAACATCGTCGAATACATCGAGACGACCTACGGAACGGGGGCCTAACGGATGGACCTCGGCTTCGATGTCGTCGAACTCGACGAGCCGGACTACCCCGAGGAAGGGGCGTCTGCTCCGGAGTTCGTCCGCCCGCTGGTCAACGACGAATACTGGGAGGACGTCGCCCTGTCGGAGCTCGCCGCCGACGGGCCCGTCCTCCTCGTGTTCCATTCGATGGACGGGGCTTTTCCGGCGACGTACATCTGGAACGAGCTGGCCGATCGGGCCTTCGACGAGCAGTACGACGTGACGGTCGTCGGACTTTCGATTTCGACGCCCTACGAGCACACGACCTTCATCAAGGAACGCGATCTCCCGTATCGACTGTTCAGTGACCCACAGAACGGCGTGGCCGAGATGTACGGCGTCGTCAACGATCTCGGCGGGTTCGCGGGCGTCAGCGAACCGCGGCCGGCAGTGTTTCTTATCGACGAGGACCGGACGGTCCGGTACGCCTGGGCCGCGCGGGAGTGGCCGGAGTTTCCGGAGTACGACGAGATCGAGACTGCGCTCGATCGACTCTGATCGTCTGGTGGTGTGACCTACACCTCAATTTTCCGTAGCGTCTCTGAGCGGCCACAGTACGGACACTGGAAGTCCTCGACTGTCACGTCGTCCGGCATATCGTAGGTGTAATGCAACTCGGCCATATCGAGTTCGCAATCGTCGTTCTCACAGGAGACCTCGAGTGTTGCGGGCATACCAGTCTGTAATAGCGGCCGTCGGATAAGTCGGCGGGTCCGATGTCACTGCCCTGGGGTACGGTCATACCGTCAGCCACCCGGAGACGCCTGTTCCAAGATGTCGTAGCGTACGGGTACCGAACACGAACAGCACGGACAGCATCCATTCCGGGCCGGCGACCGGCCCGAGCATTCGTTCCGCGGAGACGAAGGACCTTACCGCATCGCCGCCGAACTGTCGGTCGATGTCTGTACCGACAGCGACGCTTCCGAACGGTGAATTGCCCGTCGTCGGCAAAGGGACCTACCGGCTCGACGGCGATGCGGCCAGGACGGCCGTCTCGGCGGCGCTCGACACCGGCTACACGCACCTCGACACCGCCGAGGGCTATCACAACGAGAGCGAGATCGGAGATGTACTCGCCGACCACGACCGCGAGGGCCTCTTTCTGACCTCGAAGGTCCTGCCGAAGAACCTCGATTACGAGTCAGTGATCGACGCCTGTGAGTCCTCGCTGGAGCGGCTGGGCACGGACCACCTGGATCTGTACCTGATCCACTGGCCGAACCCGGCGATCTCGCTGCGAGAGACGCTGAACGCGATGGCGACGCTGCGCGACCGCGGGCTCGTCCGTAACGTCGGCGTCTCGAACTTCAGCCGATATCAGCTCTCGGCGGCGCTGCACGTCTCGGAGGTCCCGATCGCGGTCAACCAGATCGAGTTCCACCCCTACCTCCAGCGGCCCGAACTGGTCGAGTACTGCCAGGACAACGACGTCGTCGTCGAGGCCGCCGCACCGCTGGCCCGCACCGAGGTGCTCGACGATCCCGTGATCGAGGACATCGCCGAGAAACACGACCGCACGCCCGCGCAAGTCGTGCTCCGATGGGCGATCGAGAAGGACGTAGTCGTCCTGCCCAGGTCGACCTCGGAGGCACACATCCAGCAGAACTTCGAACTATTCGGCTGGGAGCTCGACGCCGAAGATCGCCGGCGTATCGACGATCTCGACCGCGACGAGCCCGTCTACGACGACCGAGCGAAAAGCTGGGACGACGACGTCTGGGGTATCTCGGAGTAGTTCGTTTAAGTGCTTCTCGTCGAAATGGCTGGTAGTGAGCCTTCTGAGGTGCCCACTGCTGTAGCGTCCGCTCTTCGCTGGCCCACCCGCTTCGCATCCGGACGGCAGTCGCGCGCGGCGGAACGCTCTTGAGCTGGCCGGTCGAAGCCCGCGCTATGGCCGCGGCGTCGCTGACCGAACCGCACGTGCTGGCCCACACGAAGCGCCACCTGTTTCCCGACGACGACCGCGAGAGCTACGTCGTCGCGGACACGCAGTTCGCCCAGGACCGGTGGGTCGACGACCGCCCGATCGCCGCCGGGACCAAATCGCGACTCGCGCCGTTCAACCACGTCCGAGTCGGCTCGGGGTATCCCGACCTGGTCGGCGTTCGGAAACTGGAGACGGAGTATCTGGCAGTCGAGCGGCTCGGCGAGGAGCGGCCGCTTGTCGTCGTCGAGGCGAAGGGTCGTGGCAGCGGCGGGGTCGACGTCGAGCGCGGCGTGATCCAGGCCTACGACCGGCTCGGCGAGGCCAACGTCGCGTTCGTGAGCGCACCGACCGACGCGATCACTGCGACCGACCGGACGCTCGCCCGACAGCTCAACGTCGGCGTGCTCGGCGTCGACGCGGACGGCTCGATCGCGGTGCTCGAACGACCCCGGGTCGTCGGCAACCGGACCGCGGACGAGGCCACGGCGATCCGGTTCCAGGCCAGCGCGCAGGGCGTCGCCGACCGCAACTTCAGCCTCAACCATCCCAAGAACTATTTGGCGGTCCCGCTTGCGATCGCAGCCGCTCGCGACCACCGCGAGTCGATCGAGACGCACGTCGTCGGCGCGGTCGACGGCGCAATCGGAGGTGCGGCGTTCCTGGGGCTGATCGAGGAACGCGGGCCGGACTACCGGCTCACTTCGCTCGGCGAAGAAGTCGTCCGGTTCGGGCTCCGGGAGTACCCCTCGCTGGACGATGCGCTTGCGACCTTCGAGCAGTGGCAACGCTCCCGAAAGCGCTTTTTCGACGTCGCGCCGCGCTGGGGCCAGCTCGCCCGGCGGGTCGTCTTCGACTATCCGGCCACCGAGTTGCTCGTCACGGAACTGCAGACGATGCACGACGACGGCCTCGCCGGTCCGTCGCTGGTCGAACTTGTCGAGTGGCTCCACGAGCAACATCCGACGTTCACCGTTGAGTTGTTCCTGCGAGGAGACGAGGACGTGCGCGAGCGTGCGCTGACCGACGACGGCCGGCTTCGCACGCCGGTGCTCGAAGAGGGAGCGAGCTACCACTCACCGACTGTCTTCCAGCTGAAAGCGATGCTGTTTCACGCCGGTATCCTCACTGAGCGCGGCAGCGAGCCTGCGAATCTGGATCCGCCCGCCGACGAGTGGGCACTCTGTGAGCCACTTTCCAGAGGTCGGTGACAGCTTTTTGTCCGGCAGGTCACTCCTCGAGCTGTCCTTGCCACTGCTTCACCTCTGATAGCAACTCCACCGGCGGCGTCTCCGCAATGTCGAGGTCGGCCAGCGCCTGTAGCACGTCTTCGGCGTCATCGCCGAATCGTTCGACGAGTTCGTCCCGCTGTTGCTTTTCCTCTGCACTGGGAGTCGATTCGTCTGCGGCGTGGCTCCCGGCTGTCGACCCGTTCCGGGCCTGTCCCTCACTACTCGCTTCGCCACCGTCCACATTCGACGCGCCGTCGACGAACTGTCCCGAGGAGAGGTCGAACACCGCCTGTGTCGTCCCGCTACCGCCGCCTCGTACGTCGATCGCCTCGTCGTTGCGGAGCCGGTCGAGCACCTCTCGCGAGCGGTCGACGACCGGCTCGGGCACGCCCGCGAGATCGGCGACGTGGACGCCGTAAGAGCGGTCGGCCGGTCCCTCGCGGACGGTCCGCAGGAACGTCACCTCTTCGCCGTCGCGGTCCGAATCTGGATCGCCGTCGACCGCCACGTGGACGTTCCGGACGGGGTCGAGTCGCTCGCCCAGTTCCGTCAGTTCGTGGTAATGGGTGGCAAACAGCGTCTTCGCGCCGACCTCGTTGACCAGGTACTCCGTGGCGGCCCAGGCGATCGAGATGCCGTCGAAGGTCGCCGTCCCGCGCCCGACCTCGTCGAGGATGACCAGCGACTCGTCGCTCGCGGAGTGGAGGATGTTCGAGAGTTCCTGCATCTCGACCATAAACGTCGAACGGCCCTGCGCGAGTTCGTCCAGTGCGCCGACGCGAGTGTAGACGCCGTCGACGAGGCCGATCCGCGCCTGTCGGGCCGGTACGAAACTCCCGATCTGTGCGAGCAGCGTGATCAGCGCGGTCTGGCGCATATAGGTCGATTTCCCGCTCATATTCGGCCCAGTCACGACGAGGAACCGCCGATCGCGGTCAATCCGGACGTCGTTGGGGACGAACTCGGTCGTCCGCTCGACGACGGGGTGGCGGCCGGCCTCGATCGAGATCTCGTCGCCGTCGGTCAACTCGGGGCGGGTCCAGTCGGCCCGGACGGCGTGGGTCGCCAGTCCCGCGAGGGCGTCGACCTCCGCGAGCGTCCGCCCCACGTCCTGTAAGAGTTCGGCGTGCGTCGCGACGTCCGCGCGGACCTCCTCGAACAGCCGGCGTTCGAGGTCGTGACGCTGCTCCTCGATCCGGAGGAGTTCCCGTTCTTTCTCTTCGAGTTCGGGGATCGTGTACCGCTTGGAGTTCTTCAGCGTCTTGATCTGCTCGTAGCTGTCGGGAACCTGGTCGGTCTCGCTGTTGCCGATCTGGATGTAGTAGCCGTCGGTCTTGTTGCGGCCGACCGAGAGGTGGGTGATCCCGTGGCGTCGCTTCTCGCGTTCCGGGAGTTTCTCAAGCCAGCCCTGGATCTCCTCGTTGCGTTCGATCAACTCGTCAAGCTCCTCGTCGAATCCCTTCCGAATCAGCCCGCCCTGTGTGATCGTCCCCGGCGGCTCATCGACCAGCGCGGCCTCGAGCGTCGCCCGGAGGTCACTTGCTCGATCGATATCGGCCCGTTCGAGCACCGCAGCGAGCGGCGAGTCGGCCAGCCGATCGGTATCGGCGACGATCTCCCGGGCCGTCGGGAGCAGGGAGAGCGTCTCGCGGGCGGCGACCAGGTCTCGCGCGTCCGCGCTCCCGGACGCGGCCTTGCTCGCCAGCCGTTCGAGATCGTAGGCGTCACCGAGCACCTCTCGCAGTCGATCGCGTGCGAGTGCGGCCTCGGTCAGGGCGGCTACTGCGGACTGGCGGCGCTGTAGCTCCCCGCGGTCACGACGCGGTCGCTGGAGCCAGCTTTGCAGCAGGCGACCGCCGGCGCTGGTGACGGTGTGGTCGATCGTCGCGAACAGCGATCCTGACCGATCGCCTTGCATCGTTTCTGTGAGTTCGAGGTTGCGCTGGGTCGTCGCGTCGAGTTCGACGTGATCGCCGTCGCCGTGGGCCTGCAGGCGCGTCATCGAGGCCAGCACGCCCTGGCCGGTCTCCTCGACGTAGTTCAACACCGCACCGGCCGCACGGACGGCGGCGTCAGTCTCGATCCCGACGCTGTCGAGTGTGCCCTCGCCGAACTGCTCGCGGACGCGGTGGCGTGCCCGCCCGGGAGTGAAGGCCTCGGCAGTGTGCAGCGTGAGGGCGGCGTCGGTCCGCCCCCGAAGGCGTTCCAGCAGGTCGTCGTCGTTTCGCACGTCGGGCCCTGGCAGGATCTCGACGGGGTCGAACCGGTAGATCGTCGTCAGCAATTCGTCGGCGTCGGCGGCGCTCGTGACGTGGAACCGACCGGTCGTCACGTCCGCGAACGCAAGGCCGTAGTCCCCGTCGTGGACGACCGCCAGCAGATAGCGCGCGTCCGCGTCGGTCACTGCGAGCAGAGTCCCGGGCGAAACGACGCGGGTGATCTCGCGTTCGTGACCGTCGCCCGCCTCCCGCTGGTCGGCGACGGCGACCCGATAGCCCCGTTCGACGAGTGACTTGAGATACGGTGTCAGCTCCTCGACCGGAACACCGGCCATCGGATACGAGGAGCCGTGGCTGGATTTCTGGCTCACCTTCAGATCGAGCTCGTCGGCGACCAGTTCGGCGTCGGAATCGAAAAACTCGTAGAAGTCGCCTACCTGCATCGCCAGTACGTCGGCGTCGGTCCCGGCTTTCAGATCGAAGAACTCGCCGACGATGCCGGTCGCCTCGGTCATACTCTCGGGTGAGAACGGTATCGGTTAAAACACTGCGGGTCACTCCGCATCGTCGCGAGGGGCGACCGTCCGCGACCTGTCGGATCCCGGCCACGGGGGCGAGTCACGGACGGCCGCTCCACGGTGCCGCTGGTCGGCCGGCACGGGTCCCGCGAAATCTTTTCGGTGTCCGGGCCCCTGCACGTAGCTATGTCGACGACTATTTCGACGCCTGCGGCCGAGGAGACCTGCGCGTACTGTGGCTCGCGCATCTTCGATCACGACCCGATCTGCGTCCGCGACTGTACCGACGACTGCGGGTCGCCGCTGTACTTTTGCAACTACGCCTGCCTCGCCGCACATATCGACGAAACCGATCTCACCGCGGGCGATGCGTGCAAGTGGAAGCCCGACGGCGACGGCTGTTGCTAGGGCGCCCCTTCGTCGTTCCCGGCCGGCGGCCGGTCGTCTCTGGCGTCAGTGAGCAGCTCCTTCGCGACCTCGCGGGCCCGTTCAGTATCGCCGGCAGCGAGCCGTTCTCGGACGCGGTCCGACTCCGCGACTGTCCGGAGCGCGTCGCGTCGACGACGCCCCTCGATATCGCTGTCAGCGAGTTCCCCCCGGAGGTCGCCGACGAGGGTCGCCAGCTCGCCCGCCCCGTCGAGTCGCTCGCCGATCTCGTCCCGGAGAGTCGCGCTCACGGCCGGCGCGCGGCCCTGCGTCGAGACCGCCACGACGACGGGCTCGGCGCGGACGGTCGCCGGCACGACGACGCTTTCTGGGTCGCGCGCTCCGGAGTGGTCCGCCCGATTGACGAGCAGGCCCCGGTTCCGGGCGGCGTCTTCGACGGCCGCGTTCACTTCGGGGTCGTCCGTCGCGGCGACGACCAGCGCCGGTTCGATCCGCTCGATCCAGTCGGGAACGTCCGACGGGCCGGGGGCTGCCTGTTCCAGCGTCGCGTCGCCGAACTCCCTGTCGGCGAACGTCGGCGACGCGACGACAACCTCGGCCTCACGGGCGAACCGCCGGGCCTTTCGAGCCCCGACCGGCCCGCCACCGAACACGAGAATTCGGGCGCCGGAGAAGTCGTGGAGGAGTGGGATCATCGGACGACACGTTCTGTCAGTCGTCACTGGCTTCGGATCGCTGCTCACTCAGGTGCTCCCAGATCTCCGTGCAGCCGGCGCCGACCTCGACGTCGGAGACGTGCGCTCGGTCCGCGTCGCCGTCTTCGTCTCTCTCACGTTCCACCGTGCTCGAAGTCTGGCTGCGTTCAGTCATCGACTGTCCGTACTCGGTGCGGTTCCATAAGGCCGCGTTCAGGCGTAATCGCTACCAGTTCTTGCGGGAACAAGAAATTATTGCCGCTTCTTGCGAACGGGCGATTCCGAACTGACCCGGTGCTGTCTGGCGATTCTCTCGTGATGCGGCGCTTCGACCCTGATGACGCGCGGCAATCGTCGCGGCTGCCGACGGGCTTACTCCCGGCGCGGCCGAAACGTGTCCTATGCCCACGGCGGTTCACCAACTCGATGATGGGGCCTGGATCAGCGTCAACGACACCCGCGAAGTGACCGTCAGCGACCTCTGGCGGCTCGCTACCAACGAGTTTTGTTCGTGTCGGCTGACTGATTTTCTCTCCGAGGGGTTCGTCGAGGTCGCCGCTGACGGCCCGCGCGTCGAGGCCCGCGTCGCCGGACAGTGCATCCGATGTGGGGCGAGCGGCGTGACTGGCTGGCTGACGCTGGGTCGCGTCGACCCCGACACAGACACCTTCTACCCGGTCGCTCCGGGCGCGATCCGCCGCTCGAACCCCGTCTCACAGGGATCGGACTGACGGCTCGGACATAGCGGCAATCATTGTGCCCGTACCGGAGAGACGGGCAAGATTGACGGGGCGGCCGCGGTTATACGTTCGGCTCACGTCCCGACGCATATGCCGACCAAGGTCGAACGCTGGAAGGACGAGGCCTACGGGATGGAGATACGTGACCACCTCGAGCGGTTCGCGTCCGAGGGGTTCCAGTCCATTCCCGAGGACGAACGCGACGCGTGGTTCGAGCGCTTCAAGTGGTGGGGGTTGTACCACCAGCGCAAAGGACAGGAGAGTTACTTTATGCTGCGCGTCGGGACGCCGATGGGTCGGATGACTCCTGACCAACTCCGGACCGTCGGCGAGGTGGCCCGCGAGTACGCCACCGGCCCTGTCGACAATCCCGAGTTCGGGGAGGCCTACGCCGACTTCACGACCCGTCAATCGATTCAGCTGCACTGGATCGACATCGAGGACGTGCCCGCCATCTTCGAGGCACTCGAGTCGGTAGGCCTCTCGACGATGCAGGCGTGTGGCGACTCCTGGCGCAACATCGTCGGCTCGCCCGTCGCCGGCCGGGACGCCGACGAACACGTCGACGTCTGGCCCATCGTCCAGAAGCTCCACGACCGATTCAAGGGCAACGACCTCTACACGAACCTCCCCCGAAAGTGGAAGGTCGCGGTCACCGGCGACTACCGCGGCGCGGGCCAGGGTGACATCAACGACCTGGCGTTCGAACCTGCCGTCAAGGAGCGAAACGGGGAGACGATCGAGGGGTTCAACGTCCGCGTCGGCGGCGGCCTCGCTCGCAAGGAGCCTCGCTTTGCCCGGGACATCGACGTGTTCTGTCGCCCCGAGAACGTCCCCGCGGTCGCGGCCGGCCTCTCCGGGCTCTTTCGGGACTACGGCGACCGCGAGGACCGGTTCAACGCCCGGATGAAGTTTCTCGTCGACGAATGGGGGCCCGAGAAGGTCCGGTCGGTCCTCCAGGAGGAGTACGTCGACGACGAGTTACCGACCGCGGGGGAAGACCTTCGGGACGAGTACGACTACAACGCCGGCCGCGCGGACGCGCCGGGCGATTACGTCGGCGTCTACGAGCAGCGCGACGGCCAGCACTTCGTCGGCCTCTCCGTGCTGGTCGGGCGGATGGCCGCCGAGGACGTGATCGAACTCGCCGATCTGGCCGACGCCTACGACTCTTCGATGATCGGCCTGACCCAGCGCCAGAACGTCATCGTCGGGGACATCGCCGACGAGGACCTCTCGGAGTTCCTCGAGGAGTCGCTACTCGAGGAGTATTCGCCCGACCCCCATCCGTTTATGCGGGGCTCGATCGCGTGTACAGGGACCGAATACTGCTCGCTGTCGATCGTCGAGACGAAAAACCGGATGGTCAGGTACGCGCGCTGGCTGCGGGACAACGTTTCCGTCCCCGAGGGCGTCGAGGACTTCCACATCCACCTCTCGGGCTGTACCGCGTCCTGTGCCCAGCCACAGATCGCCGACGTCAGCCTGCGCGGGATGAAAACCCGCAAGGACGGCGACGCCGTCGAGGCCTTCGATATCGGGCTCGGCGGCGGCCTCGGCGAGACCCCGCGGTTCGCCGACTGGGTGGAGATGCGCGTGCCCGCCGACGAGGTTCCGGGATACGTCGCCAACCTGCTCGCGGCATACGAGCGCGAACGCGAGGGTAGCGAGTCCTTCCGGTCGTTCGTCGCCGACCGCGACGAGGACGACCTCGCAGGCCTCGCCGAGCCCGAGGAGACGAGCTACGAGGATCCCTATCTCGCGAACACGAAGATGACGTGGTACCCCTACGCCGAGGACGACGCGATGAACGCCTCGCCCGCACCGACGGGCCCGAACGACGACCCCCTCGCGACCGACGATTGAGATGGCGGATCGTATCCTGAAGGCCAACGCCTTCACGACGTTCGATCTCCTGGAAGGGAGCGTCGAGGGTCACGGCTTCGCCGAGGCAGCGCCTGCCGTGCTCAACGTTCGGACCGCCCGGCGCGATCCAGACGAGGTCACGCTCGAACTCGAACTCGACAACGTCGACCTCGATTCGGTGCCGCCACACGCCGACCGCGTGACGCTCTCGCCCGCCGAGGCCCGGACCCTCGCGACCGAACTCCGCGAGGCAGCAGACCGCATCGATGGCGCTGGCGACGGCGGTGAGAACCTATGACTGATCAGGCGCTGATCGTCGCGGCCCACGGCTCCCATCGCAACCCTGACTCCGCGACCCCGACGCTCGAACACGCAGACGCTATCCGCGAACGCGGCTGCTTCGACCAGGTTCGGACGGCGTTCTGGAAGGAGGCACCGAGTTTCCGGTCGGTCGTTCGGACGGTCGACACCGAGCGGGCCTACGTCGTCCCCCTGTTCGTGAGCGAGGGCTACTTCGTCGATCAGGTGCTTCCGCGGGAGTTCGGCCTCGGGGCCGAGGACGTCGCGGGCGAACCGACCGAACCCGAACTGGTTTACACCGACCCCGTCGGCACGCATCCGGCGATGACCGACGTGATCGCGGCGCGGGCCCGCCGCCAACTGGACGACGTGCCCGAGTCGGACGCCGCGCTCGCGGTCGTCGGCCACGGGACCGAGCGCAATCCCGACAGCGCCCAGGCCGTCTACGATCACGTCGATGCGCTGGAAGCGCGGACGGATTTCGCGGCGGTCGGCGCGCTGTTCATGGACGAGGCGCCGTACGTTTCGGCCGTCCTCGACCGCTTCGACGCCGACGATATCGCCGTCGTCCCGCTGTTCGTCGCCGACGGCTTTCACACCCGCGACGAGATCCCCGAACTCCTGGGACTCACCGACGACCCGCAATCGGGGTATCCCGTCCCCGGCGAGGTCGACGGCCGGCGCATCTGGTACGCCTCAGCCGTCGGTACCGACCCGCTCGTGCCCGAGGTGATCCTCGAACGGGCCGAAGAGGCCGGTGCCGACCTGGACCGCGATGCCGAGGCGGCACCGGTCCGGCCCGACGCCGCCGAGGCCTTCCTGTCGTGGCTCGATACGGGCCTCTCCGAGGGCGACAGTCAGGAGTGGGGCGACCTCCTCGTGACCGTCGACGGCGACGCCTACGAACTGCGCCACTGCGCCGACCGCGACGCCGGACGGGCAGCGCTAACCGAACGCGACCCCCGGACGCTCCGGCGATTCGTCCGCAGCGACGACGGCGGCCGCTTTCGGCCGTTTGCCGGCGAGCTATCGCTCCCCACGGGGTGGGTGCTGCCGGATCTGCGTTCGAGGGAGCTTCTCGGAGCACTCGCGGCGGTGTATCCCGGCGTGGTCGAGACCTGGGCCGACGATCCCGACCCCGTCTCCTTCCGAGAGGTGGCAGCGCGCCAGACGGGAATCTACGCCGGCGTTGCCGACCTCTCCGGTGCGGAACTCCACGACCTCACGACTGCGGTGTGTGGCAACTGCGTCAAGCGCCGCGAGTGGGACGAGCGCGCGAACGGGGACCGGCTGCCCGACCGCAGCGAGACCGGCGATCCAGCAGGCGACGGCGAGACCGAACTCCCCTGTCGCGAACCGTGTTCGTTCCTCGTCGCCGCAGCGCGGGAGATCCTGGGGGCCGACCACGCAGACGAACAGCTATCCGAGCACCCCGACGCCGACGTGCCCCCTGGTGACCTGACCGACCCGGACAACCGCTACCGGGTCCGCTACTGGCGGGCACGCGGCACTCACTCTACTCCATACTGATGGCTACGACAACGAACGGAACGGTCTATCTCGTCGGCGCCGGCCCGGGCGATCCCGAACTCCTGACGGTCCGAGCCCGCCGCCTGCTCGACGAGGCCGACGTCGTCCTCCACGATTCGCTGGTGGGCGACGGCGTCGTCGCATCGATCCCCGACCACGTGCGCGTCGAGCACGTCGGCAAGCGCGCCGACGGCGAG
>Ga0207851_100569_pt1 | contig 17256 bp, 19 predicted proteins | sample A23E3SouthBayCA_FD_187747 | JGI IMG/M metagenome (GOLD analysis project Ga0207851, IMG submission 187747) | Aerobic enrichment media microbial communities from Eden Landing Ponds, California, USA - A23 E3 (SPAdes) | ecosystem: Environmental > Aquatic > Marine > Unclassified | place: Emeryville... | reverse complement strand
CTTCCCGGCGAGGTCGATGAGGAGCACCTCGTGACCCTGTTCGCTGAGTGCGACGCCGAGGTGGGCCGTTGTGGTTGTCTTCCCAGTGCCGCCTTTGTCAAGGAATGCGGCGGCGCGTAGTGTCTCTGTCATGTGGCTATAGTAGTTCCTATAGGATACTCTGTAGGCATAAATCTACGTCAGACACCTGTTGAAAATGGGATATAGCAAACCCTATAGGATTCCCTATAGGGAAAGGTTTCGTATGACTGGCGGTCTGAGGTCACCGCCACAGACCTGGCTGACATCTTCGATGAATCCCTATCGGGACTCGCCGAACTGGCGACCTAGAAGAGTATCACTACTCTGGTGCAACGACGTCTTCACACGTCGGACATTCCGCCCAGATGCCTTCTGTTCCATCGTCTCGCTCGTATTCAACCAGAATCCATGCAGTCGTGATGCGCTCGTCGCAGTTCGGGCAGCGACCGAGACGTTGCGTGTCATCAGGCATGGAACGGGGATGGAAGGAGCGTGTGACGGTGTTTCTTCCATCTAAGACTCAACTGGCGCCGAGGATAAGTGTTTGCCAGATTTCAGAATGAACGTATATACTGGAACTCTACGTCACACTGCATCTCTCGGGTGCTGGCGCTGCTGTCACCAGTGAGGAACAGCGCCTCTCAGGACCGGTATCGTTAGTTGTCTAAACAATCAGCACACCGGCCAGCGCTTGGAAACGATGGTTCTCCACACTCTATGCACGCATCAACTGCGGCGTGGCTCTCTGAACCCGACTCAAGGTACTGTTTGACCGTTTTCCACATCCGCTGAATTATATCTAGAATACCGTTCTCAAGGCGTATAAACCCACTATTCGAGGAGCTTGTCGATAGTGCTATGGAAGACTATGTACCACACCTGCTCCTGTGAGCCCAGTTCTGGGATAGTCGGTTGCTGGTGACTGTGTGTCGCTGTCGTGGCTCTCGCGATGGTTGCATCTCCCAGAACCGGTGGGTCATTCTGGCAGGGTCAGCTCAGTAGCCAGAACACGACGACTACGATGGTCCCGAAAGCGAGAATCGGAAGCAGGTAGTGACGGACTAGGGCAACTGGCGTAAGAAGGGCCGCCCGAAATATATGATAAACACGCCGAGCTGTCGCCGTGAATCCAGATCTACCTGCCTCGTTGTGGACCGGCAGTGAATCGTGCTGACTAGCCTTGACCAAGTCATCGCCGGTTATGTCAGGGCTGGACTCGAACTCGGGATCAGGAGTTGGTTCGTAGGTTTGGGTTTCTGAAGACTCATACTTCCGGTGCGGTTCTCGATGACTGGCCAATACAGTCTGTGAAGGGCAAGGAACCGGCCCAATTGGGGGGACTACACTTCTATTGGGTTGTCAGAGGCTACCTTACCCATGTACCGCTACTCGCGCTACTGCATGAACCCCTACTGTCACCCAGATAGTAACAGCGACGCCATTCAAATGATGAGACGAGAATCAGTATGCACTTGGACCAGCCACAGCACTCAGCTGCCCACACGATCAACTGACCACCCGTATACTGAAGCGGTTGGTACAGAAGACTCACCAACTGGCCCAGATTTCAGCGTCGGGAGCTCTTACCGAGGCTGCGTACGATCTATATAAAAATCTCTCTCCTCATTCTCAATGCTGATTTTGTTGTTTCCGGTAGCTGGGTGTCTGTTAGTTCTCTCTAATTCGGTACCACAAGGACCGCTCCGGGCATTTCACTTAGTCAGAGGCTGAACAAAATAGACACCCAAAAGCGGCCCAAACGTCCATATAGGTTGGTATTCGATATTACGAGATACAAGCATGTGTGGATTTAGTGGGGTCACAACAGGAGATCATCATCAGTATCGCGAGGCCCTTCTCGAACTCACGACAGATGAAGATATCATCTCTGGAAATATAGACACTAGTATTCAGACCATCACTGAGATCGCCGCCGCCGTCCTGAATGTTCCCCGAGTTAATATTTGGCTCTTCAACGAAGATAGGACCCACCTCCGCTGTATTGACCAGTTTGACAGTCGGACAGAGACCCATTCAAATGGCCAGGAGTTATCCGTCTCCGTATGTCCAGCGTACATCAACGCGCTTCAATCATCCCGAATCCTCGATGTCACGGATGTATATTCTGATTCTCGTACTGCAGAACTCTACGAACAGTATTTCGAGTCACATGATATCGGCGCCCTCCTTGACGCCACGATTCGATCGGAAGGGAATGTCATTGGCGTCATCTGTCACGAACACATTGGCGGGCCACGACAGTGGACTGACCAGGAAATCCAGTTTGCTGGCGACATTGCCGACGTAATTCATCGGACCTTCCGAAACTGGGAGAGCCGTCACCAACGACAGCAGCTCCAATTCAGACAATCGCTACTTAATTCCCAACACGAAACCGTTCCGTATGGCGTTGTAGTAATTAGCAACAACGGCGAAGTCCTGTCGTACAATGACCGGTTTCGAAACTTCTGGGGGTTGTCTGACAACGCACTTGAGCGAGAAATCACCGAATCCCTTTTCGAGCAGATACTGCCTCAGCTGGCGTCACCGGAGGCGTTAGTTGACCGCATTGACCAGTTCCAGACCCATCCACACGAGGTTGACGATGGGGAACTCACTTTGTCTGATGGGCGGGTTGTAGAGTGGTATTCTGCGCCGGTTGTTGCTGACGATGATGAGTACTTTGGCCGCCTCTGGATGACTCGCGACATCACAGAGCGAAAAGAACGCCAACGGGAACTCGAACGCAAAAACCGGGCTATCGAAACGGCCCCGATTGGGATCACACTCTCCGACCCAGCACAACCGGACAATCCAGTTACCTACGTTAACAAGCGGTTCACAGACCTCACTGGGTATGCTGAAACAGACGTACTGGGACGGAACTGTCGGTTTCTACAAGGGGAGCAGACAGCGCCGGAACCAGTTGCAGAAATACGAGCAGCCATTGACGCGGAGCGACCAGTAACAGCTGAGTTACAAAACTATCGCAAGGATGGGACACCGTTCTGGAACCGCGTCACGATTGCACCAGTGTATGACGACGATGGAGCGTTGTCGAATTACGTTGGTTTTCAGCAGGACGTCACTGACCGGAAAGAAGCGACACGGCAGCTTCGCGTGTTGCATCGTGTGTTACGGCATAATCTCTCGAATCGGCTGACAGTGATTCGAGGCTATGTCGATTCGTTAGTGGAGTCGCTGGCCGATGATGTCCCAGACGCTGTCGAGGGCATTCAGAACGAGATCGACCAACTGGAGGCGGTAATCAAGAAACACCGGAAGATCGTCGGTTTGCTGGATGAAGCACCAGAGCCCCGGACGTATACAGTTGATGAGATAGTGATACCTGCTGTTAGCACTGTTACGAGTGATTACCCCAACGCAGATATCCGGACTAAACCCTGTGAGGAACAGGTTGAGGCAATCCCAGTAATCGATATTGCAATCGAAGAGTTGCTTCTGAATGCGATAGTCCATACTGATACCCAGCCAGCGAGGATACAGATTACAAGTGAGGTACACAATGGATTTGTCGAGATTAGTCTCGCGGATAACGGACCTGGACTACCAGCCGAGGAGATCGCAATTCTCCTCGGAACGCAAGACGTAGAGCCGTTGAAACACGGGAAAGGGTTAGGATTGTGGCTTGTCTATTTAATCGTCTTTTTGTCCGGCGGGATGATCAACGTCGAGGACGCGGAAGGCCAAGGGACTGTTATTTGTATTAAATTACCACGGGTAGAGGCGTCTTCATCAGCGCTTGACTAACTGAATCGTTGAATCTGCTCGGTCGCTTCTGCTACCACTGGCTGCTCAGCGGATCCCCAACACATCTCTTTTGAGGATCGCACTGGTGAGATGGCCTGTTGCATTAGCTTACGAGTACATGTCGTATACGAATGTTTATTCACCAACTTTTAACAGGCAGGGAAATATCGCTTCAGTCGGATATGACAAAAGCGCTCAAAGCAAGCGGCTTCCTCGGACTTGCAACGATGATGGTAGTTGGACTGTACCAGTTCATTCTGCTCTCAGGTGGCACCGGTGTTCCAAGTTGGATGATCGGCGGGCACGCCCACCTTGGAGTGATTTCAATTCTCGCAATTGTCATGGGGTTTGCTGTGCCCGCTATTGGCGTCACAGGGCAACTCCGCACCGCTGTTACAGTCCTGTTCATTGCCGGACAGTGGGGGATTCCCGGTGTCGTCTGGGTCGGTGAAGGCGCTGGGCTTACCTTTCTGATGCCAACAGCATTTCTCTGGGGCCTCGCGTTGATTGCCTCCATGCTGATCATGCTCTACAAAACGCTCACCCAGGATCCAGCAACGCCAGGTGGTGGTGTGTCTCCGGCTTCTCTGGCTGACGACTGAATCATCACAGAGGGTGTGCGTTCACCACGACGGCTCTGTGTCGTTCAGATAGTTCCTGGAATTCCCTGCTTAGTGTGCATACACACTGATTACTTGGTTCTGAGCGGACCAAGTGAGAAATTCACGCTGGTGCTCAGATCCGCCGTATCGTCATCCCAACTTCCCGTCCGATCACGCGCTACTGACAGCCGGTCCAGACGATCTCAATGCGCTCGTAGCGGTGCTGCCCGCTCCATCACCTAACAATCCAATGGTAGGCCCCGAGTGAACGTGTGCGAGGTCGCTACGGCCGCGGCCCGCACGATTTAGTCCCGATAGCCACCCACATGCCAATTCCGACACAACAAGCTGCGACAAAGCGATTTATCCGTGATTTACTCGCGTTTATTCGGCGAAAATCGACCCCAAATCGGGCTCATGGCTTGTCCCCCTTATCATCGCCCACCCGATACGTCGAGTTGCAATGTTCGAAGCAGACCCGCTAACGATGGTCCAGTTCGCAAACGAGACGGCGCAGATGGCGATGCAGGCAGGCCCGCCGACAGACCTTCCCACACAGGTCCCGGACTTCGTCGGGAACATCCTGGCTGAGGTCAGCTCCGCGGCCGGCGGTGAGTCTGGTGGCCTCGGTGAGTCAATCAGCGGCATGACTCCTGGTGGTAGTGAGGCCGAGGCCGCAGAGAACGCGACGTCGGCCGCGAACGGGGCCGCGGACAATGCTCCTGGTCGATAAACGCGTAGTGGTTCCAGTAGGAGGGCCTGATCGAGCTAGTAGCGGAATGACATTCCGGCGCTGAACGCTTCTTTTGCCGTCTCAGATTGGGTGTAGCCGCCGTTTCAGCGTATGGTTGACTGATGAGGAAATCGAGATCGTTGGGGAGTGAGCGGTTCGGTGGTTCGTGGCTAACCCACACAAGGGGGGTACTTTAGTGTAATTTGTTGGTTAGCACTGTAGAGTGGTTTTCGGGCTGGTCAGCGCAATGGGGGTATCGACCAAAACCGGGACGAGAAAAGGTTCTTGGCACCGCCATTAGATTTTTCGACAAATTCTTAGATCCAAAGAATCCCCAAACAAATATATCATCAATTCTCAAATATTTGGGTATGAGTACCAAACAGACTCTACAGTCAGAGATGCTCGGGCGCAGCGTCACGTTCGATTACTCGGAGACGTGGGTCGGCTACTCCCTGTTCTTCATGCGCATCGTGATGGGCTGGACGCTGTTCCAGGGCGGAATCACGAAACTCATCACGTATCTCGACGGCGACCCCGCGAACAACTGGACTGCGGCAGGCTTCTTGCAGAACGCGGTGCCGGCTGGGAACCCGTTTGCGGGCTTTTTCGCCTCGATGGCGGGGATGCCGATCATCGACTGGTTGAATATGCTCGGACTGACCTTGACGGGTCTTGCCCTCTTGCTGGGCGCGTTCGTCCGGTTCAGCGCGTTCTGGGGCGCAGTGATGATGCTGTTCTACTGGCTCGCCGCGTTACAGGGCGGGCTGATGGCCGGCCTCCCAGTTGCCCACGGCTGGGTCGTTGACGACCACATGGTGTATGCTGTATTGCTGTTCGGATTGGGTGCGTTCGGCTCGGGCCGCATCCTAGGCCTGGACAGCTATATTGAAGATCTGTCGTTCGTACAGAACAACAAGTGGCTCAAACTCCTGCTGGGCTGACCTGGGAGTCCTGAGCCATTCGCAAACAAAAAGCGGTTTTAGTACCCGTTTCGCTTTTTGTACCGCTTGGAGAGTGATGCTTCGCACCGCGAGCGTAGCCACTACAGATACGGCATCGAGTAGTTTGGAAAGGTATTACAGGTGCTGGCCATATCAGAGGTCGGCTTGTCGACGGTTCGAACTTGATCTTTCGCTTGGGACCACGGACGGGTTGGTAGACGAAACCCTTCGCGTCGACGACGGACTGCCTGTTCATGCTTCCACAGCTCGAACGAGGTCGTCAACGAGGAAACCGAGAGCGTTGCTGATGCAGTCGGAACATGAGTGGTTCGGCGGGGCAGGGCTAACCAACAGCGACCATTATCGTTCCAGTTGTTGGTTAGCCCCGCTGAATAACCGTCCAATTCGGCTTTTAATCGAGAGAAGACGGACCGTCTCCAGACGATATGCTGATCGTTAGATAAGATGATCCACGGACTCGCCATCCCGAGCTAATTCGGATTGCTCTGGCGATGTGTCTGGCGCACGGTCAGAGAACGACTCCGGTGAGACGTCCTGTTGCATCGCTTTGAGTTTCGAGCGGAGTTGGCCGCTGGTCGACCGCACGAGTTCGTCGTCAGGCCAGGAATGGACCTGCAGGCCGTCGAAACGGGTGGCTACCTGCTGGACCGTGTTCAGTTGGTCGAGGGCGTACTCGACCCAGTACTGGTGACTGTCCTGCATCTGCTGGAGTCCTCAACAACGTCGTCGTAGCCGGCTTGCTGGGCGGCATCGAGACACTGCTGGAAGTTCGCGCCGCGTGGGTTGATTGGCTCGTGGAAGACGATAAAACTAGTACGTATTGCCGCTCTAGCCCAGGTTACTGTGGCCTGGCCGTCAGTATACACGCATGAAAGTGGAAGTGAATAGCTGACTGTATGAGTGAATCGTAAACCAAGTCATGGGTTGCAGTTGACCACCTGTCAATGAGACGAGCTTTTACTTAGCCATCACTTGAATTGACATATCATGCGCCGTAGGACATACCTCAGTGTGGTTGGAGCATCGCTAATAGCTGGCTGTTCAAGCGACGGTGATGGTGGTGAGACTGGGGGTAGTGGCGACGGCGGCGCAGATACCGAAACGAAGTCAACAGTTACTGATCGCGCAGATACAGACAGTGGCAGTAGGGCTCAGGCCACAGAGGACGCGACACTGGAGCTTGTGGAAATGGATTTCCCCGATGAAGTCGCTCTGGAAGAGGTGTACACGCCAGAAATCACGGTACGAAACACTGGTGATGTGGCCGGGACGCTGGAAGCACCAATGTATTCGCGCATCGCAGATACAGAGTGGGAACAAACAGGAACATGGACGTTTGAGAACGTGGGGCCGGGTGCGGAGCAGACCGAGCAAGGCGCGGATGGATGGCATCACAATTACCTGTATGAATACGGCTATTCACTCGGCGATTTCGACACCACTGTTAGTGTCGAAACGACACCATTCCGAACCACTGTCGGCGAGACCTATCCCGCGCCGAATGGTGTCGAGGTCACGGTCACCGAAATCAGACTAACAGCCAGATATCAGTACGAGGACTACGATGGCGACACTGTGGCGAAGGAAGCACCTGATGGAAGCCAATGGGCTTTGGTTACTCTCCGAGCCGAAAACACGGGTGATGGTGGTGCCGATCTTCCAAGCACATTCGATGTGAATATAATCGCTGGCCAATCGCAGTACGAAGAGGCCTATATTGACAAGGATGAAAATCAGTACGACGGTGGTGAAGTACAACCGGGAATCGTGCGCGAGGGTTGGATCGCCTACGAACTTCCCGACGACATAGCCACTGGAGATGTCGAAGTGGTCTGGACCGGACTCCCCAACGGTGGAGAAATTACCGCAATCTGGTCTCCAAATTAGTTGTCTTCGCCGCCGCCGTCGGTCGCCACCGTCTCACAGCCGAGCCGATCCAGCGGCCCCACTCTCTCCGATGGGGGCCTCACCCAACCCCCAGAGGACTCAGCTGATTCCATCCTCCAGCAAACCGCCGAACAAAAACCGAATCTACGGGTCGGCGAAGCCAGCGTGACCCATGAGTCCGACAGCACAGTTGAGATCCAACTCACAGCACGGTACAAACCCGACGACGAGGATGCTTACGAGACAGACCAATGGGGCTATATGGAGACTGAACCCCTGCCGGCGCTGCGGATTACTGACCTCACCGAAACGGAGGGTGACCTGATCGAGGCGTTTGTGCCGGTCGCCGTCGACGAAGCCGGTGGCTTCGCTGGCTTCCGTGAAACGGCGACGAAGACGAACTCGCTGGTAGATCGGCTGCGGAAGCTGACGTTGCCTGCCGTCGACGACGTTCGCGATGGACTGGTGAGTTACATGGAGACGGTGGAGCGAGCTGACGAATTGGAATTGAAGATCGAGCGGACCGACGAGCTGATCGATGAGATTGTATACGAGCTGTATGGGCTGACCGACGAGGAAATCGAGATTGTTGAGGAAGCTGTTGGGGAGTGATTCGCTCGCCGGGAAGCAAATTACAAGCACTGTGTGATACGGCCCAATCGTCGATGCTCACCTGGATACTGTATTTTACCGAGACTTGGTAACTCTCAGACGAAAACTATCAACTATTCGTGAACAAACTTATTGTCAATTTAGATTCCATGTCTGAAGTAGAACCGCAGGATAGAATCCGGTCGGACCAAAATCAACTTCCACGGAGTACTATTGAGCATGGACCTCTCCCCATCCGATTTTGAGGACAAAACCACGCGGGAAGTCCTTCATGAACTCATCCAGTATGTCGTCACAACGGATGAAGAGATGCAGGAAAAGACGACACGGAGTGGGAGCCGGACTGATCTAAATATCTATTTGTGCGACAAGCAGGGCTTTGAGATCGGCGAGTTGGATAGCTGGATTACAAGACTTGCTGAGGAAGACAGTGTCACAAGCTATGCTGAGAGCTACGTGGCTGACCACACGTTCTCTGAATCCGTTGCCGATAACGATATCTCACTCGTTACCATCAAAACACCGGCCAAGAACCGCACTGATGAGTTCGTATTTGTAACCAACGACGGCTACCTGTGGGTGCTTACGACTGTCCACAGTGATTGGCGAAAGAAAACAATCGAGAACCTACTCGGGTACCTACCGTGCGTAGAGCGGCTCTATCTCTCAGCCGATAACTTAGAAGAACTGACCGATGGAATTCAGGACTCTCGTGTCTCTGGATTCACCGCAAAGTACCACGCACCGAATCGGGAGCGAGATGCGACTTTGATGTTCTCTGGTGCCGAGGAAGACGACCTCGAAAAAGCTGAGGAAACCTTCGATGCGAAGCCCACCCGTATCGAATTCGACCAGACCAACTCACCGTCAACGGCGATCCAGGGATCTAATACCAGCAAAGGGCGGTTGACGATGCGGTCTGTACGCCGAGGTTCCGAGGCAAAGGCAGTCAATACACTCCTTGGCCTCACAGAGGGGTATCAGGAACTTGACCGTCAGAACTTCGAAGTTGAGCACTCACCACAGCGCCGGGAGCTGGATAACGGCTTCACTATTGACGGCTTTACTGCGGTCGAATTGACCGATCCAGATCGGTCTTCGGCGACGAATGAAGAACTCATCAGTGACCTCGAAGAGAATGTATTGAACGGTAATCAGTACCGGTACGGGATACGTGACAGTGGCCGGAAGATCCGAGTCTACGATACTGACCATCAGGAAACGTTCGACATAGCGCTGGAGCCGCCGAACCTGATCCTCTATGCACGTGAAACGACGACAGCTCTCTCATTCCGGAGCTTTGTACGCGATGTGTACGACGAGTTGGACTCGACATATTCACTGAGCAAGTCGGATAATCCGGTGGCAATTCAATAGATATGGATGAGGTGACGGAGGGGATACGACAGCGGCGAGAAGTAAACGCGTACAATCTGTTTTATTCCGCTGTCACTGCCCGTGCGACGCCGTCACTCTATAACCATGGGGTTCGGATTCCGATGCTGTTCCCTGAAATCGAAGATCGGACTTCGGATATAACGGCAGAACCAGATTTTGTACTTTACGACGGTGAAACATGCGTTCTCGCCGAAATTAAAAGCGGCCACAATATCGAAGGACGCCACATCAAGCAGATGCGAGAGTGTGCCGGTGTCGATATCGAGACTGCTGAGGCAGCACTCAAAGACGCGCAGGTACAGGACCGCATGGGGTACACTGGAACGGTGACAGCCGTCGAGCCGGCTATTGTCTACCAGGATTTGGATGAGGTGTATATTGAGGAAGCAGCAACTGAATCGACTCAGTTTCGGGATAGGCTAGAAGAGCTGACAAGCTATGCTGTGTTGATGACACAGGACTACGGCGACCAGCTCCGGCCGCTGAGGGGAGAGTTCAACAAGTCGGGGAACCTGCAGTCACTACTTCGGCGAGGGATTCAGTTGCCACAGAACCCGCCAGATCAGATTATGCTCACTGAGGGGATGGAACACGAGATCCTTGCGATTGCCATTGCCGATGTGTGGGGTGAGAAAGCACTAGATTACGCTGACGGACTCGAAGTGAGTCGGACTGAGGTGCGAGATTACTTTTCGCCGCAGCATAATGTGAGGCTCACGGATCTCGATTTGGTATTTGACTTTCTCGTCGAAATCGGTGCTTGCGAGCAAGTTGAGAATCACGCCTACCGATTCACTCGGGATCGGTTTGATGCAGTGCTTGACGTGGAGCCACAGGTGCTCTCAGAGCCAGTAGAAGACTATCTGCATGGGACCGAGCAGATGTCGTTGACGGATGATTTCGAGAACGAGTAGGACTGGATGGCGGAAATAACAACATATCTTAATTCATGTCCTGATATCTTGATTGCGGAGATGGTGACATTATTGTCAAACGATCACAAGTAGACATATGTAACGACCTGCAAGTCCGATTATTCTTCACCGACTGAGGCCGAGCGAACTCACGACAACGTTCTTGATGGCTCCCTGTCAGTAATAGATATGGAATCGTTTCAGAATGACGGCGACTGGTGGATTCCCGAGACCAGTCAACAAGTCAGTGGAAGAGTGCACTTTTCACCGACTGAGGGTGTCGAACTCAAGCTGAATGGCCAACTACCAACCGAGAATAATGAATCCGAACAATCCCCTGCATCAAACCTAAACCGTCAAATTCCGCGTATCTACGGCAATCTCGGCCGAGATGGGCGTGTGACCGTTACAGGTGCTGTCCGGACTTCTGCTAATCTGCTTGGTGCGTCAGGAGTTACAGGTGAAGACTACGTTGCGAACCAATTAGTGATGGGCGCGCATCTACCTGTGGAGTCCACTTTCGAGCGAATGTCGTTTACTGTCGACGAAATCCCAGCGTGGTCTAACGCTTCGACTATCAGACCAATCATCGACACAGAGTCCGTTGAGGAAGCGATTGAAACGGACAACTTAGAATCAGTGTATGTAGCCACCGAACCGGTCGAATATACTGCCGAGTTCGAGGACTTTCAAATCGAGATTTTCAATGGGACCACTGTCTCAAGCGAGATGCATTCGACAGAGTTGGAAACCGTTGGCGTCCTGAATATCATTCCGGAGGACGAAGCGACGCTCAGTCGGCTATTCGACCTCGGCATTCACGCAGTCGAGTATCTTTCACTTGCAGTCGGGACTGGTGTGTATCCTGACGAACTACACGTCTACACCGATTCTACAGATCGATCGCTCGATGTGTTTCGACTACTACCGGATTACACTGGGGACAGGGCGTCCTCAACGGTGGACTATCTCTTTCGGCCTGAGCACGTTGAGTTTGGTTCGTCTTTGTCACAATGGATCGAGCACCGACGCCAAGCTCCAGAGGTAAATGAGAACTACCGTCTGTTGTTGCATCGTTCCAATCTATCTCCCCGACTCCGATTCCTGACAGTTGTGATTGCTCTTGAGGCCTATTATGACGCTAAATACCCGTCGTCAACGCTGGTTCCTAAAGATCGCTTCGACGAAATCCAGAGTGATGTGATGGACGTAGTTCCCGACGAGTCTGATCTCCAAGGCCAGCTTTATGGCTTGTTCAAACACGTCGTGAACACTCCCTCGGTGAAAAACAAACTGGAGGAACTGATGCGGTCGGAAGAAACACTTATCGGCGAGTTTTTCGATATATCGGATCTCGCGTCGGAGGCCCGAGACCACCGGAACGATGTCGCACATGGGTCTATCGAGACATCGCCACAGCACTTCCAACAACTCACGCTGCAATTACAATTCGTCTTGGAGGCGCTCCTTGGGCGAGAGATTGGGGTCTCACAGGAGGTCTTAATGACTACGTTGGCAAACCGCCACCAGGGCTTGCTCAGAGAGATGGGTCACATAGATCTGTCCTAACTGTAGACGTGGTTCCGATAAGCTATGCTACAGCAGCGTACTTTGTGCAGTGAATTTCTGGAGGAGGCGTCACGAATGTACCTACACCATTAGTAAGGTATAGGGCAGCAGCATTCACTCCATCCCAGACACTAATTTGATAATGGCAGGGCTCTCCGGGGTCTGGCGTATGGGCTGCAGCAAGTCCGGTTGTTCCACCTGTAAGTGCAAGGATCACCATCAGTGATACCAAAATCCGAAGTACCTTTGACATGGCAGATACTGCTACCTGATTGGATAATAAAATACAAAGAGATTGTTTAGACGTTTAAGTACATATTTACTTGAAAAATAAGGCAAATTAGTTCCAGTAGTTGGAAACTTGTCTTACACCGTCGCTGCCACGTGCTGATACTCGGCTTGAGACGGCGTCGGCTGCAGTGTCAACCCGGCCAGCGCTAACTCTCGCAACACCTCTGGCGGCACACCCTCACAGTCCCGAAACACGGCATCGAGCGTCCACTCACCGTACTGACTCGCGCTCGGCGCAAGCACATCAACCGACTCAGTAGCCACCTCGTCTCGAATCGCCCGCGCGGCTCGACGAACCCGCCGCCGTTCTTCCACAGTGCAGCTCACGCTTCAACACCTCGGACGAGATCGCCGACCAGCGACCCGCCGACGTCCCACCCGCGCTTGCCGCGAGTATATCGATATAATTTCGATAGTATTCTGCGATTTATATCAGGGACTAGATTTATGAAAATGTGGGTGACACACCCTCGTGGATAGAAAGAATGGATTGTGACTGGGACCCAGATGACGAAAACGTAGGCGATGGATGGATCTCAGATAAACGAGAAATTGCCGCCCTCATTGAAGATTGGATTTCGTCAGGCGAACTCTCGGATGAGGTAGCGGACAAGGCGAAGGAACAATACGATTCTGGCCGCCCCCACGATGCACTCGAAACAATCCTCAAATCACGTGACTGAGTGTGGACTTCAACAGAGGCCGGGCTCCACTCGATATCGCTGTGAACTGTACTGAGCGGCGTGTCGGCGCATCATCTGCTCTGCACCAGTTCGGTTTGGAATCAGTGCGGAGGCACCCTGTAATTTTACTGCAGGATATCTGAATACCATCCATGGAAGTGGAAAAAACAGGCTACAAGAGGCGATTAAACAGATTCAGCTTGTCAAGCAGGAAGTGGACCAATCCGACGGTTCTCAAGAGCTTGACCAGAGTCTTGAATCACTGCAAAAGGCGTTGGCGGCATTCGATGACGATTGCCATCCTCCCCAGTAGTCCCAAAGGGTAGAGAACGCGTTGCGGCATCATACTGGCGTCCAATCTCACTCAACAACAGCTGGTAATTCTGAGAGGTGCTAACCAACACTCAGAAATAAATATCGGCTAGCGTTGGTTAGTCGCAGCGATGTCATAGCTCGGTGATCCCGGTATCATCGGTCAGTACAGATGATTTATCACCCATGCTAAGGAATAGCACATATGGTGGTCTCCACAATTGGTTGGGGCCTCGGGAGCGACTGAGACCATCGCTCCCAGCAATTTCTAATAGCACACCGGTGGCTTGTCAGTACAGGGAACCCAGATATTTTCAGGTTTGGACTTGGAATATCAAGTATATAAATGACAAACAGACTGAAAGAAGCGATAAAACAGATTCGAATTGTCAAGGAAGAAGTAGACGACCCCGAAGTGTCTGGGGAGTTGGAGCGGGCACTGGAAGCGCTTGAAAACGCGGTAGAGTCACTTGAAGAAAACGAGTGATTCGTATCATCAGGTGGTTCTGACTGGATCGGCCATGTTCAATTCGCACGGTTACTGAGCGGTGGTTTCAGGGGGTACTTGAGCAACAAACGATGGTCAGAAAGCGGATTGGGAGTGGCTAACCAACAGTTGTGGCCAGTATTCCTCACTTGTTGGTTAGTGCTCCGCTGTTCTACACTGTCGCGGCAACGTGCTGATACTCGGCCCGCGACGGCGTCGGCTGCGGCGTCAACCCAGCTAGCGCCAACTTACGAAGCACCTCTAACCCCTCAGCGTCCCAAACACGGTATCGAGCGTCCAAGTCTCATATTGATTCGCACTCGGCGCAAGCACATCAACCGACTCAGTAGCCACCTCGTCTTGAACCACCCGTGCTGCCCGGCGCACTCGCTTCCACGGTACAGCTCATGCTTCCATCGCCTGATATAAACACAAGTTTGGGAAGTATTGAACCCAAAATTCTCATTCAGTTATATACAGAAACCAAATGAAACCGGCTGCAAATACGATTAGTGCAATTATTGCAAAGTAACTTGAATAAATCTGATACTTATTGGTAATTGGACCAGAGTAAGCGTTAGAAACGGTGCTTGCCACAGACACTGTCATAAGACCAAGAGTTGTCAGAGCAACCGCCCGGTTTGAGCTTAGTTGAAGAATATTCCTTTCGCTCTTGCGAAGTAGATTGTTGATAGCGAGAGCTGCGGCTGAAAGTCGAAGAGGGCAAGGGCACCGCGCCAGCGGTGCCCGATATGTTCCCACTACGCCGGTTCGTGTCGGAATCGGCTGCAGCGGACCTGCTCCAACAGGTTCGCTGGCGTGATGGCGTTGAGTGCCCCCGCTGCCGTTCTGACCTGACGGTCAGAAACGGCAGCTATCGGGTGTATCAACGGTATTTGTGTAAGAATTGCGGTCGGACGTTCAACGACAAGACCGACACGATTTTCGCTCACTCGAAGCTCTCGCTGAAAGAGTGGTACTTCACGATCTACGTATTCTTGCGGTTTAATACGAGTATTCGGCAGATTGAGGCGGAACTCGATCTTTCGTACAGGACGGTGAGACGGCGCGTCGAGCGCTTTGCCAGCGCGCTCGACGCGCCTTCGATCACGCTGTCAGGACCGGTCGAAATCGACGAAGTGTACGTCTCTGCGGGCCTCAAAGGCCGCGAGCGCGACCAGGAGTCGCGCTCGCGTGGCCTGTCCACGCGTGGACGAGGATCGTACGACGGAGACAAACCGCCGGTGTTCACGCTGGTCGATCGTGGCTCGGACGATCGGTACGTCGTGCCAGCGAAATCCGCCGACGAATCGACCATTCGACTCCTGCTTGCTGACCACGACGAGGAGTCGCTGACTGTCTATACAGATGGATTTCGAGCGTACGAACCGCTCGAAGAAGACGACGTATTCACCCGCAAATACGTTGTCCACGGCGACGGAGAATACGCTGACGGCGACATCCACGTCAACACGTGCGAGAGCCACGCGTCGCTGACACAACGGTGGCTCTCGCCCCACCGAGGAGTGTCAAAAGACAAGCTAACACCCTATCTCAGAGCCTTTCAGCTCCGCCGCGAACTCTACAGAAAACCAGGTGACGAAGCGCTCAAACATGCTCTCGACGCCGCCCTCTGAAAATCAACAACGTGTTTCACAAGAGCGTATTCCTTTTATCCTCCCGCCCTTCTTGTTGTTTTTGAAGAATCCTCTGATGAGCAACGTCAAACCCCTTTTCGGAAAGACCGAACGGCCCGACATTTCTTCCAATTTCTTCCATCTCGATTAGCCCCACATCGCTTAGATATCTAATGGCTTCACGAATTTCACCTGGATCAACGTCACAATCAAGTTTTTTCTGAATTGTTTCTATCTGCCGACTTTCAATATCCCATAAGTCACTCTTCGTGAGGTTATCACTATACCCAGCTTGCCTTTTAATATCAAGAGTCATACCATCTTTATGCATTACTTCAATTAGTCTTGCCCATAGTGGGTCTGACATAACATAGCACTGTAGTCGCCTGACTATTGAGTGCTGGCTATCCTGTATTTACCAAACAGTCCGGCAATGACAGGCGAAAATAGCAATGCCGTTTATGCATACCCACTGGGCGGGTATTTCTGGTGAGATGGTGAGAAACAACCGACGGTCAGAAAACAATCGGTTACCGGCTAACCAACAGTCGTCGGCACTGGGCAGCTATTGTTGGTTAGCGTCTACTCTCTATACTGTCGCCGCGACATGCTGATACTCGGCTTGTGACGGCGTGGGCTGGAGCGTCAATCCAGCGAGCGCCAGCTCCCGCAACACTTCGGGCGGAACTCCCTCACAGTCCCGGAGCACGGCATCAAGCGTCCATTCACCGTACTGACTCGCGCTCGGTGCGAGCACGTCGACGGACTCAGTAGCCACCTCATCCTGAATCGCCCGTGCCGCCCGCCGTACTCGCTTCCGTTCCTCCACAGTGCAGCTCACGCCCCAACACCTCGCACGAGATCGCCGACGAGCGACCCACCAACGTGCGGACCAACGTCCCAGCCACGCTCACTACGAGTATACTCACACCACTCTCCGAGCGTCTCGAATGGCGTCTCTGCCAGCATAACCTTCTCTGCCTCACCGTTAGCCTCGACAACAGCCACGGCGAACTCGTAGCTGTCCCAGTAATGCGCTGCACCGTCGCCGTCAACGCTCAAGAAGAGCGGTCGGCCTTGGGTGAGTAGTTTGCGTGCGGTACGTTCTTGTGGATTGGATTGCGTAGTTGCCATTGGTTCTCTACCGGAACCACGCGCCTCGGTGTTCTAGCACCGGGGCGATTTCGTGCAAAATCGACCAGCGGCGCGTGTGTTCCTATACTTAGCTTATGTTACGCCACCACCATAAATCCTTTCCATGCGGAAACTAACTTTGCAATGTAGCATGAGTACGGCACACGGGAATCAGAGAGTCACTGATCAAGAACTACTGGAAACGTTTGAGAAAATAGAGGGGCCATTCGTGACTGCTGG
>Ga0207851_100567_pt1 | contig 17305 bp, 20 predicted proteins | sample A23E3SouthBayCA_FD_187747 | JGI IMG/M metagenome (GOLD analysis project Ga0207851, IMG submission 187747) | Aerobic enrichment media microbial communities from Eden Landing Ponds, California, USA - A23 E3 (SPAdes) | ecosystem: Environmental > Aquatic > Marine > Unclassified | place: Emeryville... | reverse complement strand
CCGGCGTTCGGACGCGGGTAATCCCGTTTGCCTCCTCCACCCCGCGACCCCACGAGCGACGGGTGTTCGATGGTCCGCTGCTCACTTCCGTGCCTGGCGAGGTGCCATCGATTAACCACGTAGGCGCACCCCTGCAGGTGCGACCACGTGGACCGCCGTCCCCGTGGGACGAGGCTTCCACGTTGGCTCACGGGGTCCACGTCCGTCAGACCGGACGCCCCCGGTGTTCGGTCCCCGCTCAAGACCACAGTGCGGGCGAGGAGGGGGGCCTAGCCCCCCGACCTAGTCCATCTAAGAGTCCGCCGCCGCCCCATAAGGGCCTTTCGGATGCGCCCACAGATCGCTGGACGACGCGCCGGTAGGCAGACCGGCCTACAGCAGGTCAAGCGCCCGCGCGAACCACGTCCCTCCGAGCGGGATGAGTATGCCCGCGAGGACGACGCCCCATCGGTGGTATTCCATCAGCGTTGACTCAGTCAGCCCCAGCACGAGGCTCTCGGGGACGGTGACCGCCCAGAGGATACTGAGCGCGACGATGAACACACCCATCCCGATGCTCGCGCCCGCCGCGACACTCGGGTCCGACCGACCCTCGCGGCCGGCCGCCAGCACGATGATGCAGACGAGCGCGAATACGCCCGGCAGCAGCGGGGATAGCGCCCCCGAACTGTAGTACGCCCCCACAGCACTCGTCGTCTCGACGAGGCCGTACGGGACCGCGAGTGCAAGGAGATACAGAACGCAACCGACGATGCCGACAGTCGGAGCGAGCCGCAAGTCGTCCATATCGTCGCTGCGTCCGGCGGCGTCTTAACAGCGACGTTCGAGCGAAACGAGGAAATGTCGGCTCTCCGTATCCGTGGCCATGGGACTGGGTTCCACCGCGAAAAAGATACAGAAGGTCGCCGACATCGCCGAGGACCTCTACAAGAAGGTCAACGAGCTGAAGACACAGCTTGAGGACTTGCGGAGCACCGTCGACGAGACGAACACCCGCGTCGACGGGATGGAGCAGGAACTGGCCGAACAGCGCGCACTCATCGAAGCACTCGCCGAAGAACGAGGCGTCGACACGGAGGCGGTCGTGGCTGAGGTCGCCGCCGACACTGATTCCAACACAGCTGAAACGGTTTCGGAATAATCCCGTGACTGCGGTACCATCGCGCGGCGGAACCGGTTGGTTTAAACCATAACGTCATCATACCATTGTACGTAGGGCGCTTAGCTCAGCTTGGACAGAGTGCTTGGCTTCGGACCAAACCGTCGGGGGTTCAAATCCCTCAGCGCCCGTATCGGTTAATTCCGGCGAATTTTCGGCTTTGAATCCTTCTAACCCCAGATTCTGGATTTATAATCTCGGTTCCTTTCGTTCAACAATCGAACGGTTCTGAACTGGAGCGGTATCGTCTGGTGATTCGCCTACATCTGCACCGTTCGTCTCTGAAAAAATCAATCGGCAATTGAGGGGTCACCACCGCTTGTATCGGAAACTCACGGCATTCAGGAACCGCCTCGAACGCTGTCAAGTGCTCCGTGCTGAATATATAGAAGGAGTTCAACAGTCACGTCTGGTCCGACGACCACTGCCCGACGCGCCTGTGGCGTGTGAGCTGTCCCGGGTCCGGTCAAGTGGATAGCGGCTCTCTTTCTCGCTTTGGTCGCCGTCTCAGTGGAGCATATCAAGCAGGAAGATTGCGAGGAAGCCGACGAAGAAGAGCGTCGTCGACACCGGTGTCTCGGGAACTTTCCCGGCCTTCACCAGCAGTTCCTCGGTGACGAGGTACAGCAGGGCAGCGGAACCGAAGGCGAGGATAATCGCGATGGGGGCGCCGGTTACTCCGTCAAGTGCAAGCACGCCACCAGTTACGCCTGACGCGAGCAGCAGTCCGAAGACTGTCGGGACTGCGAGTTTCTTGACCACCCCTATATCTCGTGGGAGTGCGATGACGCCAGCAACACCGAGGAAGAGCACCTCGATGGCCAGCGCCACGGCGATGATGACGCCGGTGTCGGGATTGTCAAGGAAGGTTACCCCAATGAGGATTCCGTCAATGAGCATATCGATACTCACGGTGATGAGCAACCCCGCCGCGCCAGCAAACTGGCCGCCAATATCGCGCTTCTCGATGGTCTTACTCAGCCGGTGGATGCCCAACATCGTCGCAACCCCGATGGCGAACCCAAGCACTACGACTCGGGGTGCCCGGTCGTGAATGTTCGGGAGCAACTCAGCGGCAACGGCGGCGATCACAACTCCGGCCGCGAAGTGCTGAATGTTGCTTTCCATCTGAGGCCCCGGTGGATAGTAGATGGCGATTACGCCGCCCACCAAGGCGGCTACAACCGCGAGCGCGGTGTACGACAGCGCCTGAACCAGTACCATACGGTCCCTGCTGACCGAAGCGTCAAGAGTGTTTATCAGATACTGTTCACTGGTCCGGCAGTGGACGCGTCGCTGCTGGCTATGTGCTGTGTATTCAGCACGAGCCCACGAGAAAGTCTGGTTTCTCACATATAACGGGCATTCGACACCCTGGATTACGATGCCTCAAGCCCAACAAGGAAACCCGTCCACTAGTCGAGCGAGCGCCCTCAGCGCCCGTCGCGGATTTTCACCAGCCAAACTGCCCGACAGCGTTGGCCCGAAATTCTCTATGAACGCAATGTTGTTGCTTTCCTTCGCTCGTCAAGCGGTTGGGACAGGGCTTGTGCCTTCCGGTGATTTACCTCTAGTCACACTGTACGCCGCTAAGAAACTCAATCACTCAGCGGGTATCGAACGAGTTAATCACGTCACCCGTGGAGTACGTCTCGACCAGGTTCTGTTCCTCGAAGTCGGCATCATCGCTCCAGATAGCTGCATCGTTGGCAATCGCGCACGCCAGATAGAGAACGTCGTCGGGGTCGGTGTCACCGATTGCTTCGTCTGCGTGCTTGATAGCTGGGTGAAAGTCTCCGGCAGGAACGACTTCGATGTACTGGAACAGGAGATCGACGAACTGTGCCACGCGGTCCGGTTCCATCCCGGACTTCTCTGCGATCAGTTCTTTGTAGCTATCGATCTCGTCGTGGACGAATGCCGGTGTCAAGAGGTCCGGTTCGAGTGTGACGATGAGTTCTCGCGTTTTCGAATCAGCGATGAGGGCAGAGATGACGACGTTGGCGTCGATGACCAGTTTCATTCGTCGTGTCTACGCCGATTCTTCGTCGACGCGCTTCCGTCCACGCTCATTTATCTTGTCGGCGATCTCCTGTACGTCGGTCTCGGTGAGTTCGCTCTCACTGGTGAGTTCGTCCATCACTTCGAGCGCCTCGATTTTCTCTTCGATGGCCTGTCGTGTGACCTCGCTCCAGTTGATCTCGGGGTGTCTTTCCATGCGTTCTTTGAGGTCGTCGTCCACGTTGACAGTGATACTGGGCATACAGCAAGCTATGTGTTCACAGAATACTGTGTTTTTCGGTGAATCTTAGGACCACTGATTTTGGCCGCCTCAAGCCCAACAAGGAAACCCGTCCACCAGTCGAGCGAGCGCCCTCAGCGCCCGTGATTTTGCGAGGAACAGACGTGACAAATAAACAGCGCCGGCTGAAGGATTTGAACCACGCGAGACGAACACAGTGAGTCTCGCAATCGGGTGAAAACCCCTCAGCGCCCGTCTTCTCTGCGACAAGGGGAGGGTCAGATAGTGGCCCACAACGCGATTCTACGCGAACGGGGGCGGACATCTGATATAGTAACCGGTGAATTTGTATCGGAGATGCGCCCACTCATCGTTCATACTGTCCCGAGGTGACGAAGATCACGACCAGGGAACGGGAGTCGAGATACGGCACAACAGCCCCGTTCGAAACCACTTACAGTGAAAATGCGTCGACTGGGTGGTTCAGTCGTCGGCCGGCTCCACGACGCCGTCAATGCCGGTCATCTCCAGCCCGCCGCCGATAGTGCGGTTCGGGTACGGGATGTTGATGTCCTCCGCGTCGAACCGTTCCTTGACGGTCTTGACGTATTCGGCGCGCGTCTTGACGAAGTCGGCCCGGTTCGGGTCCTTTATCCAGATACGTGACTGGAGCCCGACCGAGGAGTCACCGAGTTCGACCAGCCGCACGGACGGTTCGGGGTCGTCCATAATCTCTGGGTGGTTCTGCGCTTCCTCAAGAATTATTTCGGTCGCCTTGTCGATGTCGTCGTCGTAGCCGATGCCGAACATGAACTTCAGTCGGAGTTGCTCCTTAGCGACGGGGTTCTTGATGACGCCGTCGGTCAGATTCGAGTTCGGCACGGTCAGCAGCTCGTTGTCGAAGGTCCGGACGCGAGAGACACGCAGGCTGATGTCCTCGACGACGCCGGAGTTGCCGTCCCACTCGATCCAGTCGCCGATCCGAAACGGCTTGTCGGTGTAAATAAACACGCCGGCGACGAAGTTCTTGATGACGTCCTGCATCGCGAAGCCGATGGCCAGCGTCGCCGCCGCGGCGATGGTCGCCAGCGACTGCAAAAAGTTCCCGTACTCGGCCATCCCAAAGGCGACGGAGATGGCAACGAACACGACACCGATGCTGACGACCTTCTTCAGCGGTCGCCGAGCGTGGGTATCGAGGTCCCGTGACTTGAGCGAGCGGTCGACGATCGGCAGCACAATCGCCTTCCCTATGATGTAGACGAGGACGAAGGCGACGACGAAAACGACTGCGGAGGCGATGGAGCCGGCGGCTGGCACGCCGAGGCCTTCGAGCAGGTCGGCGAGGGGTTGGACCTGCATCATTTCTCGAACACCGCGGTGTGGCCCCGCACCTGAATCACCTCAGCGTTGACCATCTCGGCGAGGTCGTCAGCGAGTTCCTCGGCCGTTGTGCCGCCCCGGGACGACCGGAGGAACTTGACCTTCACGAGGTCCGTGTTTTCCAGTTGGTCGTCGAGTTCGTCCGCTACGGATTCGATGCCGTGTTTGCCGACGCGGAGCGTCGCGTCGAGGTCGTGTATCCGCGACTGTCGAGAAGAGTCACTCATGTACACCGTTTAGCGAGGACAGCCCCTTAAAACCAGTAGTCGTAAAGAATCCTCAGTCGTACGGATAGCGGGACTGTGCCCCACAGTCGCACGTGATGACGACGTGCCCGGACTGGGTCCGGGACCGGGCGTTGTGTCCGTGCAGCAGGTACGTATCGCAGGCGTCGCACGTCGACCGTTCGAACGACCGCGGCAGGCGCAGTCGGTGGCGTTCGGCGATGCGCCGAGCGCGGCGGACGTACGACCGGGCTCGTTCTTCGCTGCCGGCCTGGACGGCCTCGCGAGCGAGCGACTGGAGGCGCTCGATCCGCTCGCGGGCGATGGTCGCCTCGTCCGTCATTGGCGGTACTGGGTCGGCGGCGGGAAAATGCCTTCCGAACGAGCTAGCAACTGCGCTGTCATGGTTTGGGTTCTTCGTGAACAGCCAGAAAGCCCCGAGACGCTGGGCTACTGCGACTCTCACGGCTCGCTTCGCTCGCCGTTCGAGTAGTCGCGGCGCGGAGCGCCGCACACTCGCTGCGCGCTTCGCTCACTCTGTTCGCTCCAGTGCTTACATCGTCTCGAACGCCCAGTGTCTCGCCCCTTTCAGTCCCACCCTGTGGTTGTTCGACCAGCCGAAAAGGGTCGAGAGCCGCTCTGTATCAGGTCAGTTTCTTTTGGGTGAAGTCGATAGGATTTTCGGCCCCGACAGAGTTTCCCCGAGACGTGCGCGTCCTGAACTATCTCGAACTGGCCGACCGCCTCGACCGGTCGGGCATCGGCACCGCCGTGGACCACCAGCGGGCGGCGCTATCCGAGACCGACATCGAGGTGGAGACGACGCCCTGGCAGGAGGGCCATCCGGCGTGGGCACTGGGTGGCAGTATCGCCTTCAACGACCCGGTGTTCCGCGAGTTCGACGTCGCCCACTGCAACATGATCGGACCCGGCTCCGTCGCCGTGGCACAGCACGCGGCGCAGGCGGACATTCCACTCGTCCTGCACGCTCACGTCACCCGCGAGGACTTCCGGGACAGCTTCCGGGGGTCGAACCTGATCGCGCCGGCGCTGGGCCGCTACCTCCGATGGTTCTACTCCCAGGCCGACCTCGTCCTCTGTCCCTCCAAATACACGAAGAATATCCTCGAATCCTATCCCGTCGACGCGCCGATACGGCCGATGACAAACGGGGTCGATATCGACGCACTGGCGGGCTACGAGGACCTGCGCCAGGATTACCGGCAGCGCTACGACCTCGACGGGATGGTCGTCTTCGCCGTCGGCAACGTCTTCGAGCGCAAGGGGCTGACGACGTTCTGCGAACTCGCCCAGCGAACTGAGTATGACTTCGCGTGGTTCGGCCCCTACGACGCCGGACCACAGGCGTCCAAGACCGTCTCGCGGTGGGTGAACGATCCGCCCGAGAACGTGACCTTCACCGGATGGATCGAGGACATCCGCGGCGCGTTCGGGGCCGGCGACGTGTACCTGTTCCCGACGAAGGCCGAGAACCAGGGCATCGCCGTTCTGGAGGCGATGGCCTGCGGGAAGGCGGTCGTCCTCTCGGACATCCCGGTGTTTCGGGAGTACTACGAGGACGGCCACGACTGTCTCATCTGTGCGGACGAGGCCGAGTTCCGCGAGGCGCTGGAGCGACTCGCCAAGAACCCGGACCTGCGGGAGCGACTCGGCGAGAACGCCAAGGAGACGGCCAGCGAGCACAGCCTCGACCGGGTCGGCCGGCGGCTGGTCGAGACGTACGAAGAACTGGCCTGAGCGGCGTTCGAAGCCGACGATTGTTATGCCGATAGCGGCTCGCTGTCGACCGACACCGCCGACGAGCGCCGCCAGACGACCGCGACCAGTGCCGCGCCGACCAGCACCAGCCCGCCCGCGACACCGAACGCCAGCAGGAAGTCGTAGCCGCCGAGCCAGCCGCCGAGTATCGACCCGACGCCGCTTGCCAGCCCGGAGATAGCGGTGTAGAGCCCGAGCGCCTCGCCGCGAATCGCCGGCGGCGCGAGCTGGGTGACGACGCTGGCCGCGGTGACGGCGATGACGGCCCAGGCGACGCCGATGAGGACGAACACGAGTCCGTTGAGGATTGTTCCCACGAGCGTCGCAGACAGCAGGAGCCCCACGACGGCGACAACCGGATGAAGTGCGGCGCGGGCCAGCAGGCCCCCGACCTGGAGCCCGCTCGGGCTGTAGCGTTCGGCGAGTGCGCCAGCGCGGTCGTACCACAGCGCCGAGCCGACGCTAGAGACGAGATACAGCGCGAAGACGACGCCGGACTCGTAGCCGAGCGTCCGCGAGAGATACAGCGGCAACGGTCCCCAGAACACGCCGAAGCCGACGAAAAAGGCCACGACGGCCCCGAAGTAGATGGTCAAGGAGGGGGAGAACCTGGCCGCGACTTCGCGAGGGTGTATCGACCGCGTGAGCCAGTACAGCCGCCCCTGACCGACCGGGAACGTCGCGCTCCGGACCGGGAGCCGACGCGACCGGGCGATGGCCCGCGCCATCCGACTGGCCCGCGGCCGGTCGAGTTCGTCGGGGTCGGACGGCAGCCACTTCGCCCCGAGGAACGCCGACAGGCCGACGGCGGCCGCACACAGCCACAGCAGCGACTGCTGGGCGGCAATCTCTCCGAGTGGTCCGGAGAGCAGCGCCGTCCACACGAGACCGAGGACTAACCCGCCGGCCCAGCCCCAGCCCTGGTAGCGGTTCAGGACGGCGAACCGGGCCGGCCAGTCCCGCTCGACGGTTCCGGCGGTGACGAGCAGCGTCAGCACCGGCGCGGCAGCGCCGGCCGCGAACCACAGCAGGCCGTTACCGACGATGACCAGCCACGGCTGTTCGGTGAGCGAGACGAGCACCAGCGCGAGGGTCGCCAGCCCCAGTGCGAGGAGGACGAGCGACCGCCGCTTCCCCGTTTTGTCGGCGACGCGTCCGAAAATGAGTGCCCCCGGCGCACCCGCGGCGGCGGCCACCCCGGCGAGGACGCCTAGCATGAACGTCTCGCCCCCGATAGCGACGAAATACAGCGGAACGAGCAGCGAGCCCGCGCCCAGCGCGACCGATGCGATTGCCCAGGCGTACAGCCAGCCGTCCCGATCCATTACCTCAAATCTACCACGGTCCCTGAAAAGGACTCTGGCACCCGCTGGCGAGTGACAGCCGTCTGACGGGTGGCTTGCCAATGGCAACGGTTTAAGCCCTGGTCCTGCTACGCCGCGGCGATGGCACTGCCGCACGTCGCGACGTTCACCGACACGTACCTGCCGACCGTCAATGGGGTGACCTACACGGTCCAGACGTGGCGGGACCGCTGGCGCGACCGCGGCGGTCGCATGGACGTGGTCTATCCGAAAAGCGACCACGAGTCGTCCGAGAACGAGTATCCGGTCCGGAGCCTCCCGTTTCCCTTCTACGAGGGGTTTCGCCTGGGGATGCCACAGATACCGAAAGGCGTCCGTGACGCCGAACTGGTCCACGCCCACACTCCCTTCAGCCTCGGGATGGCCGGCCAGCGACTCGCGGGCAAACTCGATATCCCGTTCGTCGCGTCGTATCACACGCCGACGAGCGAGTACGCCGAGTACGTCTCCTTCAACGGCGCTGTCGAGTCAGCGGTTCGCTCCAGCGCCGAGAGCTACGAACGCTGGTTCCTGGGCCGTGCCGACACCGTCATCGCGCCGGGCGAACGCGCAGCGACCCACCTCCGGGAGTCTATCGGCCTCGACACGACGGTGACGGTCGTCCCGAACGGCGTCGACACGACCGTGTTCGAACCGGTCGATACGGCCGACTTCCGGGATCGCTACGACCTCCCCGATAGCCCTATCGTCGGCTACACCGGCCGCCACGGCTACGAGAAGTGCCTCGAAGACATCATCACCGCCTGCGAGGGGCTGGACGTGACTGTCGTGCTCGGCGGCGACGGACCGGCCCGTGAGTCGCTCGAAACCACGGCCGAACACAGCGACGTCGACGTGCGGTTTCTCGGCTTTCTCGACCGCGCTGAACTCCCCGAGCTGTACTCGACCATAGACGTGTTCGCGTTCCCCAGCCCCGTCGAGACGCAGGGGCTGGTCGCTCTTGAGGCCAATTGCTGTGGAACGCCCGTCGCCGGCGTCAACGCTGGCGCCCTCAGCGACACAATCGAGGACGGTGAAACCGGCTACTCATACGATGAGGGCGATATCGACGGCTTCCGTCGGGCTATCGAGCGTGTCCTCGACGAGCGCGAGCGGCTTCGGGAGCGCTGTCTTGCCCGGCGAGATGTGATCAGCGTCGAACACGCCATCGACAAACTGGCCGACGTGTACGACAGCGTGCTGTAGCCGTCACCCACGCAGCGTTTGATTCGCGCAACTCAGGCCCGCGAGTGTGACCAGCCGATACCGAAGGCTAGCCCGTTGAGCGTTCCAAGCAGTATCCCGAGATAGAAGTCCCCCAGTGAAACGGCCAGTATCAGGCCGGCCCCGATTCCCAGTGCCAGTCCCTTCAGGACCGTCGGCCAGTGGAACCAGCTCAATCGGCCGTCTGCGTCGTCACTCATACGCTCTCTCGGGCCGCTGGCGGGTAAACTGTACCCCTTCGTCACGACTGCCCGCGTTGATCGAGCGCGGACTGTCGCTCTTGCAGGGCGGCGATGCGGTCCTCGACATCCGGATGCGACCCGGGCAACGCCCGTTCGGTGACTGCGCGCCACCGCTTGGCGATCCGGTCGCCGCGTCCGCCCGGCGGGTCAGTAGATTCGTTTTCGATGGCGTGTGGGACCACACAGAGCTCCCGGACGCCGGTGTCGGCCGTCCTGATGTCGTCGGTCGGACGTTGATTCTCGGTCAGCAGCTCAAGCGCGCTGGCGAGCGCTGCCGGAGAGCCACAGATCGCGACGCCGCCGGCGTCGGCGGCGTACTCCCGAATCCGGGATAGGAGTCGGTAGCAGGCCGTGCTGGCGAGATACAGCGCCGCTGTGACCGGTACCGCGACGAACGCGAACAGGAACACCGCGAGACTGAACTGGCCGTTTCCGCACCAGGTACTGTCGTCCTCGTCGCTGTCGCCGAGAAACCAACTCAGGAGGGCTGAGTGGCGCAGCGCGTCGCCGAGCGCCCGGATAAATCGGCCACTCACTGTCGGCAGGAACGCCGCTGCCGTCATCACGAACGCGTCGCCGTTCTTCAGGTGGGCGAGCTCGTGGGCGAGGACGGCGTCCAGTTCTCGGTCGTCGAGTCGGTCCACGAGCGCTGTCGTCGCGAACAGCGTCCGCTCGCCAGGCCGGCTGGCGACGAAACTGTTCGGCGTCTCGGCGTCTAGCACTGTCACGTCCGGCGGCGACATGTCCGCCATCTGCGCCAGCCGCTCGACTCGGTCCCGGAGGCGCTGGGCCGTCTCGTGGCGGCTGGTCTTGCCACGCATTTCGGGGACGCTGTCCGGTTCCGGGTGGATGGCGTCCTCGTCGCGGGCGTCACGGAGCGTCATCCGATAGCCGAACACCGACTGGCAGACGAGCACGAGCGGCGTCCCGACGAGCAACACCGGCCAGAGCGGCACGATGTCGAACCCCAGCGACCAGAACAGGTGTTCGTACTGGTAGACGACCAACGGTGCCACGCCGGCGGCGACGTGTGCCAACACGTACGCCGCCGCGACGGCGACCACGTCGAAGGCGACGAGCACCGCGATGAGGGCGACCAATCGCGCACGGAGCGGCAGTTTGGCGGAGGGGAGGGCTGCCATAGTTACTGTTTCGTGACACGATACAAAAAGCGTACCGGGAGACCGCTGCAAACCGGTATGTAACGCCTGCTTCTGCCTGTTTTTTCAGGGGAGCTACGTCGGATCGGAGTGACTCGAACCGGCTAAACACCAGCCCGATAACCGCTTCGGGCGACTAACTGCGCCGGTCGAGTGCGGACTGTCGCTCCTGCAGTGCAGCGATGCGGTCGTCGACGTCCGGGTGTGACCCGGGCAGCAGCCGCTCGGTGACGGTGTGCCACCGGTGAGCGATCCGCTCGGCACGCCCTTCCGGTGGGGCAGGCGTCTCGTCCGCAATCGCGTACGGTACCACACAGAGTTCTCGGACGCCCGTCTCGGCGGTCCGGATGTCCGTGTCGGGACGCCGGTCCTCCGCCAGGGTTTCGAGGGCACTGGCGAGCGCCGCCGGGGAGCCACAGATGGCGGCACCGCCGGCGTCAGCGGCGTACTCCCGAACACGGGACAACAGCCGGTAGCAGGCCGTACTGGCGAGATACAGCGCCGCCGTGAACGGTATCGCGACGAGCGCGAACGCGACCAGCGGGAGGTGAAAATAGGCAGCGCTGACGGCGTTTCTGCTGGTCTCGCCGTCGAAGAACCAATGGGTGAACACCGACGTTTCGAGCGTCGTCCGGAGGCTTCGGGTGGCGCGTGCGCTCACAATCGGCAGGAACGCTGCCGCCGTCATCACGAACGAGTCGCCGTTTTTCAGATGGGCGAGTTCGTGGGCGAGGACGGCGTCCAGTTCTCGGTCGTCGAGTCGGTCCACGAGCGCCGTCGTGACGAACAGCGTCCGCTCGCCGGGCCGGCTCGCGGCGTAGCTGTTCGGCGTCGCCGAGTCGATGACGGTCACGTCGGGGGTCGCCATGTCCACCGTCTGGGCCAGCCGCCCGACCCGCTCGCGGAGCTGTGCCGCCGTTCGTTCGCGCTTGATGGCGGTGAACCGCTCTCTGGCGGTCTCCGGCTCGGACGCCTCCGGCAGGTCCGGCCCGCCGGTGGCCTCGCGCAGTGTGACCCGATACCCGAACAGGAACTGGAGGGCCAGCACGAGCGGCGTTCCGGCCAGCACCACGGGCCGGAGCGGGACGAGATGGAATCCCCGGGTCCAGAAGGACGCACCGGTCGGGAGGCCAAACATCGGAAGCAGGCCGTAGGCGATGTGGGCCAAGATGTACGCCGTGAGGACGGCGATCACGTCGAAAGCGACCAGGCCGAGCAGGAGGGCAGCCAGCCGCAGGCGGAGGGTGGAGTGGGAGGCTGGCACTATCGTTCGTATTTCGATACGCTGTATAAAAAGCCTGACGAGGTGCGCGGGACCGGCCGGCTCTCTGTCGGTGTCTCGACGTACGAACTCAGGCCAGCGCGCTGCCGGCCCGGATGATTTCCCGTTCACCGAACGCCGGCCCGACCAGCTGCAGGCCCACGGGCAAGCCGTCGTCGGTTTCGCCCGCTGGCACGGAGATGGCCGGGAGGTTCGCCAGGTTCACCGGCGTCGTGTTGGCGTCGGCTAGGTACATCGTGAGCGGGTCGTCCAGGCTCTCGCCGCGTTTCATCGGCGGGACGGGCATCGTCGGCGAGGCGAGCACGTCCGCGTCTTCGAGCGCCTCGTCGAAGTCCTGTTTGACCCACGCGCGGGCGTCCTGAGCCTTCTTGTAGTACTTGTCGTGGTAGCCCGCCGAGAGAGCGTACGTGCCGAGGAGAATCCGGCGCTTGACCTCCTCGCCGAAGCCTACCTCGCGGGCGTTTGCGAAGGACTCGTTCCAGTTGCCGTCGTAGCCGCCCGACTGTCCGTAGCGGACGCCGTCGAACCGCGCGAGGTTTGAGGAGGCCTCGGACATGGCGATGACGTAGTACGCCTCGACGGCGTGTTCGACGCTCGGAAGCTCGACCTCGTGGTAGCTCGCGCCCTGTGCTTCGAGGTCGTCCATCGCATCCCAGAACGTCTCTACGACTTCATCGTCGGCCCCGTCCAGCAGTTCCGTCGGGACGCCGATAGAGAGTCCGTCGACGTCGCCGTCGGCGGCAGCCGCGTAGGAGCCGTCACGCTCGGGCGCTTCCTGCGTCGTCGCGTCGTGTTCGTCCGGTCCGGCGATGACGTCAAGCAGTGCTGCGGCGTCCTCGACGGTGGGTGCGATGGGGCCGATCTGTTCGAGGCTGTTGGCGTAGGCGACGAGGCCGTACCGGGAGACCAGCCCGTAGGTGGGTTTGATGCCGACGACGCCACAGAAGGCCGCTGGACAGCGGATGGAGCCGCCGGTGTCGCTCCCCAACGCAAGGTCGGCGTCGCCGGCAGCGACGACAGCGGCCGAGCCACCGGAGGAACCGCCCGGCACCCGGCCCTCGGCGACGGGGTTCTCGACGGGCCCGAACGCCGACGTCTCGGTGGTCGTCCCCATCCCGAACTCGTCCATGTTCGTCTTGCCGGGGATGGTCGCACCGGCGTCTTTCAGGCGCTCGACGACCGTTGCGTCGTACGGCGGGACGTAGTCTTCGAGCATCGCCGAACCGCAGGTCGTCCGGACGCCCTCGGTGGAGATGTTGTCCTTGACCGCGACGGTCTTGCCCGCCAACGGGCCGTCATCAGCGCCCTCGATGGTCTCGTCGGTGACGTAGCCGTTGTACTCCGTCATCTACGACACCTTCGGCCCTTTGAACTGCCCTTCCTCGGTGTCGCTGGCGTTCCGGAGCGCTTCCTCCTGTGAGAGGCTTTCGCGTGTCTCGTCGGGGCGCATCACGTTCGAGAGTTCGGCCTCGCGTTCCGTCTCTGGGACGTCATCGAGCGCTTCGAACGCGTCGAGGATGTCGCCCAGCTGCTCGGTGAACCGCTCGATCTCGTCGTCTGCGAGGTCGACACGGGCGAGGTCGGCGACGTGCCGGACCTCCTCGGGATCGACGGCGGGGTCGCTCATGTCGGGCCGGAGTGCTGGATGCGCGGTAAGCGTTTCGAAACACTGGGGAGACCTCTAGAACTATTAACAATTAGCGAAGGGAATACACAAGAATTGCCAATTCTTGTTTCCCCTTCGGAAAATTGGACTTCAGAAACAGACAAAAGTTTTAAGTCGCCGTAGATACAACAGTAGGTTACAACACGTTTTTCGGGTACGATACCCGGTTGTCCACCCCAACAAATGACCGATACCAGCATCCGCCGATACTCGAACGAGCGCGAAACGGAGACAGAGCAGACGGAGGAAGAGGAGTCGGAGTCGCTCGTCTGTCCGGAGTGTAACGGGTCGTTGCTTTCCGACAGCGAGCGCGGTGAAACGGTGTGTGAAGACTGTGGGCTGGTCGTCGAGGAGGACGAGATCGACCCCGGTCCCGAGTGGCGCGCGTTCGATTCGAAGGAGAAAGACGAGAAATCCCGCGTCGGCGCGCCGACGACGAACATGATGCACGACAAGGGTCTCTCGACCAACATCGGCTGGCAGGACAAGGACGCCTACGGCAACTCCCTGTCCTCGCGCCAGCGCGAGAAGATGCAGCGACTGCGCACCTGGAACGAGCGGTTCCGCACCCGGGACTCCAAGGAGCGCAACCTCAAGCAGGCCCTCGGCGAAATCGACCGGATGGCCTCCGCGCTCGGACTGCCCGAGAACGTCCGCGAGACGGCCAGCGTCATCTACCGCCGTGCGCTCGACGAGGACCTGCTGCCCGGCCGCTCCATCGAAGGCGTCTCGACGGCGTCGCTGTACGCCGCCGCGCGCCAGGCCGGGACGCCGCGGTCGCTCGATGAGATTGCGGGCGTCTCCCGCGTCGAGAAAGACGAAATCGCGCGGACCTACCGCTACGTCGTCCGCGAACTCAGCCTGGAAATCCAGCCGGCCGACCCCGAGAGCTACGTCCCGCGGTTCGCGTCGGACCTGGACCTCTCCGAGGAGGTCGAACGGCGCGCCCGCCAGCTCCTCCAGAACGCGAAGGAGGAAGGCGTCCACTCCGGAAAGTCGCCGGTCGGCCTCGCCGCCGCCGCGGTGTACGCCGCCTCGCTGCTCACCAACGAGAAGGTGACCCAGAGCCAGGTCAGCGAAGTCGCCAACATCTCCGAGGTCACCATCCGCAACCGCTACCACGAACTGCTGGAAGCGGAAGACAAGATCCACCCCTGACCGGTATCGTAACCTAAACCACCGACTGTGCCGTGCCGTCGGTATGGAGACCACTCGGCATTTTGTCGCCACTGTCTACGTCGTTAGCGAGGGATGCGTTGCGCTCCACGAACACAGTAAGCTCGACATGTGGCTGCCCGCCGGCGGCCACATCGACCGCGACGAACTCCCCCACGAGGCCGCGCTCCGCGAGACGCGCGAGGAACTAGGCCTCGACGTGGATCTCATCGCATCACAGCAGGACATCGAGAGCGAGACGGTCAAATCGATGCCCCAGCCACAGCACTTCTTGCTGGAGGACATCAACGTCAACGCCGAGGGCGAGGTCGGCCACCAGCACATCGACTTCATCTTCTACGGTCGGGCGGATAGCCGCAACATCGAGCCGGGGCCGGGCGAGCAGCCGGCCGATGACTGGGAATGGTTCTCTGTTAGCGACTTGCGGGACCGTAGCGAGGACCTCCCGACAGACGTCGTCGAGGTCGGCCAACGAGCAATCGAAGCGGTACGCGAGGCGTAGACGCGACTCACTGCACGAGCGATTCGACGTACTGCGTGACGTGGTCGTCCATCCGGCGCTTGTAGCCGGCCTGCCGGGCCAGGCGGTCGAGTTCCCGGGCGGCGAGCGAGCCGTACTGTGCGGCTTTCTTGTCCCGTGAAGCGATTTCCTCGGGGAGCGATCCGCGGGCCGCGGCTCGGAGCGCGACTTTCCGCGTCTCGCCGTCGACGAGCAGGTCGCCGTCCAGTCGGAGCGCGGCGTCGACGACGCGGTCGTGTAACAGCGGCGTCACCGGTTCGACGCCGGCGGCCCGCAGCGCGAGTACGTCCCGCTCCAACTGGTCGGGGAGCGAGGCGATCACTTCTTGCTGGGCCCCGCGGACGGTGTCGGCCTCGACCCGGGGGTCCTCGGGGGCCTTGGCGACTTTCGCGTAGCCGCCGAACAGTTCGTCGGCCCCCTGGCCGAGCGCCAGCCGGTCGAAGCCGTCGGCGGCGACCTGTTCAGCAACAAGGTATAACGGGAGCGCGATCTGGACCGCCATCGCGTTCGTGCGCCCGGTAGCGCGGGCGATTTCGGGAACGGCCCGCTCGATAGCGTCGTGGGTGAGTTCGACGACGCGGACCTCGGTTCCCAGCAGGTTGGCGGCCGACCGCGCCGCCTCGACGTCGTGGCTGTCCGGGAACCCGGCGACGTACAGCGGGACGTCGAGCCGGGCCGCAAGCAGCGCCGAGTCCACGCCGCCGGAGAACGCGATTGCCAGACCAGCCGTTTCCACGGCGTCGACACTGGTCTCGACGGCTGTACGGACCCGCTCGATAGCCGTCTCGCAGTCTCCGAACGGCTCTGGCGACGGGAGCGACCACCGCTGTCGGGTCCCGCTATCGTCCCGAATATGGCCGGCGGGGAACGAACGTGGGTCGGCCAGCGCCGTCGGGTCGTGGCTCCACGCGGCCGGTGAAACAGCGCCGGCGTTGCCGTCGGCCACCCGACGCTCCACGAACAGCGGGTACCGTCCGAGAACGTCGCGGACGAGACTCCCGTCCAGTTCCCCCGCGAACCCGCCGGTCCCCGGGAGCGGGTCGCCGCGTTCGAGGGCAGCGGCGACGGTGTCCGTGTCAGCTCCCTGCATCACTGAAGGAACTCCGCGATGCCGTTCTTGACGCGTCGCTTCGCCCCGCCGGCGGCCTGCCGGAAGCTAATCCGCCACGGCGTCCGTTTGCCCTCGACGGTCGTCTTGCCCTCGCGGATGGCGTCGAGAATCGCGTCGGCCGTTCGCTCGTCCGTGCCGACGTTGGTGACTGCCTGCCCGACCATCTCCGCGATGTGGGCGTCGCTCCCGGCGGTCATCGGCAGCCCTTCTCGACGGGCGAACCGCTCGGCCTGCCGGTTCGACCGTCCGGTCAGCAGCCGCGAGTTGTACACTTCGATGGCATCGGCCGTCGCGAGTTCGGCCTTCGAGATGTGTTCCAGCACGCCGTGGCGGGACTCTTGGAACGGATGCGGGACGACCGCAAGCCCGCCCTGGTCGCGTATCCGGTCGAGCGTCTCGTCGAACGGGAGGTGTGGCGGGATGGCCTCCTGAATCCCCAGGGCGAGGACGTGTCCGGCGGCACATGTGACCTCCATCCCGGTGATCCCGACGAGACCGTACTCCGGGGCGAGTTCGGCCGCCCGGAGACTGGCGTCGATTTCGTCGTGGTCAGTCACGGCCAGCGCGTCCAGACCGACGGCGCTGGCTTGCTCTAAGAGGAGCTCGACTGGGTCCCGGCCGTCGTACGACAGCGACGAATGCGCGTGTAGCTCAACCGACTGCACAGGTGTCGATAACGGGGGGCAGGGCAAAAGCGCCCCGGTCCGCCCCAGTGCTCACAGAGAACAAACCGGCCGCCGTGTCCATGGCGGCCGAATGCCCGAAGGAACGCCCATCTGTCCCACGAGACTGAG
>Ga0207851_100561_pt1 | contig 17398 bp, 18 predicted proteins | sample A23E3SouthBayCA_FD_187747 | JGI IMG/M metagenome (GOLD analysis project Ga0207851, IMG submission 187747) | Aerobic enrichment media microbial communities from Eden Landing Ponds, California, USA - A23 E3 (SPAdes) | ecosystem: Environmental > Aquatic > Marine > Unclassified | place: Emeryville... | reverse complement strand
TGAGCCGACCCAGCCACTCCGCGCAGTCCCCCGACCACTGTCCGGCACTCGTGAAGTGGAGTCCGTCGCGGCTTCGTGGCTCTCCGATAGGGCTATCTGTGGGGTCTGTTCATCTGGACGTGTTGGCGATGTCCAGACCGACGCTACTCGTCCCGGTGGTGTTCCCGGAGCCGGACGTCTATCCGTTAGACAGCGGGAATATCGTCGGGTTGAGCGGATTCGACGTCGTTCTGTTCGGGTACTGGGAGGTCCCCGAGGGGGTGTCGCGGGAGACGGCACGCGCGAACAAGGAGGCAGAAGCCCAGGCGATTCTCTACGAGATGGCGGCGGCGTTCAGCCGCGGCGGCGCGTCAACGTCAGTTGAACTGTTCTTCGGGCAGTCGGGGCCCGAGGAGGCGGCGCTGCAGGAGCGGATCGCGGACGAAACCGACGCGGACGCGGTGTTGCTGGGCGCCCCCATCACGATGTGGACCAACGTGCTGGTGCCACTCCGGGACGCTCGTCACCGAGTCGAACTCGTCGAATTCCTCTCTGGACTGGACACCGACTCGATATTCACGCTGGAGTTGTACCACGTCGCTGCCGGGCCGGGGGCGGTCGAAGCGGGCGAAGAAATGCTCGACAGTCTGCGTGCGGAACTCGTCGAAGAGGACGTCCCCGAGGACGTCGTCGAGGTGACCGTCGAGGTCCACGAGGACGCCGGTGAGGCGATCGCCGAGCGCGCGCAGCGACACAATCTCGTCGTGATGGGGGAGACCGAAGAACGAGCCTCCGCGACGGAATTCCTCGGCCCGGTGTATCACACGCTCGCCGATCGGGCGGACGTCCCGGTCGTCGTCTTGCGGGACTGACCATGCGTGTCGCGGGCCGAGCAGTGCAGTTTCGTCAGTCGCCGCGCTTCCGACCGGAGTCACTCCCTGGCTTCGACGCACTCCGCAGCGGTGGGGCCGCGTCCCCGTCAGTCTCGTCGGGAGCAATCGGCGACCGTTTGCCGGTCGAGTGCCAGATCGCGACGTGCGGCTCCGACACGCTGCTGCGTGGCACAGTTGACAAGTGTGCGGCTTCAGCCCTCACTCGGGTCCGCGGAGTGTGTCTATCGCACGCTGGCGCTTCTCGACGATCTCGTGGACGCGCTCTTTCTTGTCCTCGATGTCCTGCTGGTCACGTATCCAGTAGAGGTCAGTGCAGAACGCAACGAGCGCCTCTACTTCCGCCCCCGAGAGGTGCCCGATGTCGTCGGCGTTACTCTCGTAGACGACCGGTTCATCGACTGTCTTGGTGAGCGCCTCGTAGTCGCCGCTATCGACCATCTCGTCGATGTAGGACAGTGCTGCGAGTTCCGTCTTGAATGCGCGACGCAGGTGCGCGAGTGCTGCTCGGCGGCGACGCCAGAACAGGAAGTACGACCCGGTGATCGTCGCGACTGCGCCGATAATACTCCCGAGGACGAGTCCGACAACCGCTCCGGCCATAGCCACAGTACCGCACGGTAACAGGAACGCCTTGGCGACCCCGTGGACTGCCCAGAAGCCCCTCGGTCACCGGAGACCCACCTGGGGCGGACCGAACTCGACAAGCACCCAACATATATCAGTTGCGGGAACGAACCTTCAGTTGTCTTATGAGTGGGGAAAGCGACGTATTCCAGCGACTCGACGAGGGGCTCGACCGCGTACGGGACGAAGTCAACGCGGCTATCGACGAGTCACAGGCGGTCGGGGAGCAACTCCGTACCGAGGTGAAACGTTCGATTGACGACCTGGAGGAGCGACTCGACAGCGTACAGCGCCAGACCAGGGCGGACCTGGACGACGCGTTCGAGGAGTCCGAAGAACTGAGCGAAGAGGTTCGAGACGAAGCGAACGAGACGATCGACGATCTGGAAGCCGGCCTCGAAACGCTGCGAACCAAAACGTCGGAGCTGAGCGAGGACGCCAGAACGGAGGCGACTGACGCCATCGATAGCCTCCAGGCGGAGTTGGACGAACTCCGGGAACGGATTGCGCAGTAGCCCGCCCGGAGCGGGCGTCGACGAACGATTCTCGCAGCCCGACTGGCGTTCCCGAACTGGTCAACGCGGAGTCTGTACGGACCCGTGCCTGTCGATGTCCGGGTCAGCGTATTACCGCCCCCCCCTCGCGTCCGTTTCTGAGCGCGGGATGTTCGCCAGGTCGTGTCCGGGTCTCTTCGCGGTGTGTATCCCCACCCTGCCGACTGAGGGCACCTATGGGAAGGGGTGGGGAGTGGTGACGGAGCGACTGCTATCGGTCACAGGACTCCCGCCATCCGCACTGCGGTTACGTCGCCCGTCGCGGTCAGCGCACCGTCGGCGAGGATTTCCGTCTCGACCTGGACACTTCGGCCGATTTCACCGACGACTCGGGAGGTGACGTCGAGTGGAACGCCCATCGGGGTCGTTTCGTGGTACTCCACGGTGAGTTCGGCAGTGGCGTAGGCAGCCTCCGGTCTGCTGTCGGGCGGTCTCTCGTCTGGGGGGCTGGCGTAGGTCATCGCCGTCCACATGGAGTTGCAGTCGACGACCGACGCGAGATAGCCGCCATAGACCACACCCGGAGTGACGCGAAACCGCTCCGCGGGCTGGACAGTCGCTTCGAGACCACGCTCGTCGGGCAGCTTGTAGCTCTCCAGCTGGAGGCCGTCCTCGTTCGCTGGCCCGCAGCCGAAGCAGGGGAGTTCCGGCCACGACGTCTGAACGGGAGCGACGTCCGTTCTATCTGTTGTGTCGCTGTAGTTCGTGTGTTCATTGTTCGTCTCGCAACCTCCCCGAACAGTTCGGAGCGGAACCAGGAAACCCTTGTTAACACTTGTCGTGTCAATCTTTACCACATTTGGGCTTCACACTGCCGACTGACCCCGCTGTCCGCACTCACTCTGACGCGTCGCCACCGCCCGTCACTGGGTACCGAACACTTCGAGGGCGTCTTTCTCCATGCCGGTCTTCGAGAACAGCGAGATGACGTCCCCCGGCTGGATGGTCGTCTCACCCTTCGGCGTGAGTACGTCGCCGTCCCGTTCGACGCCGACTACCAGCATCTCCTCGCCCAGCAGGTCCGCCTCGACTGCCGCTTCGATCGTCAGCCCTGCGACGTCGGCGCCGTCCGAGACTGTGAACTCGGCGACTTCCGCGCCGCCGGCCAGACTCATGAAATCGGTCAGCGACGGACCGAGGGGGGCGTCTTCCGGGCCGAACGGGTTGTACGGCTGGTGGTACTCCGCCTCGATGACGCTCTCGTCCTCGATGTCGAGTCCGACGTCGGACAGTTCGCTGGCGATGCGGCTGATGTCGTTCGTGTCCGACCCGACGGCCGTCACAGCCAGGTTTGTTTTCCCCGTCATCAGCTCCCGGACGGACACGACGCCGGAGACGTCCAGGGCGGACTGGGCGAGCCGGTCACGGTCCGGAATCGGCGCCGTACAGCTGAACTGGTACGTGACGTGACCCTCGATGGATTTGTAGTTGACGTCCGCGAGGTAGCCACGCAGAATCCCCTCCGCCTCGAGCTGGTGGATGCGGTTCCGAATCGTGGCCGGCGTCACCTCCATCTCGTCGGCGACGTCCGCGGCCGTCGTGTTCCGGGCGTCCCGCGCCAGATGATAGAGGATCCGCTTGTCGATCTCGTCGACCCGGTAGTCCATACCTGAACTAGGGTCAGAACGCATAATTAATCCCCGATACGCGAGCGCGCGAGCTCGTGGTGTGGCGCCGCCGATATATCATCGTGCCGGATAGATATTCTGCAGGGTGAAAAATACTGCGCGTATATTTCTCCTTCAAAAATCCAATGCCAATATTTATTTTGTAGCGATAATATAGCTGGGGCGTAGCGTGCATTCGTGACCACGACAGTGTCGCTCGCCACACGCTCTCGCCGGTCATCGCGGGACGGCCGACCGGCGCAGAACCCGGTGTGACCCACCCATCCATGACACAATCCGACATCGAACCCCCGGACGACATCCCGACGGACGTCGCTGCGGCCCTCGAAGGGAGCAGTGACGGGGAACTCCGGGCGGTCATCCACTACGCGCAGCGACTCCTCCAGGGGCGCCCCCCGCTCACGGACGAAATCGAAGCACGAGCGGGCGAAGACCTCGTTCGCGTGGAGGACCACGGCGCGTACACCATCGTCGTCGTCGAACGCCCGGACGAGACCGGCGACGCACGCGGCCCGTTCGCGTACCGGGTGGACTGGGCCCCGGACATCGACGGCGGCGAGGGCAAGTACCGCTGGCACTATCTCGGCAAGGTCCACGGCGACTCCGGGGGTGGCTGAGGTGCCGGAATCGTTCTTCCAGCGGGTGGTCGTTCCGGTGGCCAACCGCGACGACGCGGCGGCAACGGCCGACGCGCTCGCCCCCTACGGCGAGGAGTCGGACGCCACGGTGATTGCGGTCCACGTCATCGAAACGGCCGGTGGCGTACCCGACAAGGCGTCTGTCGAGCAACGGGAACGGACAGCAAAGGACATCTTCGATGTCCTCGAAAACGGCTTCGAAGACGACGCGGTGACGCTCGAAACGGACCTCCGCTACGGGACCGACGTCGCGGCGACCATCATCGACGCGGCCCACGACTGGAACGCCAGTGCCATCGCGTTCACGCCCCGCGGCGGGAGCCGCTGGGGGAAATTGCTGAGCGGCGACGTCACGCACAAACTCGTCGAAACCAGTGACGTTCCGGTTCTGGTCCTGCCCGACCGCGGGGTGAGCGACGCGTGAACGGCTTCGAGATACGTCTGCACCGGTATTCGACAGCTCTCTAGAGAACCCAACCTATGTACATCATCATCGTCGGAGCGGGCGACATCGGGTCGCCGCTCATCGAAATCGCAACGACAGCGGGATACGAAGTCGTCGTCATCGAGAAGCGGCCCGAACGGGCGGACGAAGTCGCCAGCGAGTTCGACTGCCTGGTGCTCAACGCGGACGCGACGGTCAAAGAGACGCTGCTCGACGCCGGCGCCGACCGCGCAAACGCCATCATCACGACCACCGACCAGGACGCGACGAACGTGATGGTCTCGCTGCTCGCCCAGGAGCTCGAGATCCCCACGGTCGTCTCCGTCGTGCACAACCCCGAGCACATGAGCTTGTTCCGCCAGATCGGGGTGCACACGATGGAGAACCCGCAGCGACTCATCGCGGAGTCGCTGTTCCGGTCGGTCGAACGGCCGTCCATCGTCGACTACATGCGGGTGGGCGAGGTGGCGGAAGTGTTCGAAATCACGGTCGCCGAGGACGCGCCGATCGCCGGGCTGACGCTCAGCGAGGCCGACGACGAGGGATTACTCGACGAGGACACCCTCGTGGTCGCAATCGAACGTGACGGCGAGGGAGCGCCGATCACTCCCCGGGGGAACACCCGCATCGAGCGCGGCGACCTCTTGACAGTGTACTCCGGCACGGGCGCGACCCCGGACGTGACGGACATCTTCGGGCACTACGAGGACAGAGAACGGACCTCCTCGAACGGATTCGGACTGTGAACTGCCCAGCGGACCGGTGGCGCAGCGACGCGACTCCGAGTGACAAATGAGAGTCGAGATGGACACGGTCGGACACGACGTCGGTCGCATCGTCCAGGCTGTCTCGCTGATGCTGGTGGTGTCTGTCGTCGTGGCAGCCGTCAACAGAGAATTCTACGCCATTCCCGCCTTCGTCGTGTCCGCCGTCGTGATGGCGGGCATCGGTACCGGGTTGGTCTGGCGGTACCGGGACGCGGCGCCGCCGGAGAAACGCGAAGCGATGGTCACCGCAGCGACCGCGTGGGCCATGGTCGGTGTCCTCGGTGGGTTGCCCTTCCTCCTCGTCGCGTGGACGATTCAGGTCGATCCGCTCCCCGTGTGGGCGAATACGCCGGCAATGGACCCGACGACGGCTGTGTTTCTCCGCCCGCTGGACGCGGTGTTCGAGAGCACGAGCGGGTTCACTGGGACCGGGCTCACGATGGCTGCCGTCGAGGAGGAGCTCCCGCGGTCGCTGCACTGGTGGCGGTCGTTCATCGAGTGGGTCGGCGGCGTCGGCGTCATCGTCCTCACGGTCGCCATTCTCCGGCGTGGCGGCGGGAACAGCGGGTCGTACACGCTCTACGAGAGCGAAGCGCGCTCGGAGAAGATCCACCCGAGCATCGTGACGACGGTCCAGGAGATCTGGAAGATCTTCGTCGCGCTCACCGTCGGCTCCGTCGTCCTGTTCCTCCTGGCGGGGATGCCGCTGTGGGACGCGATCAACCACGGCATGACGGGGATCGCGACGGGCGGGTTCTCCGTGCACGCGGATTCGATTGGCCACTACGGGAGTCCGCTGATCGAGTACGCGACGGTGCCGATAATGGTCGCGGGCAGCATCGCGTTCCCCATCCACTACCTGCTATTCAGGGGCGAACTCCGGAACTTCTACGCGGACCTGCAGACGCGGTGGGTGTTCATCTGGTTCACCATCGGGTCGCTCGCGCTCACCGCGATCCTGTACGCGAACGGGCAGTACGCCACGCTCGAAGAGACGTTCCGGGTGAGTCTGTTCCAGTTCGTCTCGGCGACGTCGAACACGGGCTTCGGGAGCACGACCATCGGTGGGGGGACCGAGCAGGTCTGGAGCGCCGGCGCGACGCTGCTGGCGTGCCTGGGGATGCTCACGGGCGCGGCGGCCGGGTCCACGGTGAGCGGCCTCAAGCTGATTCGAGTCATCACGCTCGTCAAGGGGACGATCTGGCAGATACAGGACGTGTTCCGGCCAGCGAACGCGATCCGGTACCTGCGAATCGGGGACCGCAAGCTCAGCGAGGCGCAGGCCGAACGCGAGTACACGGAGGCGACGGTCGTGTTCGTGCTCTGGATGACGTTCCTGGCGATCGGTGTGGCCGTTCTCCTGCGCGTGCTCTCGCCGGCGCACCCGCTGGAGTACGTGATCTTCGACGTGATGAGCGCGCAGAGCAACGTCGGCCTGGACTCCGGAATCACCGGCCCCGGGATGCCCGGTACCGCGAAGGCGATGCTGATTGTCAACATGTGGGTCGGCCGCCTGGAGATCATTCCCGTCGCGGTGCTGCTCGGGTCGATTTTCCAGCGCCTCGACCTCTACCGGTAGCCGGCAAGCGGACCGGCGCGGTATCTACTTCCACAACAATATAGCGGGTGGATAGTTCCGGCTGCAACAATCTGAACCCCGTTCTATTTAGTACCGGAGAAAATACCCCGTCGTACGACATGGGGTGGACCGCTTCCGGCCACGAACCTACGCGCGTCTCTCGGGAGGCGGACCCCCCTCACGCAACCGCTCGTGATTCCACATGGCACACAAACCACTACTCGACTGCGTCTTCGTCCCGATTGCCTCGGCGGAAGACGCCCGTGCGACGGCGCGCGCCGTAACGCCGTACCTCCGTGACCGCGACGCGACCGTCGTCGTCGGCCACGTCATCGAGAAGGCGGGCGGCGCGCCGGACAAAGCCTCAGTCGAACAGCGCGAACGGCTCGCGGAGGACCTATTCGACGTCGTCGACGACGAGTTCGCCAGCGAGAACGTCAGCCACGAGTGCCACGTCCTCTACGGCACCGACGTCGCCGAAACCATCATCGACGCCGCCGACGACTTCGACGCCGACGCCATCGTGTTCACGCCGCGCGGCGGCAGCAGGTGGCTCCGACTGCTGACCGGCGACGTCAGCCTCTCGCTGGTCACCCAAAGCGACCGGCCGGTCGTCGTGCTCCCGGACGTCGAGGAGGCCGATACGGATGGCTGACCAGCAGCAGGAACTCGCGCGGGACCTCGGCTTCCTCGAGGCCTACACCATCGGCCTCGGGACGATGATCGGCGCGGGTATCTTCGTGCTGCCGAGTATCGCCGCGGATGCCGCCGGCCCCGCCAGCATGATCTCGTTCCTCATCGGCGGCGTCGTCTCGCTGCTGGCCGCGCTTTCCCTGTCGGAACTCGCCACCGGGATGCCGAAAGCCGGGGGGAGTTACTACTACGTCAACCGCGCGCTCGGCGGGTTCTTCGGCAGCATCGTCGGCTGGGGGATGTGGGGCGGGCTGATGTTCGCGTCCGCGTTCTACATGCTCGGGTTCGGCCAGTACCTCACGTACTTCGTCCCGATGGGCGCGACCGGCGTCGCCATCGCCGCGCTCGTCATGGCCGTGCTCCTGGTCGCCGTCAACTACTACGGCGTCAAGGAGACCGGCGCGCTCCAGAACGTCATCGTCATCGCGCTCGTCGGCCTCATCATCGTGTTCATCGCGTTCGGCGTGCTGAACGTCGACATGTCGACGCTCCGGCCCTTCAACCCCGAGGGCTGGGGCGCAGTTGCCGCCACTGCCGGTACGGTGTACGTGTCGTTCATCGGGTTCGAGGTCATCGCCACCAGCGCCGAGGAGATCAAGAACCCGAGTCGGAACCTCCCGCTGTCGATGATCGCGGCGGTCGTCACGCCGACGCTGCTGTACGTCCTCGTGATGTTCGTCAGCACCGGCAGTCTCTCCATCGACCTCCTCGCGGAGTCGTCGATTCCGGTCGCGGACGTCGCCGAGGAGTTCCTCGGGTCGGTCGGCGCCCTCGCGATGGTCGTCGGCGCCGTGCTGGCGACGGTATCGTCGGCGAACGCATCGATTCTGTCCGCCGCGCGCGTCAACTTCGCGATGGGGCGGGACAACATCCTCACCAACTGGCTGAACGAGGTCCACAACCGATTCCGGACGCCGTACCGCGCGATTCTCGCGACCGGCGTTATCATCCTCGTGCTCATCGCCAGCCCCGTTCCCATCGGGACGCTCGCGGAGGTCGCGAGCTTCTCGTACCTCGTCACGTACTCGCTCGTGCACGTCTCGGTGATGGTGATGCGGCGCGCCGACCCCGAGGACTACGACCCCGCGTTCCAGATTCCGGACGTCCTCTACCCGGTCGTGCCCGCCGTCGGGTTCGTCGCGAGCCTGGCGATTCTGGCCCAGATGAACACCGTCGTGACGCTCGTCGGCATCACTATCGTCGGCGTCGGCGTGGTCTGGTATCTCGGGTACGCCCGCAACCAGAACATCAAGGAGGGGCTGGTCGGCGAGGCGATCGCACCGGAACCGACGCGGGCCACGACGAACGGCGGCGGCGAGGGGTACCGCGTCGTCGTGCCGCTGGCGAATCCGAAGACCGAGCGCGACCTGCTGCGGTTCGCCGCCGCGAGCGCCCACGCGCACGAGGACGGCGACGCCGAACTCGTCGCGGTCAACGTCATCGAAGTCCCCCGACAGACCTCCCTCGAGCAGGACGTCGCGTTCGAGGAGGAGCGCGTGAGCCGCCAGCAGGAACTGCTGGACCAGGCGCGGGACATCGCGGCCGAACTCGACGTCGGCCTCCGGACGCGCGCCATCGTCAGCCACGACGCCGGAGACGCGATCCTCGACGTCGTCGAGGACGAAGACGCCGACCACGTCGTGCTCGGCTGGCGGGGGTCGCGGACGACCCGCGAACACGTGCTCGGGTCGACGCTCGACCCGGTCGTGGACCGGTCGTTTTGCGAGGCGTCGCTGATCAACCTCGCGTCCGAGACCGAACTGGACCGCATCGGCGACGTGGTGGCGCTGGTCGGTGAGGGGCCGAACGCGCCGGTCACCGTCAAGCGAGCGGCGGAGTTCGTCGCGATCGAGGACGACGCGACGCTGACGCTGCTGAACATCCAGACGCCGGACGACGACGCCGACGCGTCCGCCGAGGAACGCGGTCACGACCTCGTCGAGCGAGTCGCGGCGGACGTCTCGCTGGACGTCGACTACGACACCGAGGTCGTCGTCGGCGACGACGTCGAAGCGACGGCGCTGGAAGCCGTCGACGCCTACGACACCGTCTGCGTCGGCGCGACGCGGGAGGGCGCGGTCTCCCAGACGCTGTTCGGGTCGCTACCGGAGACGCTCGGGGAGCGCGCTTCCGGGACGGTCGTGATGGCACAGGGGGCGTCCAGGTCGCCGCAGTCGATCCGCGAAGCCTTCATCAAGCGCCTGTCCAGGTAGCCGGTCGCTGCGGGCACGCGACTCCCGGCGGCGCGTTGTCGTGGCGGAACGCGCAGTGAGGGTGGCGCGCCGTGACGATAGAAAAATCAATTGCGGTCGCCACGCAACGGCCACCAAGGATGGGCTACCGACTCGACGAGATCGACCGACTGGCGCTGTACTACCTCGGGTCGGACGCGAGGAACACGACCGCCACGGAGGTCGCCGAGGAGGTGAACGTGTCGGCGGGCACGGTGCGCAACCGCATCAGCCAGCTCGAACAGCACGGCATCGTTCGCGGCTATCCGGCCGACATCGATTACGAACGCGCCGACGGGCTGCTGACGGGGCTGTACGTCTGCAGCGTTCGCGTCTCCGAACGCGACCAGTTGGCGAGGCAGGTCCTCGACATCCCGGGTGTGGTGAACGTCCGCGAGGTGATGGCCGGTGACGACGGCCTCCACGTGAAGGCGGTCGGCGAGGACACGAGTTCGCTCCAGCGGATCGCCAGCCAGATCGAGGATCTCGGCGTCACCATCGACGAGGAGAGCCTCATCCAGCAGGAGTACCACCAGTCCTACCAGCCGTACGGCCCGGCGGACGCGCCGCACGCGCAGCCGGCGACGCAGGTGACGAGTCTGGTGGGCGGCGCACAGGTCGTGGACCTGACCGTGACCGAGGACGCGCCGATCGCTGGCGAGACGCTGGCCGAAGCGAAAGCGAAGGGGTTGCTGGGCGACGACGTCCTCGTGGTTGCCATCGAGCGCGCCGAAGAGGTGCTGTCGGCGAACGGCGGCACGGAGGTTCGCCCCGGCGACCTCGTGTCCGTGTTCTCCCCCGCGGGTATCGGCGACGAGACCCTGGAGGGCTTCGGCGGAATCGACGCGAAACAGTCCTGACTGCTCGTCGTTCCGGTCGGGTCTGCGGACGGGGACCGCTCGTCGGTTCGCCCGGATCAGCGAACGGGGCGCACTCGCCGGGGCGCCGTCGTCAGCGACCGCGGGAAGAACGGTAGTATTTCAGGCGTCGGTTCTGAACACTGCGGCAAATGTACATCGTCATCGTCGGCGCCGGTGATATCGGGGTCCCCCTCATCGAGATTGCCACGTCGGGGGGCAACGAGGTCGTCGTCATCGAGTACGACGAGGAGCGGGCCGACGCGGCGGCCCAGCAGTACGACTGCCTCGTCATCAACGACGATGCGACGAACAAGGAAACGCTGACCGACGCGGGCGCGGACCGCGCCGACGCCCTCATCACGACGACCGACCAGGACGCCACGAACATCATGGTGTGCCTGCTGGCCCAGGAACTGGACGTGCCGAACATCGTCTCGGTCGTCCGCAACCCCGAACACATGAACGTGTTCCGACAGATCGGCGTGAACACGATGCAGAACCCCCAGAAACTCATCGCCGAGAACCTCTACCGGGCGGTCAAGCGGCCGTCCATCATCGACTTCATGCGCATCGGCGAGGCGGCGGAAGTGTTCGAGATCACCGTCGAGGGCGACGCGCCACTCGCCGGGAAGACGCTGATCGAGGCCGACGAGGCGGGCCTCCTGGGGCCGGAGATGCTGATTGTCGCGATCGAACGGAACGGCGAGGGCGAACCCATTACGCCCCGTGGGAGCACGCGCATCGAACCCGGGGACTTACTCACGGTCTACTCCGGCGAGGGCGCGACGCCAGAGGTGACGGACATCTTCGGCCACACTGAAGATCAGAGTTAGCATGGCGGCACGCAACGACGGAGTGTTCCCGACCGACCTGCAGATCATCGCGCGGGACGTCGGCTCGCTGCTGCTGATGGAAGCCGCGCTGATGGCGTTCACGACCGTCCTCGCGCTCGGGTTCCGCGAGTTCCACGCCGCGCTCGGGTTCCTGATTGCCGGCGGGTTGGTCGCCGGCATCGGCGGCCTCGCCAGACGCGGGTTCGTGGACGCCCCGAACCCGAAGATGAAACACGGCATGGTCATCGCCGCGGTCGGGTGGCTCATGGTGGCGACGTTCGGCGCGCTCCCCTTCCTGTTGACCGCGTGGCTGACGCCGCCGGCCGTCATGGACACGTTCGTCCCGGTGGGGCTGGACACGAGCACGTGGGCGCCGGTCAGCGTCGGCGGAACGACGACGCTGTCCAGTCTCGCGTACTTCCGGGACCCGCTGCACGCGCTCTTCGAGAGCATGAGCGGGTGGACGGGCAGCGGGCTCACGATGGCGGTCCGCGAACCCTCGCTGCCGCGGACCATCCAGTGGTGGCGGTCGCTCATCCAGTGGGTGGGCGGCGTCGGCGTCATCGTCCTCACGGTGTCGATTCTCTCGCGGCCCGGCAGCGGGAGTTACGCGCTCTACCAAAGCGAAACCCGCGAGGAGCGGATTCACCCGAGCATCGTCTCGACGGTCCGCACGGTCTGGAAACTCGTCGTCGGGTACACGCTGCTGGCGTTCGTCATGCTGTTCGCGGCCATCCGCGCGAGCGGCAGCGAGTACGCGGAGTCGCTGTCCGTCTGGGAGGTCGCCTGGCAGTCGCTCAACCACGCGATGACGGGGCTGACGACCGGCGGGTTCTCGGTCACCGACAACTCCATCGCGACGTACAACTCCCCGCTCGTGGAGACGACGCTGCTCCCGATCATGATTCTGGGCGCCATCGCGTTCCCGGTACACTACGTCGTCCTGCACGACCGCGACCTCGGCGAACTGGTGTCGGACCTCCAGACGCGGTGGCTGTTTCTGTTGCTGGCGTTCGGCGTCGCCGTGCTCTCGCTGCAGAACGTGTCGTCCGCACCGGCGACGTCCGGCGCGTTCGCCACGCAGTCGTTCCTGCCGTTCTCGGTGCCGTCGCTCGACCCGGCGCAACTCGACGCGATCCGGGACTCGACGTTCCAGTGGGTGAGCGCGCTGACATGTACGGGGTTCCAGTCGGCTCCCATCGGTCGCTGGCTGGCGGGCGCGAAGGTGATGGTCGTCGGCGCGATGGTGCTCGGCGGCGCCGCCGGGTCCACCGTCGGCGGCATCAAACTCATCCGCGGGTACACCATCGCTCGCGGCATCATCTGGCAGTTCTCTCGCGTGTTCCTGCCGAAGAACGCGGTCGTCACGGCCCGCATCGGCGACCGCACGCTGGACCGCGAGGCGATGGAACGCGAGTTCAGCGAGGCCGCCATCGTCACGCTGCTGTGGCTGCTCGTGCTCGTGACCGGCAGCATCGTGCTCGTGAACGTCGCGGGCCCGGACTTCGGCTACGCCGACGCGCTGTTCGAAGTCGCGAGCGCGCAGGGGAACGTCGGGCTCTCCTCGGGCATCACCGGCCCGACGATGTCGCGGCTGGCGGAGGCGATGTTCGTCCTGAACATGTGGGTCGGCCGCCTGGAGATCATCCCCGTGCTCGTGTTCGTTCGAGCGGGCCTCTGGGGCCTGAACCCCTGATCTCGCAGTCAGCGAGGCAGTCGTCTGGCCGCGGACCGGCGTTCGGCCATCGTCGAACGTCCGTTGTCGAACGTCCGTTGTCGAGAATCGAGAATCCCGGGCGCCCCGCTCTCGGTTCGAGGGTCGTGTGTGGTGTGGCGGTGAGACGCGACGGTGAGACGGGCGAGCGCGTCAGTTGAGCGTGTAGACGCGTTTGCGTGCGTCCGAGAACGAGAATCGGGAGTCCACGAGGTTCTGTTCCTCGAGGCGGGTGAGGGCGTACCGGACCGTGCGGTCGGGCAGCAGCGTCTCCTCGGCGAGTTGCTTCTGGGTGAGGCCGTCGTTGTACTCGAGTACCTTCGCGACGAGTTTCGCGCTCGGGGGCATGTCCTCGAGCGCGCCGACTGGTTCTTCGTCAGTACTGGTCGTGCTCATACGCCTATACATAGGACGCAATCAGATAATTCTACCGCCCCATGAAACAACGTTCAGGGATTATCATGGAAGTATAAATAACGTCCCGCTACTGGCGATGTGGGCGCGACTGGACAGTTCGAGGGGCTGTGGCAGAACTCGGCACGGTGCGCTCGCCTGTTAGCTCCCCCACCGAGACCGGGCCGCGGCGTCACGCGTCCGGTTCCAGGGTCGACAGCCGGGTCTGGTTCGTCGTGGACGGATGGACGATCCGCATCGGGAGGTCGCGCTCGTCGGTCCCGGGCGCCACCGGGAGCGTCGCCCACGCGTCTGTCGACCGCCGAGCCGTAACGGCCGCGACCATCGCGTCCAGGATGTCGTCCACCCCGCTCACCATCGGCGCGTAACTCGGCGTCGTGTACGTGTCGACGGCTTCCTCGAGGATGTCGGCCGCCTCGGGGTACTCGTCGACGAGGAGGTCTCGCCGCCGGTCCACTCCGGCCGCCGTCTGCTTTGACTCCTCGACCGGTGTCCGGCCGTTCAACGCCCAGAAGCACAGCTCGGGGTGGGTCTCGTAGAGCCGGTCGCGGGCGCTGGGATACATATCGAGGAACTCGTCGACCTCCCGAATCCGCGGGACGATACTCCACGCCTGGTTCTGGATGCTGAACCCCGCCTGGGCCTCGTTCAACGCCTTCGCGTCGTCGAGGTTCTGCTCGTAGACCGCGTCCCGGACCGGCGTGTAGAAGACGCTGCGCTGCCGGCGCCCCAGTTTCGCTTTCGCCTCGACGTCACAGGGGCGCTTCTCGTCCGACGGCAGGCCGATGGGGACGTCGATGCAGATGCGGGACGCGTCGCTGTGGTACTTCCACAGGCTCCAGATCGAGGGGAACAGGTCCGTGTCCCAGCCGTCGTCCTCGAGGATGACGCCGAACCAGCCCTTCGACGCCCAATCGACGCCGATGTACTTCGACATACACGCACGCTATCGAAGCGGGACAATAGTTGTTGACATCACTCGCGGTCCCAGCCGAGCGACGCGACCGGCGAGCCGAGGCTGCGGTGCCTGGCTACGACTACTACCTGCCGGTCGCCCGGTCGACGACTCGGGTCCGCCGAGCCGAGTCTTCCGGCGGGAATCCCGGGCGACTTTCGAATCCAAATCCTGGGGGCGTCGATACGTTAGATTTACAACCACAATTGAGGTGAACAAGTCTTGCGTACATCCACATATGAAAGCACGCGCCCGCCGAGGCTCGCTCGTGCACCTCGTCGCCGTCGCTGTCGTCGTCGTACTGGTCAGCGTCGCCGCCCTCAGCGGCACGGCAGCCGCGCACGGGGACGACGCCGGCACCCACTACCACGACGGCTGGATGGGGACCCACACTGGCGGCTTTGGGTTCCTGTGGATGCTCGTGTGGACCCTCGTCCTCGTCGGGCTTCCCGTGTACGCCGGCTACGTGTTGCTCTCTCGTCGCGACGCCGACGGCGACGAGCCCGACGACGCCCTCGCCGTGCTCCGGCGACGCTACGCGGCCGGCGACATCGACGACGACGAATTCGAAACCCGGCGACAGGCGCTACTCGGGGAGGAACAATGACAGACGCAGTGACGTCCGGCCAGCGCCGACGGGCCGCGCTGTATCGTGTCCGCCAGTGGCAGCAATCCCACGCTGGACTGCGACCCTGACAGCACCCCATGAGCCCGCTTCTCGAGAACACCCTGGAGGCGCTGCGGATCGGCGTCGGCTTCCTCTGGACGGCGGCCTGGGCGATCATCATGGGGTTGACCGTCACGAGTCTCGTCCAGGTCTACGTCTCCAAGGAGCGGATGGCGGCGGTCCTCGGCAGCGGCGACCTCGACGGTCTGGCGAAGGCAACGCTGTTCGGGGCCGCGAGCAGCGGATGTAGTTTCGGCGCAGTCGCAATCGGGAAGGGACTGTTCAAGAAGGGCGCCCACGCCGTGAACGTCCTCGCGTTCATGTTCGCGTCGACGAACCTCATCGTCGAACTCGGACTCATGATCCTCATTCTGCTCGGGTGGGAGTTCCTGGTCGCCGAACTGCTCGGCGGCCTCGTGCTCATCGCCGTGATGGCGGGCATCGTACACCTCACGCTCCCGGAGTCGCTGTTCGCGGAGGTCCGCGAGACGCTCGCCGAACGCGACCGCGAACACGGCGTGACCGAGGACCCGACCTGCGGCATGGCTGGCAGCGACGAGTACACCATCACGACCGACGACGGCGAGACGCTGCAGTTCTGTTCGGAAGGCTGCATGGAGACGTACCGACAGCAGACGACCGCCGCCGGCGGCTGGCGCGCGGACCTCCAGTCCTGGGGCGGCTGGTACCGGCTCGCGAACCAGTACCGCAAGGAGTGGTCGATGATCTGGACGGACGTCGTGGCGGGGTTCCTCGTCTCCGGGTTCGTCATCGTGTTCGTCCCGCAGTGGGTCTGGAACGCGCTGTTCCTGCAGGGAGACGGCCTGCTCGTCACCGCCGAGAACGCCGTGATGGGCGTGGCGATCGCCGTCGTCAGCTTCGTCGGGAGCATGGGGAACGTGCCGTTCGCGGTCGCGCTCTGGGGCGGCGGCGTCAGCTTCGCGGGCGTCATCGCGTTCGTGTACGCCGACCTCATCACGATTCCCGTCCTGAACGTCTACCGGAAGTACTACGGCTGGACGGTGATGCTGTACATCTTCGGCGTGTTCTTCGTGACGATGGCGTTCACGGGCTTTCTGATGGAGGAACTGTTCTCCGCGCTGGACGTCGTGCCGAACCTCGCCGGCGGCCAGACCGCGACCGAGCAGACGTACTTCGAACTGAACTACACGTTCTACCTGAACATCCTCGCGGTCGCGCTCTCCGGGTTCCTCCTGTACGTCTATCGCCGCGGCCTCGGCGCCCCCGGCGAGTACCGCGACCCGGTCTGCGGGATGCGGGCCGACGAGAGCGACCCGGCAGCGACTCACCGCGACGAGACGTTCCACTTCTGCTCGTCGACGTGCAAGCGAGCGTTCGAAACCGACCCCGAGGAGTACGCCGCCCACGGGCCGATGGCCAGCGCCGGCGGGCACGACCACGCTCACTAACCGGGTGCCGGGATTCGTTCGGCCGTGACTGCTACGGCCGGGACTGCGAGGACTGTTGCGGCCGCGACTGCGATGGCCGCGACGGCTATCGGACCGCGCCTGGCGGTTACTCGACGAGCTGAATGGTGTTGCCGTTCGAGGTGACGTGGAGGTCGCGGCCGAGCGTGTAGCCCTGGCTCTTCGCGAGCGAGACGTACCCCGAGAAGCCCTCCATGTCCTGGTGGGCGGGGATGACGTTCTGGGGCTGGAGCGCGTCCAGCATCTCGTAGTGCCCCTCCTGGCGGAGGTGGCCCGAAACGTGGACGTCGTCGTAGATGCGGGCGCCCTGCATTCGAAGCAACTGTTCGCTCTGGTAGCGCTGGCCCTCGTTGGTGGGCTCGGGGATGACGCCCGCGGAGAAGATGACTTTGTCGCCGTCCTCGATGTCGTAGGGGGTCTCGCCGCGGCCCATGCGGGTGAGCATCGCGCGGGGTTCGCCCTGGTGGCCCGTGACG
>Ga0207851_100560_pt1 | contig 17415 bp, 19 predicted proteins | sample A23E3SouthBayCA_FD_187747 | JGI IMG/M metagenome (GOLD analysis project Ga0207851, IMG submission 187747) | Aerobic enrichment media microbial communities from Eden Landing Ponds, California, USA - A23 E3 (SPAdes) | ecosystem: Environmental > Aquatic > Marine > Unclassified | place: Emeryville... | reverse complement strand
GGCCGCCCGCGAGGAGGCCGAGGAGATCTACCAGAAGTTCAAGGAAGGCGAGACCCTCGACACCGAGGACCTGATGAAGCTCCAGAAGACGGGGCTGCTGTAAGCGGTCGTCTGCGAGCCGTTTTCTCTGCGTTTTCGCCGTCGAGAGCCGTGGCTGTCTGAGTTCGTGGTCGTGGGTGACGGTCAGTTGTTGTGAGAGTGAGCGCTGACGAGACCAGCGTGACTGAGATTGCGACGGTAAACGACGAGACAACTCCGCGACGGACTAGGAGTACAGCCACCGCGAACAGCCAGAGAGCCCCACGGCGGACCACTGGAACCGCAACCGCAGACAGCGTGAAAGCCCCCGGTCGCTCCGGTCGCGCGCCTCGCTGCGCGCTTCGCTCACTGCGTTCGCTGCAGTGCTTGCTTCGTCGGGCTTCCCGGAGCGACCGGCCCCTTTCATTCCCGCCCGTGTCGGCTGGTTCGACAGTCTGTGCGGGTGGGACTGAAAGGGGCGACGCGCGCGAGGCGGCCGTGCCGGCCGCCCTTTCGACGACGGCGGACGAAGTAAGCACTGGACTGAGCGAAGCGAAGGAAGCGCGCAGCGAGGCCCCCGAGTCGAACGCGTCGGGGCTTTCACGCTGTCTGCGGTTGCGGTCCCGGTCGTTCCTGCGGACATCCTCACTGAATTCAGCAGCACTGCCAGTTCGCGTCACAACACTTCGGAACCACCCTGTCAGTCAAGCCCGTCGAGCCCTAACGCGGGCGTATGGGACGGTTCGCGGACCTCGAACCGCCGCCGCGGGTGGTCGACGCCTCCCTGCTCGCGGCGGTGCTCACCCTCCTCGCCACGGGCCTGTACAGCCTCGTCTCCGGTCGGCCCTCGGGCGCGTGGGTGTTCGACGTCCACGCCGTCGCGGGCCTGTCCACGGTCGTCCTGCTCGGTTGGAAACTCCGACGGGTCCGCCACCGCGTGACTCCCAGCGCGCTCGACGCGACGCGGGTCGTCTCCGTGCTGCTCGCGATCACGGCGACCGCGGCGCTGGCGACCGGGGTCTGGTGGGTGTTCGGCGGCAGCCTCGATCTCGGCGGGTGGGGCCTGCTCAACCTCCACATCGGACTCGGGCTGCTCGTCCCCATTCTACTCGTCGTCCACCTGCGCTCGCGCTTCGCGCTTCCCAACCGAGAGACAGTCACCGAGCGTCGGAACGCGCTCCGCTACGCCGCGCTCGTGGGGACCGGCGCACTGGCCTGGCGCGCCCAGGAGGGCGCGAATCGCCTCTTCGACACTGCCGGGGCCGAGCGGCGGTTCACCGGCTCGCGCGAGGAGGGCTCCGACGACGGCAACCGCTTCCCGGTCACGTCCTGGGTCGCCGACGACCCCGACCCCGTGGACCGCGACGCGTGGACCCTGGCAGTCGACGGCGCGGTCGCCGAACCGTTCGAACTCGGGTACGAGGACGTGACCGCAGCGCGCTCCGACGACTCCAATCAGGGCGAGAGCGTCGCGCCGTCCGAACGGCGCGCGCTCCTCGACTGCACGAGCGGCTGGTACTCCGTCCACGACTGGCAGGGGGTCCGCGTCGGCGACCTGCTCGACGCGGTCGACCCCGCCGAGGGCGCGGCGTGGGTCCAGTTCCGCTCGGTGACCGGTTACCGGTTCAGCCTCCCCCGCGAGGAGGCCCGCGACGCGCTGCTGGCCACCCACGTCGACGGCCAGCGGCTCTCGCACGGCCACGGTGCGCCCGCTCGACTGGTCGCACCCGGACGCCGCGGGTTTCAATGGATCAAGTGGGTCGAGGAAGTGCGGGTGACCCGCCGCCGGGAACTCGGCGAGTGGGTCGCCATCTTCGTCAGCGGGGCGTGACGGTGCCGCGACTGCGAGTGACGCCCACAGCGGCGTCCACGGCCGTCACAGCAGCGTCGCCAGCGTCTCGAAGTCGGGTGCGCTGAGTCCGCTCGTTTCGGAATCGACGTGAACCGCCTCGAATCCGTGACGGCGAGCGCCCTCGATGTCCGATTCGCGGTTGTCACCGACCATCACGAGCCGCTCGCTCTCGACGCGCTCTCGCGCGGCCTCGAAGATGGGCGCGCCGGGCTTGGTCGCCCGGACGTCGGGATCGTGCGACGCGACGCGGACGTCGAAGGCGTCACCGAGGCCGACGCGCTCGACCTTGCCGAACTGTACCTCGGGGAGACCGTTTGTCAGGAGGCCGAGCGTGTGCCTGTCCGCGAGCGAGCGCACCGCTCGCTCGACGCCCGGAACGGGCTCGACCGCCGCGAACTCGGCGTCGACGAGCGCCGATGCGAGTCGTTCGGGGGAAGCGTCCAGATCGAACCGCCCGCAGACATCCCCGAACGCCCGCCGGTACGGGTCGTCCGCGAACCCGCCGAAGTGCTCGAAGAAGCGGTCGTTGTAGTGGTCGAGCCACGCGCCGTCGACGCGTTCCAGTTCCCGCTCGACGGCGGTTTCGAGGACCGCGCCGTAGCCGTCCGTCCAGCGGACGAGCGTCCCGTCGACGTCGAAGAAGACTGCTGCCATACCGGCCTCAACCGCCGACAGGAACAAAAATCTGGCCGGGTAGTGGGCCATGGTACCGCATCACTCATTCAGATCCACCCTCCCGGTACCCGAACACGCCCAGTTCTTTATGCCTCGAAGACAAGTTGGCGATATGGAACAGCGTTCGGAGACCGTCCCGGATCTCCGCGCCCGGTCGGCGTACGTGGCGGCGGTCGTCGCGATCGCGGCGAGTGTCGGCGTCATCGTCGGGTTCGCGGCGTACTGGGAGCGGTACGCGTTCGTCGACCTCCCCTTCGGTGTCCCACCGGCCCTCGCGTTTCTCGGATCGGTCGCGGCGCTGCAAGTGGTTCGCGTCGGAGTGCTGAACGACCCCGCACGGCAGATCGGTGCAGCCGCGACGATTCCGGGCGCCGTCGTCACTATCGTCGGACTCATGCCCGTTCGCGGCTGCGGGGACTCGATCCCGCATGACTGCAGCGCGTCGCTCAATCCGAACCTGTTCGCGATAGTCGGCGTCTGTCTGGTGGCTGCAGGTGTGTACCTCGACGTGCAGGGCTACATCGACCGCTGAACCGGCGATACCGGCCGACTCATAACTGGCGCTTCGTCTTCTCGACGACTTCGACGCCCTCGATACCCGTTCCGGGATACTGGCCGTCGGCGTCTTTCTCGGCGGATTTCACCATGTCCCAGACGACGTTGAGGCCCGTGGTCACACCCTCTAAGGCCTCCATCTCGCAGCCGGTCTTGCCGGTGGTCTCGACGGCGACGGTCAGTTCGATGGCTGCTTCGTCGAGCGCGAAGTCAGTGTCGACGTTGGTGATGGGGATCTGGTGACAGAGCGGGATCGTCTCCCAGGTGTGTTTGACGGCCTGGACGGCGCCGACACGGGCCGTCGCGAGCACGTCGCCCTTGCCGATTTCCGACTCGCGGACGGCGGCGACGGTTTCGGGCCGGAGTTCGATCCGGCCCCGGGCAACCGCCCGCCGGGCGGTGTCGGGCTTGTCACCCACGTCCACCATGTCGACCTCGCCGGAGTCGTCGGTGTGAGTCAGGTCGGCGTCCGCGTCGGCGTCTCGCGCCCCGCTCTCCTCGGCCGCTGGGTCGTCGCTCACGCGTCGCCCTCTCGGTCGGTCCAGAGCACGCCCGGCAGTTCGTCGTGCAGGTCCGTCGCGACGAGGCCGTTGCCGCCCTTCTCGTAGGCGCGGTCGCCGGCGACGCCGTTTGCGTAGGCGCCCATCGCAGCGGCGTCGAACGGGTCCTGTGTCGCCGCGAGCGCGCCCGTGACGCCGGCGAGGACGTCCCCGGTGCCGCCGACGGTCATGCCGGGGTTGCCGGTCCGGTTGACCCGCGTGCGCTCGCCGTCGGATATCACGTCGTATTTCCCCTTGACGAGGAGCGTGTGGCCAAGGTGGTTGGCGAAGGATTCGACGAGGTCCATCCGCTCGCGCCAGTCGTCGGCCGTCCGCCCGCCCATGTCACGCAACTCACCCTGGTGGGGCGTGCAGACCAGATCCGCGTCGGTGTCGACGTCCGGAACTCGCGAGAGCGCGTCGGCGTCGACGACCGCGGTTCCGGTGAGTCCGGAGAGGATGGCGCCGACGGCCTCGAGCGTCTCCTCCTCGTCGCCGAGTCCGGGACCGATGACGACGGTGTCGTGCTGGCGCGCCATCTGGAGGAGGAAACCGACCTGTTTCGAGTCGAGCTGTTTGCCCTGGTAGGGGCGGACGATCAGGTCCTCGCCGAACCCCTGGAGCTCGCGTCCGACGACCATCGGGCAGGCGACGCGCACGAGGTCCGCACCCGCCCGGAGCGCGCCCTTCGCGGCGAGCGCGGGCGCGCCGGCGTAGGGGCCGCCACCGATGACGAGCACTTCGCCGTTTTCCCCCTTGTGGCTGTCCGCCCGTCGGTCGTCGAGACGGCGGAGGTCCCCGCGCTCGACGAACAGCTCCGCGGCGTCGGGAATGCCGATGTCCACGACGCTCACGTCGGCGTCGAGGTCGTCGAGCCCCGGCTTGGTGTCGTGGAACGTGACGACGCGGTCAGCCTCGACCGCCGTGTCGGCGAGCGCGCCCGTCTCGGCGTCGAACCCGGAGGGCACGTCCACCGAGACGACCGTCGCCGCGCTGTCGTTCATCGCTTCTGCAGCCGTGCGCTCGGGTTCGCGGAGTTCCCCCGCAATACCGGTCCCGAGCATCGCGTCGACGACCACGTCGGGGTCACCCAGTTCGAACGCCGAGGAGTCGCCGACCGTCTCGGGTTCGTACTCCCCGGCGACGAGCGCGTCCCAGTTCTCGCGGGCGATGTCGGTCGTGATGGTCTCGGGACGGCCCAGCAGCGTCACCGAGAGGTCGAAATCGTCGAGAAATCGCGCTGCGACGAGGGCGTCGCCGCCGTTGTTCCCCCGGCCGGCGACCACGGCCACCTCGCCGCCAGCGTCGGCCACCTCGCGGACCGCGCGGGCGACGGCGTTACCGCTGGACTCCATCAACTGCTTCTGCGGGACCCCCAGCGCCGCCGCGTTCTCGTCGACGACGACCATCTCGCTTCCCGTAATCATGAGCGGGCGTTCGCCCGCCCTTCGCATAAGGGTGGGGGCGATCGGGGGCAAACGCCCCGACCAGGACCGCGCCTCAGCGCCGGATCTCGAACCCGTCCAGTCCCTCGGATTCGCCGTACTCGACGTCGACGTCCTCGACGCGGGCGCGGTCGCTGCCCTCGTGACACCACTCGACCATCGCCGCCACGGCGTCCTCGGACCCCTCGAAGACGGCCTCGACGCGGCCGTCGTCGAGGTTTTTCACCCAGCCGTCGACGCCGCGTTTCCCGGCCTGCTCTCTCGTCGTCGCGCGGTAGAAGACGCCCTGTACCCGACCGCTGACGAAGACGTGTGCGCGCGTTCGGTCGCTCATACGCCACGATTCACGCGCCCCCCACTAAACGGTGGGCGACGCCGCGCGCACCGGTAAGTGCCGCCGCACGCGGTTAGCGTGCCCCCTGTTGGCACACACCATCGCAGGACGGCGAGCGTAACGACAGGTTTTTAATGGTCGTTCATTATAGTGTAGATACGATGCGCGACACCCACATCGCAGCCGTTCTTCGGGTCGTCGCAGCGGTCGCTGTACGGCGGGCCGTACCGCCAGCATAACCCCAGTTCTCAGATCCCGTCCGAGTCATCGTCCGCCGACCACTCAGCAGTCCACCACACCACCACACCACCACACCAATGCGACCCACAGACGCCTACACCACGTTCGAACAGCGCTACAGCTACCCCGTCGACCGCGACACCGTCATCAAGACGATGGGCGAGACGACTATCGAGTCGCCCACCGGCGAGGACGCGACCGTCGCCGAGACGCTCGAACGCACCGGCACCGACCGGTTCACCTCGGCGCAGGAACTGCGAGACATGTTCTTCAGTTGCCTGCCCGAGCAGTACATCGGCCGGAAGTACTACGACGACCGCGGCGACAATCCCCACCCCGCGACCGCCCGCACCAGCACGGCCATCGAGACCGAGACGGAGACCGACACCGGAACGCGGACCGGGTCCAGCACCCGAACGCGCAGCGCGTCCGACTGAGCGCGGCCCGCTCTTTTCGGCTTCCGTCCCGCTCGGCGCAGGAGCTTCTGCCTCGCTCGGCGCAGGAGTTTCTGTCCCGCTCAGCGCAGGTAATGGAAGACGTACGTCTGCGTGTAGCCGGCGTACTCGCCGCCGAGCGCGGCCCGGATCGCCCGCGAGGTCTCGGCGTAGTTCCCGCGGTCGCAGTCGGGGTAGTACTCCTCGATGGTCGTCCGGATCCAGGTGTCGAGCGGCACGGCCCCCAGATAGCCCAGCGAGAACAGCAAGACGCAGTCGGCAACCTTGTCGCCGACGCCGACGAACCGCGTCAGCGACTCGCGGGCGTCCTCGTAGTCCAGCCCCAGGGCCTCCTCGGGATGGGCTTCGCCGTCGGCGACCATCCGCGCGGTGTCGCGGACGTACGGTGCCCGGTAGCCCAGTCCGAGGTCGCGCAGTTCCGCCTCGGTCGCTGCAGCCAGTCGCTCGGGTGTCGGGAAAGCGTGGTAGGTCTCACCGTCGAACTCGACCGTCTCGCCGAACGCGCGTTCGAGACTGCGCTGCATCTCGTGAATGCGAGCGACGCGCATCTGGGCCGAGCAGATGAACGATATCAGGCAGGGAAAGGCGGGGTCGCGGACGAGGCGCATCCCCCAGTAGGCATCGAAGGACCGTTCGATCACGTCGTCGTCGGGGACGGCCGCGCGGATCGCGGGGAGGTCGTCGTCGAGACGGAGTCGCTCGCGGAGTAGCCCTTCGGCGTCGGTCGAGGACTCCCACGCGAGTCGGTCCTCGTCCTGTCGGACGCGGACGACTTCGAGGTCGCCGTCGACGCGGGCGACCGTCTCGTACCAGGCGTCGCCGCCGTGGACGCCGGTCTCGTCGTACATCCGGCCGTCCGGGCGGTCCCAGAGGTACGACTGACCGCTCTCGACGGTCGACTGGAGGTCGAACGGGCCCGACAGCTCGTCGAGCGGGATCGTCCCGGTGTGCATACCCCTCCCTTGGACGGCGCCGGCTTCGACCTTTCGAGTCGCGGACGCCCGCTTCGGAGGCGACCCGAGCGTCGCGTCGACCCCCCGGCCGAACCTTCATGTCGCTGCGTGTCAAATACACGCACATGAACTGCAGAGTTGTCGTCGAGGCCGCAGTCCCCGTCTACGACGTGGAAACGGCCGACGAGGCGGTCAGGATCGCCATCTCGAAGACGGGGGAGATGCTCAACCCCGACCTCAACTACGTCGAGATCAACATGGGGGAACGCTCCTGTCCCCACTGCGGCGAGAGTCTGGACCCCGCCTTCATCGCCGCCGACGAGAGCCTCGTCGCGCTCGAACTGGAGATGACCGTCTTCAACGTCGAGCGCGAGGAACACGCCGCGCGGATCGCCCGCAAAGAGATCGGCCAGCGGCTCGAGAACATCCCACTCGACGTCCTCGAGATAGAGGAGCTCGAAGAGGAAGGCGACGACGGCGACGAGGGAGACGACGAGGAAGCGGGAGGGGACGACGGCGACACGGACAGCGACGAGGAAGGCGACGACACGGGGACGGAATCGGACGACACGGGGACGGAATCGGACGACAAGAGGACGGAAACGGACGACGGCGACGACGAGGTCCTGCCGGAGTTCGAGGAACTCATCGACGAGTAGTCCGGGCGCGACACCGACGACAGCTCCCGACGCGGTCCGGCCGGCGGCGTTCTGTCCGTTGTTTCGAACCGACCCGGGAGTCACCCGTCTCACCGGCCCGCGATTGTCCCGATCGCCGGCCCCGTCCGCTCCGGCCGCCGATCACCGTCCGTTTGCGCCGCTGGTCCCGACTCGTCAGATCCCTCGATCAGACGACGGCGCAGCGGCTGTGCGGTGTGAGTGTAACCGAGTAACTGCCCGGTTCGGTCAGTCGGCGGAGGCCGGGACGCGTTCGGGCGTCTCGACTTCCATTTCGGACGTGATACCCTTCGCCAGCGCAAAAACAGCGTCTTTGTGGTCGGTCTTCGATTTGTGGATGGATGTCGGTCGTACCCCGAGGGCGGTGTATTCGTCGTGGTCCACTTCGCACCCTGTCTCCATCTCGTACTGGTTCTCCACCTGAGCAAGCAGGCCGTGAAGGTGAATGAGCTCCTGCTTTTTCATAGTCAACACAGGCTAACCACTGGAGGGTTATAGTAGTATCCTGAGTCGCGTTAACACATTCTCGCCAGATCCCGTTTACAACCGTGATAGACACCGAATTCGAGTGTCAGGCCGGCTGAACGACCGACTCGTCCGGGCGGTGTGGCGAGTCCGACCGTGGCTCCGATCATCGGTGGACGGCCGGGTTGAAAGACTTTTACCGGCGGACTCGCTTCTCACCGGTATGGACTACGACGACATGCTCGACCGGGCGCTCGAAGAGACCCCGGACATCGAGGGGAGTTCGGACCGGTTCGACCTCCCGGATCCGGAGGTCCGACAGGAAGGGAACGTCACGGTCTACGAGAACTTCCAGAGCACGTGCGACCTGCTCGGCAGGGACGACGACCACGTGATGAAGTTCCTCCAGAACGAACTCGGGACGAGCGGTCACATCGACGAGAGCGGCCGCGCGCGCCTGACCGGCGATTTCAACCAGCGCCGCGTCCGCGGCGCCCTCGAAGAGTATCTCGATGAGTTCGTCCTCTGCTCCGAGTGCGGACTCCCGGACACGCACTTCGAGCGCGAGGGCGGCGTCCTGCTGCTGCGCTGTGAGGCCTGCGGCGCGCGCTCGGCGACGAGCGGATGAGTCCGAAGCGAACGGCTGCCCGTCGCGTACCGACGGGCTAGCTGAGCTGTTTCAGCGTCTGCAGGTCGTGTTTGGTGCGCGTGAACTCCGAGAGCCGGCGGCTCGCGTGACAGTTCGGACAGTGAAAAACGCGCGTGTGCGCCGGTAACTCCGACGGCGTCGACTCCCAGTCTTTCGTACATTCAGGACAGAGCAGACGGACGTACGCTTCCTCCATGCGTGTTGTTCACACACAATCAGAGGGCAAAAAGGTTGCTGCGCGGGGGCCGGATCTGAGCACCGGAGGTCAGTCACGACGGAACAGTCGCCGACCGGTCGGCGACCGATCAGGCGGGCGTGTCGGCGGCCTCGAGAAGTTCCTTGTAGCGGTTCCGGATGGTGACCTCGGAGATGTTGGCCACGTCGCTGACCTCGTTCTGGGTGACCTTCTCGTTGGTGAGCAGAGCCGCGGCGTAGACGGCCGCGGCGGCGATGCCGACCGGGCTCTTGCCGCTGAGGACCCCGCGGTCGCGGGCGGCGTCGATCAGCTCGCGGGCCCGCCGTTCGGTGCCGTCCGAGAGCTCGAGGTCCGAGACGAACCGCGGGACGTAGCTCTCGGGGTTCGCCGGCTGGATCTCGAGGCTGAGCTCGCGGACCACGTAGCGGTAGGTCCGGGTGAGCTCCATCTTGTCGATCCGGGAGACCACGGCCATCTCGTCGAGGCTGCGCGGCGTGTTGGCCTGGCGCGCGGCGGCGTACAGCGCCGAGGTGGCGACGCCCTCGATGGAGCGGCCGGGGAGCAGGTCCTCGTCGAGCGCGCGCCGGTAGATGACCGACGCCGTCTCGCGGACGTTGTCCGGGAGGCCGAGCGCGGAGGCCATGCGGTCGATCTCGCCGAGCGCCTGCTTGAGGTTGCGCTCCTTGGAGTCGCGCGTGCGGAAGCGCTCGTTCCAGGTGCGAAGCCGCTGCATCTTCTGGCGCTGGCTGGACGAGAGCGAGTTGCCGTAGGCGTCTTTGTCCTGCCAGCCGATGTTGGTCGAGAGCCCGCGGTCGTGCATCATGTTGGTCGTCGGCGCGCCGACGCGGGACTTCTGGTCTTTCTCGCCGGCGTCGAACGCGCGCCACTCCGGCCCGTGGTCGATCTCGTCTTCCTCGACGACGAGACCGCACTCGCTACACACCGTTTCGCCGTGTTCGGTGTCCGACGCGAGGCGTCCGCCACACTCCGGACACTGGTGTTCGCTCTCGGACTCCGTCTCGCTCTCTTCGACCGCCTGCTTGCTCTCTTCGACTTCCTCCTCGCGGGCCTCGACTTCCCCCTCGCGGTCGCGTAGTCGTTCGCTCGTTCCGTCTTCACTGGTCGTTCGTACTGTCGTATCACTCATGGTGGGTGCTCCGGGGCGGCTTGCCGGTGGCATAAGCCATAAAATCCAGCGCCGCGCTTCCTAACTCTGTGTTAGTCCGAAAAGTACTTAAATGTTTCGTTGTTTTAGCGTGCGCATCGGTCTCATACAGCAAGATAGCGGCCGGATCGGCGGTGCCCGGCGGGCAGACGGAGCGGGCGGGGATCAGGGCCGATCCACGCGGAGCAGGGAGACGGCGAACACGAGCATGAAGACCGGAGCCAGCGGGACGGTCGTCCCTGCCTTGTTCTCCCAGAGGAGGGCGGTCGCGGCGAGGTAGACGAGACCGCAGACGCCCAGGAGCGCCCCCATCAGTCGGACCGGGTCGACCGGGAGCCCCTCCACGCGGTCCTCGGCGCGGTAGTAGGCGACGCTCAGCGCGAGCGCGAGGGTGAGCGCGACCGCCGCGACCGCCGCGACGGTTATCGCCGGGCGGACGTTCGGCGCGACGTACCCGTGGGCCTCGTGGAGCGGGAGGAACGTTCGCGTATCGAGGAGCGGGCCGGACAGGAGAAACTGGAGGTGGAAGTAGCCGTAGCGGACGACCAGGAGTTCGAGCGACAGTTCGGCGGGGCGAAAGTACGTTATCGACCACGGCATCAGAGCGGATATCCACGCCGCGACCACCGCGAACTCAGCCGCGTACTCCGAGCGAACCAGCGCCATTACGTCGAGGCGCGACCGGCGGGGTGGAAAAACTATCGGGTCGCTCGGCGGTGAACCCGGACACCGGTCGGTTCCGCCGGCGTTACGTTCTTGCCGTCTCACGCCGTAGGACCGGTATCGAATGAGGCGCGATTACGTCACCCTGAACGTCCGGCACACCGACGAGGACGGCGACGAGCGGCCGACGGCCGAACTGACATTCGACGGGCCGGCGGACGTGCTCGACGACCGCCTCGGCGACGCGGACGGCGACCCGCTCGAAGGCGAGCGGATCGACGTCGCCTTCCGCTTCCAGACGGGCGCCGACGCCGACGCCGCGAGCGGCGTCTTCAGCCTCACCAACCGCGTGACCGGCGACTTCGTTCTCGAGGTCAACGCCGACGCGGACCCCGTCCTCGACCTCGTCTCCGCCGCCCGCCGCGGCCGGACCGACGAGGACGAGGGCCGCTATCGCGTCGTCGTCCGCCGCGACGGCGAGAACGTCGCCGTCTACGAGAAACGCACCCTCCTCGTCTACGACGACGAGGGGAGTCTCCTCCGTCAGCACAGCCTCATCCCCAGCGGCGTCGAGCTGTAACGGCCGCGCTCGACTCGTTTCGATTTCTGCGCGGGAACCCGGTCACGGCTCCGCGGCCAGTTCGGCGACCAGCGCGGGGAAGACCTCGGTCACGTCGTCCCGGATCGCGTAGCTCGCGCGGTCGTCGACCGGCGTCGCCTCCAGATTGACGACGGCCAGCGTCGCGCCCGCGTCGGCGGCCATCCGCGGCAGTAACGAGACGGGCCGGACCGTCAGCGACGACCCCGCGGCGAGGAACACGTCCGCGCTGCGAGTCGCGATCTGCGCCCGCCCGAAGGCCTCGTCGGGCAGTCCCTCCCCGAACATGACCACGTCGGGTCGGAGCACGCCGTCGCAGTCACACCGCGGCGGAACCTCGCCGGCCTCGACGCGCTCCCAGACCGACTCGGCGTCCCGTTCCGCCCCGCAGTCGTCACAGGTCACGCGCGCCCGTGACCCGTGCAGTTCGACCACCGACTCCGAGCCCGCTGCCGTGTGCAGCCCGTCGACGTTCTGGGTCAGGAGCGTGTCGAGGTGGCCCCCGGATTCGAGCGTCGCGAGCGCGTCGTGTGCGGGGTTGGGCGCGACGCCGTCGCCGTACATCGCCTCCCGGAGCGCACGGCGGTCGGTCCACCACCCCTCGGGGTCGGCCGCGAAGCGCCGCCGGTGGAAATCGGCCGGGTCGAAGCGCTCCCAGACCGGCTGCTGACCGCCTTCTTCTCCGTTTCCGTCGGGGTCCGGCGCGTCGCCGCGAAACGGCGGGATCCCCGATGCGGCGCTGACGCCGGCGCCGGTCAGCGCGACGACGCTGTCGGCGTCGGCGATCTCGCTCGCGAGGGCCGCGATCCGGTCGGAGTCGCCGTCGTTCGCCGCCATCTACACGTGCTCGTCGAGGAAGTCGACGACGGCCGTGTAGGCCTCGATGCGGTTTTCCAGCTTCGAGATGCCGTGTCCCTCGTCGTCGAAGATCATCTTCTCGACCGGGACGCCCTGGTCCCGGGCCTCGTCGGCGATCTGTTCGGCCTCGCCGACGGGTACCCTGGGGTCGTTCGCGCCGTGGAGGACGAAAAGCGGCGCGCGGATGGCCTCGATGTTGTTGATCGGCGAGACCGATTCGAGGAACTCCCGGTCCGCTTCCAGGGAGCCGTACTCGGCCTCGCGCAGCTCGCGGCGCCAGGAGCCGGTGTTCTCGAGGAACGTGACGAAGTTGGCGATGCCGACCACGTCGACGCCCGCGGCCCACAGGTCGGGGTACTCCGTCAGCGCCGCGAGGACCATGAAGCCGCCGTAGGAGCCGCCCATCACGACGATCCGGTCGGGGTCGACGGCTTCGTGGTCACCGAGCCACTCGACGGCGGCTTCGAGGTCCGCGACCGAGTCCATCCGCTTTTCCACGTCGTCGAGGTGAGTGTACTCGCGCCCGTACCCCGTCGACCCGCGGACGTTCGGCTCGAAAACGGCGTACCCGCGGGAGAGGAAATACTGCGTGAGGCCCGCGAACGAGGGCCGGCGCTGGCTCTCCGGGCCGCCGTGGACGTCGACGATGACCGGCGTTTCCCCGGCGCTCCAGCCGTCCGGGAGCGAGAAGTACGCGGGCACGTCCAGTCCGTCGAAGCTCTCGTAGCGGACGAGGTCGGGCTCGACGAACGTCTCGCGGGGGATCCCCGCCGTCGAGGCTCGGGTCCAGCGCTCGCTCTCGCCGGTCTCGATATCGACCACGAAGACGTTCGTGTTCTCGGTCCGGCCCGTCGCGGAGAGGGCGAACCGCTCCGCGTCGTCGTCGAATGCGACGCCGCCGGCGAGGTTCCCGGGGAGGTCGGGCGTCGGGAACTCCGCGATGTCGGTCGGCCCGTCGAGTTCGCCGACGGTCAGGTCGGTGTAGCCGTCGACGTTGCGCGAGTAGACGAGCCGACCGGTCTCGTCGTCGAGCGCGACGCCGCCCACGTCCCAGTCGCCGCCGTCCTCGACGATCTCGAGGCGATCGCCCACGTCGTCGACGTCGGCGGCGTCGGCTGTCAGGTCGAGACGGGCCAGCGCCAGCGTGTCCGCCTCGTAGTCGGTGACCAGATAGACCGCGTCGCCGTCGGGCCCCCAGCTCGCGCTCGTGAACCGCACGTCGCCCTCGTGGGGCGTGACGTGTTCCATCTCGCCCGACTCGATGTCGAGGACGTACAGGTCCTGGTCGAAGCTCCAGTGGGCCTCGGAGACGAGCAGGCGGTCGTCGTCGGGCGCCCACCCCCCGACGGAGAGCCAGCCGTCGCCCTCTCGGACGAGACGCGCGTCCTTGCCGGTTTCGTCCCGGTCCTGGACGTAGACGTCGAAGACCGACTCGTCGCGACGGTTGGACGCGAAGGCGAAGCGGTCGCCGTCGTGAGACCAGCCGCCCCAGCGGTGTTTCGCGTCCGGTGTCGCGGTCAGGTCCGTGATGGCCCCGTCGTCGGGGTCGAACCGGTAGAGCTGTGCGCGCTCGTTGCCCCCCTCGTCCATGCCGAAGACGAGTTCGCGGCGCTCGGGCGACCACGAGGCGAAGGTGACCCGCTCCTCGTAGAAGGTCCGCTGGTCGGGCCAGCCCTCGGGTTCGTCGAGCGTCCAGACCTGCGGGACGCCCGTCGTGTCCGTGAGGAAGGCGAGCGTCCCGTCCGGGGCGAACGAGGCACCGTAGGCGCTCCTGACGTTGAGGTAGCGTTCGAGGTCGTACACACCCGAACCAGCGGCGGCGCCGGCAAAATGCTTCCGGGCGGAACAGCGGTCCGACAGCGGTACGCGCCCCGAACAACGGCCCGGCGTCGATCGCGGCCGGAACAGGACAGCACATCTGGATTTTCATTCGGGGGTAACAGCCGACACATCTAATGGTCGCGAGACTGAGCGGTCCGATATGAGCGACGAGCGCTACCAGGAACTGCTCCAGTTGGTCCACGCTCGGGCGGGCGACGCGTTCCGGACGGCGGTCGCGTACGACGCGGACGACTCGACCGTGTTGTACGTCCGCGACGATCTCGCGACCGACGCGCTCGGCGACGCCCTCCCCGCCCTGGTCGACCGCGCCCGGCGCTACGAACCGGTCGTCGATCCGGATATCTACGCCGGCGTCGGCGAGACCCAGGCCACGGTCGAACTCCACGAAGAGGCCGCCGTCCTCATCTTCCCTCGCCCGGACGAGAGCGGCGTCGTCGTCTCGCTCGACCGCGACGTGGCCAAGGGCCTCGGTCAGTTCGTCACCAGCTGTAACGAAGTCCTCGAGTGACGCAGTCGGTCGCGCCCCGACGGGGACAGCACGCCGCGACCGCGGCCGGGTCAGAACAGGCCGTGTTCGTTCTGCAACTCCTCGTATACGCCGAGGTACTCCTCCAGTACGGCGTCGTGGTCGAACCGCGCCCAGTCCTCGTCGACCGACAGTCGTTCGAACTCCCCGGCGTCGACGATGGCGTCGGCGATCTGCTGGGGGTTCGTCGTCCGGAAGCTCCGCTCGGCCTCGGTGATGAGTTCGTGGGCGCTCGACTCGGCCTGGTACTCGACGATACCCACACAGCCCGCGGCCATCGCCCACAGTAGTTCGGTCGCGAAGTACTCCCGGTAGGCCGTCTGGACGAACGCGTGGGCGCCCTTGTACAGCGATATCCGCGTGCGACGGTCGCAGGCGCCGACGAAGGTGATCCGGTCGTCGATGCGCAGGTCCGCGGCTTCGGTCTCGTAGTCGTCGCGCATCGGCCCGTCGCCGATGACCGTCGCCGTCCAGTCGCGCGTGCGGAGTTCCGCGAGTCCCAGGAGGAAGCTCTGGACGTTCGCGCTCTCGTCGAGCGGGTGGGCGAAGACCACGTCCACTTCTTCGGCGGGGTCGACCGAGCGCACGAGCGACATATCGATGCTCTCGGGGATCACCCGGGAGGTTTCGGCGGTGGCGCCGGCCTCGCGGACCTCCGTGCGGACCATCTCGGAGGGCGTGACGACCATGTCGGGGCCGCTCGCGGCCCGCTCGTAGAGGCGCGACTGTTCGATGGGTTCGTCGCCGAACCACTCGACGACCAGCGGGGCGCGGGCGAGCGTGGCACCGAGACTCGCTGCGACGGTCTGGACCGGTGGGTCCGGTCGGGTGTGGACGACGTCGGGGCGGTGGGCCGCGAGCAGGGCGGGGATCCGCGCCGTGAAGGAGGTGAGCGCGGGCGAGACGGTGACGGCGCGGTAGGTGAGGCCGTCGCGTTCGACCGTCTCCTCGTAGCCCTCCCACCATCCGGCACAGAAGAGCGTCACGTCGTGGCCGCGGTCGGCGAGGTTGCGGGCGACGCGTTCGAACCGGCGGACGCCCTCGCCGTCGCGGTGGAACGAGGTCTCCATCGACACGAACGCGACGCGCATATACCCGGCGACGGCGGGCCCGCTCAAAAATCCCCGCGTTCCCGCGGAGAGAAGTTGGCTGAGAACCGCATTGCAGTCCCGGAACCTGCACGGCCGCGTTGTTCGGACCGAATCGCACAGCGACCGCAGACAGCATGAAAACTTCCTGGAGAACGACTGCAACAGCGACCGCAGACAGCGTGAAAGCCCCCGCTCGCTCCGGTCGAGGGGCTTGCTGCGCACCTCGCTCGTTTCACTCGCTGTGGTGCTTACTGCGCCCGTCTTCCCGGAGCGAGCGGCCCCTTTCATTCCCACCCGCATCGGCTGGTCGGCCAGTCTGAGCGGGTGGGAATGAAAGGGGAGACGCGTTCGACGACGACGGCTGAAGCAAGCACTGGACCGAACGGAGTGAGGGAAGCGCGCAGCGAAGCCCCCGAGTCGAACGCATCGGGGCTTTCACACTGTTCGCGGTGGCTGTGTCGGTGGACCCTTCAGAGACTTCCACGCTGTTTGCGGTCGCTGTCGCAGTCACTCTCCGAGGAGCTTTCACGCTTTGGCGGCGGAACCGTGACGGATCTGTGCGACCCCGACACGAACCGACGAGGTCGCGAACGGTGACGACAGTCGCGACTGTGTCGCCTGAGACTCCGACACGTTAAAACGCGCCGGCGGGTATCGCACAGGCATGGAATTTCACGAGGCGGCGAACTTCCTGTTCGACCTGCGCCGCTTCTCGCCGCGACCGGGGACCGAGCCGACGCGGGAGTTGCTCGCCCACCTCGGGAGCCCCCACGAGGGGCTGGCCTGCGTACAGGTCGCGGGGTCGAACGGGAAGGGATCCACCGCGCGGCTGGTCGAGCGCGCGCTCCGCGAGGCCGGCCTCTCCGTCGGACTCTACACCTCGCCCCACCTCGACGACGTGCGCGAGCGCGTCCGCGTCGACGGCCGGAAGGTCTCGGAGGCGGCCGTCACCGACTTCGTCGCGTCGATGCGCGAGTACGCCACCGACCGGGCAGCGGAGGGGGACTCCCCGACGATCTTCGAGACGCTGACCGCGCTCGCGCTCTGGGAGTTCGACCGACAGAGCGTGGACGTGGCCGTCCTCGAAGTGGGGATCGGCGGCCGCTACGACGCCACCAGCGTCGTCGACCCCGTCGCCAGCGCCGTGACGAGCGTCACGCTCGAACACACCGACTTCCTCGGCGACACCGTCGCGGAAATCGCCCGCGACAAGGCCGCCGTCGCGCCCGCCGACGGGCCGCTCGTAACCGGCGCGACCGGCGACGCGCTCGCAGCCATCGAAGACGAAGTCGCGGACGTGCTGACGGTCGGCGCTCCCGACGGATCGGCCGATATCGGCGTCGACTACGGCGGTCGCGAGGGGCTGGAGAGCGTCGTCGCGGTCGAGGGACCGGACTGGACGGTCGAGACGCGGCTACCGTTGCTCGGAGAGCACCAGGTAGCAAACGCCGGCGTCGCGGCGGCGCTGGTCCACCAGACCGCGGCGGCGCTGGGCGTCGGTGTCGAGGACGAAGCCGTCGAGCGCGGGTTCCGGAACGCCCACTGGCCGGGTCGCTTCGAGGTGATGGGGCGGGAGCCACTGGTCGTCCTCGACGGCGCGCACAACCCCGGCGGGTGCG
>Ga0207851_100556_pt1 | contig 17530 bp, 17 predicted proteins | sample A23E3SouthBayCA_FD_187747 | JGI IMG/M metagenome (GOLD analysis project Ga0207851, IMG submission 187747) | Aerobic enrichment media microbial communities from Eden Landing Ponds, California, USA - A23 E3 (SPAdes) | ecosystem: Environmental > Aquatic > Marine > Unclassified | place: Emeryville... | reverse complement strand
GTGTGGTAGTAGCCCTGGACGTTCTCGCCCTGTTCGTCGGTGTCGTTCTGGACGAGCTTCCGGTAGCCACTCCGGTCGTTCTCGAGGAGGTGCGCCATCGAGGCGATCGGCCCATCGCGGGCGTGGACGGGACCGCTGGCGTCGCGGTGGAGGCGGGCGTACTTCTCGGCGTCCAGGATGTTGCTCGTGTGCTCGGGCTCCTGGAAGTACCCCGCACTGAACCCGAGCACGCGGGCGGCGGTTTGGAAGAGGTCGAGGTACCGCGTGAATTCGATGTTTGAGCCTTGGATGCGGATATTCAGGCCATCCTGTTCGAGTGTCGGCGGTACGGGGATCTCGGTTACGTCCCCGTCGTCAGTTTCGCCGTGCAGGCCCGCCCACCGTGGGGACATGTGTGCGGTGAAGTCCTGCTTTTGGACGGGGTCTTCCTCGGGGTGGCGGGCGACTTTGACGCTGAACTCGCGGATTGTCTCGTGCTCGATGCGAGCGCCTCCGTCAGTTATCCCGCCGGTCGGTGGTAACAGTCCGCCCTCGTCACGATACGAAAGGCGTGCAACCCACGTCTCACCGTTGTGGGTGAACTTTGCCGCTCGGCTGCCGTCCGCGTCTTTCACGAGCGCGTCAGCCCCAAACCAGGGGTCGAGGCCGTTCTCGGCGAAATGCAGGTGGGCGTCGAACTCGTGGGGCGCCAGATCCAGCGTTCTCACTGTGACCCCTCCCAGTAGTCGGCCGGTTCCAGCACCGGGTCCTCGTCCAGGTCGCGCAGCTCGTCGGCGGTCAGGAACGCCGCGCGATACTCACCCGTCACGCACGACCACCCGCGTTCTGTGGGCGCGTCGCGTAGACGAGCACGGCCAGCAAGACGAGAACCACGACGACGAGGGTGGTGAGGCCTGGCTGAGGGTAGACCGTCGTGAGCGCGTACAGCGCCGCCCAGAACTGCATCAGGTACCCCCGGCGGAGCGCAGCCCGGGAACCGCGATGGGCGTCAGTCTGCACGAACGCTCACCTCCTGGAACAATGGCGCGTCGTGGTCGGCCGGAATCTCCCCGAGTGGCGCGAGGCCGGCGTCCTCGGGATCGTGGTCACTGAGGTGCTTGTGGCGCCGCTCGTTGCGCGCGAACTCGTAGCCGCAGAACGGGCACGCCGTCAGAACGTGAACGCGCTTGCTCCGCTCGTAAGTACGGACGCGGAGACTCACGCAGACCACCCCGCAGAGCGGCCGCTAAGTGTCAGAAGACCCTGGAAAACGGTTAAATACGTAGTGGGACCGCCCGGATTTGAACCGGGGTTATCGGCACCCAAGGCCGAAAGGATACCAAGCTACCCCACGGTCCCGTACGCTCACGTACCGCCGCGTGCGGCCTAAGGGTTTCGTTCCGGGGTGGGGTGGCGGCGGCCGTGACCGCCACAACGATTTTCGCAGTGGGTGTGTTTCGGGTAGGTATGGCGACGACACTGGAGATCGGGCTGGCGTTGCTGGTGCTGGCGGCGCTGTTCGGCGCGTACCGCGTGATTCGCGCGGTGAAGCCGTTCATCGTGAACGCCGTCGTGGGGCTGGTGGTCATCCTGCTGGCCCAGGCGCTGGGTGCGGACGTGGCGGTGACGCCGCTGGCGTTGTTGATCGTGGCGGTCGGTGGGTTGCCGGGTGCGATACTGGTGGTGTTGCTGGCGATGCTGGGAATCGCGTTCGCGCCGGCGGTGTTGCTCCCGCTGGGTGTGGTCTGAGGGGGTGTGTTTCGGGTATGGATCCGGTACGTCGAACCATCGGCGGTGGTGTCGCGGGGACGATCGTGCTGTCCGTAGTGCTGGTGATCGCGGAGGTGGAGGCGCGGTTCCAGCTCGGAATCGGGGGGACGATCTCGCGGTACGCGGGCGTCCCCGACCAGCCGGCGCTGGGGCTGCTGGTGTTCCTGGTCGCGGGGATGGTGGTGTTCCCGCTGGTGTTCCTGGCGCTCGAGGACTACCTGACGCGACTGCCGGGCGGCCGCGACCCCGCAATCCGGGGGATGGCGTTCAGTCTCCCGCTGTGGGTGGTGTACGTCGCTGTGGCGTCGCCGGACCTGCCCTCGCTGCGGGGTGCACTCCACCTCTCGTTCACGCTGTTCGCGCACCTCCTCTACGGGTTCACGCTCGGGGCCGTCTACCACTCGCTGCGGGACGTGTAGCGCCGCAGCCCGCTTGCGCGCACACCAGTGGTCCGCCCCCAGTCCTCTAACGCGGATAGTCGTCAGTCCTCGGGGAACGGGAGTTCGTCCCACTCGGCGGTTCGGCGGTCGCCGTGGTCGCGGAGGTTCCAGGGGTCGTCGGTGGTGACGGGGTCGCCCATGCGGTAGGACTGCACGAGATTGAACAGCCAGACGGCGACGCCGAGGGCGATGAGCACGGCGCCGAGGGTTGCGACCTGCTGGAGGGGTGCGAACTCCGCGGGGTAGGCGGCGTACCGGCGCGGCAAGCCGTCGTTGCCCATGACCATCATCGCGCCGAACGCGAGCGTGATGCCGACCGTGGTGAGCGTGAAGTGGGCGACCGAGAGCGCGTGGTTGGTGTGCCGGCCGACGACGAGGGGGTACCAGTAGTAGACCGCTGCGAAGACGGCGTAGGAGATGAGCCCCATGATGATGAAGTGGAAGTGGCCGACGACGTAGTAGGTGTCGTGGAGCAGGAGGTCGATGGGGATGGCGGCGAGGAAGACGCCGGTGACGCCGCCGACGATGAAGGTGCCGACGCCGCCGATGCAGAACAGCATCGGGGCGGTGAGCCGGACGTTCCCGTGGTACATCGTCGTGATCCAGTTGAAGACTTTGACGGCGGAGGGCACCGCGATGGCGATGGAGACGGCCATGAACGACGCCTGGAGGCGTGGGTCGATGCCGGTGGTGAACATGTGGTGGGCCCAGACGCCGAACGAGAGGACGCCGATGGCGAGCGTGGAGTAGACGACGAACTTGAACCCGAACAGCTTCCGACCGGAGAACTTCGGCAGGATGAGTGAGACGAGCCCCATCGGCGGCAACACGAGGATGTAGACTTCGGGGTGGCCGAAGAACCAGAACAGGTGCTGCCAGAGGATGGGCGTGCCGCCGGCGACAGCGAAGAAGGTGGTGCCGACGGTGCGGTCCAGCAGGAGCATGAGGAGCGCGCTCCCGAGCAGCGGGAACGCGAACAGGACGAGGCCGGCCTGCGTGAGCATCGCCCACGAGAAGATGTCGAGGTCCCGCCACGGGACCTCGCGCTCGACGAAGATTGTGACGATGAAGTTGATGGCGGCCATCAAGGCGGCCAGCCCGGAGAGGTGGAGGCCGAGCAGGACGACGCTCACGGTCGGGAGTTCGAGGCTGGTGGACAGCGGCGTGTAGAACGTCCAGCCGGTGGCTGGCGGGGCGAGCGCGAGGAACTGGTCGCCGAGGTCAGCGAGGCCGCCGCCGACGAGGGCGTGCCCGAGCATGTCCGTGAGGAGACCGGCGCGCAGCAACACGAGCGAGGGGACGAGCAGCCAGAAGGCGATGGCGTTGATGCGCGGGAACGCCATGTCGTCGGCGCCGATGAGGAGGGGGAGGACGTAGTTCCCGAAGCCGGCCAGTACCGGCGTCCCGAACAGAAACAGCATCGTGAGGCCGTGCATCGTGAACAGCGCGTTGTACGTGTGGGCGTCCCAGACGGTGACGCTGGGGACGAACAGCTCCGTCCGCATCATCATCGCGTCCGTGCCGCCCCAGAGGAACGCGACGGTCGCGAACGCGAGGTACAGCAGACCGATGTCCTTGTGGTCGATGGTGGTCAGCCAGCGCCTCAGGCCGCCGGTCTTGTGCGCGCTCGACGTCCCGAGCAACCACCCGGAGGCGGCCGGCGAGCCGCCGTCGGCGAGCTCGGGGGGCGCTCCCGCGTCGCCTCCGTCGCGGGACTCGTCGGGCGCTCCGGGGTCTCCACCGTCGGCACGTGCGGCCGCCGCCGGCTCGGTGGTCGCTCGGCTGGTCGCGCTCGCGTCGACCTGGGACTCGGCACGCCACGCAACCCAGAGGACGGTAGCCGCGCCGGCGACAGACAGTACGAGCAGTACGGCCGCACGGACCGAACCCATGTGTACCGCGTTCGCTGGCATTCGATTAAAATCGAATGGCAGATTGGACCGGCCCGGCTGCCGCGTCCTATCGGGGCGCCGCTGGGTGACTCTGCGTCGAGCGCCGACAGCGTCAGCTCCCGGGTCGGTTTCGCGGAACCACAGCCGGTTCGCGGAAACAGAGCCAGCTCGCGGAAACACAGCCAATTCGCCGGCGCGGCGTCAGTACTCGTCGTCGCGCAGTTCGAGGTCCGCGACGATGCCGTAGGGGTCTTTGCCCTTCCTGACGCCGTCCAGGATCATGAACGCGGCTTTCGGGTCGAGGAAGTGCGTCGTCACCGCGCGGCCCAGTTCGGTCGGGTCGAGGCCGTCGATGAACTCGTACTCCACGAGCTTCCCGAGCGCGTGCTTCGTCGGCACGTCGCCGAGCATGCGGTCGTTCAGCCGCTTCGCGGCGGTGCCGCCGACGGTGACGTTCGCCAGCGTCTCCTCGACGGCGGCGGTCTCGTCGTAGTGCGTGACGACGTCCTCCATCTCGCCCTTGAGGAGTTTGAACGCGACCTCCTCCTCGCTGCCCTCCATCGAGGCGTGGTAGGACGCGTCCGGCTCGACGAGCATGTACATCTTCCCGCGGTCGTGGTAGTCGGGTCGGCCGGCGCGGCCGAGCATCTGCTCGAACTCCTGGACGGAGAGCCACTCGATACCCATCGCGAGCGTGTCGAAGATGACTTGCGAGGCCGGGAAGTCGACGCCCGCCGCGAGCGCCGCCGTCGTCACGACGGCCGCGAGGTCCTGGTTGCCGAACCGTCGCTCGACGGACTTGCGCTCGCCGTAGTCGAGGCCGGCGTGGTAGGCCGCCGACGGGTAGTCGAGCTTCCGCGAGATCTCGTGGCAGCGCCGACGGGAGTTCGTGAAGATGATGGTCTGGCCCTTGTACCCCTTCGAGGACTCCTGGTCGAACTCCCGCCGCACGAGCTTGTTCTCGATGTCGGGCTTCTCGGGGCCGTCCGCGAACGTCAGGTGGCGCTCGATGGGGATCGGGCGCTCCTCGAACTCCACGAGCGTCGCGTTCATTCCGCGCGCGAGCTCGCCCGGATTCCCCACGGTCGCGGAGAGGTACACCCACTGCGCGCCCTGGTAGTCCCGGCGTCGCTTCGCGCGCTGTTCGCAGTAGTACTTCAGCCGCGAGATGAGGCCGTCCAGGCGGTGGCCGCGCTCGTCCTCCTTGAGCGTGTGCACCTCGTCGATGACGACGCTCCCGATGTCGCCGAGGTCCCGACCCGTCCGGAGGGCGTGGTCGATGCCCTCGTACGTGCCGACGATGATGTCCGCGGACGGGTCGAAGGCGTTGCCGTCGTCACGAATCCTCGAAGAGCCGACGCGGATGGTGACGTTCGCGAGGTCGCCGTACTCGTCTTTGAAGTCCTCGTGCTTCTGGTTCGCGAGCGCCACGAGCGGCACGAGGAACAGCATCTTCCCCTTCCCGGAGAGCAACCGGTGGAGGCCCGCCATCTCGCCGACGAGCGTCTTCCCGGTCGCCGTCGCCGACACCACGAGCTGGTCGTCGCCGTCCAGCAGTCCGTTCTCCACGGCGAGGCTCTGCACCGGCAGCAGTTCGTCGAAACGACTCTCCAGGAGTTCCTTGACGCCCGGGTGGAGGTCGAGGTCCGCGACCGGCACCGGGTCGATGTCGTCGGTCGTCGCGCTCACTTCGTCGAACTTCGTCAGGTCGGGGTCGAGGTTCCCCTGCAGGAGGCCCGTGATGCGCTCGAGGTTCTGCTCCTCCAGCAGGAGCTCCTCCAGGCGGTCCTGGGCCGCGCCGCTCACGTTCCCGTTGAAGGAGAGCTCGCGCTCGAGCTCCCGGATGGCGCAGTCCTGGCAGATGTACTCGCCGTCCGCTTCGATGGCCGTCTCCGACGTGATCGGCGAGTACCGGCCCTTCCCCGCGCAGTACCGGCAGGTGCGCACGACTTTCGCGTCCTGCTGGTAGGCGTCCAGCAGTTCCCGGAGTTCCTCGCGGCCGCGCCGGGAGGTCTGCTGGCTGATGCGGATGCGGTCGGCGCGGCGCGCGATGTCCACGAACTGGTCCGGGCTCCGCGGCTCCTCGCCGCTCCCGTCCTGCACGCGGAACCGGCCGGGACGCGGGCCGGCGTCCCGCTCGGTCACTTCCAACTTCGCGCGGAACAGCCGCTGGTCGCCCCGGCGAGCCGCGACCAGGTACTGGTCGCCGGACTCGTGGAGGAACAACGTATCCACGCGCTGGACCTGCTCAGACACGAATACGGGTACGAGAGCGCGGTATTTCAGGGATTCGACTCTCAACCGCGGCCCGCCGCCGACCGGCTCCGGCCCGCTCGCACCCCGACGTTTTATTTGGTCCGCGGCCACACGTCGAGGCGTTCTTCTCGGTCGTAGCCGCGGCACTGTCCCGCGGCCGGCCGGCCGCCGCCCGAACGCGGCGCTCCCATGACACCGCAACAGCCCGAATCCGACGTGTTGGACAGTCTCCGCGACCACTGCGTCCCCCTGGAAACGACCGACCTGGACGCCGACGCCGCCCCCCTCTGCGACTTCGCCGACGCGCTCGACGACGTCGACGTCCTCGGACTCGGCGAAGCGACACACCGCACCCGGGAGTTCGTACAGTTCAAACACCGCCTGCTGCACCACCTCGTCGCCGACCGCGGCCTCCGCGTGATCGCGCTGGAAGCGCCGTTCTCGGAGACGCTCGCGCTGCGCGAGTCCGTCCGCGACGGCACCGGCAGCCTCCGCGAGCGCGTCACCGACCTCGGCCTGTCGATGTACGAGACCGAGGAAGTGCTGGCGTGCGTCGAGTGGCTGCGCGCGTTCAACGACGGCCGCCCGCCCTCGGAGTGCGTCGACGTCTACGGGGTCGACGTGCAGTCCGCGGCCGGCGCCGCGAGCGCGCTCCGCGACTGGCTGACCGCACTCCGGGCGCGTGACGTCGCGCCCACCCCCGCCATCCTCGACGACGACCTGCTGGCCGCGCTCGACGACGCCGCTGACGGCGTCTTCGAGGGCGAGGACGTAGACGAGGACCGACTCCGTACCGCCGAGTGCGCGGCCGACGCGCTCGCTGAGTGGTTCGACAGTGACCCCAGTGTCGCGGATGCGGCGTTGACGCGCCGCCACCTCCGCGTCCTCCGGCAGGCCTGCGAGTTCGCGCGCACCGGACTGGACGCCGGCCGCACCGAACAGTGGGGGCTCCGCGACCGCTTCATGGCGGAGAACGTCGCGTGGATCCGCGAGTACACCGGTGCCGACTCCGTGCCGGTGTGGGCGCACAACAACCACGTCAAGACCGAGACGCTCGGCGGCGATGGGCATCCGTCGCCCACGATGGGCGACCACCTCGCCGACCGGTACGGCGACGGCTACTACGCGCTGGGCTTCCAGTTCGCGCGAGGAACAGTCCGCGCGTACTCGCCGACTGACGTCGACAGTGACGGCCACGCGGGCGTCGTGGAGTGGGACGGCCGGACGTACGCGAGAACCGACGTGCGCGTCCCCGAGCCCGACGCGGACTCAGTGCCCGGGCTGTTCGCGCGCGTCGACGCGCCGGCGCTCCTCCTCGACTACCGGTCGCTGCCCGACGACTCGCCGCTCTCGTCGTGGCTCGCCGACGAACGCCCACACCGATTCGTCGCCGGGGTCGTCCACCCTGCCGAGGACGGGGCGTTCGCGCGCTCACACCGCTCGTTAGCCGTCTTCGACGGCGCGTTCTTCGCCGAAGCAGCCACTCCCACGACGCCACTGTAGCGGACGCCGCGACCGCAGGCTTACTCGACGAGTTCGATGGAGTCGTCGCCGTTGGGGACGACGCAGATGAACGCGCCGTCCTCGTCGCCGTCGTTCTCGTAGTAGTGGACGGCGCCGGCGGGAATCAGGAGGCTGTCGCCCGCGCTGACGGTGTACTCCTCTCCCTCGATGCCGACCGTGTACTCGCCGCTGAGGACGAACTGTTCGTGTTCGACCTCGTTCGTGTGCTCGGGGACGCTGGCGCCGGCGTCGAGGACGAACCGCCGCATCGCGAAGTGCGGTGCGCCGTCGGATTCGTCCAGGAGAACGCCCTTCCGCATGCCGTCGGCCGCGCCGACGTCCTCGTACTCGATGTCGCCCGCGCGTCGCACGACGTGGGTCGTGGATTCGACTGTCGTCATGCTCGGACGTTGGGCCGGGTGCGTCTTAGGCGTAGTCGTCGAGACACAGCAGTCGAGGAAACCGGCCGCGCCTGCGTGTCCGGATGACCGGTTGCAGGCGTCAGTCGCCCGCGTTCGCCGTTTCGGGTTCCGTCGGGACGTCGTCGCCGCGTTCGGCGACGTGCTCGGCGACCTGCTGGCGGTTGATCTCACCGATGCGGTCGGCGGTGGCGTCCACGAACTCGAAGAGGTCGTCCTGGACGGCGCTGTCGTCGTCGCGGACGGTCGGGCCGTCCATGTCGCCGCTGTCGAAGTCCGGGTGGACGGGGAGCTCGGAGAGGATGGGGGCGTCGTAGTCGTCGCTGATTTCGTCGGCGCCGCCGCTGCCGAACGGGTCGTGGACGTCCTCGCAGTTCGGGCAGTGGAACGCGGCCATGTTCTCGACGACGCCGAGGACGGGCGCGTCGTGGTCCTCGAAGAGCCGCAGCCCCTTCCGGGCGTCCGCGACGGCCATCTCCTGGGGCGTCGTGACCACGACGACGCCCGCCACGGGCAGCGTCTGCAGGAGGTTCAGGGACGCGTCCCCCGTGCCCGGCGGGAGGTCGACGACGAGGTAGTCGAGGCGGCCCCACTCGACCTCGTTGACGAACTTCATCATCACGTTGTTCACCATCGGGCCGCGCATCACGGCGGGTTCGTCGCCGTCCGGCATCATGTGGTCGGTGCTCATCACGCGGACGCCGTCCGAGGCCGGCGGCACGATCTCGTCGTTGGGCGTGACCCCGGGTTCGTTCTCCGTCGGGAGCAGTCGCGGGACGTTCGGCCCGTGGACGTCCGCGTCGAGGATGCCGACGCGCGCGCCGCGGTCGTTCAGGCCGGCGGCGAGGTTCGCGGCGACGGTGGTCTTCCCGACGCCGCCCTTGCCGGACGCGACGGCGACGACGTTCTTCACGTCCGGGAGGACGTCGTCGTCGAAGCCCTCGTCGGCGCCGACGCTCGCGCGCAGGTCGGGTTCGAGGCCGGCGTCCTCGACGACGTCCCGGATGGCGTTCCCGATCTCGATCTCCGTGGGCGCGTACGGCGCGTTGAACGCCAGCGTCACCCGGGCGGCGTCCTCGGCGATGGCGACATCGGTCACGAGGCCCATGGAGACGATGTCGTCGTCGTTCATCGGGTCCTCGACGGCCGCGAGTCGGTCCGTGAGCTCGGATGCTGTGATCGTCATTGGTTCGTTCTCGTGAGGGTGGCGTCGCGGGACCCCGACGCCTGGGGGTGGTTGGCGGGCGGTGCGGCCGCGTTCAGAAGAACGCGAACTTGATGACCATCGTCGCGACGAACAGGCCGCCCCACAGCGCGGTCGTGAGGCCGGCGAGGTACGTCACGCCGAGCAGCGCGCTCTTCGAGTCGCTCGGCTTTCCGAGGTACCACGCCGCCAGCATCACGTAGATGGGCGCGAGCACGATGCCGAAGATGAGGTACGTGCCCGGGCCGACGAACGGCAGCGTGTAGGGCGCGGATGCGAGCGGCAACATCAGTCGCGCACCTCCTCGTGGTCGTCCTCGATGGCGTGTAGTTCCACCACCGGAATCACCTTCGAGACGACGAGGAAGAACAACACGACGATGCCGACCGTCCCCAGCACCGACGACAGTTCGACGGCCGACGGGACGTAGACGCCGGGGACGCCGTCGTACAGCTGGAAGTGCGCGTGCTGGAGACCCTCGACGACGAACAGCGTCTTCTCGACGAGCGTGCCGACGAGCACGAGCACGGACACCGCGACGATGCGCGGAATCGTGAACAGCGACGACTTCAGCGCGGCCGCGAAGATGTAGGCTTCAGCGGCGATCACGAGGCCGATGGCGACCCAGTAGATGGGGGTCGCGATCTTCACTTCGGTGGCGTGCTGGAGCGTCGTCGGAGCCGCGAAGATGCCGGTGATGACCTGCTGGAGCTGGAGCCACAGGAACAGCAGCCCGAAGAAGCCCAGCCACTTCGAGAGCCCGTAGAAGACGGGCTTCGGGATGAGTTCCTCCCAGCCGTACGCGTACCGGAACGCCGCGGCGATGATGATGATGCCGCTGACCGCGGAGGTGAGCGCGATGGAGAGGAACGACGGCCCCTGGACGCCGCCAGCCCAGCCGGCCATCGACGGCAGCAAGGCGAACAGCCACGGGATGACCCCGCCGTGCAGGAGCAGCGGCGCCATGATGATGATGGCGAACGCGAGCCACCAGACCATCCGCTCGACCACTTTGTCCTCCGTCTCGCTGTAGCCGATCATCAGCGCCTTGTAGAGGGGTTCGAGGCGGTCCGGGAGCCGGTCGCGCAGCCGGTGGATGTCGTAGCGAATCGTCAACAGCAGGTAGGTCGCCGTCAGCACGAAGTACGCCGTGATGACGGTGACGTCCCAGACGAGCGGCGACCAGTGGACGCGCCACGGCCACGCCGGCAGCACGCTCGTGACGAGGCGGTCGGGGCGGCCGACGTGGATGAGGATGTAGATGCCGGCGCAGGTCAGCGCGGCGATGGTCAACAGCTCCGCCATGCGCGCGACGGGCTGGTAGGTGTCCATGCCGAGCAGTCGCACCGCGGCCGAGAGGATGATGCCGCCGTGGGCGATGCCGACCCACCAGATGAACGCGCCGATGTACAGCCCCCACGGCACGCCGCCGCCCGACCCCCAGTCCGCGAGGTGGGTGACGATGAGGCCGTGCTGGAGTTGCTGGGTGTAGAAGTACAGCCAGACGCCGATGCCCGCCAGCGCCGCGACCAGCGCGACGAGGAAGTACTTCGAGCGGGACTGGATGGGGCGAACGAGCGTCTCACGGTCGACGCCAGTCACGTCGACGCTCACGCCTCTTCACCTCCCTGGTCGTTGGCCATCGCACCGTTGTCCAGGACTTCCTCCTTGCGGTTCTCGACGATGTCCATGTCCTCGTAGGTCACCGGGCCGTCGACCTGACGGGCGTGCGGGGACGGCTCGTTCCCGATGTAGTGGACGTTCGGGTCGGTGCCCCGTTCCTCCATGAGCTTGAAGGTGGAGACGGTGTGCTCCTTGCGGTTCTTGAACGTCATGTCGTTGCCCTGGCTGTCGCGGTACTCGCGGAGGTGCTGGTTGGGCGCGCTCTCCGGGTCGTTCATGTCGCCGAAGTGGATTGCGTCCATCGCGCACGCGTCCTCGCAGGCGGTCGTACCGATTCGCTCCTCGCCCATCTGGCCGTCCTGGCGGTCGACGCAGAACGTGCACTTGCCCATCACGCCCTTCGGCGGCCGCGAGCCCACCCACTTGCCGCGCTCGTCGTACTGGTGGTCGTCGTCGATTTCGCTGTCCGGGACGTCGGGTTCGCCCCACTGGAAGTAGTTGACGCCGTACGGGCACGACACCTCGCAGTACCGGCAGCCGATGCAGATGTCGTAGTCCGTGAGCACGAGGCCGTCGTCCTCGCGGGTGTGGCGCGCGCCGACCGGGCACACCTTCGTACACGGCGAGTCCGTGCAGTGCTGGCACGGCCGGACGAGGAAGTTCTCGTCGTCCTGGTCCTCGTCCTCGTACGTGAACACGTACATCCAGTTCGCGCCGTCGGAGGTGCCGTGTTCCTGGTTGCAGGCGACGACGCACGCCAGACAGCCGTCGCAGTTGTTGAGGTTGATGGTCATCCCGTACCGCGTGCCCTCGTCGGCGTCGCCGTCGCCGGCGGCCGCGGCGCTCTCCTGACCCGCGGTCGCGAACATGCTGAGGGCCGCGAACGCGGCCCCGCCCTTCTTCATGACTTCGCGGCGGGAGAGGTCGTCGCGGCCCGCCAGCGACGACAGCTTCTCGCTGACGTCGTCGCCCTCGACGCCGTCGAGTAGCCCGGATATCTCGCGGTCGTCTTCGCCGAACTCCGCGAGGACGTCCTCGTGGTACTCGCGGTAGAACTCCGCCTCGCCGAGTTCGCCGGCGGCGACCCGCTGGGCGTCTTTCGCCATCTCGACGCCGAGTTCGGTGTCGTACTCGGTGTCGTCGAGCAGGCGCTCCATGCGTTCGGTCTCGTCGTCGTCGAACGATATCGGGGTGTCCTCGTCTTGCATTCGTAGCTTCCTCCTGGGAACGCCGCGTTCCCGTGCGCGGGCGCTGGGTCCGAGACGACGGCGTGGCGCCTGGGGCCCGCGTTTGGCCGTCAGTTTGCGGGTCTGGACGGATCCGGCAAGAACGGTCACCGTCATTTTCACGCGATGGGACTGGGACGAACGTGTTCGGCCAGAACGGGTCGTTGGTCGTCGAGTGGCGACGCGCGCTCGGTCCCCGAACCGGCTACAGGCCGAGAATCTCGCGGGCCTGCGCGGGTGTCGCGACCGGCCGCCCGAGTTCGTCGGCGACCCGGACGATCCGTTCGACGAGCTGCGCGTTGCTCGTTGCGAGTTCGCCGCGCTCGTAGTAGACGTTGTCCTCGAGGCCGACGCGGACGTGGCCGCCGAGGAGGAGTCCCAGCGTCGCGAGCGGCAACTGGTGGCGGCCGAACCCGAGCGTGTTGAACTGCGCACCGGCCGGGAGGTTCGACACCAGGTTCAGGAGGTTCCTGGGGCGCGGCCGCGTCAGCGTCCCCGGCCCGAAAATCAGCGTCGCGTAGACGGGGGCGTCGACGTCCCGGCGGTCGAGGAACTGGTGGGCTTCGTTCAGGTGGCCGTCGTTGAACACCTCCAGTTCGGGTTTGACGCCGCGCTCGCGCATCTCGTCGTACAGCGAGTCGACGAGCGCGCGCGTGTTCTCGCTGGTGAGGTGGCGGTAGCGGTTCAGCGGCCCCATGTCGAGGCTCGCCATCTCCGGCGGCGGGTCCGTGCGCAGCGGCTGGTGGCGGACGTCGTCGGGCGCGCCGGTCCCGCCGGTGGAGTGCTGGATGACGACGTCGTCCGCGCGCGCTCGAATCTCGTCGTCGATGGCCTGGAATCGCTCGGTGGCGAACGAGCGCTCGCCGTTCGGCTTCCGGGCGTGGACGTGCACGACGGCGGCGCCCGCTGCCGCCGCGGCGGCGGCCGCGCGACCGATCTCCTCGGGGGTCTCGGGCAGGTTCGGATTCGCTTCCTTTCCGTGCACGCCGCCCGTGAGCGCGGCCGTGACGACGACCGGGTCTCCCGCGAGGAACTCATCGTACGTCATGACTCCTCGCCCTCCCTGTCCGGGCCGCTGCCTCGCTTCTCCTGGGTCTCCGTGTTCGTGCCACCGTCTCCGCCGCCCGCCGCCTCGTGCTCCAGGAAAACCTCGCAGTGCGCGGCGTGGTTGAAGTCGTAGCGGTCGTTGCAGACGTCCGCGCGCATCGGCTGCACGAACGACTCCGTGACGCCGCAGTACGCCCGCGCGGTGTCGAAGGACTGGCCGTCGCCGTCCGTCCGGTATTCGAGGTGCGGGCAGGTCATGGCGGTGGTTCGCCCGCTGGCGTGTTAACGATTCGCCAACCCCGGAGTCCCGTGGTGACGCCCGCGTCACCCGGTGACGGTGCCGTCTACACAGGGTACACGTGTGCGGGCCGCGTACCCGACAGTATGCCTCCGACCACGCCGGGACTCCACCACGTCACGGCCATCGCCGGTGACCCGCAGGCCAACGCCGACTTCTACGTCGAGACGCTCGGCCTGCGGTTCGTCAAGCGCACCGTCAACCACGACGACACGAAGACCTACCACTTCTACTTCGGCGACTACGAGGGGTCCGCCGGCACGAACATCACGTTCTTCCCGTGGGGCGCGGACGGCCGGGACGGCGAGTTCGGCGCGGGCCAGACCCGCGACACCGCGTACCTGATTCCGCCCGACTCCGTCGACTACTGGCGGGACCGTCTCGCCGACCAGGATGTCGACGTCACCGAGGCCGAGCGCTTCGGCGACACCGTCCTGCGGTTCGAGGACCCGGACGGCATCGGCCTGGAGTTCGTCGCGAGCGACCACGCTATCGAGTCCGATGCCGTTCCGTGGCCCGACGGCCCCGTACCCGAGACCCACCAGCTCCGCGGGTTCCACAGCGTCACGCTCGCGGTCAGCGAGGTCGGCCCCACCGCGGAGATTCTCACGGACGTGCTCGGGTACGAGCAGGTCGCCGAGGAGGGCGACCGGCGCCGCTACCAGACGCCAGCGGGCGGCCCGCACTCGGTGCTCGACCTGGTGGCGACGGACGCCGACCGCGGCCACATGGGCGTCGGTTCGATTCACCACGTCGCGTTCACGGCCGAGGGCGTCGCCGAGGAAGAGGCCTGGAAGGAGGCGTACGCCGACCACGGCCTGTCCGCCAGCGGCCCAATCGACCGCACGTACTTTCGGTCGCTGTACTGCCGCGAACCCGGCGGCGTGCTGTTCGAAATCGCGACCGACGGCCCCGGATTCACCGTCGACGAGGGCCTCGCTGACCTCGGGTCGTCGCTGGCGCTGCCGACGTGGCTCGAGGGCAAGCGGGCGGAGATCGAGGCCGCGCTCCCGGCATTCGACCCGCCGCGCGTCGACTCCGGTGCCGGGACCGGAGACGAATAGTAGCAGGCGCGTCATCACACCACACATGAGCGATGCGCACGCAGACCGCGTCGGCGACCCGTTCCGATTCGACTACGACCCGGCCGTCCTCCGGTACGGCCGCGGGAGCGTCGCCGACCTCGAGGCGGAACTCGAACAGCACGGCGTCGACCGCGCGCTCGTCGTCTGCGGGTCCACCGTCGGAAGCACACCCGCCGTCATCGACCCCGTCACGGACGGCCTCGGCGACGCGCTCGCGGGCGTCTTCGACGAGACCACGCCCGAGAAACGCCTCTCGACGGCGCTCGACGCCCGCGAGGCGTACCGCGACCACGGCGCCGACGCAATCGTCGCGCTCGGGGGCGGCAGTAGCATCGACGTCGCGAAAGCCGTCAGCGTGCTCGTCGCTGGCGATCACGACCCAGAGGCGGCCGGCCGCGACCTCGCGGAGACCCACACGCTCCCGACTCCGGACGACGGCCTCCCGCCCATTTTCGCCGTCCCCACGACGCTGGCGGGCGCGGACCTCTCGAACGTCGCCGGCCTCGCCACGCTCCCCGACTCCGGCCTGGTCGACCGGCCGACCAGCGGCGGCATCTCCGACCGCCGCCTGATGCCGGCGGCGGTCGTCTCGGACCCCGAACTCGTCGCGACGACGCCCCGGACCGTCCTCGTCGGGTCCGCGATGAACGGCTTCGACAAGGGCATCGAGACGCTGTACGCCGCCAACGCCACGCCCGTCACGGACGCGACGGCGATCCGGGGCATCGGCCTCATGGCGGACGGCCTCCGCGACCTGGGCCGCGGCGGCGTCGACGCCGAGACGCTCGAACCCGTCCTGGAGGGCCTCCTGCTCGTCCAGTACGGCATCTCCCGGCCCGGCGAAACCACGCTCTCCATCATCCACTCGTTCGGTCACGGCCTCACGCGGGGCTACGAGGTTCAGCAGGGGACCGCGCACGCAATCGTCGCGCCCCACGTCCTCCGGTACCTCTTCGCGGAAGTCGACGGCCGCCGCGCGCTGCTCGCAGACGCCCTCGGCGTGGCTGAGGCGTCCGACCCCGCCGACGCCGTCGTCGACGCAGTCGCAGAGGTCCGAGACGCGCTCGGCCTCCCAGACAGCCTCGCCGACGTCGCCGGCCCGGAACCCGGCGAGTTCTCCAGCGTCGCCCGGAGCGTCGTCAAGGACCCCTTCATGGCGAACGCGCCCGACGCCCTCGACCTCACGCCCGAGGACGTGGCGGCAGTCCTGCAGGCCGCGTACTGACCGTCGCGGACCCCACGTTCAGGCCACCGATTCGCGGGCCACCGTCGCCCTGCCGGTCGTCAGCGACCCGCCGGCCGCCCCCGGATTTATGCGGACCGACCCGGTATCACCCCGTATGCGAAGCTTCAGAATCGGGAGCGCGTTCGGCATCCCGATTAAGCTGGACGTCACGTTCCTGCTGATTCTCCCGGTGTTCGCCTACCTCATCGGGACGCAGGTCGACATCTGGATCGAGACGCTGAACGCGGCGCCGTTCGACGCCCAGCTCGACACCGCCGCCCTCACCGCGGGGAACATGCAGTGGTACCTGGGCATCGCCGCCGCCGTCGGCCTGTTCGTCGGCGTCGTCCTCCACGAACTCGGGCACTCCGTCGTCGCGATGCACTTCGGGTTCCCCATCGACTCCATCACGCTGTGGATTCTCGGCGGTATCGCCGCGCTCTCCGACCAGCCCGAGGAGTGGAGCCAGGAACTCCTCATCGCCATCGCCGGCCCCATCGTCAGCATCGTCCTCGGCGTCCTCTCGCTGGGCGCCCTCTGGTATCTCCCCGAAGGCCTGGACTTCGCGCGGTTCGTCTTCGGCTACCTCGCGCTCATGAACTTCGCGCTCGCCGCGTTCAACCTGCTCCCCGGCTTCCCGATGGACGGCGGCCGCGTCCTCCGCGCGCTCCTCGCCCGCAAGCGGCCGTTCGCCCGCGCCACCCAGATCGCCGCGGAAGTCGGGAAGATGTTCGCGTTGCTGCTCGGCATCGTCGGCATCCTCGGATTCAACCTCATCCTCATCGCGATCGCCTTCTTCATCTACATCGGCGCGTCCAGCGAAGCCCAGCGCACCGTCATGAACGCCGCGTTCCAGGACGTCAGCGTCACCGACGTCATGACTGACGACGTCCACACTATCGAGACGACGGCGTCCATCGCCGACCTCATGGACCGCATGTTCGAGGAACGCCACACCGGCTACCCCGTCACCCGGAACGGCGACGTCGTCGGCATGGTCACGCTCGACGACGCTCGGGACGTCAAACCCGTCGAACGCGACGCGGTGCGCGTCGAGGACGTGATGAACCACGACGTGTACAGCGTCCACGAGTCCAACAACGCCATGGACGCCCTCGAAGCCATGCAGGAGGAAGGCGTCGGCCGCCTCGTCGTCTTCGACGATCACGACGAGATGGTCGGCCTCGTCTCCCGCACCGACATCATGACAGCGTTCAACATAATCCAGACCGCCGGCATGGACGCCGAAGCCCGCTCCGCGCGCGCCAGCGGCGGATAGGCGCCGTTCCCGGCGGGCCTGTTCTTCGTTTTGTTGGCTCAGCCCCGTCGCTCACTCCGTTCGCGCTGCGTCTCGCAGGCTTCGATTCTCGCCGACTGGACAGTACGCTCCTCACGTTGTTCGTCGCGAAAAGGTCCAGGGGCGAGAATCGAACCCGCGTCTCAGCCTCCACAAGGCTGAAGGATAGTCCACTACCCTACCCCGGACACTGCATCCAATCGTAGCGGACTGTCGTTCAAATACGTTACGAACCGCTCCGGTTCGGACGTCACCCAGCATCTATC
>Ga0207851_100552_pt1 | contig 17626 bp, 18 predicted proteins | sample A23E3SouthBayCA_FD_187747 | JGI IMG/M metagenome (GOLD analysis project Ga0207851, IMG submission 187747) | Aerobic enrichment media microbial communities from Eden Landing Ponds, California, USA - A23 E3 (SPAdes) | ecosystem: Environmental > Aquatic > Marine > Unclassified | place: Emeryville... | reverse complement strand
TTCTCGACGACCCCGAACTCGCCGACCTCTTCGCGTTTCTGCTGGAGTCGAACGAGGCCCGCCGAACCGTCGCTAGAAGCGGCGATCTACGCGAACTCATCATGCGGCCGGTCGACACCGAGGCGATTCGCGCCGAGATCCAACAGCACGAACGGGAGAAGTCCCGAATCGACGACGAACTCGACGAACTCGACGACCTGAAAGGGGATCTCCCGAAACTCGAGCAAGAGCGGAGCCGACTCGAAGCCGACATCGAGGCGAAACGGGAGGAGTTGGCGGCCAAAGAGGGCGAGATCGAGGCGCTGGACGCCGACGTCGACGAGACGCGCGAGGAGAAACAGGAGCTCGAATCGCGTCTCGACGAGCTTCGAGAGAAGCGGTCGTCGCTGGAGCAAGTTCGATCGGAGATCGATCTCCAGCAGGAGAGCCTCGAGTCGCTCACGGTCGAACGGCGGGAACTCGAAGCCGAGCGCGATGACCTCCCCGACGCGCCCATGGGCGAACACGACGAACTCGACGACGAGATCACCCAGCATCGGGAGCGAAAGGAACGCCTCGAACGGGAGGTGAGCGACCTGCAGGACGTCATCCAGTTCAACGAGGCTCAGCTCGAGGAGTCGGACGCGATCACGGCCCACCTCGACGACGACAGCGGCCCGGTCACCGACGCGCTTGTCGACGAGACGGTGGTGTGCTGGACCTGTGGATCGGACGTGAGCCGGGTACAGATCACGGACACGCTCGAGCAACTACGGGAGATTCGCCAGGAGAAACTCGAGACGATCCGATCGCTCGAATCGGAACTGGACCAGTTGAAAGACGAGCGACGGACGTATCGGGAACACCAGCGGCGCCGGGAGGCGATCGACCGAAAGCTGGACGGCATCGCGAGCGAGGTCGACGACCGCGAGGCCGAACTTGACCGGCTGCGCTCCCGGCGCGAAGCCCTCAACGCGGAGATCGAAACCCTGGAATCCGAGATCGAAACCCTGGAATCCGACGACTTCGAGGACGTTCTCGACCTGCACAAGGAAGCGAATCAACTGGAGTTCGAACTCGGCCGCCTCGAGTCGGACCTCGACGACGTGATCGAGCGGATCGACGCGGTCGAGGAGCGACTGACCGCGGAGGAGCAACTGCGCTCCCAGCGCGAGGAACTCACCACGGAGCTGACGGATCTCCGAACCCGTATCGATCAGATCGAAGCGAACGCCGTCGAGGAGTTCAACGAACACATGGCGACCGTCCTCGACATCCTCGGCTACGAGAACCTCGACCGGATCTGGATCGAGCGGGTCGAACGCACGGTCCGTGAGGGCCGCCAACACGTCGAGAAGACGCTGTTCGAACTCCACATCGTTCGGAGCACCGACACTGGGGTGACGTTCGAGGACACGATCGACCACCTCTCGGAGAGCGAACGGGAGGTGACCGGCCTCGTGTTCGCCCTCGCCGGCTACCTCGTCCACGAAGTGTACGAGACGGTCCCGTTCATGCTACTGGACTCGCTGGAGGCCATCGACTCCGCACGGATCGCCGCCCTGATCGAGTACGTCGGCGAGTACCCCGAATTCCTCGTCGCGGCCCTGCTGCCCGAGGACGCACAGGCCCTCGACGACGCGTACACCCGCGTGACGGAGATCTGAGCGGACCTACGCGTCCTCGTCGCAGTCACAGCCACCACGTTCGAGCAGGTCGACGACGCCGTACTGGGCGCCACAGTCCTCACAGAGCACGTCGACATCGACGAACAGCCGGAAGCTCCCGAGCGTGATCCGGTCGGTCGACCGGAGACGATCCAGACTGCCTTCCGTGATCGACCGGAGTCGCGCGCGGAGGCGCTGGATCGTCTCCAGCACCGAGTCGACCTGCTCGCCCTCCGACGGGTGCTCGTACTCGGCGTCGCGATACTCGGTCAGATACGAGCGGATGGCCTGGTAGGTGACGAAGTCGCGCTCGAGCTGGTCGACGTCGACGCCGTCGCGTTCGAGACGCACCCGCGCCTCCGTCCGCATCCCGCTACTCACGTCGTCGGCGGTGAGGAGACGATAGAGGTTGCGGATCTCCCCGTCGACGGTCGACGTGCCGGCCGCCGTCAGGGCGCTCTCGAGGAGGCGACGATTGAAGCGATCCGCGAGATCGCGGAGGCTCTCGCGCCGGTCGCCGTCGGCAGTCCACAGCCGTTCGAGTTCGTCGCCGAACGCATCGCCGAGGTCGTACGCACCAAGCAGTCGCGCCACTTTGCTCGATTTCCGTTTCGGGGTGGAGTCGTCGTCAGTCACTGCTCTCGCATAGCGTGGCGGGGAAACATAAATTCAGTGTCCCGCGGGGCGAGCGGCACTCACGACGTGCGGCGGACACTGCCGCCAATCGGACAAACATATAGGATTAAAACACATTCTTGATATTTGTTAATTTGAGAGATACGCGGTCTCGTTCGACGGTCACCGCTCGGACGAGTATGGATCCGTTTGTGAGTTCTCGGTGGGAGATCCACCGTATATATGGTAAAATACTGTGTTATGAACAGTTTATGAGTAAAAAAAGAGAAATAAATTCATAGATACTACAAAAAGTAGTATCGTGACACAATCAAACCGAGATGCATCAGATTACTTTCTGAATTTCTTTCATATGTATAAAACATATTATTTCTTATGATTTTATGATGCCTGCTCGTCCAACCGGAGTGGGGCGGCGTCGAACGGCCAGAGCGCGAACCCGACGGGGTGTCGAGTGCCGCCATCGGGGGGCTGGACGGCACGTCGACGGCGGCAGTCCGAGACGTTTATCAGTATACGGGCACTCGATATTCGGGGATATGAACGAGTTACGTACCGGTCTGAGCTACGGGGACGTACTGCTGGTCCCGAAACGGTCGCCGGTCGACAGCCGGGACGATGTCGACCTCTCGACGACGCTCACGCCCTCGATACGGCTCGAGACGCCGCTGGTCTCGGCCGCGATGGACACCGTGACGGAGGCGGAGATGGCGATCGAACTCGGGCGAGCCGGCGGATTCGGCGTCCTCCACCGCTTTCTCACGCCCGACGAACAGGCCGCGCAGGTCGAGCGCGTGCTCGCCGCGGGCGAACGGGTGGGGGCGGCCGTCGGGATCAACGAGGACTACGTCGAACGGAGCGCCGAGTTGGTCGCGGCCGGCGTCGACGCCCTCGTCGTCGACGTGGCACACGGCCACCTGGAGCGAACGCTCGACGCCGTCGAGACGCTGGCCGCGGAGTTCCCCGACACCGACCTCGTCGCCGGCAACGTCGCGACCCCCGCGGGCGTCGAGGACCTCGCCACGGCGGGGGCGGACTGCGTGAAAGTCGGGATCGGTCCCGGCTCCCACTGCACCACCCGGAAGGTCGCCGGTGCCGGTGTCCCACAACTGACCGCCGTCGACGACTGTGCCGCCGTCGCCGACGAACTCGGGGTCACGATCTGTGCGGACGGCGGCATCCGCACCTCCGGCGACGCGGTGAAGGCGCTGATGGCCGGCGCGGACACCGTGATGCTCGGGAGCCTCTTCGCCGGCACCGACGAAGCCCCCGGCGCCGTCGTCGAGGTCGACGGCACGCAGTACAAGCGCTCGCGGGGGATGGCGACGACGGCCGCGGCCGAGGAACGCGACGACAAGGGGAACAACGTCGACGCCGACGAAGGGGTCGAGGCGCTGACGCCGTACAAGGGTTCGGTGCGGAACGTGGCCGCGGAGTTCTGTGCCGGCATCCGTTCCGGCCTCTCGTACTGCGGCGGCCACACCATCCCGGCCGCTCGCGCCCGGGCCGAGTTCATCCGCGTCGCCGACAGCGCCCGGGAGCGCGAGGGCTACCACGCGGACCACGACTGGGAGGGCGTGAGCGTCGACAGCCGGATCGGCGACGCCCAACCGGCCGAGAGCGACGACTGACCGAGGAGTAAAACGACTCGCGCGTCCAACGGGACGTATGCCCTCCGAACGCGCCGCCGCGGTGAGCCTCCTCGTCGGCCTCTGTCACGCCGCGGGGCTCCTGTCGATCGCCCACCACCTCGGCTACGCCGTGGAGCCATCGGCGTACACCGCCGTCGGCGCCGGCTGGCGGTACGCCGGGCTCGTCGTCGTCGCCGCTCTCCCCACCTGGCTCGCCCTCCGATACCGACTCGTCGCGCCGCTCGCCGCCCTGCTCGTGACGACCGGCTACGTCGTCGGCGTGGAACTACTGCCGCCCGGCCCCACCTTCCACGACGTGGCCGAGTTCGAGCGCCTGTCCGAACCGACCGGGATCACCGTCGTCGAAGACGGGCTCTACGTCGTCCGGTACATGGTGAACGCGACCGTCTGGACGCTCGGCTTCTCCCTTCTCGGGGTCGTCGAGTACGCCATCCGGACCGATTGGACGTGGCTCCCGTCGGTGCCAGCAGCGCCACTGTCGCTGCCGGCCTCGCGGCGACGCGCCGCCATCCTCGCCGCCGTCGGGGGCGGTATCCACGCCGTCGTGATGACGTGGTTCGCGCTCCGTCTCGGCCTGACAACCACGGGCGGCCTCGGGTGGGTGTTGTACCCCCTCAGCGTGGTCGGGTTGTGGCTCCTCGCCGGCGTGCCGCTGTATCTCCTGTTCCACCGGCGGCTGGTCGCACCGGCGACACTCCTGGCGGCGTTCGTCCTGCTCGACGCCCGCGCCGAGTTCACCGCGAGCGTGGACGACCCACACGCGCTGTACTTCGGCGGCTGGTTCCTCTATCTGGCCCTCCTCCTCGTCGCCGGCGGCGTCGAGTACGGGTGTCGGTGGCTCGACGGGGGGCGACGGCTCGCGTCGTTGCGGTGATCGGGTCAGGACGACGCGGAGACGTACAGCGCGTACCGGTAGAGGCGCCCGTCGTACCACATGCGGTTGCCGGTCGACGCCGTGTCGACGGCGCCGAGGCCCAGCCGGTCGAGCAGGATGTCGAAGGGCTCGGAGAGCGGTGCCGTCTCCGCGTACGTCTCCCGGGCGATGGCCCGGTCGAGGCGGTCACGGACAGCCGCCGACAGCGATTCGGGCGCGAGTTCGGCGTCGATCCGCGAGCCGAAAACCACCTCGCGAAACCCCTCGCGCGAGTCGGCAACCTCGATGGCGAGGGCCGTCTGCGCCGTCTCGACGATCCGCTCGCGGGCGACGCGGACGCGGTACGCCCACGCCCCGCCCTCGGTCATCGTTACGACCCGGCCGTCGAGTTCGCCCGTCGCGAGGCGACTCTCCCGCTCGGCGGGGCGACGCAGGACGTACGCGTCGCCCCGAAGCAGGTCGGCCGTACTCGTTTCGCCGTCGGTCCGTGTGTAGCTGTGGAGGATCTTGAGCGCCCGCGCGCTCGGCCGGTTCAGCGAGTCGATCAGCACGGCGTCCTCGGGGACCTGCTCGTCCGGGACGGGGTCGAGACGGACGAGCGTGCGGTCCATCGCCCGCCGGCCGGTGACGACGGTTGCGAGCTGGTAGTACGTTCCCTCGTGGGTCACGTAGGCGTCGTTCGGGAGCGGTTCGTAGCCGTAGGTCGTGTAGCGGCCGTCGGGGAGGATCGCATCGAGCGCGGCCCGCGCAGGGTCGCCGAACAGCGCGTCGTCGTCGGGTTCGTAGAGTGCGTGCTCGACCGGCGAAGCGTCGACCGAGTCGACAGTGAGGGTGTACTCGGGGGCAGCGTCGTCGTCACCGAACGGATCGGCCGCGGAACAGCCGGCCACTGCCGTGAGCGTCGTCGATCCGACGAACTGGAGGGCGCGTCGGCGAGTTGGGGCCATGGGTGGAACAGGCGGCGCCGAGTATTTGGAGATGGTGTTTTACTCGACCGTATACGTCCGATACCGCCGGAGCGCGTACCGATACGAGCCGTACGACACGCCGCCGGTCACCGCGAGATACACACCGAGGCCCGCGAGCAGGAGGGAGGTGAACGCGAGGTGGCCGGTAAGGACATACCACGTCACGACCAGGCCGATCACCGTCCCGCCGCCGACGACGACGATGTAGCCCATCATCACGAGCGTCGACGGGACGACCGTCTCCGTCCCCCAGAACTCCCGCTCCTCGTAGACGGGGTAGACGGCGCCGAGGCCGACGGCAAACAGTGCGGCCGCGAGACACATGAGACACCCCACCGCCGCGAAGCCGAGCGCGTGGCCCGGTGCCGTCCCGATGCTAGTCGACGCCAGGGGAACGAGGACGGCGACCGGCAGGCCGACGGCGAGGCCGGCGAGCAACCGCCCCCGGACGAGCGTCCGGGTGTCCGTCGCGGTGAGCAGGAGGACGGGGAGCTGTGGGCGGTCGTCGCCGAGCGGGTTCAGCCCGAACGTCGCCCCGGCGAGATAGACGCCGAAGCCGACGCCTGCGGCGGCGACGAGTGGGCCGAGCGCGTCGGCCGGCGACTGGGCGACCGTCGTACCCAGCGGGCCGAGGAAGAAAATCACCATCACGAGGTGGGCGAACTCCTGGGGGTGGCGCCGCGCGCGGACGAGAAACGCCCACGCGACGCGGCCGGCCTTCCGCCACGCGAACGGCGCCGGTGCCGCGAGCCATCCCGACGACGTGCGGGGCTGGCGGGTGTCGGCCCGTACCGGCGCGTCGGTGAACCAGAGCCGAGACGCCTGCCGGGTCGCGACGGCGAGGCCAACGGGCGTGAGGGCGAGCAGGCCGACGTGGACGATCACCGCGCCGCTCGACGCCGGCCGGGCCAGCGGCGTCCCGACGAACGCGAGCGCGACGTAGTCGACGACCGGTGCGACCGTCAGCGCCGAGACGAACTCGCCGACCGAGACGGCATCCGTGACGAGATACTGGCCGACGAACTGGGACGCCACGACGACGGCGGCCAGGACGAGGAGACCACCGACTTTCAGCGCGCGACGGACGCTCGGGAGGCGACGGAAGAGCCGCAGGACGACCATGCCGAGGGCGTACCCCCAGACGGCGGCCCAGCAGACGAGCGGGACGGCGACGGCCGCCGCCGTGAGCGGGAGCGACGGGGCGCCGAGGCCCAGCGTGAACGCCGTCGCGAACGCGGCGATGGGGGCGCCGAACCACAGCGCCAGACGCCCGACTTCGGCGCCGACGAGACCGAGAACGACGGCACGGGGGTGGACGGTCGTCAGCACGAGATCCGCGGCGTCGATCCGGCCGATCCGTTCGAGCGTCCGGAGCGTCGCGAGCGCCACGAGGAGGATCGGAACCGCCGTCGCGACGGGGGCGAAGTACGGAATCGCGTCGATCGACTGTGCCGACTGGCCGAGGACGTACGCCGTCGGGAGCGCGAAGAGGAAGTTCCCGCCGAAAAAGAGGAGGGCGACGGCGAGGCCAGCGAGACGGCGCTTGGTCCGGACGTAGCCGCGGACGCTCCGGACGAACTCGGCGCGGGCGATCCGGCGGCCGTGGCGCACGTCGCGGCGCCAGCTCATGGACGGTCGGTGGCCGTGCGTTCCGCCTCGCTCACGCCGTCACTCGTGACCGCGAGGAACGCGTCCTCGAGCGAGGTGTGTTCGCCCATCTCGGCCCGGGCTTTCACCTCCGACGGCGTCCCCTCGGCCACGAGACGCCCCTCGAACAGCACCCCAATCTCGTCGGCGACGGCCTCGACGACCGGGAGGACGTGCGTGGAGAGGAAGATGGTCGTGCCAGCGTCGGCGAACTCGGTGACGAACTCTCGGATGCGGCGGGCCGCACGCGGGTCCAGCCCCGACGTGGGTTCGTCCAGAAAGAGGACGTCGGGATCGTGCAGGACGCTCTGAACGAACGCGGTCTTCTGGCACATTCCCTTCGAGTACGACTCGATCCGTTTGTCGGCGTCGTCGGCGAGGTCGAACTGTGCGAGGTAGTCGTCGATGCGCTCGCGGGCGTGGTCGGTCGGGATGTCGCGGAGGTCGGCGACGTAGTCGAGCTGCTCGCGCGCGCTGAACTCGTCGTACAGCGGCGGCGTCTCGGGGAGGTAGCCGACGTGGGAAGCGAGGGCGCGACGGTCGTCGACGGGGGTCCCACTGACGCGGACGGTGCCAGCGGTGGGCTGAGAGAGACCGGTCAGGAGGCGCATCGTCGTCGTCTTCCCCGCGCCGTTCGGCCCGAGGAAGCCGTAGACGGTGCCCGCAGGGATCGAGAACGAGACGCCGTCGAGGGCGACTTCCGAGCCGTAGGTCTTCCGGAGGTCGGTCGCCTCGATGGCGATGTCGGTGGAGGGCATTGCCGACAGGTTCCGACCGACGCTCCCTAATCGTTGCGGAGGCGTCCTGCGCGGCGGCGTCCTCCCCTCACCCCGACCAGCCGCCGCGGATGTCGTCGGCGATCCGCTGGCGCCAGACGCTGTACTCCCCGTCACACTCGTCGCTCTCGTCGAGGTGGCGCACGAATCCCTCGCCGGGCGACGGGAGTTCCTGACCGCAGAACGGGCACTGGTTCGGATCCGTCCACGTTTGACTGGCTGCCATACCGGGTTCGTGACGTTCGAGGAACAAAAAGTCCCGTTTCATTTTCTTTTCGTGGGCAATAGTGCAATTCTCTGGCTGTTTTTGGCTAAATATCTTCTAGTATATTGTATTTAGAGAAGTTTTAGACTACATTCAGTCACTAGTTTATATGGCAGTTCGGCGGCGTGGCGTGGGACCACGCCGTGACCGCGACGCGACGGCATCGGTCGTTCGTCGGGAACATCTTTTTGTCCTCGTTCGCCGATGTCGAGACGATGCAGATACTGGTCACCGGGGGCGCGGGGTTCATCGGCGGGCACCTCGCGGAACGCTTCGTCGGCGCGGGCCACGACGTCGTCGTCCTCGACAATCTGAACGAGTTCTACGAGACGGGGCTCAAGGAGCGGAACGTCGAGGCGGGGCGGAAGGCGGTCACTCGCGGGGGAACGTACGAGTTCGTCGAGGGGGACGTTCGAGATGCGGACCTCGTCGCGGACCTCGTCGCCGACGCGGACTACGTCTTCCACCAGGCCGCCCGGGCGGGCGTGCGATCGAGCGTCGCGAATCCGCGGCTCTACGACGCGGTGAACGTCGACGGCACGCTGAACGTCCTCGACGCCGCCCGCGACCACGGCGTCGAACGGGTCGTCGTCGCGAGTTCCTCCTCCGTCTACGGCAAGCCGCGCTACCTCCCCTACGACGAGGACCACCCGACGACGCCCGTGAGTCCGTACGGAGCCTCCAAGTTGGCGGCCGAGCGCTACGCCTGTGCCTACGCCGAGGTGTACGACCTGCCGGTCGTCGCCCTGCGGTACTTCACCGTCTACGGGCCGCGGATGCGCCCGAACATGGCGATCTCGAACTTCGTCTCGCGGTGTGTGAACGGAAACCCGCCCGTCGTCTACGGCGACGGCACGCAGACTCGCGATTTCACCTACATCGACGACGTAGTCGAGGCGAACCGGACGCTGCTAGAGACCGACGCCGCCGACGGCGAGGTGCTGAACATCGGGAGCACCGACAACATCGAAATTCGGACGCTCGCGGCGGAGGTTCGCGATCAGCTCGCCCCCGACCTCGAACTGGCGTTCGCCGAGCGCCACGACGCCGACGCCGACCACACGCACGCCGACACCTCGAAGGCGCGCGACCTGTTGGGCTACGAGCCCACGCATACGATCCGGGAGGGAGTTGGGAAGTTCGTCGAGTGGTACCGGACGAATCGCGAGTGGTACGAGCCGCTGGTGCTAAACTCCTGAATCGATCCCAGACCACGACGGTTCCGCGCGAGTCGGAACGTGTTCGGGGTCGGAGGGCGGATAAAGAAACCACGATTTCCACAATCGGGAGTTCTATTTCTCTACGTGACGCTGGGAGTATGGAACAGTTCGTCGGCCGGGCTGTCGAACTCGGGCAACTCACGGACTGCTACGGATCCGTGGCAACGGATTCCCCTCGGTGAGGATTCCCGCGCGTTGCAATCTCACTCCGGAAGGACAGTCAGCGAGGGAAAGTACGTCCGGTAAAAGCCACTATCGAAGCTGATCAGCGAATCGGCGTCGGCAACAGCGTGGCCTCCAACGAGGAAATCGGCGGCGATATATTGGCGTGGCGCCAGATTTTCCCCACACTCCTCGCACACGACGTGCTGTTTGCGCCCGCAGGCCGGGCATTGAAGTCCATCTGGTCGACGTGACGTGTAGCGCTGAAACTGTCGACCGGCCCGAAACAACGCGTCGCGAGACGGCTCTACCAGCTGCAGACTGAAATCTTCGAGAAACTGGTTCAATTCGGATGCAGTATCGAAATGGCCGTCAGCGGCGAGTTCGGCATAGATGATCGGCGTGATTACGAGTTTTCCCTCCTGGTATGCCCGCCGGAGGGTTGCCTCGCTCGCGTCCGTATGCGTATCGTCGTACAGTATTGTGAGCAGCGCGTTCGTATCGACCGCAGTGATCACGCGTCAGCCTCCGATTCGCGGTCGTCGTCTGGCTCCCTTCCACCGTCACGCGGATACTCCCCCCGAAGCCGCCGCATCCGCTCGGGCATCGTCTCGTCACTCTCGGCGCTACCCCGGTACTTTTCGAACGGATCCCCACCCTCCGCAGTTGTCGGTTCGTGCTTCCGGATCGTATAGCCGGTGGCAGTCTCTTCGAACACGATCTCGTCGCCGGGCTCGATTCCGAGTGTCTCGCGGATTTCCTTCGGGATCGTAACCTGGCCTTTGGTAGTGACGCGTGGCATCCCACGTCAACCTACGGAGTAATATTTTATGAGTATTACGACAAGAGTCATACCTCGGGGACATCGATATCTCGGAACGGTGTGTTCGCCCGACGAATCTCCGTTTCGACGGATACGTTCTTCCCAAACAGAGACGTGACCCACCTCAACTCCGGGGATATCGATCGACCATCGTTCGACGATCACCGGCCGACGGCAGCCCGATCGCTTTTCCCTCGGTGGTGACAACGGAATCGCATGCAGGCCATCGTCCCCGCCGCGGGCGACGGGACGCGGCTTCGTCCCCTGACCGACGACCGACCGAAAGGGCTCGTGGAGGTGGCCGGAAAGCCGATCCTCACCCACTGTTTCGAGTCGTTGCTCCCGGCCGCTGTCGACGACATCGTCGTGGTCGTCGGCTACCGCGGCGACGACATCGTCGACTACTACGGCGACGACTTTCGAGGGGTCCCGCTGACCTACGCGTGGCAGGACGACCGACTGGGGCTCGGACACGCCGTCTCGACCGCCGAGGCGCACGTCTCGGGCGACGTAGTGGTGTGGAACGGCGACAACGTCGGCGCGGTGAACCTCGCCGAACTGGTCGAACGGCACCGCGAGACCGGCGCCGCGGCGACGCTACTGGTCGAGGCGGTGTCGCGCGAGCGGGCACGCGAGGGAGCCGCCTTCGTGCTCGACGACGGGGACCCGGTCGGGGTGGTCGAGAAGCCCGACGACCCGCCGTCGACGCTGGTCCCACGGGGGGTGTTCGCGTTCTCCCCGCGAATCTTCGACGCCCTGCGGCACGTGACGCCGTCGGAAAGAGGGGAGTACGAACTGGCCGACGCGGTGGACCGCTTGTTCGACGAGGGGGCACCGGTGACGGTGGTTCGCCTGGACGGGTGGCTGACGAACGTGAATACGGCCGCCGACGTGGCGCGTGTTCGCAGGCGACTCGATGACGGTCCCGCGTAGTCGCCGTGTGCCGGCGGCCCGGACGGGGGTGACTTTATGCCGCGGGGTCGTACCGCCGTCGTACGGACCTCGACTCCACATGTCCGACCGCCCGATGACCCGGTCGCGTGGCCGCGTGACCCTCGCACTGACGTTCGCGTTCGTCCTCGCGTACCGCCTCGAACAGAACGTCGCGTACGTGTTCGACATTTCGACCAGACAGCTCGTCACGCTCGATACGTTCCCGGCAAACGCGCTCACTCAGGTGTTCGCCCCCGTCCTCCACGCGAGCGGCGACCACCTCGTCGCCACGCTCGTGTGGGTCGTCCCCTTCGGCTACCTCCTCGAACGCCGCCGCCCCTGGCAGGACTACGTCGGCTTCGTCGTCGTGGCGGGCTTTCTCACGACGACCCTCGCCCCGTTCGTGTTCGTCGTCCTCGGGGTGTCGGCGGGGCTGGGCATCGGCGGGAGCGGCGTCGCCTACGCGCTGGTGGGTCGGGAGGCGACCGCGCGGCTTCGAGCGCTTCCGCAGTGGCGCTCGCTCTCGCGCGTCGAGGGCGGGATTCTGGTGGTTGCCGTCGTCGGGCTGGCCCTCAATCTCCTGGGCTTTCTGAACCCGCCGACTGGAACGAGCGTCGTTGGACACGCGACGGGCCTGATCGTCGGGATCGTCGCCGGAATCGGGGAGCGATACGTGTCGGTCGGTGAGGAGTGAACGGCTCACTCGCCACTTGACCTCCTCCTGCGCGTGAACGCGGAGGAATACTAGGTTACGAGCCCCGCACACGATCCGGGATGGAGTCGGGAAGTTCATCGAGCGGTATCAAGAGAATCACGAGTGGTACGAGCCGCTCGTGTCGAACCCCTGAATCGAGTCACCCCGATCACGGCCCACGACCGTCTGGCCCAAGGAGGAGATCGCCGGGGCGAATTTTATACCATTGTATAACATAAAGCGGTCTATGAGTAGTGATCGACAGTCGATCCCGGTCTCTCTCCCCCCGGAGTTGGTCGAGCGTCTCGACAAGCTGGTCGAGGACGGTGTGTTCGGGTCTCGGTCGGACGCCCTCCGCTACGGCGCTCGGCTGGTCGTCAGAGAGGAACGCGTAGAGCGGTTACACGAGCAGGCAGATCGAGGAGCCCGAGAAGATATCCGCGAGCGGCTGGAACGAAAACGTGTATCTTGATACCGACGTTATTCTCGCCGAACTGAAGGTCGACGATTGGCTCGCCAGCGCAGTCGATATCGAATCCATCGCCGAACCGAAAACATCCATCGCGACCAGTATCGAACTCCAGTACGTCATGGAAGATACGTGGGAGCGAGCGCGTCTGGCGAACGTGCATCAGGAACTCGGCGAGCGAGAGATTCAACTCGTTCCGCTGACCGTGGACGCGATGGACGCAGCAACCGACTTTCGGACGACGTACGAGGCGGTGAACGTGTTCGATGCTGTCCACCTCGGAACGGCGCGTTCGCTCGACGAGCCGATCGTCTCGACAGATACACTCTTTCCGGAACTCGCAGACATCACCCACGTCGATCCACGGGATCTCGACTGACAGCGTTCGATCACCGACGACGGCGGCAGTCCGATCGCTGGACCGGCTGTACCGTCCCTATCTGTGAACGAGAGTACGTGTCTTACTCCGGCGGGTTCCGTTCGCCCGCCTCGGCAGATCCGTCATCAGCGATGTTAGTATCGGGCGGTTCGAGCGCGGCGATCACGAGTCGCCCCGCTCGCGAGTCGGCGAGGTCGCCCCACGAGGCGGTGACCTGCGTGCCAGCCAGCCCCGTGACCGCGAGACCGACGAGGACGACCGTCGGCAGCACGCCGAGCGCCCCCAGCACGACGCTCACGAGCAGTGCCAATGCACTCCCGAGCGCGACGACGGCGCCGACGAGACGGACCGGCGCGGCGCGGAACTCCGTGAGCAGGCTCCGGGCGACTGCAACCGTGTTCGAAGAGGTGGCCGCCGCGTCGAGCCACGCGAGGGCGCGATCGAGAACCGCGACGAACGGGCCGACGGTGTACGTCTCCCGCAGGTCGATCACGATCACCTCGGGGTCGGGCTCGGTCGTGAGCCAGCGGTAGAGGAAGGAGTGGGTCACGACGCCGCGGCCCCACGCGCCGAGGCGAGCGACCCGGCCCCCGCGGCCGAGACCGTCGAGGTAACCGCGCGCGCGGTCGAGGGCGGCGACGACGCGGGAGTCGCCGACGGCGGCGGCGAGCCGCGAGTCGGCGTCGTCGGAGTGGCTCATCCTACCGCACCTCCACGACGGTCGCCTCGACGGTCACCGTCCCGAAGTCGAGCGTCACCGTCCGCCCCCGCCGGAGCGGCGCGCCCTTGAACCGGACGCCCGCGTCCGTCTCGCGCACCCGCAGGTCGGCGGTCAGCGTCACGTCCTCCTCGACGGGGTGGTCGCGCCGGTAGACGTTGCCGTCCTGGCTCGTGAGCACCATCGTCGACGGCTCGACCGTGACGTTCGCGAGTTCGGCGACGGTGTCGCCGCGGACGCGCTCGGCCATCCCGCTCCGGAGCCCGTCGGCCAGGTCGGGATCGGCGTTCTCGATCTCCAGTCGGACGGTCCGGGTCGACGCCACGCCTCGCGGCACCGTCTCCCCCACCCGGACCACGTCGCCCTCAAACGCGTAGGCGGCCGTCTCCAGCGGGAGCGTCACGCCCTCGCGGATGGGTGCCCCCGCGAACCGCTGCCCGTCGCTCGCGCGGTAGGTGCGGTACGCGACGCCGACGTAGGCGAGCGTGCGCCCGTCGCCGGTGCGGTACGCCGTCACCGACCGCACCGTCCCCACGGTCCGGCCGTCGATCCGGTACTCGTCGCCGCGCCGGATCGCGTCGGCAGTGTCGGCCGAAAGATTCGTCCGCAGGAGGACGTCCGTCTCATCCGTGGGAAGGTCGGGGTTCGCGTCGTCGACGGCCGTGATCGTGCCGTCGGCCGCGTAGTCGGGCGTGGTGAGCGAGAGGTCGCGGCCGACGCGCAGGGGGTCGCCGTCGTAGGTGACGGCGTCGTCGCTCGTGCCGTTGATCCGCACGCGGGCGTAGAGATGGCGCCCGTCGTCGGTGTCGGTGGCGTAGACGTCGGTGACGGTGAGGTTCTCGGCGTCGGACGGGGCGACCGTATCGCCCTCGGTGACGAGGGTGGCGACGTAGGCGGGCTGGGTGCCCAGATCGAGGGTGGCGTAGCGGGTGGCGGTGTCGGGGGCGGTGTCGTCCGACCCCGAGGAGAGGACGAAGGCGACGCCCGCGACGACGACGGCGAGGACGACGAGGACGACGAGGGCGTCGACGAGGTTTAGTACGCCGAAGAGGTTGCCGTCGTCGTCGATGAGGTTCACGACGGATCACCGTTGGGCATCGTTGTACAGAAAACTATCAATTGATATAATATTTCCCCAGGCGTGGGACGATATGAGACCGACCCCTGGACGAACGTGAGTTGGGCATCAGTTAGATGTATCCAAGGTCTTCAAGTTGCTGTTGAACCCCCTCACTGAAACCACCCGTCGACTGCGTCGCAAGCGACTCTTGGGATAGGTGTTCGTCAAGTACGGCTCGTAACTCGTCGACTCGCTCGGGGCGATCGTCACTCCGATCTCTCGTTTCACCTTCGTTCGTCGAGAGGTCGTAAAGTCGAACGTCGTCGTCGGAGACGACCAATTTGTCCGTGCCGTCACGAACGATCGATAGCTCGGTATCGTACTCGTCGTTGTACGAGAAGGGACGATTTGCTTGCTCACGGAATGATTCCAGCATTGATTCGGGTGTTCGGTAGTGGGCGAACACCCGCTGATTGCCGTTCGCGTGTTGGTCTTCTAGGGATACTCGGTCGAAGTCAGCCGACGGCTCGACATCAGCGACGTCGAGGATCGTTTTGAATACGTTCGAGAGACTTACGAAGGCGTCCGAACGATTGGTGGTGAGCGGGTTCGTTCCGTCAGGCCACTTCACGAACAGCGGGACGTGGAGGAGTTCGTCCGCAAGGGAGAAATGGTGGCCGATGAGGTCGTACTCGCCAAACAGTTCACCGTGGTCACCCACGATGACGATCAGCGAATTTTCGAACTTGTCGACGCGTCGAAGTTCGTCGAATAGATCGGCGAGTTTGTCGTCGAGGTACCGAATCTCGGAGTCGTAGAGGTCGACGAATCCACGCATCTGTTTCGGCGAGATCGATGTCTCCCCGGCGAAGTACTTGCCACGTTGCGTGTATATCTCTCGTTGCTTGATCAGTAACCGCATAACCGACTGGTCCACGTACTGTTTGTGATACGGCCGCCTCGGATTGTACAGGTAGTGTGGCTCCATCAGGTGAAAGAACGCGAAGAACGGGGACTCCTCACGGGAACCAACTGTGCTGCGATCGGGGAGCCACTCTCGAAATCTCCCGATCGAGTCGTCGGCACCGCTGTCCTGTATCGAGAACATCATCTCCAGCCGGTTCAGGTTCCGTTCGACGAATCCCGATGGAACGTCCATATTGAATATCTCGAACGTCTCATCGAACGCGTCGGTGGCGCCGCCGTTCGTCAACCAGCCGTTGTTCAGAAAGGCGGTCGTGTCGTAGCTCGCGTCCGAAAGGTGGGCTGCGAGTGTGTGCTCCGGATCGATACGGAGGCCCTTATCGTAGAGCCCGTGTCGGATCGTCGGGAGCCCGGTGAAGAGTGACGTGTGTGAGGGAAGTGTCCACGCGGTCGTCGCGAACGCGTTCTCGAAGACAGTTACGTCCGACCGGTCCCCGAAGTCGGTGAGCGTCGGAGCGGTGTCGCGTGAGTAGCCGTAGGTCGGAAGGTGATCCACGCGGAGGCTATCGAGTGAGAGGAGCAGTACGTTCGACGGTGGCGCCGACATGCATCCCTCTTTTGAGCCATCCTATTTATTTTTCATTCGAATGATCAGATGAGTCGAGACGAAAAATCACGTGCGGCTTCGTGTATTGCGTTCTTTTCGCTCCGTGTGAGTAATCCACCAAACCAAGCGAGCAGAATCTCGACAGTAGCGAACGTGACTACAAAGCTCAACATCGTGATGGAGAGATCAATTCGCCTGATTATCACGTCATCGATCGTGGAATCCAACAAGAGGAAAATCGGAATGCTCGCGACACCTAAACTCACGATCCCCAAGATATATCGTTTCGAAAACGGATGGATTGAAACGAACGAGTAGACGAGAAAAATCTGGACGGCATTCATGGAAAATATACTCACGAAAGTACCGACGGCAGCACCAACCACCCCAAATTCTTGAATAAGAACGTAGCTCAGCCCCACGTTTGTCATAGTCGTCACGGCAGTTACGACAAAGTCAATCCGTGTCCGGTCGATGGCTCGGAGGACTGCGGCTGCCGTTCCCATTCCGGATCGGAGGAGAACATCAGCAGCAAGAACAATCAGAACGATGGAGCCAGGCGTGTATTCAACCCCAAAGAACAATCGAATGAGTTCGGTTGGATAGTATACCATCGTGAGGAGGAGAGGGAGCGCGAGAAGTGTACTCCACTTCGTCGCCCGCCGATACAGGTATACCATCCCCTCCCGGTCGTCGTTGTCGAACCGACGAGCCATACGCGGCGTAAACAGATACGTAATCGAAACCAGCGCGATCATCCCGAGCTGGGAGATGACGTATCCGACTCGATAGTAGCCGACAGCGGAGGACGCGAGCAAGGCGCCGACGAGCACGATATCCGTATTCCCGAGTAAGCGACGAGTAGCGTTCTTGAACGCCAGCGGCCACGAGTACGAAAACAGCCGGCTCGCATCCTCGCCAAATCGATCGAGAGTCGTGACTCGTGTCAGTTTCGCCCTGAGGAGATACACCGCGTATCCGCCGGCGAACACGCTACTCAGGAGATACTGCCCGAGATAGAACGACAGAAAAATCAGCATGCCGCCGTTCTGCCAGATGGCGACGCCAAGCGCGCCGAACGCGATCAGTTTGTTCAGTACGTCGTCGGAGAGCACTTTCGGCACGGAGCGATCGTATCCGCGCATAATGCCGAACGATAGCTGTGAGACGGGA
>Ga0207851_100548_pt1 | contig 17727 bp, 16 predicted proteins | sample A23E3SouthBayCA_FD_187747 | JGI IMG/M metagenome (GOLD analysis project Ga0207851, IMG submission 187747) | Aerobic enrichment media microbial communities from Eden Landing Ponds, California, USA - A23 E3 (SPAdes) | ecosystem: Environmental > Aquatic > Marine > Unclassified | place: Emeryville... | reverse complement strand
TCGACTGGCGCCGGCAGTTCGACCTCGCGCTCGACCCGGAGCGCGCCCGCGCCTACCACGACCAGACGCTCCCCGGCGACAACTACAAGGAGGCGCGTTTCTGCTCGATGTGCGGCGTCGACTTCTGCTCGATGCGGATCGACCAGGACGCCCGCGACGCCGACGGCGAGATGGAGGCCATCGCCGACGAGACCGACCTCGACGACACCCCCGCAGCCGAGGTCAATCGCCCGCCCGTCGGCGAGCACGACGCCAGCGACGTGCCCGACTACTCGCACCTGCTCGACGACGGCCACGACGAGGGTGTCGCCGACGACTGAGGGGAAGCGGTGCTGTCGGCGCGCGCCGTCGCGCCCTGTGTGGCGCTGTGCGCCGCGACGCGAGCGGCCCTGCCGCGAGCACGACGTGGCGCGACGAAGCCGCGCGAGGGATGAGCGACGACAGGAGCGAATCGGCTGGGGAGGCTTGTGGCCGTCTGCGGTGGCGGGGCGGGTGCGGTGCGGGTGCAGTGCGGGGCGGCCCTGGCGGACTGGAAGGGCGAGGCGTGCGAGGCGCGTGCGCCTCGATGCCGAACGGCGCTGCCGTGAGGCGGGCTCGCGTGCAGTTCAGTCGGTAAGCGGGCACTATTCTCGCGGACGGTGCAGAGAGCGAGAATATCTCGCTCAGCGACCGCGAGCGCGTCGAGGGCTTCCATCTCCCAAGATCACCTGCGGTTTCGTCTGCAGGTGCGGTGCCGTTTGCGGACACTCTGACTCGAAGCGAGCGCGTCGAGATCGATCGCTCCCCACGGATCCCCACACCACCGACCCCAACAAACGATAAACCCGATCCAAGTTCCCCAGAGTGCCAGCGGGCTTAAGCGAGTGGCACGCTAGACGTGTCGTATGCCAACACAGATCGAGGTGGTCCGATGACAGACCAGTTCAGCCTCGACGGGACGGCGGTCGTCACGGGCGCGTCGAAGGGGATCGGTCGGGCGGTCGCCGAGCGCTTCGCCGCTGAGGGCGCGAACGTGGCGATCTGCGCCCGGACCGAAGACGAGATCGAGGCGGCGGCCACCGAGATCAGCGACACCCACGATGGCGACGCGGTCGGCGTGGCCTGCGACGTGCGCGACCGCGAGGGCGTCGATGCGTTCGTCGAGACGGCCGTCGAGCGCTTCGGCGGCGTGGACGCGCTGGTCAACAACGCCGGCGCGAGTTTCGTGGCGGGGTTCGACGACATCTCGGAAAACGGCTGGCAGTCGGTCGTCGACGTGAACCTCACCGGGACGGTCAACTGCACGCAGGCCGCCGCGGACTCCCTCAAAGAGAGCGGGGCCGACGGAACCGCCAGCACCGTCGTCAACGTCTCCAGCCTCGCCGGTGTGCAGGGCTCGCCGTACATGAGCCACTACGGCGCGGCGAAGGCCGCCATCCAGAACCTCACGCGCTCGCTCGCCGCGGAGTGGGCCGGCGACGGCGTCCGCGTCAACTGCGTCGCGCCGGGCTACGTCGCCACGCCCGGCGTCGAGGCGCAGATGGGCGTCTCGCCCGGCGAGGTGGACCGCGAGACCGTCGATCGCACCGTCGGCACGCCCGAGGAGGTGGCCGATATCGTCCACTTCCTCGCCAGCGACGCGGCCTCCTTCGTCACCGGCGAGACGCTGCCCGCCGCCGGCGTCCCCGAGATCGAACACACCCCGAGGGTCGGACCATGAGCGAGCACACTCCCACCGACACGACCGCCGACACCGCAGACACCCCCACCCGCGACATCTTCCTTCCGGTCGCGGCACAGCCCTCTATCGACACGCTCGCCGCCTACGCCGAGGACGCCGAGGACCTGGGCTACGGCCGCGCGTGGCTCCCCGAGACCTGGGGCCGAGACGCCGTCACCGTCCTGACGACCGTCGCCGAGCGCACCGAGTCGATCGGGATCGGCACCTCCATCGTGAACGTCTACTCGCGCTCGCCCGCCCTCCTCGGACAGACCGCGGCGACCCTCCAGGAAGTCTCGGACGGCCGCTTCCGCATGGGGCTGGGACCGAGCGGCCCCGCCGTGATCGAGGGGTGGCACGGCGTCTCCTACGACCGACCGCTCCGGCGGACCCGCGAGACCATCGATATCGTTCGGGCGGTCCTCTCCGGCGAGTCCGTCGAGTACGACGGCGATATCTTCACCCTCTCCGGGCTCCGACTGCGCTGTGACCCGCCCGAGACCTCACCGGCCATCGACGCCGCGGGCATGGGTCCCACGTCAGTCGAACTCGCCGGCCGCTTCGCCGACGGCTGGCACGGGCTGATGCTCACCCGCGAGGGCGTCCGGGAGCGCCTCGACGACCTGCGCCGCGGGGCCGAACTGGGGGATCGCGACCCCGACGACGTGCGCGTCACGCTCTCGCTGCCCTGTATCGCGCTGGAGGACCGCGAACGCGCCCGCCACCTCGCTCGCGAGCACCTCGCCTTCTACGTCGGCGCGATGGGTACCTTCTACCGCGAGGCGCTCGCTCGCCAGGGCTTCGAGGACGAAGCCACGGAGATCGCCAGCGAGTGGGCCAACCGGAACCGCGAGGACTCCCTGGCCGCGATCTCCGACGAGTTGCTCGACGCGCTCGGACTCGCCGGGACCCCCGAGGAGTGTCGCGAGGGCTTCGAGGCGTGGGCGGATATCGACGGCGTCGACGCGCTGTCGGTGTCGTTCCCGCGGGGCGCCGAGCCGGGAGAGATCCGGACGACGATGCGGGCGCTGGCGCCGGAGTGAGGCGGACCCGACGGGATTCTCCGCTGGCGAACGGGGAGAGACCATCGGGCATCGCAACCGCTTTTTGTACCCATCGCCAGCGGTCGCACAGTGACGGACACGAGACGCCAGTTGCGCGCGCTCTTTCTCGCGCGCTTCGCCAACTCCTTCGGATTCGTGACGCTGCTGACGCTTTTATCGACGTACATCAACGTCCTCGAACCCGAGGGGTTCGTCCTCGGCCTGTTCGTGACGGGACTGACGCTGACACAGGCGGTCGCGGTCGTGCCGGTCGCGTGGGCGGGCGACCGCTTCGACAAGCGGGCGATCCTCATGGGCGGGCTCGCGCTCGCGGCGGTCGCCTACGCCGCGTTCACCTTCGTCGAGACGAGCTGGGGGTTCGTCCTCGCGCGCGGACTGCAAGGGATCGCGGCGACGACCGCCGGCCTCCTCAGCCTGGCGCTCGTGGGCGAACTCGCCCGCGAGTCGGAGCGCGGCAACACCATCGGCATGGCCAACTCCTGGCGCTTCGCCGCGGCGATCGGCGGCTCGCTCTCGGCCGGCGCGCTCTACGACGCCTTCGGGTTCGGCGCCGTCTTCGGCCTCCTGATGGTCATCACCGCCGTCGCCTTCCTCGCCGTCTGGCGCTTCGTCGAGCCCGACGAGACGACGATCACCGGCTTTCCCTTCTCCGATCTCGCCCTGAACAGGCGCATCATGACGATCACGAGCTTCCGCGCGCAGTACGCCGTCGCGGTGACGCTGGTGCGCAACTGGGTGCCGATCTACGCCGGCCTCGCCGCTGCCGACGGGGGGCTCGGCTGGGTCAACAGCGCGACCGCGGTGGCCATCGTCATCTCCGCCGAGAAGTTCACCAACATGCTCAGTCAGCCGTACATGGGCGCACTCTCGGACCGCGACGGCCGCGCGAAGTACGTCTTCTACGGGGGGCTGGGCTACGGGCTCGTCGCGGTGCTGGTCCCCGCGACCCCCGCCATCGGCGCGGCGCTCGGTCTCCCGGCGACGTATCCGTTCCTCGGGACGCTCTCGGCGGCGTTTCTCCCGCTGGTCGTCCTGAACGGCCTGCTGGGGGTCGCCGACTCGATCCGCGAACCGGCGAGCATGGCGCTGTTCGCCGACGAAGGAGCGGGCCAGGGCGTCGCCTCCAGTTTCGGCGTGCGATCGCTGGTCTGGCGACCGGGGTCGGTGCTGGCCCCGCTGGCCGCGGGTTGGCTCACGACCGAAGTCGGCATCACGTGGGTGTTCTACCTCGGTGCCGGCGCGGCCTTTACCGGGGTCGCCGCCTTCCTCGGCATCCTCGCGTACAGCCACGGCCGCGACGCGCTGACAGCGTGGTGAGTCGCGTCTCGCGGAGCGCGCGCATCGACCGCGCTCTCACCGGGACCGCACCGCTGCGACAGACTGAAACTGCCGCCGCCCCTCGACTCGGGTGATGTGGCCCTGGGGACACCTCGCCGCCGCCTACCTCGTCTACGTCGCCTACTCGCGGATCCGCTACCGCCACCGGCCCACGGAGGCGACGGCGATCCTCGTCGCCCTGGGCTCGCAACTGCCCGACCTGATCGACAAGCCGCTGGCCTGGACGCTCGCGGTCCTCCCCGCGGGCCGGTCGCTCGCGCACTCGTTGCTCGTTCTCGGGCCGCTGCTGGCGGCCGCGTACCTCTTCGCCCGCCGCCGCGACCGCGCCCTCGACCGGGAGACTCGCCGCGAGGGCGCGCGGGCGCCGCTCGTCGTCGCCGTCGGGATCGGCGCGGTCGTCCACTCGCTCACCGACGCGCTCTACCCCGCCATCGAGGGAGAGTTCGCCGCGCTCGCCTTCCTCGCGTGGCCGGCCGCCGACCTCCCGCCGCCCACGGACACACAGAGTTTCATCGGCCAGTTCGCGCAGATGGCGCTCACGCCCGAGTTCGCCTTCGAACTCCTGCTGGTCGCGCTCGCACTGGCCGTCTGGGCCCGGCAGGACTACCCGGGTCTCGACACGGTCCGAGTCGTCTCCGCCCGGCTCGTCCGCGGCGTGACCGACGCGGGTCCGTGACCGCCGAGAGTTTGTGACCGCTGCAGGTCCGCGACCGCAGCGGGCACCCGAGTCCGTCCGACCGCAACAGTCATTTCCGCCCGACCGGAAGCGTCGAGCGATGTACGCGGTCGTCGGCTGTAGCGACTGTCAGGCGCTGTGGATCGTCGAGGGACGCCCCGAGACCAGCGAGTGCCCGCGCTGTGGGACCCAGCGCCAGTACGCCAAACGCCGGAAGTTCGTCAGTACCGACGACGAAGACCACGCTCGCGAGGTCCGGTCGTCCATCCTCGCCAACCGCCAGGGCCACGGCGACGCCTTCGCCGAACTCGACTCCTTCGCCGACCTCGACGAGCAGGTCGACGCCGTCGGCCCGAGCGACGAGGAGTACCTCGAAGGCTCCGGACTGGACGCCGACGCCGTCGCCGAGGCGGGCGAACGGGCCGGATCGGGGAGAGGAAAGGGCGGCGGGGGCGGAGCCGGCGGCGGATCGCGCAGCCGCCAGCAAGTCGTCCGCGACGCCGTGCGCGACCTGGACGACCCGACCGAAGAGGCCGTCGTCGCCTACGCCGACGAGCACGGCGTTCCCGCCGACTACACCCGCCGGGCGCTGGAGAAACTCGTCCGCGCCGGCGAGGCCACCGAGAACCGCGGTGTCTATCGGCTGGTGTGAGTCGGGCGCGCGAGTCGGCTGTTTCTCCCGGGAAGCCACTTCCGTGGACGGCGTGAAAGTCCCCGCAGGAGTGGCCGTGACGGCAACCGCAGACAGCGTGAAAGCCCTCGCCGTCTCGACTCCCGCGTCTCGCTGCGCACTTCGCTCGTGCTCGCGGCACGGCCGCTCGCACCCCACGCTCCAGTGCTTGCGTCGCCGGGGTTCGTCGAGACGACGACCCCTTTCATTCCCACCCACTCAGACTGTCGAACCAGCCGACACGGGTGGGAATGAAAGGGGCCGGTCGCTCGTCGCCGCCCCGACGAAGCAAGCCGCGAGGCGTCGGAGACGCCTCGGCCCGTGCGAACGGCGCCTCCGGCGCCGTGCGCAGACACCGCAGGAGCGAGGGATGCGAGGCGCGCAGCGTCTCGAATGCGAGCGGCTGTGCCGCGAGCAACGAGCGACGAGGCGCGCAGCGAGGCGCGGCGGTACGAGCGACCGGGGGCTTTCACGCTGTCGGCGGTGGCGGAACTGGCAGTTCTCCTGCGGCGTTCACGACAGCTCGAACCGGTATCACCACCGAGATTGACTTCTCAGAGTCGACCGGAACGCACTTCTCGGGCGCGTCGCCACTCCCGGGCATGGACATGGCAGACGTGCGGGAGCTGGACCAGCAGTTCGTCTACCAGTGGCTGGCGGTGATGCTCTTCGGCGCGGCGATCGTCGTGCTCGTCGTCACGACGGTCCAGCCCGGCGACGACCCGCTGGTGCTCGCGTTCGCGAGCCTGCTCGCGGTCCTGTACGTCGGCTTCGCCGTCGCCGAACTGAAAGTCGGCAACGGCCTCTCGGCCGCCGGCAACGCCGTCGTCGCGGTCGGGTGGCTCGCGCTCGGCGCGACCGCCTCGAACATCGTCCTCCCCGATTCCTTCTTCTACCCGAGCCTCGCCGTCATCGTCGTCGGTGCGATAGTCGGCATGTGGGAAGACTACGGTCCCGGCGGTCGCGACGAGAGCGCGGGCGAGGACTGACCGCGGCCGGCGGTGGAATCTCGGGGACAGCGCGCGGCTCACAGCCAGCCGAGCGCCTTCGCGACGCCGACGAGCGCGGCCAGCGTCGTCGCGACGAACTTCGCCAGCCGGGCGAGGCGCGTCGCCCGCGCGAGACGCGGGGAGCCGGTGCTGTCGTCGGGCGACGCCGACGCGTCGCGCGTGGTGGTCTCGGTCATGGTGGCGACGCCCGCCGGTGCTCCCGAACGGACGCCACTCGGTGTAGCGACCCGGGACGGATAACCGCCAGCCGGACCCGCAGTGAAAGTGAAAGTGGAAACAGGGGTGACGGTGAAAGTGGAAGCGGGAGTGAAAGTGAGCGTGAGAGCGGGGCCGGGCCGAGCGGCCGACACGCCCGGGCGACTCACTCGTAGCGCAGCGACTCGATGGGGTCGAGTCGCGAGGCGTTCCAGGCGGGGTAGAGCCCGGCGAGGACGCCGACGAGCATCCCCACGAGGACGGCGATTCCGAACCACTCCAGGGGGAACTCCAGCGGGAAATCCAGCAGCGAGGTCGCGGCCCACCCGCCGGCGACCCCGAGGAGCGTCCCGAGGATCGCGCCGATGGCGCCGATGATCGACGCCTCGACGAGAAAGAGCTGGAGCACGTCACGGCGCTGGGCGCCGACGGCTTTCATGATCCCGATCTCGCGAGTGCGCTCGGTGACGCTGACGAGCATGATGTTCGCGATGCCGATCGAGCCCACGAGCAGGGACAGCAGGGCGATCCCGGTGACGAAGCCGGTGAGCTGGTCGAGCAGCGACTGGATCTGGGCGACGAGTTCCTCGTTGGTCTGGACCGCGAAGACGTAGCCGCTCGGGACCAGTTGCGCCGCGTCGGAGTCGCCCTCCAGATAGGTCCGGACCCGGTCTTGCACGTCCGGGAGCGCGCCGTGGCCGGTCGCGGTCACCGAGACCGTCCGGAACACCCGCCCCTGCTCGCCGGTCGTCGGGCCCGTCACCGTGTCGGTGTAGAAGGGGTCGACCGGGACGTACACCCGCGGCGCCGTCGAGAACCCCTCGAACGGCCCCGTGCTGGTCGACTCGTTGAGGATCCCGACCACGGTCACCGTCCGCGTCGAGCCGTTCGCGAGCGTCACCGTCAGATCGCTCCCGACGGTAGCGTTGGTCTCGAACTGCCGCGCGGCGAGGGGGTTGAGGACGGCCTCGCGCGTCCCGTCCGCGAAGACCCGCCCATCGCCGAGCGGCTCGTCCGCGAGGTACGCGGGCGTGACCGCGACGATGCCGTCGCTGGCGACCCGGTCACCCCCGTACTCCAGGGCCGTGGTCGCGACCCGACCGTACGGGTCGACTGATTCGATGCCCTCCAGACGCCGCAGTTGGTCGATGTCGTACTCGGTCAAGACGGGCTGAGCACCGAAGCCGGGGCCGCCCTGACCGCTCCCGACGGCGCCCTCGGGGCCGGCCCAGACGCTGACGACCGGGGGCTGGTCCCCGCCCACGTCGCCGATGACCGCCGCCTGCAAGCTCGCGCCCAGCGTGACGAACGTGATGACCGCCGCGATACCGATGACAACGCCCAGCGTCGTCAGCGCCGAGCGCAGCTTGTGCGCGCGGATGGCGCTCCAGGCCATCCGCAGCGACTGGACGGCCTCCATCAGTCCTCACCCGCCGCCGGTCGCGCCGCGGTCTCGCGTCCGTTCGCCGCCTGTCGCGCCCTCGCGTGCCCACCCGTCACGCGTCAGGCCTCCTCGGCGGTGGCCGCTCCGTCGCCGTCCGAGTCGGCAGTCTCCGCGCCGCTCGCGTTCGCGGCCAGCGTCGCGTCCGTCTCGGGCGTCCGGCGCTCGTCGATCGGCTCGATCCGCTCGAGTTCGCCGTCGAGCAGGTGGACGACCCGCTCGGCGTGTTCGGCGATCGGCCGCTCGTGGGTGACGACGAGGATGGTGTTGCCCCGCTGGTAGAGGCGCTCGAACAGCGCCATGATCTCCCGGCCGGTCTCGCTGTCGAGGTTGCCGGTCGGTTCGTCCGCCAGCAGGAGCGTGGGGTCGTTCGCGAGCGCGCGGGCGATGGCGACGCGCTGGCGCTGCCCGCCCGACAGTTCGTTCGGGCGGTGGCCGGTCCGCTCGCCGAGCCCCACCTGCTCGAGCAGGTCGGTCGCGCGCTCGCGTCGCTCGCTGCGCGAGACGTTCTGGAACACCATCGGGAGCGCCACGTTCTCGGCGGCGGTGAGTTTCGGCATGAGGTTGAACGTCTGGAAGACGAAACCGATCTCGCCGCCGCGCAGGCGGGTCCGCTCGCGGTCGCTCATCGCGACCACGTCCTCGCCGTCGACGGTCAGTCCGCCCTCGGTCGGCGTGTCGAGACAGCCGACCAGGTTCAGGAGAGTGCTTTTCCCCGAACCGCTCGGCCCCATGACCGCCGTGTAGGAGCCGCGGGGTACATCCAGCGAGAGGTTCTTCAGGGCGTGGACCGGCCCCCCCATGTCGTAGGTCTTCGTGACCCCGTCGAGCGCGACGGCGACCTCGGTCGCTGCTGTCTCGGGCATATCTGTTCCTGAGAGTGCAGGACACAAAAAGACGCGCTCGGTTCCGGCCGTGGCCGTCGGTCAGGCCTCGGTTTCGACGCCCGCGACCTCGAAGCGGGCGCCGCCGGCCTCGCTCTCGACGAGCGTGATCGCCCAGCCGTGGGCTTCGACGATGCTCTCGACGATGGCCAGGCCGAAGCCGGTGCCCCCTTCCGAGGTCGAGTAGCCGCTCTCGAAGACGTCCTCGCGTTCGCCGGCCGGGACGCCGGGGCCGTCGTCGGCGATGTAGAAGCCGTCGTCGGTGTCGCCGACGATGACCGTGACGGCGTCGCCGCCGTGTTCGACCGCGTTGCCGAAACAGTTCTCGAACAGCTGTTTGAGGCGGCTGTCGTCGGCCATGACCGTCGCGTCGGTCTCGACCCGGAGGTCGGCGTCGGGCGTCTCGACGGTATTCCAGCTCGCCCGGGCGACCCGCTCCAGTCGAACTGGCTCGAGGTCGGTCACGCGGTCGCCCTGTTTCGCCAGCGTCCGGAGGTCGTCGACGAGGCGCTCCATCCGGTCGACGGCGCGGTTCGCCCGCTCGAAGTGCTCGGGGTCGCCGGTCCGCTCGGCCATCTCGACCGCGCCCGCGAGGACCGTCAGCGGGTTCCGGAGGTCGTGGCTGACGACGCTCGTGAACTCGTCGAGGCGTTCGTTCTGGCGCTCGAGTTCGCGCTGGCGCTCCCTGTGTTCGGTCACGTTCTGCGAGACGGCCATCCCCGCGGTTATCTCGCCGTCCTCGTCGCGTATCGGGAGCGTGTGGACGCGGTAGTGCCCGCCCATGTAGCTCTGCTCGAACGTGTGCTGCTCGCCGTCGAGCGCCGCCCGGTAGTACTCCTCGAGTTCCGCGGCGATGTGGTCCGGGAAGAGGTCTCGGGGTCGGGACCCCTCCACGTCACACGGCGAGAGCCCGACCGCTTCGAGCTCCTCACCGCCGGCCAGCGTGTTCCGGAGCCCTTCGTCGAAGGTGAACACGCCGCCGTTTGGGAAATTGTCGATGAGCGTCCGGTAGCGCTCGGTCGCGCGCCGGAGTTTCACCTCGCGCTCGATGCGGTCGGTGACGTCCCGAGTGGTCCCGAGGACGAGCGGATCGTCGCCGGCCGGTTCCATCGGCGTGAGTCGGAGCTCTATCGTCCCGGTGTCGTCGGGCACCACCGGTTCGAGCTCGACGCGGACCTCGTCGGCGTCGCCCGCGAGCACGCTGTCGACGCCGGCCTCGACCGACGCGACCTCCGCCGCGGAGAGGACGCCGTAGTCGGCAAAGGCCGAGACGGGCTCCCCGGTGATATCGACCGCGGGCGCTTCGTCTTCGCTGACCCGGTAGTTGAGAAACCGCACCTCGTAGTCGCCGTCGACGACGTAGACGCCGTCTTCCATCGTCTCGATGACGGTGCGGTGCCAGTCGACCTCGGCTTCGCGCTCCTTGCGCTCGGTGACGTCCCTGACGTTGCCGACGATGCCGCCGACGGCCGGGTCGTCGAGCAGGTTTCGCGTAGTCACCTCCAGCCAGCGCCAGGAACCGTCGGCGTGTTCGGCCCTGAGCTCGACGAACCGCTCGCCCTCCGGGTCCTCGACCAGACCCCCGAGTTCGGCCGCGATGCGCTCGCGGTCGTCGGGATGGATGTACTCGAGAATGTCGTCGCCCATCACCGCTGCCGGGTCGTACCCGAGGACGCGCTCGACCGACGGCGTGAGATACTCGATGGACCCGTCGGGCGCGATCACGATGACGTAGTCCGCCGAGGCCGACAGGAGCGTCCGGAACCGCTCCTGTGTCTCCGCGACCTCCCGCCTCGCGTCCGCGCGCTCGACCGCCTTGACGACCCGGTTTGCCAGCAGCGCGAACTGCTCCGTCCCGACGCGTTTCTGCAGGTAGTCGGTCACGCCCGCCGACACCGCGTCCCCGGCGATCGACTCCGACCCCTCGCCGGTAAAGAGGACGAACGGGAGGTCGGGACGCCGTTCGCGGACGGCCGCGAAGAACCCGAGGCCGTCGAGCCCCGGCATCTGGTAGTCGCTGACGACGCAATCGACCGGTTGTGCGGCCAGTCGGTCCAGGCCCTCCCGGGCGTCGTGAGCGGTGGTGACCGTTAGCCGCTCGTTCTCGCGTTCGAGCGACTCGCGCGTGAGGTCGGCGAAGTCCGCGTCGTCGTCGACGTGTAACACCCGGATCGCCGCTGGCGAATCACTCATGGAAACGACGTTCTCTGTTGTATGGGAGAAACCGTCTTAAGCGTTGGCGCCAGCGACGCCACCGTTTCACGACCGGGCGCGCAGGTACCAGAGCGCCCGCGTCGCGGCCGCCGCGACCGACGCCGCGAGGCCGCCGACGAGCGTCGGGCCGGTCGCGAGCGACAGACAGACCTGCACCGCGAGCGCCAGCCCGAACACCACGCCGCCGCGGCGGTACCGGTCCGCGAGCGTCGCGGCCACGCGCCGAGAGCGATAGACCGCGACGACCGCTCCGACCCCTAGCAGTCCGCCGAGGACCGCCGCCGCGGCGACCGACCCCGTCTCCAGCGCCGGCTCGTCGACCATCCAGACGAACGCGAGCACGGCGGCGAAGGCCGCCGCGCTGAACGCCGTCCACCCGAGGTCAGTCCGGGCCAGCGACCGGGAGCCGGGGTCGGGGAGCGTCGCGCTCCCGGCGTCGTCAGCGGCGAGTGACATCTGTCGGAGGGCCGGTCCGAGCGATGAAAAAACGTGTCGACCGCGAGAGCGAGTCGGGAATGCGAATGGGGGTCGCAGGTCGACCGACTACAGCAGGTTCTCGACCTCGCCGGCGACTTCCTCGGGGGTGTCGCCGACGGGGACGCCAGCGTCGCGCAGCGCATCGATCTTCGACTCGGCGGTGCCGGTGCCGCTCCCGGAGACGATGGCGCCGGCGTGGCCCATCCGCTTGCCCGGCGGGGCCGTGCGGCCGGCGATGAAGCCGACGACCGGCGTGTCGACGTGCTCGTCGATGTAGGCCGCGGCCTCCTCCTCGTCCTCGCCGCCGATCTCGCCGCACATCACGATGGCGTCGGTGTCGGGGTCCTCGTCGAACACCTGCAGCGCGTCGACGAAGTCCGTCCCGATGATCGGGTCGCCGCCGATGCCGATGGCCGTCGACTGCCCGATGCCGCGCTCGGTGAGGTTGTCGACGACCTGGTAGGTGAGCGTGCCCGACCGGGAGACGAGCCCGACCGACCCCTCGGAGAAGATGTTGCCCGGCAGGATGCCGAGTTTCGTCTCGCCGGGGGTGATCACGCCGGGACAGTTCGGCCCGACGAGGTAGGTGTCGGTCTCCTGCTCGGCGCGCTTGACGCGAGCCATGTCCTGGACCGGGACGCCCTCGGTGATCGCGACGACGACGTCCAGCGGCGCGTCGAGCGCCTCGAAGATGGCGTCCGCGGCGAAGGCGGGCGGGACGAACACGACGGACGCGTCGGCGTCTTCCTCGACCGCGGCCTGCTCGACGGTGTCGTAGACGGGGACGCCCGCGACCTCCTGGCCGCCCTTGCCCGGCACGGCGCCGGCGACGACGTTGGTCCCGTACTCGATCATCTGTTCGGTGTGGAACTTCCCTTCGCCGCCCGTGATTCCCTGGACGACGACGCGGGTGTCCTCGTCGACGAGGACGCTCATGCGTCCACCTCCTCGCCCGCGGCGTCGTCAGCGTACTGCACGGCGCGCTGGACGGCGGATTCGAGGGTCTGCTCGACGGTCACGAGGTCCTCGTTGAGGATCTCCATCCCCTCGGCGGCGTTCGTGCCCGCGAGGCGGACGACGACGGGTTTGGGGATCTCGTCGAACTGCTCGAGCGCCTGGTTGATCCCCTTGGCGACCTCGTCGCCGCGGGTGATCCCGCCGAAGATGTTGAACACGACCGAATCGACGTTCTCGTCGGAGAAGACCATATCGAGCGCGTTCGCGATCCGCTGGGCCTTGGCGCCGCCGCCCACGTCGAGGAAGTTGGCGGGCGAGCCGCCGTAGTGGTCGACCAGATCGAGCGTCGTCATGACGAGGCCGGCGCCGTTGCCGATGATGCCGACGTTGCCCGAGAGGCGGACGTAATCGAAGTCGTACTCGTCGGCCTTGCGCTCGAGTTCGTCGCCGCCGAACTCGCCTTCCTCCTCCATCTCCTGGAGGTCGGCGTGTCGAAAGAGCGCGTCGTCGTCCACGTTCATGACCGCGTCGGCCGCGACGACCTCGTCGTCGCTCGTGACCATCAGCGGGTTGATCTCCGCGTCCTCGCCGTCCTTGTCGTCCCAGAGCTGGTAGAGCGTCGTCAGGATGCTCGAGACGTCGCGGGCGACGGTTCTGTCGACGCCGGCGTCGTAGACGGCCTTGCGGGCCTGATAGGGATGCATACCGAAGGCGGGGTCGACGTGCTCGCGGGCGATGGCGTCGGGGTCCTCCTCGGCGACCGCCTCGATGTCGACGCCGCCGCGGGTCGAGACCATCGCGACCGGCTTGCCCTCGCCGCGGTCCATCGTCACGCCGACGTACAGCTCGTTCTCGAAGTCGACGGCCTCCTCGACGAGGACGCGCTCGACGGTGAAGCCCTTCAGGTCCATGCCGAGGATGTCCTCGGCGGCTTCGCGAGCCTCGCTCTCGTCGTCGGCGAGCAAGATGCCGCCCGCCTTGCCACGTCCGCCGACGTGTACCTGTGCCTTGATGGCCACCGGATAGCCGATCTCCTCGGCCGCGGCCACCGCCTCGTCGACGGTCGCCGCAAGCTCCGACGCGGGCGTCGGGATCCCGGCGTCGGCGAAGACCTGCTTCGCCTGGTATTCGTGCAGTCGCATGTCGTTCGAAACGGGGCCGTGCGAGCGCTTAAATCCCGCTCATCTCCGTCCGCCAGCCCGCCGCCGCATCCAGCGGTATCCCCCGCCTCGCGCCGGATTTTGAGACGTGCGTCGAGAAAGCGACCGCCGGACTGCGCAAAGCGAAACGCACCCATAAATTATTTATCCGTTCCAGCTTCAATGTCAGACGCTGGCACCGTTTGGTGCCCGCATCTCCCACCCACCCCACCCACCCATTCCGTCTCCCACTTTCGTTTTGCGCTCGACTCGCGAGCGACGCGACGACACCGCGCTATCACGTGACGATACCGTCCTACCGGTTGAGCGCGACCACGAGCAACACGGCCGCGAGCAGGAGGACGAACAGCGTCGTGACGGGCTGGCGGGTCGGGCCGAGCCGAAAGAGCACGAGACCGACCAGCGCGGTCGTCAGCCCGACGACCGCGCCGGCGACGGCGTGGAGGAACTCGACGCGCAGGCTGTCGACGCGGTTGCCCAGTTGCCGCCCGAGCGAGACGGCGTTGCCGCCGGCGTCCCACGCGACGACGGTCGCCGCCGTGCCGAAGACGACCGGGCCGGCCGTCGCGCCCTCGGTCGCCGCGAAGACGACGCCCAGGAACGCGACCAGTCCGCCGCCGTCGACGAGGCCGTGACGCGCGGTCGCGACGCCCGCGACGAGTACCGCGATCCCGGCCAGACACAGCATCGCCCCGGCGGGGCTCCCGAGCGCCGCCGCGGTCGTCGCGACCGACCCCGCGACGGCCGAGACGAGCAACGAGCGCCGGGCCGGCCGGCGAGTGATCTCGATGCCCGTCACGCCGACCACCGCCTGCGGGCGCGTTCGAGCGCCTCCGCCAGCCGCTCGTCTCCCTCCCAGTCGACGACGCGGATCCCCGCCCGCCGCAGCGACGCGAGCCGGTTCGACCGCTCGGCCGCCGCGAGCGTCCGCCCCGGCGTGTCCGTCCGCGTCGGGTCCGGACTGACGACCGTCACCGGATGGTCGCGCACGTGCAGCGCGCGGGCGATGTACGCGCTCGTGATGTCCGGAACCGGCGAGACGAAGACGATCTGCGCGTCGTCGTCCAGCCGGCTGAGCAGCGTCTTCAGGTAGCCGGGGACGTACAGCCGCCCCGAGGGCGGCGTCGGCGACAGCGCCGGATGCGTCGCGAGCAGGCGCCTGGCCTCGGCCTGGTGGGTCGGCCCCGCGCCGGGCGCGAGCCACACGTCGTCGGGCGCCAGCGCCGCCACACCCACCCGGTCGCCCGTCGCGATCAGCGAGTTGAACAGCCGCCGCGTCGCGTCGATCGACCTGTCCGCGACGTGCGGACCGTCCTCCCCGACCTGGAGATAGGCCGCCCGGCGCAACTCGACGAGGACCACCACCGTCGCCATGCGCTCCTCGCGGAACTCCATCGTCGCCAGCTCCCCGTCGCGGGCGTAGCGGTTCCAGTCCAGCCGACTCAGCGCGTCCCCGTGGTGGTACTCCCGGAGCGACGCGAACTCGACGCCCTCCCCCGCCGAGTCGGTCGACACCCGACCGGTGTACGGCGAGGTCAGCCCCTGCAACGGTACCGTGTCGGTCGCGTCCAGCCCCGGCAGACAGGTGATCGTCGTCTCCGCCGTCGCCAGGTCGAGCACCCGCTCGCGGCTCCCGCTGACGTTGCGCGCGATCACGTCGATCCCCTCGAAGGTAAATCGCCCGCGACGCGCCAGCACGGTGTACGCGAAGGTGACGCTCGCGCCGGGTCGCAGCGCGGTCGCCGTGCGAGCGGGCCCGTCGACCACCGCGATCGCGTCGGGGACCTGCTCGACGATCCGCAGGTCCGACAGGACCTCGTCGCCGGTGTTGGTGACCGTCACCGTCACGCGCACGCGGTCACCGGGCTCCGGGTCCGGATCGGCGACCGAGCGCGTCACCGAAATCGACGGCTCCGGCGCCTCCGTCGCGTTCGCGTAGGCGAGATACCCCACACCGACCACGGCCGCGAGAAAGAGCGGCCGCGACCGCAGCACGACGCCCAGTCCCGCCGTCAGGAAGGAGACCGTCGCGACACCGACCCAGTGGTTCGTCGACACCAGGTGCATCTCCCTGACTGTCGTCGCGCCCGCCTCGCCGGCCGCGGACCCCTCGTCGATCTCGGACTCCTCGTCGGCCGCAGACCTCCCAGCAGCCACGTCGGTCGCCGCTCCACCCGAAACCGCGCCCGACTCTGGCGACTCGCCCGCAGTACTCTCGTCGGCCGACGCCGTCGCGTCGCTCCCGGACGCCGCTGCCTCCAGGTCTGCCCCGCCGTCCGAGCGCTCCGGGCGCCGGCCGCTCTCGGGGTCACCGCCGTCCGGCTCGTCCGACCGGTCGCCGTCACTCATCGGTGCCCTCCGCGAGTCGGTGGATCGCCTCGATCGCGGCGACGGCGCGGCGCCTGAACGGCGGCGTCGAACTGACCAGTTCGCGCAGACGCTTTCGCCGGCTCACCGCCGGCGCGCGGCGCGTGAAAAACGCCGCCGCGAACGGGTCGTCGGTCCAGCTCCCCTCCTGAATCATCTCCGTCGCTTCCTCTTCGGTACAGCGCTCGCGGCGCTGTACCGTCTCGACGGCCACCTCCCGGACCTCGTCGCGGAGGTGCTGGCGCTGGACCTGGTTGAACCGCGTCACCGTCACCCGCGAGAGCTCCCGATCGTACTCGTCGCCCGGCGTCGGCAGTTCCAGCGTCAGCTCCGTGTCCGAGGTCTCCGTGTACTCGAACTCGGTGTGCCGGCGCCGCTGGACCTCCCGGAGCGCGCCCAGCAGGAGCACGACCGCCAGAACCGTCACGACCGCGTCGTCGGTCGGCAGCATCGTCGTCACCGACGGCACCGCGACCGCCACGAGCCCCACGACCGCGAGGACGACCCCCGCCGCGGCGACGCCCCGCCGGATCACGACCCCTCACCGGCGTACGCCGATTCGATGCGCCGCAGCGTCTCGACGGCCTCGTCCTCGCGCTCGCCCGTCGGCTCCAGCCCGCCGTAACGGACCTCCTCGAACAGCCCCGTCAGCCGGTCCACGTCGTCGGCGTCCATCCCCGCCTCGACCGCCGCCGTCGCGAACTCCGCCGCCGTGCTCGACTCCGGATGTTCGACCGTCAGGTGGTCGGTCATCTCCGCCCACGCGCGGTACACCTCGTTCTCGAACTCGCCGCCCGCCCGCCCCTCGATGCGGTCGGCCGCCCGCCCCGCCGCCTCGCCGATCGCCCGCACGTCCGCCGCCGGTTCGGGTTCGTCCTCGGCCGCCCCCTCGTGTTCCTCGGTCTGGTCGTGACTGCTCGTCAGCACCAGCACCGCCACACCGACCAGCGTCCCCGCCACCAGGATCAGGAGGATCGCCGTCGGCAGGTCCGGCGACGTGACCGAACTCGCCCCGCCCGCGATCCCCCCGCCCTCCTGCACCGGCCGCCCCACGTCCGAGAGGTCGAGCAACTGGCCCGTCTCCTCGTTCCGACACGCCGTCAGCACGAGATAGACGAACAGGCCCGGATAGGCCACTAATAGGGAGAACGCCAGCGCCGTCGCGGCGTCGGCGAGCCACCGCACCAGGAGGAAGAAGGCGACCAGTCCCGCCACCAAGAGCAGCTGCGCGGTCGGCGTCCGCAGCCACTGCACGCAGAAGTCGACCAGCGGCCCGCTCTCGAGGTCCAAGTCGATGAACGAGTCGCGCCCGTCCGCGCTGTCGCCGGACTCCGTCGGGTCCGGCGTCGGCGTCCGCTCGCCACCCAGGTCGTCGGCCTGGTTCGGGTTCCCCGCCCCGAACCCGCTGTCCGGGTCCGTCGTCGTGTCGAGCGTCGCCGCCGCGAACGCGATGACTGCCAGACAGAGGAGGGCGAGCGCGACCGTCCGCGGACTGACGCGCGAATCCACACCCGCGCTTAGCGACGTAGCCGTCTTAGTCTTTCGCGACCACCTTTTTTCACCGGGGCGTCGCGC
>Ga0207851_100547_pt1 | contig 17742 bp, 18 predicted proteins | sample A23E3SouthBayCA_FD_187747 | JGI IMG/M metagenome (GOLD analysis project Ga0207851, IMG submission 187747) | Aerobic enrichment media microbial communities from Eden Landing Ponds, California, USA - A23 E3 (SPAdes) | ecosystem: Environmental > Aquatic > Marine > Unclassified | place: Emeryville... | reverse complement strand
GTCGCGGCGATCGCGGCGGGTGTATTGATCAACACTGCAGGGTTCCTGCAGACCAAGTCAGAGGAGACGGGGCAGCAGTCCGGTCAGCAGGTGACGAATCGGCTGCAGGTGGCGGCGGCGACGGGGACCCACCTCGACAGTTCGGAGGTCGGCGTGATCAACATGACGCTGAAGAAGTCGCCGGGCGCGAACAACATCGACCTGGAGAACGCCACCGTGCAGTGGGTCGGCCCATCGGGCACGTACAACTTGGTGAACGCGAGCGTGGACGCGGCAGGGGCTGACGGGCGCTTCGGTATCCTGCAGTTCAAGGACGCCGACAACTCCCACCCCGTGCTGAACGACCCGGACGACCGCATGGTGATGGTCTTCGACCTGGGGACCGACGACGTGAGTACGGACGACGCGACGTACTCGGGCGCGAGCACCGGGAGCGGGTTGACGTACTTCGGGTCGGAAGTGCCCGAAGGGTCGTCGATCAGCATCGAGATAACGACGAAGTCCGGCGCGACGACGACGACGCAGCTGACCGTGCCCGAGACCCTCTCCGGGTCCAGCGCAGTCCAGCTGTAACCTGTCGGATTCCTTTTATTCGACGGAATTATACCCCTCGATCACAGACTCAATCGATATGGTCAGGGGGAACGACGACCCGTCTGACGCCGAGGACGGTCGTGTCCTCTCCCCGGAGGAGCTGGACATCACGAACGACGAGCACGTCGCCGAGATAGACGACGGGCGATACGTCGTCTCGCCGAACGACCCGGTCGGCGACGTACCGACCGCGGACACGACGTCGACCGACGGGCGAGACGGAGGGACACAGCAGACCGAGCCCGAACCGGACCACGAAGCCGCGGCGCAGACGGAACTGACCGCCGACTCGGTCCACGAGTTCCTCGAAGCGGAGTTCGAGGGCGCCAGTTCGCGCTACGGCTTCGACGTGACCGGGAAGTTCGACGGGTCGGTCCACCAGCGGCGGATGGTCTCGAACGACGTGGTGACGATTTTCGAGAGTCTCGTGCTCTGGTACGCACAGCAGATAGACAGCACGACGCCGGTCGAGGAAGTGCTGGGAATTCTCCTGATGGAGGCGAACGTTCCGGTCAGGTATCCCGCGGCGAGTCTGCAGCGGCTCGTCCGGACGACCGACCTCTCCCCCGAGGACTCCATCGCCGACCTCGTCGAGGCCGTCGGCGACGAGGACGGCTTCCGGATCTGAGCCGGCCGTTTCGTCTCTCCCGATTTCCCCCGCTGAGTTGCTATCAATCCCGATAATTTACGGGAAGGCTTTATTGGTCGTTTCGCAGTACGACAGAGGTGATAGGCATGCCAGACGTACTGATAGCGGACGACTCGGAGTTCATGCGGAACCTCCTGCGAGAGATCCTCGAGGAGGACCACAACATCGTGGGCGAGGTCGAAAACGGCGTCGAAGCGGTCGAGACGTACAAAGAGCAGGACCCGGACCTGGTGATGATGGACATCGTCATGCCGATCCGGGACGGGATCGAGGCGACCGACGAGATCAAGACCGAAAACCCCGGTGCGAACGTGATAATGTGTACGAGCGTCGGCCAGGAAGAGAAGATGAAAGAGGCGGTCCGCGCGGGCGCTGACGGGTACATCACGAAACCGTTCCAGAAACCCAGCGTGATGGAAGCCATCGAGGACGTCGTCCCTTCATGAAAGTCGACATCCAGTCGCTCGGGACGTTCAACGAGCTGGCACACGAGGGCGCCGAGCAGGCGACGCGGTCGATGTGCCAGATGACGGGCCTGGATGCGGTCGTCGACGTGACGAAGATCACGCTGGTCGGGCGCGAGGACGTGGGCGAACAGCTCGACAGCGGCGAGTACGTCGGCGTCCAGTTCGGCTTCGAGGGCGAACTCGCCGGCGACACGGTGCTCGTACTGGACCGCGAGGGGAGTCAGACCATCGCCGAGTCGCTGGTCCCCGGGAGCGGGACGGACGAGGCGATGGCCCGCAGCAGCGTAAAGGAGATCGGCAACATCATGATGAGCGGCTTCATCGACGGGTGGGCCGACTACCTCGAGACCACTATCGAGCACTCGCCGCCGACGTACGTCACCGGCGGACGGGCGGAGATCCTGCCCGAGAGCCCCGACGGCGACCGGCGCAACCAGGTGTTCGTGTTCAAAAGCGAGATCGAGTGGGTCGGCGATTCCGTCGACTTCTACATTTACATGCTCCCGGAGTACGAGTCGCTCACCGCGCTCATGTCGAGCCACGCCGACGCCGAGGGCGACGCCATCCCGGTCGACAAACTCGAGGTGTTCAACGAGATGACCCGGGACGGTACCGAACAGGCGGCGGCCAACGTCGAGATGATGACCGGGATCCCCACGGAGGCGGAGGTCACGCGACTCAGTTTCGCGCCGATCGAGGACGTCCCGAAACAGGTCGGGACCGACACCTACGTCGGGACTGTCGTCGAGTTCACGGGCGTTCCGAGCGGCTTCCTGTTCGTGCTTTTCGACGAGGCATCGGCGGTCCACATCGCGGAGGCGATGATGCCCGTCGAGATGGACGCCGACGAACTGACGCCCCAGCACGAGGCCGCGATCGAGGAACTCGGCAACATCATGACCTCCGGGTTCGTCGACGGGTGGGCGAACGTCCTCCGGACCTCGGTCGACCACACGCCGCCGACGCTCGTCCACGACATGGGGCGGGCGATCGTCGACCCGCTCGCGGCGCAGGTCGGGCAACACCAGGAACACGCCTTCATCGTCGACTCCGAGATGCGGACCGACGACATCGCCTTCGGCGCGGAGATACACGCGCTCCCGAACGAGAAGGAGTTGCGACAGGCGCTCGACGAGCTGCTCGTCGACAGGGCCGACCAGACCGAGGCCGACGTGGAACAGATATTCTGAGATGAAAGTCTACGACGGATCGACGACCGAGAGCCTCGACGCGACGAAACCCGAACGGGTGAAAGTCGGTATCGCCGAGTTTCGGGTGACCGAGACCGACGCCGTCCTGACCACGAGCGGCCTCGGATCCTGTCTCGGCGTCGCCATTCGGGACCCCGACGCGACCGTCGCGGGCCTCGTCCACGTCATGCTCCCCTCCCAGGAGGAGATGGAGGGGAAAAACGAGGCGAAGTTCGCGGACTCGGGCATCCGCGAACTGGTCGCCGAGATGGAGCGAGCGGGGGCCGACCGCGCGTCGATGCGGGCGAAGATCGCCGGCGGGAGCGACATGCTCGACTTCTCACAGAACGGCTCCGGCATCGGCGCCCGCAACGTCGAGGTGGGTCGGCGCGTCCTCGCGGAGTTCGACATCCCGCTCGACGGCGAGGACGTCGGCGGCGAACACGGCCGCTCGCTCCGGTTCGAGGCCGCCACCGGCGATCTCATCGTCAAAAGTGCGAACAGGGACCCGATCACGCTGTGACCGGTTCGGACCGCGACCCGATACGCAGCCTCGGCCCGTCTCACGCCGGTCGACGACCGTCGTTCCCCGACTGCCGTCCGACGCCCGTCCGACGGGCGCGACGGAAATACGTTCGTTTCAGGCCGTCTCCGACCTATTTTTTCTCCGCGGCCGGCGAGCGGTTACGTCTGACTTTTCTTTCGGCCCGGCCCCGCTAAGTTCAACGCCAGTAAGGCGGGATTAACCCTTCTGCTATCAGAAATGATACTGTAAACGGTACATTGAAGGGTGACAGAGCGGATTTACCACCGTAATGAGCGCCCTCGCCCAGTCGATCGGTCCGGCCGTCTCCGGTCCGTCGGCGGTCGTGCCGGCACTGCTGGTGTTGCTGACCGGCGGGCTCGTCGGCATGAGCATCCGGCAGATGATCGACATCTTCGGGGACGACTCCGACGACGGCGGGGGCGACGGAGAGATGACCGACGGCGGCGGGCTGATGGCCGAGGACGGCGACGAGGACGAACTCGGCGGGTTCGGCGGGCTCGACGACGGCGGCGGCGACGAGTTCGGCGACTTCGGCGACGACGAGTTCGGCGACATGGGCGAGGGCGGGTCCGACACCGAGGAACTGGAACACCGCCTCGACGAACTCGAGACCGAAGTCGGCAGCCTCTCGTCGACGGTCAACACCGTCCGCAACGAGAACGAGCAGATCTCCGAGACCGTCGACGACGTCGAGGAGAACGTCCGGAAGCTGCTGGACATCTACGAGATGGTCACTCGCGGCGTCAACCCCTTCGCCGACGACATCGAGGCCGGCGGGATGGGCGGCGCGGGCGGCGGCGGCAATTTCGGCCTCTTCGACGACGACGACGGCGGCGAGGAGGAGCAAGACCTCGACGAGGACATCGCCAACGCGGACGCGGAGGGCTTTTTCGACGAGGACCTGGTCGAAGAGGACACCGCGCCCCAGGGCAGCGTCGACGACGTGATGGGCGGCGGCGACGACGCTGGCGGGTTCGAGGACGACGGCGGTACCTTCGACGACGGTTCCCTCGACGAGATGGACGGCGGCTTCGACGAGATGGACGGCGGCTTCGACGACATGGACGACTTCGACGACGGCGGGATGGACGACTTCGGCGATTTCGAGGACGACCCGGGAGGATCTGACGACATGAGCGAATCAGCGAGCGAGGGCGAGGGCGGGAAGTCCTTCGCCGAACTCAAAGACGAGTACGAATCGGGCGACGCGGAGTGGGCCGACGGCGAGGAACCCGACGACAGGGACGATATCGAGGCCGAGATGGGCGACGCCGACGACCTCCTGGAGGACGCCGAGGAGAGCGAGGACGACGAGGGCGACCTGGCCGACGACGCTCTCTTCGACGAGGTCATCGACGACGAGGGCGACGAGGACGGCCCCATGGAGGACGCGGACGACGAGACCGTCGTCGCAGCCGAGAGCGAACCCGACGCGGACACCGACCCGGACGCGGACGACGACCTGCTCGAGGACGCCGAGGAGAGCGACGACGGCGTCGACGCCGACGAGACTGCTGCCGACGAAACTCCCTCCGGGACGACCGCCGGCGCCGCGTCGGCGACCGGCGCGGCCGCGGCGGCGGGGTCGGACTCGGAGGGCAAGCCCTACCTCGCGGCGATGCCCGACGGGCTGGCGAGCGAACTCGTCGTCGTCGAGTGGCTGGAGTTCCTCGTCGGCGAGGTCGGGGTCCGGGAGGCGGCGCGAGCGATCGACTACTACGAACGCATCGACTGGGTGGCCGAACCCGTCGCCGACGACCTGCAGGCGTACCTGCGGGGGTTCGACGGCGACGGTGGCGACGGTGGGCTCACGATCGACCACCACACGCAGAGCCTGCGCTACATCAGCCAGCTCGACGGCGACACCGCCGAGGCCGTCGCCCTCTCGAAACTGGTCGGGCACCGTGGAGGTGGTTCCAGTGGGCTTCAGCGTTAGCGGCTCGGCGGCCATCGTCTTCGCCGGCATGTTCATCGCCTTCGGGCTGTTCCACGCCGCCGCCTCCGACAGCTTCGAGCGCGTCACCGAGGCTCGACAGGCCGAGGGCGACACCGCTCTCGACCAGCAAAACACCGCCATCGTCATTCGTTCGGCCACCTACGACAACGGGACCGACCAGATCAGCCTCGACGTCGAGAACACCGGCGCGTCGGCGCTCTCGTTGAACGGGACGGACGTGCTCGTCGACAACGAGTACGTCACCGGCTGGCAGTCCGGCGCGACCATCGGCTCGGACTCCGACACGGACCTGTGGCACCCGGCGGAGACGGTGACGCTGACGATCTCGGCGACGACTCGGCCCGACCGGGTCAGGGTCGTCACCGCCCACGGCGTCGCGGACGCGGAGGTGTTCGGCTGATGGGGTTCAGCGTCAGCGGCTCGCTCGTCGTCGTCATGCTGGGGCTGTTCATCGCCGCCGGGACCGTCTACGGGACCCTCTCGAACACGATGGAGTCCGTCTCCGACGCCCGCGAGGACCGCGACGCCGCCGCGGACCGCCTGCGCCACACCGACGTAGAGATCGACGGCGCCAGCGTCCTCTCCGAGGCCGACTGCGACATCGAGGTCACCGCCACCAACACCGGCGACACCGAACTCGCGCTCGACCGCACGGACTTCCTGTTCGACAACGAGTACCGGACGGGCTGGCAGGCGAACGCGACCGTCGACGGCGACAACGGGACCGACCTGTGGCTCCCCGGCGAGACCCTCTCCGCGGAATTCGCGGACCTCGTCGCCGCGCCCGAGCGGATCCGGCTCGTGTCCGGGCCGGGCGTGGCCGACCTCCGGGAGGTGTCGGGGCTCGCATGCTGACGCGCGTCGCAACTCGCGAGCGGTGTCCGCTCGCCGCGATTCGTGACCCGTCCGCTCCCGGCGTCGACCGGGTCAGCTCCCGCGGAGGTGAGCGGTAATGGCGAGCGTCTCGGTGTCGCACATGATCCTGTTCATCGCGTCGATGCTGGTCGCGGCCAGCGTCGCCGGCGTGTTCACCGACACGGTCGGGCAACTGAGCAACGCCATCGACGACCAGGGGCTGCAGGTCAGCGAGGACGTGCGCACGGACGTCGAGATCATCAGCGACAGCGGATCCAGCGCCATCTACGACGACAACACGAACACGACGACGCTGCACGTCAAGAACACGGGCTCGGAGACGCTGGGGGCGGTCCCGGACGCGGTGAACGTGTTCGTCGACGGGCGCTTCGAGACGGACGTGTCTGTCACGCTGCTCGACGGCGCGAGTTCGTGGCGCACCGGCGACGTCGTGCGACTGGAGATCGTGGAGAACCTCACCGTCGACCGGGACCACCGGATCAAACTGGTGGTCAACGGCGACGAGGAAATATTCGAATTCAGGGCCGAATCATGAGTATCGCCACTAACGACCTGTTCTCGCTCGGGCTGAAAGAGCGGGACCGACTGAACAAGGAACTGGGCGGGGGCATTCCCCCCGGAAGCATCGTCCTCGTCGAGGGCGACTACGGGGCCGGGAAATCCGCCATCAGCCAGCGCTTTTCCTACGGCCTCTGCGAGGAGGGTCACACCGTCACGATGCTCTCGACCGAACTCACGGTCGGGAGCTTCCTGGACCAGATGCACTCGCTCGACTACGGCATGGTCGAGCACATCCTGGACGAGAACATCCTCTTCCTGCACGCCGACATCGGCGACGGCAACACCTTCTCGGGACAGGAGGACGAGGGCGACCGGAAGGAGCTCCTGAAGCGACTGATGGAGGCCGAGGTGATGTGGGACTCCGAGGTGGTCATCGTCGACACCTTCGACGCCATCCTGCGCAACGACCCGAAGTTCGAGGCGCTCGTCCGCCAGAACGAGGAACGCCAGGCGGCCCTGGAGATTATCTCCTTTTTCAGGGACATCATCTCCCAGGGGAAGGTTATCATGCTGACCGTCGACCCCTCGACGCTGGACGAGGACGCGATCGGCCCGTTCCGCGCCATCGCCGACGTGTTCATCGAACTCGAGATGATCGAGGTCGGCAACGACGTGCGCCGGCAGGTCAGCGTCAAGCGCTTCGCCGGCATGGGCGAACAGGTCGGCGACACCATCGGCTACTCGGTGCGCTCGGGGACCGGCATCGTGATCGAATCGCGGAGCGTCGCGTAACAGCCACGAACGAGGACCCAGCACAGCTATGACCGACCACGGACGACCCAAACCCTCGGACGAACTCAGGCAGGTGGCCTCGCGCAGGCCCCACCTCATGGACCACCTGAAGAAGTTCAAGCAGATCACCGGGGAGTTCCCGACGTTCATCGAGGAGGCCGACGACGAGTACGAGTCCCACCGGCCGAACGTCCTCTACCCCGTCGGCGGGCCGATCTTCTGTCACATCTACGGGGACATCGGGCAGGACATGAAGTACTACGCCATCGAGCCGGAACTCGACGACGAGGAGAAGGTCGTCTTCGAGAACGTCCGCAACCGCCTCCTCGAAAAGAGCGTCACCAAGCCCGCTCCCCAGAGCGAGACCGAGTACGACGACCGCATCGAGGAACTCCTCCAGGAGACCACGGTCATCAAAAGCGGCGCCAGCGACGAATCGGGCGTCCTCTCCCGGTTTTCCTCGCTCACCAACATCGGCAAGGTCGAGGTGACCGAACAGACCTACGAGGACATCCTCTACCGGCTGAACCGCGACATCGTCGGACTCGGCCCGCTCGAACCCGTGATGCGCGACCCCGCCAACGAGGACATTCACGTCATCGGCCCCCACGAGTGTCACGTCGACCACTCGGTCTACGGGATGCTCGCGACCACTGTCGACTTCGGCGAGCCCGAGGAGTACGACCAGTGGCTCAAGAACATGGGCGAGCGCATCGGTGACCCCGTCTCCGACTCGGACCCCATCGTCGACTCCACGCTGCCGGACGGCTCGCGTCTCAACCTCATCTACTCCGACGACGTCTCCGTCAAGGGTCCCTCGCTCACCATCCGGCAGGGCGACGACGTGCCCCTCTCGATCTTCCAGATCACCAAGTGGGGGACCCTCTCGCCGGAGCTGTCGGCGTACCTCTGGCTCTGTCTCGAGAACGAACAGACCGTCTTCGTCGTCGGGGAGACGGCGTCCGGGAAGACCACGACGCTCAACTCCATCATGGCGTTCATCCCCCGCGACGCGAAGATCTACACCGCGGAGGACACCGCCGAGGTGCTCCCGCCCCACGACACCTGGCAGAAACTCCTGACTCGGGAGTCCGAGGACGAGGGCTCCAGCGTCGACATGTTCGACCTCGTCGCCGCCGCGCTCCGTTCCCGCCCCGACTACATCATCGTCGGCGAGGTCCGTGGCGAGGAGGGACGCATGGCGTTCCAGGCCGCCCAGACCGGCCATCCGGTCATGCTGACCTTCCACGCGTCCGACATCGTTTCGATGATCCAGCGCTTCACCGGCGACCCGATCAACATCCCCGAGACGTTCATGGACAACGCCGACGTGGCGCTGTTCCAGAACCGCGTCAAGCAGGGCGACCAGGTCCTGCGCCGCGTGACGAGCGTTCAGGAGATCGAGGGCTACTCCAAGGAGATGGACGGGGTCGTCACCCGGCAGGCGTTCTACTGGGACCCCGTCGAGGACGAGATCGTCTTCCAGGGCATGAACAACTCCTACGTCTTAGAGGAGCAGATCGCGACGCTGCTCGGATACGAGGACACCCGCGACATCTACGACGACCTGCAGTTCCGCGCCGACGTGATCCGCCGGGCGATCCAGGAGGGCATCCTCGGCTACCACGAGGTCAACGAACTGATCCAGGACTTCCAGCGCGACGGCGTCGAGGGACTGCCCTTCGACATCCACAGGGAACGATGACCGCCGACCAGCGAGGGAGCGACTGATGGCCTCAGCAGACGAATCCTCCTCCGGACTCGACCTGACGATCACGGCCGCCGTCGACGGCCTCATCAGTTCCTACCGGCAGATGCCGATGCCGATGGGGCGGTACGTCACCGTCATCCTCGTCCCCTCGGCCGTCTTCTTCGTCGCCACCATCGGCATCGCCCTCCTCCTCCAGTTGCCGCTGATGATCCGCGCGCCCATCCCCCTGCTCGGCTTCCTCGCGATGGCCTCGGCCGTGTTCTACCCCAAGATCCTGCTCTCCCAGCGCAAGAAAGACCTCAACAACCAGTTCCACCTCGTCGTCACACATATGACCGTCCTCTCGACGACGAACATCGACCGGATGGAGGTGTTCCGTCGGCTCTCGGAGCAGGACCAGTACGGCGAGATGGCCGCCGAGATCGGTCGCGTCGTCGAACTCGTCGACACCTGGAACCAGAGCCTGGACGACGCCTGCCGCCGCCGCGCGAAGGAGGTCCCCAGCGATGCGGTCTCCGACTTCTTCGACCGGCTGGGGTACACGCTCGGCGCCGGGCAGGCGCTCGACGACTACCTCGTCTCCGAGCAGGCGCAGATCATCGAGAACTACAAGACCGTCTACGAGGGCACGCTCGACAACCTGGAGGTCATGAAGGACCTGTACCTGTCGATGGTGCTGTCGATGACCTTCGCCCTCGTGTTCGCGGTCGTGCTCCCGGTGCTCACCGGTACGAACCCGATGATGACCGTCAGCGCCGTTATCGTCCTCTACATCTTCGTCCAGTCCGGTTTCTACCTCGCCATCCGCTCGATGGCACCCCACGACCCCGTCTGGTACCACCCCGAGGACAAGACCTCCCCCATCGAGTCGAAGATCCGCAACGCCACCGTCGCGGGTGTGACGCTCACGAGCCTCCTCCTCGTTCTCTCCTTCGGCGGCATGCTCGGTCTCCTCCCGGTGACGCTCGGCGACGTGGTCTTTTTCCTCGACCCGTTGCCGCTCCCGCTGTACGCCGCTATCCCGGTCACGCCGCTTCTGATCCCGGGGCTCGTCGTCCGCGGCGAGGAACAGCGCATCAAGGCCAGAGACGAGGAGTTCCCGAGTTTCATCCGCGCGCTCGGCGCCACCGAAGGGGCCAAGCAGTCGACTACCTCGACCGTGCTCTCGACGCTGCGCAAGAAGGACTTCGGACCGCTGACCGACAACGTCGACAACCTTTACAAGCGCCTGAACATGCGCATCGAGACCTCGGAGGCGTGGCGCCACTTCACCGCCGAGTGTCGCTCCTATCTCATCCAGATGTTCTCGGAGATGTACCTCGTCGGCCGCGCGATGGGCGGGAGCCCCAAGCTCCTCGGCGAGGTCATCAGCGAGAACATGATGCAGGTCCAGCAGCTCCGCCAGCGCCGCAGTCAGGCCGCGACGACGCTCGTCGGCCTCCTCTACGGGATCACCGCCGCCTCGACGTTCGCCTTCTTCATCGGTCTCCAGGTCGTCAACATCCTCGAGTCGATGAGTCTGGACCTCTCCTCGGGCTCCAGCAGCTTCGACGTCGGCAGCCTCATCAACACCGGGGTCTACGACATCCCGCTCATCGAGTTCCTGCTCATCGTCGTCATCATGTTCGGCGCCATGCTCTCGGCGCTGATGGTCAGAACTGTGGACGGCGGCCACAAGCTCAACACCTACATCCACTTCGTCTCGCTCACCTGGCTCGGCGCGCTCACCGCCATCGTCACGAAGATGCTCGTCTCCGCCTTCCTGGCCGTCTAGAGCCACCACTTTTTACTGCGGGGGGTTTCCTCGGTCGCTCCGCGACCTGCGGGAACCCCCGCTTGCAAAAACGTGGGGAAAACCTCCGCGGACCGCCTTTTTGCTCGTCGGGTGTCCTCGGCGCGCAGGGCGCGCCTGCGGGCACCGCTCCTCGAAAAAGCTGGACCAAAAAGGCCGGACGGCGTACTCACTTCGTTCGTTCGCGTCCGGTGAACCGCGCCTGCGGCGCGGACAGGGACGGCAAGCCTGCCTTTCCCCGAGTCGCGCGACCGGCGCACTTGCGCCGGCACGCGCTCCCGGCCACCGCAACCACCCCGCTTCCGCACCGCTCCGCTTCCGTACCGCTCCGCTTCCGCACCGCTCCGCTTCCGTACCGCCCCGCTTCCGCACCGCTCCGCGACCGACGACCGCCCGGCCCGCCCGCACACAAGGACTTTGCCCGTTCACCGAGACTCACCGGCGATGTCGCAACCAGAACGGACGCTCCGCGACTCGCCGGTCGATTTCGGCACCGCGGTCGCGTACGCTCTCCACCCCGAGATGCGTCGCCTGCTCATCCTCTATCTCGTCGGGTCGATACTGTTGCCCGCCGGTCTCTCGATCCTCGTCACGAACGATCTGACAGGGACCGTCTTCATCGACGGACCGATCGGTATCGCGCTCGTCCTCGCCGGCGCGGCCTTCTTCTTCGGCGGCGTCGTCGGCGCGCTGTTCAAGATCGTGACCGACGCGAACCGCCTCGCCGCCGAGACCACCTGAGGATCGATTCCCCGTCTGGTGATGCCGTTATCACCGTGGCGCCCGAACGCCGTCGTATGTGTGGTCGCTATAGCCTGTTCGCGCCGCCGAACGACGTCGAGGAGCGCTTCGACGCGACGTTCGACTTCGACTTCGAACCGCGGTACAACGCCGCCCCGAGTCAGGAACTGCCCGTGATCACGACCGAGGCGCCCGACACCATCGAGCGCATGGAGTGGGGACTCGTCCCCTCCTGGGCCGACGACCGCTCGGACTTCGAGTTCATCAACGCCCGCGCCGAAACCGTCGCCGAGAAGCGCAGTTTCGCCGACGCCTACGAGCGCCGGCGCTGTCTCGTCCCCGCCGACGGCTTCTACGAGTGGACGGAACTCGGCGGCGGGTCCGGCAAACAGCCCTACCGCGTCACCGTCGGCGACGGCGACCTGTTCGCGATGGCCGGCCTCTACGAGCGGTGGACGCCGCCGCAGACCCAGACCGGCCTCGGCGACTTCGGCGGCGGGTCGGACGGTGATCTCTCCTCGGATCCGGCCCCTGTCGAGACGTTCACGATCGTCACGACCGAACCCAACGAGGTCGTCGCCGACCTGCACCACCGGATGGCGGTCGTCCTCTCGCCCGAGGAGGAATCGACGTGGCTCTCGGGCGATCCCGACGAGGTCGCGGACCTCATGGACCCCTATCCGGCCGAGCGGATGCGCGCCTATCCCGTCTCGACCGAGGTCAACAACCCAGCGAACGACTCGCCCGCGGTCGTCCGCGAGGTCGAGATCGGGTCGTGACACGCGGCCCCTCGCGCCGGACAGTCCGGTCCGGTGGCTGTCGATCCGCTCCGGTGATTGTCGATCCGTTCCAGTGGCTGTCGGTTTCGATTCGGATCCTTTTAGGGCTCGACGCCGAAACCGGGTAGTATGGCTATCAAACCCGCCTACGTCAAGAAGACGGCGCGGCTCCTCATGGAGCGGTACCCGGACGCGTTCGGCGACGACTTCGAGCACAACAAGGACGTGGTGACTGAACTGACGAACGTCGAGTCCAAGGGCGTGCGAAACCGCATCGCCGGCTACGTCACCAGCAAGTACGGTCAGCCCACCGAAGCGTAATCGGGTCTTTGCTCTGCGAGTCTCCGAGTCGCTCGCCCAGCGGCCGCCCTATCGCTCGCCCGGACGCTGCGCCGTCGATCCCGACGCCTTCTCCGAGTTTCACGCGCAGTCTCGCATGAAGATTCGTGACCGTGCCACGCGTATCCAAACAGTTTTGAACGGTGGTCGTACTACCCCTCGGTAATGACTGTCAGTGTCGGTATCCTGGGTGCGACCGGTGCGGTCGGACAGCGACTCATTCAACTGATCGACCCCCATCCCGAGTTCGAGATCGGGGCCCTGACCGCCAGCGAGGGGAGCGCGGGCAAGACCTACCGCGAGGCCGCGAAGTGGCGCATCGACGCCCCCATCCCCGAGGACCTCGCCGACACGGAGGTCACCGCCACCGACCCCTCAGAGGTCCCGGACGACGTCGAGCTGATCTTCTCGTCGCTCCCCTCGAGCGTCGGCGAGGCCGTCGAGCCCGCATTCTGCGAGGCCGGCTACATCGTCTCGTCGAACTCCTCGAACGCGCGCGCTGACGACGACGTTCCGCTCACCATCCCCGAAGTCAACGCCGACCACCTCGACCTCATCGAGGTTCAGCGCGACGAGCGCGGCTGGGACGGCGCGCTCGTCAAGAACCCCAACTGCTCGACGATCACGATGGTTCCGCCGCTGGCGGCCATCGACGACGCCGCGACGCTCGAACGCATCGAGGTCGCCACGCTCCAGGCCGTCTCCGGCGCGGGCTACTCCGGCGTCTCCTCGATGGAGATCATCGACAACGCCATCCCCCACATCGGCAAGGAGGAGAAGAAGATGGAGACCGAATCGCGCAAGCTGCTGGGATCGTTCGACGGTGCCGAGGTCGAGTGGCACGACGCCGACGTCGCGGCCTCCTGTAACCGCATCCCCACCCTCGACGGCCACCTCGAGAACGTCTGGGCCGACACCGCCGATGACCTCTCGCCCTCCGAGGCCGAAGAAGCCATGGAGAGCTACCCGTCGCTCGACCTGCCGAGTTCGCCCGACCAGCTCATCAAGGTGTTCGAGGAGCCCGACCGGCCCCAGCCCCGTCTCGACCGCACGCTCGGTAACGGCATGACCGTCTCCGCCGGCGGCGTCCAGGAGACGACCCACGGTCTCCAGTTCAACTGCCTCGCGCACAACACTCTCCGCGGCGCCGCCGGCGCGAGCGTCCTCAACGGCGAGTTGCTGCTCGACACCGGCTACCTCTGAGGATCGGCCTCTTTTCGCCGCGCCGTTCACTCGTCCCGGAGCAGGGCGTCGTCGCCGTGGCGCTCGCGCAGCCGTCGCAGGTACGCCTGCTGTTCCCGGACCCGCGGCGTCGGCGTCTCGTAGGCGTGATCGAACCACTCGTCGACGTCCGGTTCGTACGCTTCGGCCCCTTCGATCAGGTCGGCGACTGTCTCCCGGTTTTCCGCCTCGATGGCGTCGATTCGCTCGTCGTCGAGGATACCGCGCTCGCGGAGGAAGGTTTCGAGCCGGGGGATCGGGTCGCGCTCCCTCCAGCGTTCGACCTCCTCGTCGGTGCGGTAGACGCTCGGGTCGTCGGCCGTGGTGTGGGCGCCGAAGCGGTACATCACCGCTTCGATCAGTGTGGGTCGCAACTCGCCCTCGCGCGGGTCGCGGGCCTTCGCGACGGCCTCGCGAGTGACCTGATACACCGCGAGCGGGTCCATCCCGTCGACCTGCACGCCCGCGAAGCCGTAGGCGTCCGCTTTCTGTGCGATGGTCGCGCTCGCGGTCTGGCGCTCGCGCGGGACGGAGATGGCGTACTGGTTGTTGTTGCAGAAAAAGAGGGCGGGTGCGTCGAAGACGCCCGCGAAGTTGAGGGCCTCGTGGAAGTCGCCCTCCGACGTGGCACCGTCGCCGAAGTGACAGCAGACGACCGTCTCCTCGCCCTGCAGGCGCGCGGCCCACGCCATCCCGGTCGCGTGGGGGAGATGAGAGCCGATCGAGATGTTGAGCGGGAAGACGCGGTTCTCGGCGAGCCACGCGTTGCCGACCTCGTGGCCCATCCAGTACAGCAGGTACTCGGGTTCGATCCCGCGGGCGACGACGGCGCCGTGTTCGCGGTACTGGTCGACGATCCAGTCCGCGTCGGCGAGGGCGTGCGTCGACGCGACCTGCGCGGCCTCCTGGCCGGCCAGCGGCGGGTACGTGCCCATCCGGCCCTGGCGCTGGAGGCTCACCGTCCGCTCGTCGAGGTGGCGGGACAGTTTCATCTCCGCGTAGATGTCGACGAGCTCGTCGGCGTCGAGCGCGGGGACGGTGGTGCCCTCGTGGACCTGCCCGTCGAGATCGAGGACCCGAACCGGCCCATCGTCGTCGTCGAATCGGTGTCGGGCGTCGCTCACGCTGTGTCCTCTCACTCACAGCCGGCCCATAACGGTTTCTCCCGGGTCGCCTACGCCGAGAGCCAGGCGTAGGTCTGGACGCCGCCGAAAAACAGGGCGAGGGCGCCGTTCTCGACGAGGAGCGGGAGGTTGCCGCTCATCGCGGTCCGGGAGACGAGGGCGAGAACGCTGAAAACCGTCGCCAGGAGGAGGTTGTACTTCGCGAGCACCAGCCAGCAGCTCTGGTCGAGTTCGATGAGTCCGTCGCTGCCCATACGGGCGAGTGGGCCTCGCGCCTGACAAGTGATCGGTTCGGCGGTCAGATGTCGGCCGTGAGAGGTCGGCGGTCCGGAACACGCTCGCGCCCGCAGGCAACCGATCGCCACAACGCGACCGGCCTGCCGCATAATTTTAAAGGGCACCGCTCGGTACAGGGGGATATGTTCGACAAGGTTCTCGTCGCGAATCGCGGCGAGATCGCGGTGCGCGTGATGCGCGCCTGCGAGGAACTCGGCGTCGGGACGGTCGCGGTCTACAGCGAGGCGGACAAACACTCGGGACACGTCCGCTACGCCGACGAGGCCTACAACGTCGGGCCCGCCCGCGCGGCCGACTCCTACAACGACGGGGAAGCGGTCATCGAGGCCGCGAAGAAAGCCGGCGCCGACGCCATCCACCCCGGCTACGGGTTCATGGCCGAGAACGCCGACTTCGCCGCCCGCGTCGAGGACACCGACGGGATCACCTGGATCGGTCCCACGAGCGACGCGATGGAACGCCTCGGCGAGAAGACGCAGGCCCGGCAGGTCATGCGCGATGCCGACGTGCCCATCGTCCCCGGGACGACCGAACCGATCGACGACGCCGACCAGGTCCGCGAGTTCGGCGAGGAACACGGCTTCCCCGTCCTCATCAAGGCCGAGGGCGGGGGCGGCGGGATGGGTCAGACCGTCGTCACCGAACCCGGCGAGGCCGAAGAGCAGCTAGAGACCGCACAGCGGGAGGGCGAGGCGTACTTCTCGAACGCCTCCGTCTATCTCGAGCGCTTCCTCGACAACGCCCGCCACGTCGAGGTGCAGATCCTCGCCGACAAACACGGCAACGTCCGCCACCTCGGGGAACGGGACTGCTCGCTCCAGCGCCGCCAGCAGAAGGTCATCGAGGAGGGCCCCAGTCCGGCGCTCACCGACGACCTCAGAGAGGCGATCGCAGAGGCGGCCCGCCGGGGCGCCGACGCCGGCGACTACTACAACGCCGGCACCTTCGAGTTCCTCGTCGAGGACGAACAGCGCGACGACGACGGGCTGCTCGACGCCGACACCGACTTCTTCTTCCTCGAAGTGAACACCCGCATCCAGGTCGAACACACGGTCACCGAAGAGCTGACCGACATCGACATCGTGAAGTGGCAGATCCGGGTCGCCGCCGGCGAGGAACTGGCGTTCTCGCAGGACGACGTGGAGCTGGACGGACACGCGATGGAGTTCCGGATCAACGCCGAGAACGCCGCCGAGGAGTTCGCCCCCGCAACCGGCGGTGACTTCGAGATATACGACCCGCCGGGCGGCATCGGCGTCCGCGTCGACGACGCCCCCCGCCAGGGCGACGACCTCGTCACGGACTACGACTCGATGATCGCGAAGCTCATCACCTGGGGCGAAGACCGCGAGGAGTGCATCGCCCGCGGCAAGCGCGCGCTCGCCGACTACGAGATCCAGGGCTTCCCCACCATCATCCCCTTCCACCGGATGATGCTCACCGACGAGCCGTTTCTGGAGGGACGACACACCACCAAGTACCTCGACGAGGACCTGGACCCGGAGCGCATCGACGCCGCACAGGAGCGGTGGGGGACCGAGCCCGACGCGGACGGCGACGACGACGAGGAGGTCGTCGAGCGGGAGTTCACCGTCGAAGTCAACGGCAAGCGCTTCCAGGTCGACCTCGAGGAGCGCGGTGCGCCAGCGATCCCGGTCGGCGGGGACGGCCAGGGACAGGGACAGGCCCAGCGCCCACAGCGCGGTGGTGGGAGCGACGACGGCGGTGGCGGCGGCGCCGCGGCCGAGGGCGAGGAAGTCGCCGCCGAGATGCAGGGCACCATCCTCGAAGTCAACGTCGGCGAGGGCGACGAGGTCGACGCCGGCGACGTGCTCTGTGTCCTCGAAGCCATGAAGATGGAAAACGACGTGGTCGCGCCGCGGGCCGGCACCGTCGCCCACGTCGGCATCAGCGAGGGCGAGTCCGTCGACATGGGCGACACGCTGTTCGTCCTCGACTAAGAAACGACCTTTTTCCACCGGGGGTGTCCTCGCGCCCGGAGGGCGCTGCGGGCACCCCCGGCGCAAAAAGCTCGGCCAAAAAGGCCGCGAGTCGCGCCGTCGGCGCGCTCGCGGCGAACCGCGCCTGCGGCGCGGATGCTCGACCACCTTTTTACTCGTCGGGTGTCCTCGGCGCGCAGGGCGCGCCTGCGGGCACCGCTCCTC
>Ga0207851_100546_pt1 | contig 17753 bp, 19 predicted proteins | sample A23E3SouthBayCA_FD_187747 | JGI IMG/M metagenome (GOLD analysis project Ga0207851, IMG submission 187747) | Aerobic enrichment media microbial communities from Eden Landing Ponds, California, USA - A23 E3 (SPAdes) | ecosystem: Environmental > Aquatic > Marine > Unclassified | place: Emeryville... | reverse complement strand
CTTCGTCACGTTGCCTGCGTATTCGCCGGAACTCAACCCTACCGAAGAGTGCTGGCGACAACTTCAAGATGCTCTCAGCAACGGATTCTTCGACTCGCTAGAACAACTGACCACCGCGATCGACACCGCTCTCGACCAGCTTTCGCTTCCAAATGTGAGTGATTACTTCTAACGACCACTATAGGTCAAGTTGAGCGACAATTCCATTCATCTCGTGGAGTACGTCCAGCAACCGCCGATACGTGTGATCAAGATATTCGCGGAGACCGTGAGTGGCGGTGTTCAGATAAGGATGAAGAGTGAGGCGGTTCGTTTTCTGAGTGCTCTATGCCCGAAAACGACCGCCTCGACGGATGTTTAGACGAGATCGACTTAGAGTTTGTTGAACGCGAAGCGACACCGCGCCTGCTGATGAAGCTCAGTATTCAACTCCATCTCGCTGGACTCTCGCTTTCGAATACTGTTTCGTTTCTTGAAGTATTCGGTGTCGACCGTGCTCGATCGACGGTTCACAACTGGGTTCACAAGGCCGATCTACAGCCGAAGTCTGGTCGGTCTCCGAATCAAGTTGCAGTCGACGAAACCGTGATTCGGATCGATGACGAGCACTACTGGCTGTACGCGGCTGTCGATCCTGAATCCAACGAATTACTTTACACAAAGCTTGAAACGACGAGAACGAACGCTCTCGCCGAGCGGTTCTTCGCCCAACTCCGCGAGAAACACGACGTCGACGACGCCGTGTTTCTCGTCGACGACGCCACCCCGCTGAAAGAAGCCTGTCACCGGCACGGCCTCGATTTCAAATACGAACGCCATGGAAATCGCAACAGTGCCGAACGTGTCTTTCGAGAGGTAAAACGTCGAACTGATTCGTTCTCAAACTGTTTCAGTCACGTCGATCCAGCAACCGCCGACAATTGGCTCAGCTCCTTCGCTTTCGCATGGAATCAGCTTATCTGAACACTACCCCGTGAGTTGCCACAATAGTTAAGTCTGCGTACCCACTTTCTCCTTCTTCGAACGCTGGATCTGGCTCGCCGACGACGGCTTTTTGAGCAAGCGACACAACCCGATCAGTGAAGCGGGCGAGCTTGGATGACACAACCGGCTTTTCCCGCTTCTCTTCCTAGTAATTAGATATTTAGCCGCTCTTACTAGCGTCTAAACACGGCCCATTCACTCCCATCCGAGAACGACAGTGACTGCTACTCTGTTCTGCTCAAAATCGAGAGCGACGGGTCAGTGACAAGTTTCACTCCTGATTGCCTTGTTGAACGCAAGACAGCGTCGGGGTGGGGTTGCTGATCTACAATTTCACGCCGATAGAGACGGCTTTTCGACCTCAGAAGATGCAGTAGCTGTTACTCACGGCGGTTGCTGAAGGGTCACAACTATGGTATCTTGCTCCGTTGTTCCGATGACGACGGCGATGCCTCTCCCGGATACGTCCGGAGAAGGGGAGCAGGCGGCGAGCCCTTAACTCGCCGCCTGCGTTAGGTTATGGATGATACACTTGCGTGTGAGCTCCTGGAACTGGCCGTGCCAGCTCCGGGAGCGTAGCTTCTCGCCGTCGTCTTCCTTCAACTGCGAGAACCCCGTTTCACTCATCCTGCGCTGGTTGTAGTCCTCGTTCATTCGGGCGTTGTGAGCCTTCTGTAACGGTGTTTGCTCCCTGTGTTTGATCAACGGTCGTGTCGAGTTGGAGCGACACTCCTCACGGAGGTCGCTCCAGGAGTAGGCCGCGTCAGCAGACAACACCCGCAGGTCTTCCGCGTTCCGGCGGAAGACCTGCATCCCGATGTGGCCGTCCCACGCCTTCTGCGTCGTGAAATGAACGTCCTTGATCGCCAGCGAGTTCATGTCGATCAAGATCGTCGTCTTCATCGACTGGAACGAGTAGTTCGCGCGGTCGCGGTAGTGGTAGCTGGTCTGATCACGCTGGAAGCCACTCGCGTCAATCGCGGCTTCGCCACTCCAGCCCGCCTGCTCCGCCGTATCGCGGAGCAGGCGGCGAAGTTCGCGCATCCGATACTTTTGCTTCCACCGGCAGAACGAGCTGTAGTGCGGTGCCTCGTTGAGATCAAACACGGCGAGAACGCCGGGCATCTCGTTGAGATAGTCTTCAGTCTCGCGGAGGCTCTTCTCCAACTCAACGCGGTACAGAATCAAGGCAATCTGCACCCATTTGGCGTACCCGCCCGCGCCGTCCGGCGCGGCGGGTACGTCCGGGTCGTCAACGTGCTGTTTGGCTAGCTTTCGACACATCCAGACAAGCCGTCTGAGCGATGCCATATCTCCAGACGGCGTCCATTTCCCGGTGAGCGTGACGGAATCTTTTCGTGAGAGCGTCTGAAGCCCCTATCAGCCGGCGGCAAAACGAGGCACTCCTGATTGTACTTCGTAGCCACCCACTCCTGAGTCGTGAATACAACAGACTGACTAATACGTCTCTATTCTGTATTGAGAGGGTGTCGAGTCCTTGTTATACCTCTCAGACCCGTTCCGAATATCGCTAGACGAGAGATAGCTTTTTGTTCACATAGTCTTGATCCTCATTCGATGGACGATAAGAGCACGCTGTCTCGACGGGGATGGCTGCGTGCACTCACGTCAACTGCCGGGGTTATAGGTGGATGTTCGACAGTCGACGGTGGCGGGTCACCCAGCGATTTCCAAAGGACGCCCTCCGTGAGCGGCCCACGGTCCGAAACAGCGACAGTAAGCGAGTCGGGGGTCCTCTGGCCGTCGTTCCGGCGGGATAACAGAAACACCGGACATGCACCGGACGAGCCCGGGATCGTCGGGAGGCCGGAACAAAAGTGGAACGTCAGTACGGATGCGGGCGTCTGGAGCAGCCCAGTCGTCGTCGACGGCTCTCTCTACATCGGTTCGATGGATGGAACCGTCTACGCTATCGACACGGCGACCGGTGATGTCGATTGGACCTACCAGGTGGATGGACCGATCGAGTCCACACCGGCGGTCGCCGGCGATAGCGTCTACGTTGGGTCCCTTGATAAGCACGTCTACTGTCTGGACGCCGAAACAGGCACGGAGCAATGGAGTTATGAGACGGCCGGTCTGATCCACGGCAGTCCGACCGTCGACAGGTCGACCGTCTACATCGGGTCAGGGGCGCTCGTCATTGAGGAGATACTCGAATACATGGAGGCTAACGACGTGGAACAGGAAGGTAGCGGACTGTACGCTCTGGACAGGGAAACGGGAGAACTCGTTTGGAGGAGGTTTACTGGGCACCTTATCAGCAGTACGCCTGCAGTCGTCGACTCGGCCGTCTATATCGGCCTCATCAGTAAGGACGACTCCCGGTCGATGGTCGCGTCAGTCGATGCCGTTGACGGTGAACGCCGCTGGGAGTACGAGTCCGATTCGGAGGTGCTATCGAGCCCGACAGTCCGGTCGAACACTGTCTACGCCGGTGATTACGGCGGTTTCGTCTATGCACTCTCCGCCGAGACCGGTGACCGTGACTGGGAATTTCCCATCCAGAGTGGTCAAATAAGGGGGTCGACCGCAGTCACCGAGGATGCTGTTTACGTGCCGGTTTCGAGATACGAAGTCGCGGACCCGAACCCAGCACTGGTATCTCTGTCGCGAACCGGCGAGGAGCAGTGGGCCCACGTGATACCTGGCGCCCGACAGATGGGGAGCAGTCCCTGCGCGACTAATGACGCGGTGTACGTTGGTACGCACTACCGAGAGGGTGGCGGCGGAATGTATGCCGTTGACCACGACGGGAATCGGCTCTGGGGGAGAGAACTGAGGATTGGAGAGGGCGTCGGGAGCAGCCCAGCAGTCGTCGGTGAGACGCTATATTACGGCGCCGCCGATAACACTGTATACGCGCTGGAGTAAGTCGGAACATTCAACGGTGCTGACCAGAATCAATTACTGAAGCCGGTTCGACGTCGGATCTTGATTACTAATTTGCTCAGACCACTGAGAAGATACCCAGTGAGACTAAGCGAGACTGCGATGATACCGTACACGATCAGAAACGCGGCTGCGGTACCGTTTCCGATCGATTGTTCAACTATGACACCTCCAGTGGCGAACAACGCACCGACGATTACCAGAGACACCAGGAGCGGGTGCTGGGTGTATGTCGACAGAACCGACTTCGCGAAATCAAGCATACTTTGTGATCACTATCGATTCAAATATACTTTCCGGTAGTTCGAAGACATTCCAATTACAGAGGATGGTATAAATCGTTGAGGGCTCTATCACTAACGCGGTTTCGGCGCGTTTATAAAATTTTAATTATACACTTGTGCGAAAAGATGACGGAGTGGTTAATTATAACTGCGCTGACAGAGTGCGATCCCTCCTATCGTGATGGTTATCGCGCCCCCGAGTAATACGAAATCTAATAACAACACTGTACGTGTGTCCGCATCCAGATCGGCAAAGAGTGCCGAAAGGACTGACAACAACAGCAACATCAACTCCAATATCAGCACGATATAGAGGAGAAAATTGAATTCACACACCAACAGTACAAATCGGTCGACGAAAGTATCCGGCGTTTCCTCCAGTTCGTCGAGATCACGCATGAATTTACTCTCGGCTGTCGAAATTATAATACCCAGTGATCACAGGGATATCGATTTCCGGGATTCGGTTTCACATGAAGTACCGGAAAGATTCATAGCCCAATATTTCCCGGTATGATATCCCAACCAAGGATATTCCGACCGCCAACCGGCTACTAACACTCTCATCACTCGGGGATCATTATCTCCCCGTCCTCATTGAGGTGTTCGCTCTGCCAATATTGATGGTCAGGAATCTCGCGGAAGCAAGCGGCCTTGTGAGAGTCGCCGCTCTCAGAGTACTGTTCGGGGGATTCGTCGACGCAAACCTCCCTCGCTTTCGGACACCGGGTGTGGAATCGACACCCGGAGGGAGGTTCGACTGGATCGGGAATATCGCGTTTCCGTAGCGGCGAGGAGGCCTGGATCGCTTTCTCGGCGTCGTCAGGGTGTGACGGGAGCGTTGCCCATTTCAGGATCTGTGTGTACGGATGCTTCGGGTTTCGGATCACTTCCTCAGCTGGGCCGATTTCGACGATTTCACCCAGATACATTACTGCGATCCGACCGCCTGTTTTGCCTGCGATATAGCGCGCGTGTTTCAAATCGTGCGTGACGAATAAGAACGACGTCTCGAACCGTTGTTGAAGCGTGATCATCAGGTCCATCAGCTCCACTCGGAGGGAAACGTCGAGCGCTGAAACCGGTTCGTCGGCCAGTATTAGATCCGGTTCCGCAAGCATCGCGCGGACGAGCGTTACACGCTGTTTTTCACCACCGCTCAGTTCGTGTGGATATCGATCTTCGTATTCTCTGGGTGGGGTCAGTCCACATTCTTCGAATAGGCTCAGGATCCGTTCGCGTCGGTCGACTGCCGTCAGGTCTGGATACCACCGCTTCAGCGGATCAGTTAGTGTCGCCATTATCGTCCGATAAGGATTCAACGCTGCGCTCGGGTCCTGATGTACGATCTGTAACGCTTTCCGGGCCTGCTGGAAACTGGTGGCGTCGATCTGTCCGTCTTTTTTGAGTTCCCAGAAGTCGGTGCCACGGTAACGTACTTCGCCGTCAGTTACCTCCTCTAAACCGACGGCTGCTTTCCCGAGCGTGGTCTTGCCACTCCCGCTCTCCCCGACGAGAGCTACCACATCGTTTTCGCCGACATCGAGTGAGACTCCGTCGACCGCACGCACGGGCTGTTCTTCCCAATCAAACCGCGCCTTGACGCGATCAGGGACGATCTCCATGATCGCTGATTCGTCCGCGTAATGGACCGAAATATCGTCTAGCTCGAGGAGGGTCTCATCGGTGTCGCTACTCATGATTAGTCTCGCCTCCGCTGGTCCGCTGTGTTGATTCCAATTTCTTCGACTGAGCGGTTCGGGAAGAAACACGCAACCTCGTGCGTAGTATCCTCGGCACGCAGTTCGGGATCTTCGGCCTCACAGCGGTCAGCGGAGATCGGACATCGAGGGGCGAACGAACACCCCAGCGGTACGTTCACTGGATCTGGCGGCGACCCTTCGATGGTATGGGTCGCTTCTAGCGGTGTCTCTAAATCGAGAGTCGCCCCCAAAAGGAGACGCGTGTACGGGTGCTCTGGTTGCAGTAGCACTTCCCGGGCGTTCCCGAACTCGACAAACTCAAAGGAGTACATTACTGCGATCCGGTCGGCAAACCCGGCGATGATCGGCATATCGTGGCTGATGAAAACTAGCGTGAGGTCGTACTCCTCTTTAATTTCGTAGAGCATTTCGAGGATGTATCGTTGGGTGAGTAAATCCATCGCGGCAGTCGGTTCGTCCAGTATAAGCACTTCTGGGTCGAATACTAGACCCAACGCGATCAGCGCACGCTGCTTTTCTCCGCCGCTGAGTTCGTGGCTATAAGCTTCGAGGAGACGATCAGGATCCAAATTGAGGTCCTTGATGATATCGCGAGCGCGCTCGAGACCGGAATCCGGGTCGACATCGTGGGCTTCGAACGTTTCGGTAAAGTGCCGCCCGATCGTCAGTGTCGGATTGAACGCGTTCATCGCCCCCTGGTAGACGATAGCGATTTCTTCCCACCGAATCGCCTTCAACTGTCTGGTGCTAAGATCGAGCAAGTTCACGGAGTCTCCGTCCTCAGGGTGATACACGATCTCGCCGTTCAAGACACCAGGATCCTGGACGGCGTGCATAAGCGAAGAGGCGAACATAGACTTACCTGAACCCGACTCACCGACGATACCGAGCGTTTCCCCACGCTCTATTGCCACATCAATATCGTCAAGCACGCGTGCTCGCCCGCGACCCATTTCATATGTAACCTCGACATTGCGTACCTCGAGGACAGTGTCTCTCGTTTCGGTTCTACTTGGCTCAGACTTAATTTTTTCTGACATTTTTCTCTTACTGTTGCATTTGACCGCCGATAAGCTCCGAATCGACGTTAGTCGCCTCCTCCTCCTCAGTCTCTTCCGCTTCGACCTTCCTACCCCGGTGGCGGGCCCGGACTCTCGGGTTGAACACCTGATCAAACGCCTGTGCGAGCATCGTCAGTGCGATATTCAGAAGCGTGAGCGTCACGAGTGGCACCAGTAGCCAGTGTCGTGCCCGCGGATTGTACATCGCACCGGACTCCTGATAGGCGATGTTCAGTACGACTCCCCAATTCTGTGTAGTGAAGGGGAGGATCCCCAAAAAGTACAGCGCGACGGACGCAGTAATTACTGCGACAGCTCCGCCCAACATCCCGATGAAAATTAGCGGTAACAAGTGCGGGAGGAACTCCTTGACGATGAGACCAGAAAATGATTGGCCCTGTGCCCTTGCTGCCTCGACGTGTTCCTTTTCCGCAAGCGGTAACACCTGTGCTCGAATGCCACGCGAGGCTCCTGCAATTCCGGTGATATTGAGGATAATACCGATAACGAACGGGTTTTCGGGTTCGATGATCGCTGCAAGCAGGATCAACAGCGGGATGCCCGGTATCGATGCGATAGTGTCTCCCCAAGTCATAATTACCTTGTCAGTCCACCCGCCTTTGTAGCCGGCAATGATCCCGAGGATGACTCCAGTGACACTCCCTGCGATAGCTCCAGAGAGGATCATCTTCAGCATCGCCGGTGTCGCATGGACCATCAGACCGAACAGATCCTGTCCGAGTCCGTCGGTCCCGAGGATATGGCTGGGGTTTTCGAACGGTTGAATTAGACGGCCGGCCTGATTCGGCTCGGGCGCGGGCACGATCACCGGGCCGAGCGTCCCCATGAGGATGTAAAACGCGACGACGATAATCCCAAACCGTCCGCGGTAATCGCTCCAGAGTATCTTGAATGGCTCAACAACCCATATGTCAAACTGGTTTTGGTAGTAGTCGAGGGTGGACTGTTCGTAATCAGCTGTCACGTCGAAGACAGTCGATTCGGCAGAACTGTCTTCGCCAATCGCATCGGCCTCGGTAGATTCATCACTAGCCATCGTATCACCGGCTCACTTTGACGTCCGCACGTGGGTCTATCAGCGAGTACGTGAAGTCTGCCAAGAGCGTCCCTATGACAAATATAAACGAGATGATTATGAACACACCCATCAGTAGCGGGAAGTCCCGTGAGATCGCGGCATCGAACATGAGCATTCCCATCCCTGGGTACTGGAATATCTGTTCGAGAATGACCGAGCCACCCAGAAGACTACCCAGTCCAATGACTATACTGGTCCACATAGGGAGGATTGCATTCCGCGCAAGGTAAGCGATAGAGATACGATACCGGGACAGTCCCCGGAGCTCAGCGACCCGAATGTACTCTTCACCGAGGAGACGAATCGAGTTCGCCCGTAAGCCGAGTGCACGACCCCCGAAACCAGGGATGATTACTGAAAACGCGGGAAGTGCGGCGTGATAAAAGATGGACGAAATATATGGCCAATTAATACCGGGAGTGGCGTCGGGATTGACCCTACCTCCTGTCGGGAACCAACCCCACTGGAACGCTGCAAAATACAGCAACCCGATCGCCACTACATAGTACGGAATCGCGCCTGAGACGAGATTTCCTATTGTCATTCCGATATCGAACTTGCTGCCTTCATAATAAGCCATCAACGAACCGAGAATTATACCAATAATGAGGCCGTAGAGCAACCCTATCGTCGAAATAAAGATCGTCCACGGTGCCCGTGAGAGTACCAGTTGCGTTACTGGGACGTTGTTCGCAACGATGATCGACTCTCCCAGGTCGAAGTGGAAAAACACCTGAATCATATAGTCGATATACGCCTCGTGCAGAGGTTTATTGGGGGAGACTTCGACGAGTCGTTCGATAGTCCTCTGTACCTGTTGTGGTTTTGGCCTCTGGGGTAGACCGTAGTTTTGTGGATTTTCCCTGATGTCCTGTTGCAAGAAGTCTACTGGACCACCTGGGAGGAGTTTGTTAATAAGGAATCCAAGCGTCACGATGGCGTATAGTGTTATCGCTGCCTGGATTAGCCTGTCCCGAATGTAGGACATATCGGTCTGGAATACCTTTGGGTACTTAATATTTGTGTATGGTATAATATGGGTATCAGCCTTTAAATTCATCTTTGCAAGTTAGTCGGCGGTTGAGTGAACGAAGGGGTGGTCAATCTCGTCCATGAAGTCATCGACGCCTCGATTATCGTTGTCCTGAACCCACGAGAGAAGGTTGTAGACTGCTTCTTCCAGAGAGTGTTCGAAGTTCTCTCGAAGCGATGACGCCTTCGAGCCAGCTGTCCCCAAGGCACTCGATTCAGGATCAAGACGAAGGAAACTGTAGGCAACCATCAGAAGGTGCCAGTGCGACTGGCACCGTCGGCGGTCTGCATCTCGCAGTCTCCCAAGCCGAAATCCTGTTTCGAGTCCTCGAAGAACGTCTCGATGCGCCATCGCATCCCGTAGGAGCGAATCACGTGCTCGGTCGGTGCGTCAACCTTGTTCGTGGCGAGGTACTTGACCGGGTTCTCTTCGTACTCTTCGACTTCTTTCTCGACGATGACCAGCTTCGCGTCTCCCAGCTGGGGGACGGGAAGCTTCTTCGTCCAGATGTGGTAGGTATCGTTCTCGATGTCACGTTCAGTCGTGTCGATGCGCTCGGCAAGCGCATCGACGCGGATCTCTTCGTCACCATAGGAAGCTTGCCGATTGCTCCGGTGCGGGCCGCTCCAGTCCTTGTCGTAGGATTCGATGTGTTCGAGAAGGCCGGAATCGTGGGCGAGCCACGAGTCGAAGAGGGTGGTTTCCGCAGGTACACCCACCTCTTCTTCGAGTTCTGTGACGATATCTCTGGCCAGACCGTATTTGCTATCGCGGTCGTCGTCCTCGTCGTCGTGCTGTTCATAGAGGCGGAAAGTTAACTGGTAGGCGGTTTTGTCGTCGGCGTAGAAAACGTAGATGAGATTTTAACTCCAGACAGTGTCATTTTTCGCGTGACCGTAGAACATCCCGATTCCGGGGACTTCGTCCCCGGTTTTCTCGGTGAGCGTGTCGTCGAGGATGATGTAGGCGTCCTTCGACCAGCGCGTTTCACCATGTTCCTGGAGTCCGTCGAGTCGTTCGTGGTTGAATTGGTCTTCGTCACAGTGGTACTCGGTGAGGGCACGTTTGCCGTTGGCTGGAAAGACTTGGCGTGCGATGCCCGCCACGGTCTTGTTGCTGGCCGCAACAAGACTGGTGGCGTAGGTTTTGGCGTGACGGAGTTGTGCTGATGATAGTGAGTCCAAGTCGTCGAACACGCGTGTACACGACAGCAAGTCCGTGATGGGCATCATCCGTCTTTGCCACCGCCTACGTCACGCTACCACATCAACGTGCAAAGCCGAGTTCGAGACGACGGTTGTGGCGGTTCAAACGCTACGACAGCCACGGACAGAATCAAGCACCGGGGTTCAGTCAGCGCCCACTTTTTGATTGTTCCCGGTTTCTTCGATAGTGGGTACGGGAACCTGATCCACTATCTCTTGGACGACGGTCGTCTCGTCGACGTCGTTGACCTGAGCCTCAGGCGTCAGCACGAGTCGATGAGCGAGAACCGGACCGGAGATTCGCTGGATGTCGCTCGGAATTACATACTCTCTTCCTTCGATGACTGCACGGGCACGGGACGCCTCAAACAGTCGCTGCAGGCCGCGGGCTGAAACGCCTACTTCGACGCGGTGGTCCTCGTGAGTTAGTTCGATGAGTTCACTGAGATATGTGTAGAGGTCCTCGTCAACGCGAATACGCTCTGGGACCTGCTGCAGGTCCAGAATCCGCTGAGGGTCCTCTATTATTGTACTGGCCTCAGGAATACTCTCGGTCCTACCCGACCGCCTACGCAGTAGTTCGATCTTCCCGTCTGTATCGGGCTGACCGAGCGTGTCCTTCACGAGAAATCGGTCGACTTGCGCTTCAGGTAGCGGGAACGTCCCCTCTTGTTCGACCGGGTTCTGGGTCGCGATGACGAAGAACGGTTCCGGGAGTTGTCGGGTTTCTCCCTCGATAGAAACCTGTCGTTCTGCCATCGCCTCCAGCATCGCAGCCTGAGTCTTGGGTGGTGCGCGGTTGATCTCGTCACCGAGTATAACGTTCCCAAAAATAGGCCCTTCCTGGAACTCGAACTGTCCCTCCTGTTCGTTGAAAACGCTGGTACCGAGTACGTCCGCCGGCAACAGGTCTGGCGTGAACTGAACCCGTGAGAACTCGATATTTAATGCGGTGGAGAAGACATTCGCGGTGAGTGTCTTGCCGGTCCCAGGTACGTCCTCGAGCAGCACGTGGCCCTTTGCGATGATTCCCAGCATAATATTCTCGAGAAATTCCCGATCGGCGATGACAACCGATTCGACTTCTGTAAGTATCTCATCAACGAGTTCCGTGGCCTCGTCGACACTCATTTTTTCCTCTACCATAGAAGTGAGGTTCCTCCCGGTGAACTTAATAGTTCGGGTCAGGACTGATTTCGAACTCGTTCGTGGTCACCACTACTCGCAGAACCCTGCTTGAATTCCCGACGAGAACCCTTGCGGACCTGCCCAAATATATAAAATCCTACATATGATTTAAATGCCGCTGGGTGATGCCCATTATTAAGGATGCTTGAGTTCGATCGAGCTACTGTAGTGACAGCGCTTGTGGTATTTTTGGTCGTCGGCACAGTCGGAATGCTCGGCGCGACAATCAACTCGGTGCAGGGTGCTAACGACACGGTTTCAGACTTTTCGGTGGACCAGAATATCGGAGACACCTCGGCATCGAATGTAACTGGCGGTGACAGCGACGGAGCGATTCCAGAGGGAAGCGATGGCGTCACGCTTAGTACCTGTATTAGCTTCCTCCAGACGCCATCGGCCATCGCTGGAATCGTCGCAGCGATAGCCGGTGCGGTCTACGGAGTGTCTCGCCGTTACAATAGGGCGGCCTCGTTGATTTTCGGCGCAGTATTCGTCCCAGTCGTCTGGATCGCGTATTTTCTCTCGACGAACTGCGCTACTGGCGGGAGCAACGGGGGCGGGGGCCTCAACCTAGGCAACGCGTTAGCTACAAACACTGGCGGTCCCACTGCGCCGCCCGCCTCTCCTGTACTTGTCGCCGGGGTATTCAGCGTCGTCGTGATCGGGGGCATCGCACTTCTGGTGGTTACGACGGGCGAAGAAGAGACATTCGAACCGACCGAGGAGGAACCGACTGAGGTAGAGACAACCGCTTTTGCCGAGGCAGCTGGACGCGCAGCCGACCGCATCGACGAAACCAACGCCTCAGTCGACAACGCCGTCTATGAGGCCTGGCTCGAGATGACTACCCTACTTCGCATGAACAACCCCTCTTCGACTGCCCCGCGAGACTTCGCGGATGCGGCCGTCAACGCTGGCTTGGACCGCGGCGACGTCGAAGAACTCACTCAGTTGTTCAACGAAGTCCGCTATGGGAACAAAGAGGTGGAAACCCGCGAAGAACGAGCCCTCGAGATTCTACGGAATATCGAGCGAACCTATGAGGAGAGTGGTGATGGCGCTACCGACAGCGAGAAAACCGAGAGTGGCCCCATCGATCCTAATAATACTGATAACGAGGAGGGTGACAAATGACAGATTCAGAGAACACGCTTGGTCGTGCTGCCCTCGTCATCGCGGTGGCGCTTCTCGCTGGGGGTATCGCCCTGTTTTTTGCACCGACTATAGCGGAGTCGTTGCCCATTTCGTTGGTAGTCGCAGAAGCCGGTGCGGTCGGCGCAGTCGCACTCGGGGGTTGGGTGGTCCGTCAGCGATACCAGGCCCGGCTGACTGAGACAGAAATTCCGCCGATCGAACACGGTATGACCACTCCAACCCCCGGAAGCGATATAGATAGTAATTTATACAGAATGACGGAACTCCGCGAACGAGTGCTCGAACACCGTGAGCGTATTCAAGAGCGGGTCGGTAACATCGCGGTTACAGTCATAAGTAGCCGAAACGACTGCAGTCGGGACGATGCCATCGATATCTTAGAGAGTGGTTCTTGGACAGAGAATGACGCGGCTGCCGGCTTTTTCACTGGCGCAACGACGAAATCGTCGCTATTCGAACAAATAAAAACTCGGTTCAGCCGGGAATCGAATCCTTACGTAGCACAATTGACCGAGACAGTCACAGCTCTCGAGGAAGCCGCGGAGTTCGATTTCGACACCACCGACACGCCGGACTCCGCTGTTGAGGACTTCGATGAGTCGTCCGATCGAGGAGTCGAACCTGATGCGGTACTGACCGCGGAGGACGGACAGGAAGTTACCGGAGACCTTCGGTATCTCTCACTATTACGGACTCATCACTGGTCAGGAGTCTCGGCGTTCGCACTCATTGCACTGGCGGTAGGTGTGTTCACGAGCCAACCTGCGGTACTCGTGGCGAGCGCCGTCGCAGTCGGCCTTGCGGGCTATGCGAGGATCGGTTCGGCCCCCGCCCTGACCACGCTCGAAGTAACCCGGACAGTCGATGAGACAGAACCCGAACCCGGCGATGAAATCGAAGTCTCCGTCAGCGTCGAGAACACCGGCGAGACGCTGCTTCCGGACCTGACACTGGTCGATCGAGTTCCCCCCGGTATGCGGGTCGTCGATGGGTCGGCCAGACTCGGCACTGCACTCCGTCCCGGAGATACGGCGGCGTTTACCTACACAGCAATCGCCGCGCGTGGGACCCACCAGTGGCCGCTTCAGATTGTCGCCAGAGACCCTTCGGGCGCAGCCGAACGGGTTGCACTCGCTGTACCTGATACGACTATTGAGTGTATTCATCGGTTGAAAACAGCCGCTAAGATGCCCGTTCGGATGCAAACGTCTGTCTACTCTGGAGGGGTCGCAACCGAGATTGGCGGTGAAGGCTTGGAATTCTATTCGGTGCGGGACTACCAGCCAGGAGACCCGAAACGCCGTATCGACTGGAAGAGTTTCGCCCGTACTGGTGAGATGTCGACTGTAGACTTCCGCGAAGAACACGCCGCACGCGTCGTACTCCTGTTCGATGGACGATCTGGCTCGTACGTGTCTGCAGGTCCCGGCGAGGTCCATGCAGTCGACAGAGCTGTCGAGATCGGCGCCGACGTGTTCGCGTCGCTATCCGACCAAGGTAATTTAGTGGGCGTGGCCGCGTTCAACGGTATACCGCTGTGGCTGGGGCCGAATACGGGCCAGCGCCATCTCGAGGAGGTCAGGCAGACGTTCGCCGACCATCCCGCAATCTCGACGCTCCCGCCGGCCGTCGCTGAACAGGAGGAGGGCCGGTACGTTGACCCGATGGTTCACATCCGTCGGCAACTCCCCCGCAACTCTCAAATCTTCCTCATGTCACCACTGACTGACGAGTACACTTACGAAGTAGCCCGGCAACTCAATGGGGCAGGACATCTGGTGACGGTTCTTAGTCCGGACCCGACGACAGGCCGAACTGTCGGCCAACGGATTGCCAGGCTCGAACGCGCAGTCCTGATCAAGCAACTCCGGAACCACGGCATCCGGGTCGTGGAATTCGAGGCGGACCGCTCAGTCGGCGTTGCCCTCGAACGTGCTAAACAGAGGTGGACCGCATGAGTTCCGATAACCCAAGCGGACAGAGTACTATCGACGCGCATCCCAGCACAGAGATGGAACCGGAAACCTCGGAGCAATCATCGACGGATACACTGGACGACGGATCGGCTGAGACCGACCCGCACAGTCCTGTCGAACTCACACACGCACCACCGCGGGTAAGCCAGGTGGTCACGGGAGTTGGGGCACTCATCGGGACGGTCCTCACGGTTCCGTTCGCGCTACTTGCGCTTCCCTTCGGCTTCGGCGGGTTGGTCCTCATCACGGCGGGGGTCGGTTACAAGCACTCTAGAGCGTGGGTAACTGTCGGGACGGGGCTCGTCCTCGTCGGCACGCTCGTCACCGGAGCGTACGGGGCGGTGCCGACGGAGATAATGCTGGTCGCGGTCAGTGCGACGTTTCTCGCGTGGGACGCCGGTCAACACGGTATCGTGATCGGCGAACAACTCGGACGGGAAACCCGCTCGCGCCGGAAATTGCTCGTCCATACCGGTCTGAGTGCGCTCGTCATCGGTCTCGTCAGCATGGTTGCGTATGCGTCTTATTTGTTCTCGACCGGAGGCCAGCAGGCCAGCGCAGTAGCCGTAGTCGTCGTCGGAATCGTTGCTTTGGTCTGGCTCCTCCGCGAGTAGAAAACAAACCCCCCAGCCAAGAACGCCGACGAAAATCGTGATCATCAACTCGGTCTCGTCTCCGTCGGTCGGACCTCAGACTACGATCTCTAGGACGATGGAGTATTCTCCCCGAACCAACGCGCTGGGCTCGTCTCGGAAGTGATCGACGAGGAGTTTCATTTGAAGAGTTCGGTCGCTAGACACGCCCAGAAGAGGAGTTCGCGGAGATTCGCGAGCGGATCGCGCGAACGACCAAACGCATCGAGAAGACCGCACAGGAGTGAAACCAGTTCGGGTCAGAGAGGGTTGCGGGATATCTTCGGCAGTGGGTGCCGTCAATCGTGACGTCTTCTGAGAAGTCTATCGAGGGGTTCGAGCTGCGGTGGACCTCGAATCCCGTCGAACGGTCAATGAGCAAAGTCAGCAAGCGATGTAAGGGCCAGTGGATTGGACTGGGCTGCGGAGGTTAGAGACGATACTCCAACTTCGGCTGGTGAAGTATGCCGGCCCAGAGCACTATGGATCGTTCCTCGAAGAACTGCTCCAGCAACCGACCAAGACAACGGTGAACTGTGACCTCTCAGTTGAGAGCACCAGAGGCAAACTCTAAACGGGTTCGCGACACGACCAGGCGATTGGCTGACTGGCGGGTTATTGAATTGGCTGTCTGACTCGATTCGACTGCGAATCGTCGGCAGATTTAATTTAGACCGTTCTGGATCATTTGATATGCGGATTGTAAGGTACTTCTGGAGGTTTCTGTCCGGTAGAGGGTTCGAAGAGGCGGACGGCGACCAGAACTTTCGCTGTCTTAGGTGCGGGACGGAGTTTGAACTCCAGTACGACTCTTGTCCCGAGTGCGACGTCAAATTCATAGTAGAAATTGAGAACGAATGATGTTTTCACGCTCGTGCGAAGTAGATTGTTGGTGAGTCAGGGCACCCTTCGAAGAGAGTGCTTAGGGACTTCTTGATCGGGTTTCCGGTAGATTTCACGGCGGAGTTAGACCGCTCCGAGATACGGCGTGAGCTTGTCTTTCGAGACACAGCGGTGGGGCGAAAGCCACCGTCGCGCCAGCGGCGCGTAGCTCCCGCAACTGTTGACGTGGACTTCCTCATCGCCGCATTCAGCGTCCCCGTAGACGACGTACTCGCGGTCGAAATCCTGTTCGTCCTCTACTGGGTCGTAGGCCTGAAATCTATCCGTATAGACGGCCAGGACTCCTCATTGTGGTCGACGAGCAGGAGTAAAACGGTCGATTCGTTAGCGGATTTCACTGGCACGACGTACCGATCATTCGTTCCACGATCGACAAGTGTGAACACCGGCGGTTTGTCGCCTCCGTGCGGTCCTCGTCTACGCGTGGACAGTCCACGCGAGCGCGACTCCTCGTCCCGCCTGCGGCCCTTGAGCCCTGCTGAGACGCACACTTCGTCGATCTCGACCAGGCCAGACAGTGTTAGTGAAGGCGCAGGGTGCGCTCTGGCGATGCGCTCGACGAGCCGACGCAGTGATCGGTAAGATACGTCGAGTTTGTCCTCTGTCTGGGGGATACTCGTGTTGAATCGGACAACGCGTAATTTTTGAACAGAAGCTTTCTGAGCGCTATCTTCGCGTGAGCGAAGATCGTGCGGGTCTTGTCATTGAAGATGTGTCTATAATTCTTACACCTATACCGCTGGAACGCTCCGTAGCTGTCGTAGTTGATCACCGACTCTCAGTGGCAAGGCGGGCAATGGAGGCCATTGCTCAGCGCTGGACGTGTCCGCGGCGCTGTCCTCCGGTCTGAACACTGTGAATGGGGTCAGAACATCCGTTGTCGCTCCCGCGTCATCCTCGCCCGCTACGCTTTCATAAAGCCAACTCAACCAACCAACAATCTGCTTCCGAAGGGCGGTGTTTCTGTCTGGAGCGATTCTCATTGATCACACATCCATGGGCCGGTTTGGAAGACTGGGTCAGCACTCGAGAATCTTCGATAGCCACTCGTCTCCCAGTGACGTGTCCGCACTGATCACGACCCGTCAGCGGACCTCAAGACGCTCTCTTCGGATGTCTCAGCCTCATTCATTCGCTCCCGCTGATCGTATACGAGATATGCCGAGATACTCGCCAGCACGAAACCAATCAGACCGAAGACCCACAGTGAGCCGATTTCGAACAGCGAACCAGCTACGAGGACACCGCCAAAGAGCCCGACGACGAGTACCTTTGGCCGGCTACGGATCGAGGTACCGCAGTGGGGACAGCTCTGGGTCGACATCGAAATTGTCTCTCGGCAGTTCCGACATACGATCGACTGTTCTGACGAACTCATAACTGACATCAGACATACCGTCAATTAATAATTGTCGGTCGGAAGAACAACTTATTATCTTACGTGCCCAACATATCATGGTATCAGTGGCTGTCTGGGGCCAGCTGTTACCAATTTTTGGCTCTGTAGTTTCGCTAGACGGAGACGCCGCGACTGCGTTATTGCCGTAGAAAGCGAAGAGACAGAATGTTTTGGTATCGGAATTCCGCCTCCTCACC